>Ga0209693_10000010_pt1 | contig 74517 bp, 53 predicted proteins | sample HubBroMetageWRM3_FD_188345 | JGI IMG/M metagenome (GOLD analysis project Ga0209693, IMG submission 188345) | Warmed soil microbial communities from the Hubbard Brook experimental Forest, New Hampshire - Hubbard Brook CCASE Soil Metagenome WRM 3... | ecosystem: Environmental > Terrestrial > Soil... | reverse complement strand
CGTGAAGCGCGGAAGGGACGCAGCCGCAAGGCTGCCGAACAACCCCGAGATGGGGTGCGAGTCGCGTGACCACTAAAGATCACTCACTCGCAACGGCTCACCGCGGGTTTCGGCGGAATGATCGCGCTCGTGGACGGCACGATCCACCACCAAGACTGCGATGGCCGGCCGCCCCGCGTCCGTCGCAGACCTCACCGGCCCCGGCCACGCCACTCTGGCCGCCCGGTTAGCCGAATAACCCTCAACCCGAGTGGATTTCGAAGACGAATTCACAGCTACCGATGCGAATGTGGTCGCCATCCGCGAGCGTGGCGTTGCCGCGGATCGGCTGGCGCCGCACTTCGACACCATTGGTCGAACGCAAATCGGTAATCACGAAACCCGTTCCGGTGTCGATGATCATGGCGTGATGCCGGCTGACGTCCTCGTCGTCGAGAATGATGTCGTTGTCTTCAAGTCGTCCGATTCGGGTGGTCGCGCCGCTCAGCCTGTGTTCGCGTCCGCATTTGTCACGCAACCGCGCAATGACCAACCCGCCGGCCCGCACGCTGCCCGGGGCCGGCTTGACGATGCCCCGCTTGTGAGTGGTCTTAGCGGGTCCATCAGCGGGTCGTTTAGCGTCAGCGGGTCGCTTAGTGTCCAGGGGTTGCTGGCGCAGGATCCGCTCTTGCAGTGCAGTCACCGTGGGACCGGGGTCGATGCCCAGACCCTCGGCTAAAGCTGTTTTCAGTCGTCGGTACGCGTCAAGCGCATCCGATTGGCGCTCAGTGACGTAGTAGGCCGTGATCAGCTGCGCCCACAGCGGTTCCCGATAGGGGTATCGCGCGGTGAGCGCCTCGAGTTCACCGATCACGCCGTTGGCACGCCCGCACGCGATCTCAGCTTCGGCGCGGGCGGTCTGAGCCGCCGCATAGTCTTCCAACAGCTTGGTGGCGAACCCGTCGACGAAGGCGAAGTCGCGTAAGTCATCCAGGACCGGTCCTCGCCACTCGCCCAGTGCGGCCGACAGGTGGGCGCTGGCTTCTTCGAATCGTCCCGCAGCGGCGGCCCGGAATCCGGCAGTCTTTTCACCGACGAAGCGGCCCACATCGCAGTCAGCGTCGGCGACGCTGAGCTGATAGCCGGGCGGTGCGCTCGCCAGCACGGCATGCGGGTTGTTGACTCCGGCGGTACGGAGTAGCCGCCGCAGCGTCGACACGTAGGACTGGATGCTGGTCCGTGCCGCTGGCACCGGATTCAGCCCCCATACCGCTGTAGTCAACGAGTCGACCGAGACGGGCCTGTTGCGGTTGATCACCAGCATGGCCAACACCGCTCGCTGTTTCGGGGCACCCAACGGCGTCCGAACACCGTCGGCCGTCATCACCAACGGGCCCAAAACGCCGAACTCGAGACCTATGTTCCTCAATGCGCTGCCAGCCTCCCGGGGTTGTCGACGGCCTCAGCTCCCATTTTGATCGAAAACACGCGAAGAGGGTCGCAACCGGACCTTCCGCGTCGCCTACGATCGACCCTCGTGCCCCCCGACGGTAGTCAGCGATCGCAGCGGACCCCGCGGTTGATCGCCGTCGTCGCAGGATTCGTGGGTCTGCTGCTGTGTGTTGCTGTTCCATTGCTTCCGGTTCGCCAGACCACGGCGACTGTCCTGTGGCCGCAGGGCAGCGTGGACGGGCACGTCACCCAGGTCACCGCGCCGCTGGTGTCCGGGGCGCCGCGGGCATTGGACATCTCCATTCCCTGCCCAGCGATAGCCACCCTGCCGGCCAGTGGCGGCTTGGTGGTTTCGACGCTGCCGACCGGCGGGGTTGATCCGGGCAAAAACGGGCTGTTCGTACGCGCCGACAAAGACGTCGTCGTCGTCGCCTTCCGCGACACCGTGGCCACGGTGGCGCCGCGCTCGGCGGTGGCTGCCGGGGCCTGCAGCGTGCTGCACATCTGGGCCGACGCCGGTGCAGCGGGAGCGGATTTCGTCGGCATCCCGGGTGCTTCCGGAGTGCTGGCCGCGGAGAAAAAGCCCCAGGTGGGCGGGATCTTCACCGACCTGAAGGTGCCCGCACAGCCGGGGCTGTCGGCCCGCGTCGATATCGACACTCGATTCATCACGGCCCCTACCGCCATCAAGAAGCTGGGAATGGCGCTGGGTGTGCTGGCCGTCTTGGTCGCCATCATCGCGCTGTCGGTACTGGACCGGCATAGCCGCGGCAGCACGCTGGTCAACTGGCGGTCCCCGATCGGCTGGCTATCCCGATACCGACCGCAGGGGCATCGGGCGCGCTGGCCGATCAGCGCGGCCACTTTGCTGAGCGATGCCGCGGTGATCGGGACGCTGGCGGTCTGGCACGTCATCGGCGCCACCTCGTCGGATGACGGCTACAACCTGACGATCGCCCGGGTCGCGCCGCAAGCGGGCTATACGGCCAACTACTACCGCTACTTCGGAACCACCGAAGCGCCGTTCGACTGGTATTTCGCGGTGCTGTCCAAACTGGCCACGATCAGCACTGCCGGCGTGTGGATGCGGCTGCCGGCCACGCTGGCTGGGGTCGGCTGCTGGCTGATCATCAGCCATTGCATGCTGCGGCGGCTGGGCCCCGGCAAGGGCGGCCTGGCCGCCAACCGGGTAGCGGTGTTCACCGCGGGCGCGGTGTTTTTGGCAGCATGGCTGCCGTTCAACAACGGCCTGCGACCCGAGCCGATGATCGCGCTGGGCGTGCTAGTCACCTGGATGCTGGTGGAGCGCGCGATCGCGCTCCGCCAACTGGCCCCGGCCGCGCTCGCCATCGTCGTCGCGATGCTCACCGCGACCCTGGCGCCGCAGGGATTGATCGCCGTCGCCGCGCTGCTGACCGGAGCCCGGGCCATCGCCGCCACCATCCGGCAGCGCCGCCAGACCGACGGATTGCTCGCGCCCCTAACCGTACTGGCGGCCTCGCTGTCGCTGATCCTCGTGGTGGTGTTCCGCAGTCAAACGCTGGCCACCGTCGCCGAATCGGCCCGCATCAAATACAAAGTGGGGCCGACGATCGCGTGGTACCAGGACTTCCTGCGCTACTACTTCCTCACCGTGGAGTCCAACGCCGACGGATCGATGACACGGCGGTTCGCGGTGCTGGTGCTGCTGTTGTGCCTGTTCGCCGCGCTGGTGGTGCTGCTGCGCCGCGGCCGGCTGCGCGGCTTGGCCAGCGGACCGGTGTGGCGGCTGATCGGCACCACCGCATTCGGTTTGCTGCTGCTGCACTTCACCCCGACGAAGTGGGCCATCCAGTTCGGCGCGTTCGCCGGGCTGGCCGGTGCCCTGGGCGCGGTCACCGCGTTCGCCTTCGCTCAGATCGGCCTGCACAACCGCCGCAACCTGACGCTGTACGTGACCGCGCTGCTGTTCGTGCTGGCGTGGGCCACCTCGGGCATCAACGGCTGGTTCTCCGTCGGCAACTACGGGGTGCCGTGGTTCGACATCCAGCCCGTCATCGCCAGCCATCCGGTGACGTCGATGTTGCTGACGCTGTCGATCCTCACCGGATTGCTGGGCGCCTGGCAGCACTTCCGGATGGACTACGCCGGGCACACCGAAGTCAAAGACAGCCGGCGCAACCGCGTGCTGGCCTCCACCCCGCTGCTGGTGGTCGCCACCATCATGGTGCTCGGCGAAGTCGGGTCGCTGGCCAAGGGCGCCGCGGGCCGCTACCCGCTGTACACCACCGCCAAGGCCAACCTCGCAGCCATCGAGTCCGGACTGTCCCCCAACAGCTGCGCCATGGCCGACGATGTATTAACCGAGCCTGACCCCAATATCGGCCTACTGCAACCGATTCCGGGCCAGACCTTCGGCCCGGACGGGCCGCTCGGGGGTATCAACCCCGTCGGCTTCAGGCCCAACGGGGTGGGTGATGACCTGAGGTCGTACCCGGTGGTGACCAAACCGGGCGTGGTCAACTCCGACGCGTCGCCCAATAAGCCCAACGCCGCCATGAGTGACTCCGCGGGTACTGCCGGCGGGAAAGGCCCGGTCGGCGTGAACGGGTCGAACGTGGCACTACCGTTCGGCCTCGACCCGGCCCGCACGCCGGTGATGGGCAGCTACGGCGAGAACACCCTGGCCGCCACCGCCACCTCCTCCTGGTACCAGTTACCGCCACGGAGCCCCGACCGGCCGCTCGTCGTGGTATCGGCGTCCGGTGCCATCTGGTCGTACAAGGAGGACGGCACCTTCACCTACGGGCAGTCGCTGAAATTGCAGTGGGGCATCTCTCGCCCCGACGGGACCACCCAGCCACTCGGGGAGGTGCAGCCCATTGACATCGGGCCGGAGCCGGCGTGGCGCAATCTGCGGTTCCCGCTGACCTGGGCGCCGCCGGAGGCCAACGTGGCACGCATCGTCGCGTACGACCCGAACCTGAGTTCGGACCAGTGGTTCGCGTTCACGCCACCGCGGGTCCCGGTGCTGGAAACGCTGCAACAGCTGATCGGATCGCAGACCCCGGTGCTGTTGGACATCGCAACCGCGGCTAACTTCCCGTGTCAGCGGCCGTTCTCCGAACACCTTGGCGTTGCCGAGCTTCCGGGGTACCGCATCCTTCCCGACCACAAACAGACGGCGTCGTCGTCCAACGGTTGGGAGGCCAGCGAGACCGGCGGCCCGTTCCTGTTCACCCAAGTGCTGCTGCGGACGTCGACGATCTCGACCTACCTGCGCGGCGACTGGTATCGGGACTGGGGTTCGGTCGAGCAGTACGTCCCATTGGTGCCGAGTGACCAGGCGCCGAACGCCGTCATCGAACAGGGTGTGCAAACCATGTACGGCTGGAGCCGGCAAGGACCGATTCGGGCACTGCCATGAGCCAGCTCATCGAAAGACACGCGGCAGCCGCCGCCGGCCGCGACGTGCGAACGACGCGCTGGGTCGCCACGATCGCGGGGCTCATCGGCTTCGTGCTGTCGGTGGCGACACCCCTGCTGCCGGTGGTGCAGACCACCGCGATGCTGAACTGGCCACAAAACGGTCAACTGAATAGTGTTACAGCCCCACTGATTTCGCTATCTCCGGTGGATGTGACCGCCACCGTGCCGTGCGCCGTGGTGCGCGACCTGCCGGCCGACGGCGGCGTCGTGCTGAGTACCGCGCCGAAGAAGGGCAAGGACGCGGCGCTCAATGCGTTGTTCGTCGTGGTCAGCAACAAACGCGTCGACGTCACCGACCGCAACGTGGTGATCGCCAGCGTTTCGCGCCAGCAAGCGGAGGGGGGCCCCGGTGCCCCCGGATGTTCCAGCATTGAGATAACCTCCACGCGCGCCGGCACTTTCGCGACCTTTGTCGGGCTCACCGACACCGCGGGCAAGCCCCGGTCCGGCGGCTTCGCCGACCCCAACCTGCGCCCGCAGATCGTCGGCGTGTTCACCGACCTGACCGGTCCCGCCCCGCCCGGATTGCGGTTCTCTGCGACCATCGACACCCGGTTCTCGACCACCCCAACAACATTGAAACTGCTGGCGATGGTGGGCGCCATCCTGGCCACCATCGTCTCGCTGGTCGCACTGTGGCGACTGGACCAGCTCGATGGTCGCCGGATGCACCGGCTTATCCCGACTCGCTGGAAAAAGTTCACCCTCGCCGATGCCACGGTGATTTTCGGGTTTGTGCTGTGGCATGTGATCGGGGCGAACTCCTCTGACGACGGTTACATCCAGGGCATGGCCCGGGTCGCCGACCACGCCGGCTACATGTCCAACTACTTCCGCTGGTTCGGCAGCCCGGAGGACCCGTTCGGCTGGTACTACAACCTGCTGGCGCTGATGACCCACGTCAGCGACGCCAGCCTGTGGATGCGGCTGCCGGACTTGATCGCCGGAGTGCTGTGCTGGCTGCTGCTCTCGCGTGAGGTGCTCCCCCGGCTGGGGCCCGCGGTCGCCTCCAGCAGGGCGGCGAACTGGGCGGCGGGCATGGTGCTGTTGACGGCGTGGATGCCGTTCAACAACGGCCTGCGCCCCGAACCGATCATCGCCCTGGGCTCGCTGGTCACCTACGTGCTGATCGAGCGCTCCATGCGCTACAGCCGGCTGACGCCCGCGGCGCTCGCGGTCATCGTCGCGGCCTTCACCCTGGGCGTCCAACCCACCGGCCTGATCGCGGTCGCCGCCCTGGTCGCCGGTGGCCGTCCGATTCTGCGAATTTTGGTGCGCCGGCATCGCCTGGTCGGCACCTGGCCGCTGGTGGCCCCGATGCTGGCAGCCGGTACGGTCATCCTCACCGTCGTCTTCGCCGACCAGACATGGTCAACGTTTCTGGAAGCCACCAGGATTCGCACCGCGATCGGGCCGAGCCAGGCCTGGTACACCGAGAATCTGCGCTACTACTATCTGATCCTGCCTACCGTCGACGGGTCGCTGTCGCGCCGGTTCGGGTTCCTGATCACCGCGCTGTGCCTGTTCACCGCGTTGTTCATCATGTTGCGGCGCAAGCGGGTTCCCGGCGTCGCCCGCGGGCCGGCGTGGCGCCTGATGGGCGTCATCTTCGGCACCATGTTCTTCCTGATGTTCACCCCGACCAAGTGGGTGCACCACTTCGGGCTCTTCGCCGCGGTGGGCGCGGCGATGGCCGCGCTGACGACGGTGCTGGTGTCACCGAAGGTGCTGCGCTGGTCGCGTAACCGGATGGCATTCCTGGCGGCGCTGATGTTCGTGTTGGCACTGTGCTTCGCCACCACCAACGGTTGGTGGTACGTCTCCAGCTACGGCGTGCCGTTTAACAGCTCCATGCCGAAAGTCGGCGGAATCTCAATCAGCGCAATATTTTTCGCGCTGTTCGCGATTACCGCGGTGTATGCGGCCTGGCTGCATTTCGCGGACACGAGCCATGGCGAGGGCCGACTGGCGCGCGCGCTGACGGCGGCGCCCATCCCGCTCGCGGCGGGCTTCATGGCGCTGGTCTTCGTGGCGTCGATGGTGGCCGGCGTCGTTCGTCAGTACCCCACCTATTCCAATGCCTGGGACAACCTGCGCGAGTTCAGCGGAGGCTGCGGTCTGGCCGACGACGTACTCGTCGAGCCGGACAGCAACGCCGGCTTTATGGCACCTTACAAAACAGGAGAGCCTGACAATTACGGCCCGCTGGGGCCGCTGGGCGGTCTCAATCCAACGGGATTCACCCCCACCGGTATACCGGAACGTACTCTGGCCGAAGCCATCCGGGAGACGTCGGTCCCGCAACCCGGTACCGACTACGACTGGGATGCGCCGACCAAGCTGAAGACGCCGGGCATCAACGGGTCGACGGCGCCACTGCCCTACGGCCTTGATCCACAACGGGTTCCGCTGGCCGGCAGCTACACCACCGGCGCGCAACAGCAGAGCAGGCTCACTTCGGCGTGGTACCAGCTGCCCAAACCCGACGCCGGACACCCGCTGGTGGTGGTCACCGCCGCGGGCACCATCGCCGGCGACAGCATCCTGCACCACCACACCACCGGGCAGGCCGTCGTGCTGGAATTCGGCAAGCCCGGTCCCGACGGCTCGGTGCTGCCAGCCGGCCGTCTGACGCCCTATGACCTGTACGGCGAGCAGCCGAAGGTGTGGCGCAACCTGCGGTTCGCGCGCTCCCAGCTGCCCGCCGACGCCGTCGCGGTGCGGGTGGTCGCCGAGGACCTGTCCCTGACGCCGGACGACTGGGTCGCGGTGACGCCGCCTCGGGTACCGGAACTGCGCTCGTTGCAGGAGTACATCGGCTCGACGCAGCCGGTGTTGATGGACTGGGCAGTCGGGCTGGCCTTCCCCTGCCAGCAGCCGATGCTGCACGTCAATGGCGTCACCGAGATCCCGAAGTTCCGCATCACCCCGGACTACAACGCCAAGAAGCAGGACACCGATACCTGGCAGGACGGCGTCAACGGCGGCCTGCTGGGCATCACCGATCTGCTGTTGCGGGCCCACGTGATGTCGACGTACCTGTCCCACGACTGGGGCCGCGACTGGGGATCGCTGCGCAAGTTCGACACCATCGCAGACGCTCATCCCGCCCAACTCGACCTGGGCACAGCGACCCGCAGCGGGTTGTGGTCGCCCGGGCAGATCCGGATCAAACCCTAGACAGCTCTCCGCGGTCTGTCGCGGTACCGTCGCGGCATGAGCGAGTACGACATGGGCAAATACGGCATCATCGGTAAATACGGCATCATCGGTAAATACGGCATTGAGGCCGTGGACCGGCTGCCCTTCTCGACTCCGGAAAAGTCCCAGCGCTACCAAACGGACAACTATCGCGGTGCCGTGGGTCTCAATTGGTACCTCACCGATCCCACGCTGCGGTTCACCATGGCCTACTACCTGCAGCCCGACGAGCTGGCACTCGCCGAACGCCACCTGACGGGCATCGGAGAGCTGATGGGCGGACCGGTGGCGCGGTGGGCCGACGAGACCGACCGCAACCCGCCCCGGCTCGAGCGCTACGACCGGTGGGGGCACGACATCAGCCGAGTCGTCATGCCGGCATCCTTCACCGAGTCCAAGCGCGCGGTCCTCGATGCCCAGAAAGCGTTGCGCGCGGAAGCGCGCGCCGAAAAGGCGAGCTCGTCACTGCCGATGTTCGCGTCCAACTATCTGCTCAACCAGGCCGATATCGGGATGGGTTGCGCACTCGGCACCGGGGGCGGGATGGTCCAGTCGCTGGTGGCCGCGTACGCACCGCCCGACGTGGCCGAGCACGTTCTGGCCAAATTCGCCTCCGGCGAGTGGGCGGGCGAGACGGCGCAGCTGCTGACGGAACGTACCGGCGGCTCCGACCTCGGAGCGCTGGAGACGACGGCGCGCAGGTCAGGTGACGCTGACGGCTCCGCGTGGTTGCTGAACGGCTTCAAATGGTTTGCGTCCAACTGCGCCGGGGAGGCGTTCGTCGTGCTGGCCAAACCGGAGGGCGCTCCCGATTCGACCCGCGGTGTCGCCAACTTTCTCGTGCTCCGCACCCGCCGCGACGGATCGCGCAACGGTGTGCGAATACGTCGGCTCAAGGACAAGCTGGGCACCCGCTCGGTCGCGTCCGGCGAGGTCGAGTTCGTCGACGCCGAGGCCTTTCTGCTGTCCGAGAAGCCGAGCGCCTCAGAAGGTCAAGCGGGTCCGTCCGACGGCAAGGGGCTGGGCCGGATGATGGAGCTGACCAACGCCGCGCGGCTCGGCATCGCCCTGTTCGGGCTTGGTAACGCACGCCGCGCCCTGGTCGAGTCACTCTGCTATGCCCGGCAGCGGCGGGCATTCGGTGGCGCGCTCATCGACAAGCCCCTGATGCGGCGGAAGCTAGCCGAGATGATCGTCGACGTCGAAGCGGCACTTGCGCTGGTGTTCGACGGGACCGGAGCCACCAACCACCGCCAGCCCCGCAGCATGCGGCAGCGCATCGCCGTGCCGGTCACCAAGCTCAAGGTGTGCCGGCTCGGAATCACCGCCGCGTCGGATGCGATCGAGATCCACGGTGGCAACGGCTACATCGAGACCTGGCCGGTGGCCCGGTTGCTGCGCGACGCGCAGGTGAACACGATCTGGGAGGGTCCCGACAACATCCTGTGTCTCGATGTGCGGCGCGGTATCGAGCAGACGCGCGCGCACGAGACGCTGCTGGCGCGGCTGCATGACGCGGTGTCGGTCTCCGACGACTGTGGTGATGGTGGGGCAACCACGAGCCTGGTCTCCAGCCGCATCGAGGATCTCGACGCGGCGATCACGGCCTGGGCCAAACTCGACAATGGCTCTCTGGGAGGCCTTGCCGAGGCGCGGCTGTTCCCACTCACCCAATTCATGGGCGACGTGTATGCGGGCGCGTTGCTCACCGAGCAGGCCGCCTGGGAGGCGGCCACCGGTGCCGGTGACCGCAAGGCACTCGTCGCCCGGCTGTACGCGCAGCGATATCTCGCCGATCGCGGGCCGCTTCGTGGTATCGACGCCGATGCCGATGAGGGGCTGCAGCGTTTCGACGAACTCGTCGACGGCGCGTTTACTGGCTTTGATGGCTAGATGGGCAGCAGGCTGTGCTTGCGGCCGACGCGCCACCACAACTGCTTGTCCCGCAGCAGGTGCAGCGACCTGCGGATCAGCAACCGGGTCTGGTGCGGGTCGATGACCGCGTCGATGAAGCCGCGCTCCGCGGCGATCCACGGAATCGCCAGGTTGAGGTTGTAGCCCTCGATGAAGTCTTTCTTGATCTGCTGCGCCTCGGGCGTAGTCGGGTCGGGGAACCGTTTCATCAGCAGCTGCGCGGCACCGTCGGCGCCGATCACCGCGATGCGGGCGGTGGGCCAGGCGAAGTTGAAGTCGGCGGTCAGCTGCCTGGAGCCCATCACGGCGTACGCGCCGCCGTAGGACTTGCGGATGGTGATCGTCACCTTCGGCACGTCGGCTTCGACCACTGCGGACAGGAACCGTCCGCCGCGCTTGATGATCCCGTTCTTCTCCTGCTCCGCCCCCGGTAGGAATCCGGGCGTGTCCACCACGAAGACCAGCGGGATCTCGAACATATCGCAGAAGCGAATGAACCGCGCCGCCTTGTCGGACGCTTCGTTGTCGATCGCCCCCGCCAGGTGCATGGGCTGGTTGGCCACCACGCCCACCGTGCGGCCGTCGACGCGGGCGTAGCCGGTGATGATGGACTGGCCACCCTGGGCGGCGACGTCGAGGAAGTCGCCGTCGTCGAAGATCCGCAGCAGGATCTCGTGCATGTCGTAGGCCGCGTTGTCGGAGTCCGGAATGATCGAGTCGAGTTCCAGGTCGGTCGGAGTGATCTCCGGTTCCAGCCCGGGGTTGACGATCGGCGGTTTTTCGAAGCAGTTGGACGGCAGAAACGACAGGTAGTCGCGCACGTACTGGAACGCGGCGGCCTCGGACTCCACCACCTGGTGGATATTGCCGTAGCGGGTTTGGGCATCGGCGCCGCCCAGTTCGTCGAGGCTGACCTCCTCGCCGGTGACGTCCTTGATGACGTCGGGACCGGTGACGAACATGTAGCCCTGGTCGCGCACCGCGACCACCAGATCGGTCTGGATCGGCGAATACACCGCTCCCCCAGCGCATTTGCCGAGGATAATGGAGATCTGCGGACAAATTCCGGACAGCAGCTCGTGGCGGCGACCCAGCTCCGCGTACCAGGCCAGCGAGGTGGCCGTGTCCTGGATGCGCGCTCCGGCGGAGTCGTTGATGCCGACGATCGGGCAGCCGGCCATCGCGCACCACTCCATCAGCCGGGCCACCTTGCGGCCGAACATCTCGCCGACCGAGCCCTGGAACACGGTCTGATCGTGGGAGAACACCCCCACCGGACGGCCGTTGATCATGCCGTGACCGGTGACCACTCCGTCGCCGTATAGAGCGCCGGGATCGTTGGGGGTCTTGGCCAGCGCGCCGATCTCCAAGAAGGTGCCCGGATCGACCAGCGCGTGGACCCGGGCCCGCGCACTCGGGATGCCCTTCTTGTCGCGCTTGGCAGCGGCCTTCTCACCGCCGGGCTCCTTGGCCAGCTCCAGACGAGCACGAAGCTCGGCCAACTTCTCGGCTGTCGTGTGAGCGCGAGAAGGCTCCGTACCCGTCACTACTTGCCTACCTCACTTCTCCGGCGGCGTTCTGCCTCGATCGCGTTCAGCGCCTGCGTCATATGCGCTCCGACCTTGGCGATGATCGGCTCGTCGATGGCCTGAATGTGCTCGCCGCCGATCGGCACGACCTCGAGGTCGGACACATACTCACCCCAGCCGCCGTCCGGCTTGCGCACGGCATACCGCGGCTCGAACATGATCGCGTCGTCATGGTAGCGATCGGCCATGTAGAGGGTCACATGGCCGTCGTAAGGCTCGATCTCGACGGTCTCGAGCGCCCGGTTGTCCAGATAGGACGTCCGCTGGTGCTCGACGATGCCACCCGGAACCTGCACGCCGCTTTGCTGGACGACGTCCAACACGAACTTGACCTGCCCCTCGTCGTCGAGCGCTTCGAGCTGCTCGTAGGGGATCGCGGGAATCTCGACGTTGAAGGTACGCTCGGCGAACTTCGCGTAACGGTCCCAGCGCTTGCGGGTTTCTTCCTTGGTCTGCGGGATCTCCTCGCCCGCGCGCACCGTGTCGATCATCCCGACAAATTGAACGTCGGCGCCGGCCCGCTTCAACCCGATCGCGCACGCATACGCCAGCGCACCGCCAAGCGACCACCCGGCCAGGATGAACGGCTTGCCGCCGTTCATTTCCAACAGCTTCGGCAGATACTGGGCAGCCCGCTCCTGAACGGTGCCCTCCACGCGCTCCAACCCGTACATCGGAGTGTTCGGCGGCAGCCGGTTGAGCAGCGGCTCGTACACCACCGTCGAGCCACCGGCCGGATGGAACACGAACACCGGCACCTTGGAGGCGCCCTCGGGACGGGCGCGCAGCGTCCGGACGAAGCCGTCGATCTGGCCCGCCTCAAAATAGGCGCGCACCTTCTCGGCCAGCGCCTCGATGTTCTCCGACGTCAGCACGTCCTCGGCGCTAATCGGACCCTCGGCACGCTCCGCAAGTCGTTGAGCCATCTTGGCGGCAGTCTCGTGGTCCAGCTTGGGCAGCGGGTTGAAGATGCCGCCCGGAGACGTGCCGGTGACGATCGCCCAGGTGGCGAACGTGACGCGCTCGGCGGCATCGCGCGGCGGAATGTCGGAGTTCAGCGCCTTGGCCACCGCCTCCCGGCTGAGCGTCTCGGCCGCCCCGGTCAGATTCGGCTCAATGCCGTTAGCCGAAGGCCCGGACGGGTCGGTCGGCGGCGGCGGAATCGGCAGGTCCCCGGCAGCCGCCGGAACTTCGGGTGCCCCAGCGGCCTTCGGGCCGCCGTGCAGCAACTCGGCCTGCGCCCTGGCGATCTCCTCGGCCGTCTGAGTCTTCTGGTGCTCGTGCAGATCCTGAACCTCGTCGCGGTGCTCGATCGCGTACTCGATCAGCTTCTCCACGTTGTAGAGGTTGGCGTCACGCACGGCCGTCAACTGGATGGGCGGCAGGTCGAAGTCGTACTCGACACGGTTCTTGATCCGCACCGCCATCAGCGAGTCCAGACCCAGCTCGATCAGCGGTACCTCCCACGGCAGGTCCTCCGGCTCGTAGCCCATGGCCGCCGCGACGATCGTGCCCAGCCGCTGCGCGATGGTCTCGCCGGAATCCGGTGACCACTTGGTGAAGCCGGCCGGCATGTAGCGGGTGGTCAGGCTGTCCCCGAGCGTTTCGGCGTCGAGGTCCTCGCCGGCACCGATCGCGGCCGCCCGCGGATCGCCGACGGCCGCATCGCTGACGGGCGCCACGATGGTTGGCGCGGCGGTGATGGCCGTGCCGGCGCCGACCGCGGTCGGTAGCACCGACGCAACGCCGCCACGGCTGACCAGCGCGTCGTACACCAGCGTGAAGGACTCGTCGACGCGCGCGTGCACCTGGACCGACGCGCCACCGGGGTGCCGGGTCAGCGTCGTGACCAGCCGGGACCCGAATGCGGGCACCGCCCGCTGCTCGGCGGCCGTCAGCTGGGCATCTGGAATGACTTGGGCCGCAGCGAGCTTCACCAAGTCGGCCAGATCTGTGGTGGTGCGGGCAGCGTATTCCCAGACGTGGCGGCCGTCCGGCAGCGCGACGTGGGACCCCGGCGGGAGGACCGAGCCGTCGCCCGAGAAGTGCACATCCAGCCAGTGCTCTTTGCGCTTGAACCGAGTCGGCGGGATGTTCGCAAAATCTTCTGGTCCAGGGGCCCCTGAGGCGGCGCTGAACAGCGTGCGGATGTCCAGGTCGTGGCCGTACACGTAGAGCTGGGCCATGGTCGAAACCATCGACTCGGCTTCGTCCTGTTTGCGGGCCAGCGTCGGGATCAACTGGGCGTCGTGCAGCCCGGCGTCCGCCGTGGTCAGGCCCACCTGCATGAGCGCCACCGGGTTGGGGGCGAGCTCCAGGAAGGTGGTGTGGCCGCTGTCGACGGCGTTGCGGATGCCGTGGGTGAAGTAGACGCTGTGGCGCAGCCCCTTCTTCCAGTACTCGACATCGTGGATCGGGTCGCTGCCGGGCTTGACGTAGCTGCCCTCGTGCACCGTCGAGTAGATCCCCGCGGTCGGGCTCATCGGCTTGATGCCCTGCAGCTCCGCCGTCAGCTCGCCGAGCAGCGGGTCCATCTGCTGGGTGTGGCTGGCGCCCTTGGTCTGGAACTTGCGGGCGAACTTGCCCTCGGACTCCGCGCGGGCGATGATCGCGTCCACCTGCTCGGGGGGACCGCCGATGACGGTCTGGGTGGGTGCGGCGTAGACGCACACTTCCAGGTCGGGGAAGTCGGAGAACACCGTCTTGATCTCGTCGGGGGAGTACTCGACCAGCGCCATCAACCGGATGTACTCGCCGAACAGCATCGCCTCGCCCTCGCCCATCAGATGCGAGCGCGAGCAGATCGCCCGGGTGGCGTCGAGCAGCGACAAGCCGCCCGCGAAGTAGGCCGATGCGGCTTCACCCAGCGATTGGCCGACCACCGCGGCCGGCTTGGCGCCGTGGTGCTTGAGCAGCTCACCCAGCGCGATCTGGATCGCGAAGATGGTGACCTGGGTGGTTTCGATGCCGTAGTCCTGCGAGTCGTCCAGGATCAGCTCGAGCACCGAGTAGCCCAGCTCGTCTTGGACCAGTGCGTCGACCTTCTCGATCCACTCGGCGAAGACCTCGTTGCGCAGATACAGGCTCTTGCCCATCTTGCGGTGCTGGGCACCGAATCCGGCGAGCACCCACACCGGGCCGTTGGTCACCGGCCCGTCCACGCTGAACACGTTCGGCCGCTGCTTGCCCTCGGCGACCGCCCGCAGGCCCTTGATGGCCTCTTCGTGGTTGTGGGCCAGCACCACAGCGCGGGATCGGCCGTGGTTACGCCGCGAGAGCGAGCGGCCGATCGACTCCAGCGACGACGCCTGGCCCTCCGGGGTCTCCATCCAGTCCGCCAGCTCGGCGGCGGCGCTCTTCTTGCGGGAGGTCAGGAACGCCGATACCGCGAGCGGGATCAGCGGCTCCGAAACTTCCTGCGCCGCAAGCTCTTGTAGCGCGGCGTCCTTGAGCTGCAGCGCCTCTTCGGTGACGCCGGGCAGCTCGGGCTCGACATCCTCGGCCTCGAATTCGTCGGTGATGATGTTGCCGAAGTCGTCGAACCGCAGCGAGTGGCCTTCCAGCGCGGGGGCCTCGGCGGCAGCCGCCGCGACGGCCTTGGCCTCGGGCTCGGGCTCTACCTCACGCTCGATGACGTCACGCGGTAAGACCTCGCGCACCACCATGTGCGCGTTGGCGCCCCCGAAGCCGAAGCTGGACACACCGGCCAGCGCATAGCCGCCATAGCGCGGCCAGTCGGTCGCGGTGTCGACGACCTTCAAATGCAATGCGTCGAAGTCGATGTACGGGCTGGGCCCGGCGAAATTGATGGACGGCGGCAGCTTGTCGTGCTGCAGCGCCAGCACCACCTTGGCCATGCTGGCCGCACCCGCAGCCGATTCCATGTGCCCGACATTGGTTTTCACCGCGCCCAACAGCGCCGGTCGGTCAGCAGGACGGCCGCGGCCGATGACGCGGCCCAGCGCCTCGGCCTCGATCGGGTCACCCAGGATGGTTCCGGTGCCGTGAGCCTCGATGTAGTCGACGGTGCGCGGGTCGATGCCGGCGTCCTTATAGGCCCGGCGCAGCACCTCGGCCTGCGCGTCCTGATTGGGTGCGATCAGGCCGTTGGACCGACCGTCGTGGTTGATCGCGCTGCCGGCGATGACGGCCAGGATCTGGTCGCCGTCGCGGCGGGCGTCGTCGACCCGCTTGAGCACCAGCATGCCGGCGCCCTCGGAGCGGGTGTAGCCGTCGGCGTCGGCGGAGAACGACTTGATCCGGCCGTCGGGGGCCAGCACCGCACCGATTTCGTCGAAACCGAGGGTCACCGCGGGAGTGATGAGCGCGTTGACACCCCCCGCGACCGCCACGTCACACTCGCCGTTGCGCAGCGCCTGCACGGCTTGGTGCATCGCGACCAACGAACTCGAGCACGCGGTGTCGACCGCGACCGAAGGTCCACGGAAGTCGTAGAAGTAGGAAACCCGGTTGGCGATGATCGCAGTCGAGTTACCGGTGATCGCATAGGGATGCGCGACGGTCGGGTCGGAAATCGCCAGGAAGCCATAGTCGTTGTTGGTGAAGCCGACGAACACGCCGACGGCTTCGCCGCGCAGACTGGACGCCGGGATACGGGCGTGCTCGAGCGCCTCCCAGGTCAGCTCCAGCGCCATCCGCTGCTGCGGGTCGATGTTGTCGGCTTCGGTCTTGGCCACCGCGAAGAACTCCGAATCGAAGCCCTTGATGTCCTTCAGGTAACCGCCACGAGTGCGCGCCTGCGCGATCCGCTCGGCCAGCCGCGGCTCTTCCAGGAATTCCGACCAGCGCCCCTCGGGTAGATCGGTAATGGCATCGCGGCCTTCCAGCAGCGCCTGCCAAGTTTCCTCGGGGCTGTTCATATCGCCCGGTAACCGTGTCGACAAGCCAACGACGGCGATGTCGACACGCTCCGCAGGGCCGTTGCGCGACCAGTCGGCACCGTCAACGTCGTCATCGGCCCTTTCGGGCTCGCCCTCGACGATCCGGGTCGCCAGCGATTCGATGGTCGGGTGCTGGAACGCCACCGCGACCGAAAGCGTGACACCAGTGATGTCTTCGATATCAGCGGCCATCGCCACGGCGTCCCGCGACGACAAGCCCAACTCGACCATCGGCACCGACTCGTCAATCGCGTCCGGTGACTGCCCGACCGCCCGGCCCACCCAATTGCGCAGCCACTGGCGCATTTCGGGGACCGTCATATCGGCCTTGTCGGCGGGCGCCTTGACGAGGGGCGAGTTCTCCTGGGAGTCAGGGTCTATGTCAGCCATGGGTTATCGAACTCACTTGGATCCGGCGGCGAAAGCTGTCGGCGAACCGACGCCGCTGCGCAGGCTGCCGTCGAGGTACGCGGCCCGGCACGCGCGGCGGCCGATCTTGCCGCTCGAGGTGCGCGGAATCGTCCCGGCCGACACCAGCAGCACGTCACGAACAGTTACCCCGTGTCGCACGGCGATAGCCGCCCGGATGTCGTCGGCAATGGGTTGGTAGTCGAGCTTGTGCGCACCGGCGGCGCGCTCCCCGACGATCACCAGTTGCTCGGAGGTGTCCTCGGGGTCGAACTTCAGGCCGGCGTGCGGGTTGTCGAACACCGCTTGGGGCAACTGGTTGGCCGAGACCGAGAATGCGGCCACGTAGCCGACGCGCAATGCCCGGCTGGATTCCTGAGCCGAGTACTCGAGATCCTGCGGGTAATGGTTGCGGCCGTCGACGATGACCAGGTCCTTGATCCGGCCTGTGATATAGAGGTGGCCTTTGAAGTAGGTGCCGTAGTCGCCGGTGCGCACCCACAGCCCCTCGTCGGCGGCTCCTTCGGCGTGTGACCCGCTGACGCGCGACTTGAGGATGTTCCGGAAAGTCTGGGCGGTCTCTTCCTCTTTGTTCCAGTAGCCGACACCCAAGTTCTGGCCGTGCAACCAGATCTCGCCGATCTGCCCGTCCGGCAGCTCGCTGGCCGATTCGGTGTCGACGATGGCCGCCCACTCGTCGACACCGACCTTGCCCGCGGAGACCTGCGCGACGGCGTTCGGCGCGTCGGGGGCCACCTCGACGAAGCGTTGGTTGTTCAGCTCGTCCCGGTCGACGTGGATGACGGTCGGCGGCTCGTCGCTCGGCGTGGTCGAGACGAACAGCGTCGCCTCGGCCAGCCCGTAGGAAGGCTTGATCGCTGTTTCCGGCAGACCGAAGGGCCGGAAGGCTTCGTAGAACTTGCGCATCGACGCCGGGGACACCGGCTCGCTGCCGTTGAGGATCCCCTTGACGTTGCTCAGGTCCAGGGGCGGCTCATCGTCGCGGGGCAAGCCGCGCACCGCGGCGTGTTCGAACGCGAAGTTCGGCGCGGCCGAGAAGACCCCTCCGGTTTCCCCATCCTTGCGCGCGAGTTCGCGGATCCAGCGGCCGGGGCGGCGCACGAACGCGGCAGGTGTCATAAAAGTGAAGCTTTGGCCGAGCACCGGGGCACACAGCGCCGTGATCAGGCCCATGTCGTGGAAGAAGGGGAGCCACATGACGCCGCGGTCACCTTCCTTGCCCTCCAGGGCGACCAGCGTCTGCAGCACATTGGTGGGCAGATTCAGATGGCTGATCTGCACGCCCGTCGGTGTGCGGGTCGAACCGGAGGTGTACTGAAGGTAGGCGATAGTGTTCTCGTCGGCGTCGGGCTCCTGCCAGGTGGCGCCGACCTCGGTGGGCACCGCGTCCACGGCGATGACGCGTGGCCGTTCCTTGGCCGAACGGGCACGGATGAACTTGCGGACACCTTCGGCGGAGTCAGTGGTGGTCAGGATCGTCGACGGGGTGCAGTCGTCGAGCACCGCATGCAGGCGGCCGACGTGACCCGGCTCGGCCGGGTCGAACAACGGCACCGCGATCCTGCCGGAGTACAGCGCGCCGAAGAAGGCAACGAGGTAGTCCAGGTTCTGCGGGCACAGGATGGCGATCCGGTCACCCGGCTGGGTGACTTGCTGCAGACGGGCGCCCACAGCGCGGTTGCGGGCGCTGAAATCGGACCACAAGATGTCGCGCGCGATACCGTCGCGTTCGGTGGAGTAGTCCAGGAACCGATAGGCCAGTTTGTTGCCACGAACCTTCGCCCACTTCTCGACGTGACGGACCAGGTTGGTGTTATCCGGGAACCTGATTTTTCCGTTCACGATGAACGGGTTGTGGTACGCCATGCCGCTCTCTCCTGTCACACATCTACGTCGGCTCTATGTCGGCCGAGCCGACGGGTACATCTCGGTGTCGGTTACGCCGACGATCCCGACCGGGTCACCCACAAGCCTCTTACAGCTCTTAAATTTCTCTTAATGTTAAGGGGCACCGCGCGGCAGACCAAATCACAAAATACCGCCGATTTGGCCGACTATCGGCCACCTCTGGCCTGTGTCCTGCCGCCCGGCCCTCCCAGCAAACGGGAGGTGCCTCCCGGGCGTCGATCGTGACGCCCGTAAGTGCGGGTCGCACGGGCGCTCGCCTCACCCATGTTTCCTCACCCATGTTTGGGGTGTGGCGCGTTTTCTATCAACCCATGCGCCCAGTTCAGGGTCCAATCGGTGGCCGGCGCCCCGTCCAAGTTCCAGAACTGGGTGGTGGCATACAGCGCATGGACCGGCTGGCCGGCGCCCCCGGCCAGCGTGTTCAGTGTATTCGGCAGGTTAGCGACGCTGAACGCCTCCTCCGGGGCGGCGCAGATAAGGTCACCCGGGGCGCAGATTTCGTTTGTCATGCCGTCGAGCGAGCCGAAACCGCCCGGCCGTGGGCCAGTCATGGTCAACCCGAGCCCGGCCAACACCGGCACCTCGTGCAAGGTGATTTCAGCACCTTCGCCCGGCGGGTTGGGCCCGATGTCCTTACCCACCCCTTGCTGGCGGCGGCCGTCGGCAATCACCGTCACGCCGAGTACCAGGTCGTCATCGACGGGTCCGCGGGCGTTGCCGATGTCGCTGGCGATGTCGCCGGCGATCACCGCGCCCTGCGAAAAGCCCACCAGCACGTAGCTGGTCAACGGGCATTTGCTGGTCATTTCGGTCATCGCCTGGACCGTCGCTCGGGTGCCTTCTGCCCTGCTTTCGTTGTAGGACATCTGCGTGTCGGCGGTCATCGGATTGCGAAACTGCGCCGTGTAGGGAACGGTGTACATCTGCACCCGAGAGGAAGGAAACTGCTGCCCTATCGGGGTAGTCACCTTGCGCAGCAACGCATTCGGAAACTGCATCGGGTTAAGCGGATCATCCTGCGGGGACGACTCCCAAGTGCCGGGAACCGCGATCAGCTGCACGTCGGGGCAGGACGCGTCCTGCGAAGCGGGTCGAGGCTTGTGCGGGTGGGTTGTCGTCGAAGCCGGCGGCAGCACACCGGGCGGCACCGCGCTGGGCGGAGTTTCGGTGCTGCGCAGCATAATCACCACACCCACGATGACCAGCGCCACAACGGCTGCCATCGTGCAGGCCGCAATCCAGGCGAGGATTCGGTGGCGCTTACGACGGGCGGTCTTGGCCATGTTCTCCTGCTAGCAGATTCGGAAAGTTCCCGTGCAAGTGCGGTGGGCGGTGGTGACGCGCACCCTCACCACCAGAGCCGCCCGAACGCACCGGCACCGCGTGGTCACGCGGCCGTCCCGACCTCTGCTGCACTCTCTACACGGTACCGACTAGCGAATGGCCCCGACGATATCGCCCGACATGGCACCGAGCTGTCCCGCCCACGATCCCCAGCCGTTGTCGCCGCCGCCCGGGAAATCGAAGTGACCGTTGTGCCCGCCGTTGCTGCGGTATTGCTGGTAGAACTCCCGACTGCTGCCCATCGCCGCGCCGGCCTGGCCGATCACGGCAGCCGGATCACCGGCGTCCATGTCGGTCGGGCTGTAGACCCATACCCGGGTGTTGTTCTGCGCCAGCAGCCCAGCATGCACCCAGGGATCGTGCCACTTCCACCGGCCCAGCTGCGGGGCTCCCCACATTCCGTTGCCGTCCACGCCGCCGAATTGCTGCAGGCCGGCCAGGATCGAACCGTTGTAGCTGGTGCTGGACGGGTACAGGATCCCCGACAGCGAACCGGCGAAGCCGAAGCGGTCCGGATGGAAAGCGGCCAGCGCCATCGCGGCGTAGCCGCCCTGGGCCGCGCCCACAGCGGCGTGGCCACCGGGGGCAAGGCCCTTGTTGGCGGCCAGCCAATCGGGCAGCTCGCTGGACAGGAAGGTGTCCCACTGCTTGCTGCCGTCCTGCTCCCAGTTGGTGTACATGCTGTACGCGCCGCCGGCGGGCGCCGCCACCGAGATCCCCTTGCCGGCCAGCGTGTTCATCGCGTTACCCGCGGTGACCCAGTTGCTGACGTCCGGGGCGGCGTCAAACGCATCCAGCAGATACACCGCGTGCGGCCCGCCGGCCAGGAAGGCCACCGGGATATCGCGGCCCATCGCCGCCGACGGCACCATCAGGCTTTCGACGGCCGCCGCGTTGGCTTTACCGGTGATTCCCGTAGTCAGAGCCATGGCAGCCACACCGCTCAAAGCGACCGATACTGCGGCAACGCAGAACACTCGCAGCGGCGTTGACCAACTCCGTATACCCCTCATGCCCACCTCCATCGTCTGATCGCTGTGTGCACACTATCCAGCGCCGCGGCAAGCCGCCCAGCAGGGTAGTGAAATAGGCCACACTGAGTCTCGGGCGCGCGGAGTGGGCCGACACTGACGGCGGCGATCCGCAGAGATCGCCGCCGTCAGTGGTGCTGCTATTGAGTGCCTTATCAGGTGCCCGAGTTGGTCCCGGTGCTGGTACCACCGGTGTTGGGGGTCGCACCCAGCGTCGACTGCAGGTCGGGCTTCATGGCGTTGAGCTGCGCGCCCCAGTACTCCCAGCTGTGGGTGCCGTTGGCGTCGAAGTTCCACACCGCGTTGTGACCACCGGCGGCGTTGTACGCGTCCTGGAACTTCAGGTTGCTGGTCCGGACGAAGCCCTCCAGGAACTTCGCGGGCAGGTTGTCGCCACCCAGGTCCGACGGCTTGCCGTTACCGCAGTACACCCAGATCCGGGTGTTGTTGGCGACCAGCTTGCCGACCTGCAACGACGGGTCGTTGCGCTGCCATGCCGGGTCACTCGACGGACCCCACATGTCGGCGGTCTTGTAGCCGCCGGCGTCACCCATGGCCAGGCCGATCAGCGTCGGACCCATCCCCTGCGAGGGGTCCAACAGCGCTGAGAGCGAGCCGGCGTAGACGAACTGGTCGGGGTGGTAGGCCGCCAGGATAAGCGCCGAGGACCCGGCCATCGACAGACCGACCGCTGCGCTGCCGGTCGGCTTGACCTGCTTGTTGCTCTGCAGGTACGCCGGCAGCTCACTGGTCAGGAAGGTTTCCCACTTGTAGGTGGTGCAGCCGGCCTTACCGCAGGCGGGCTTGTACCAGTCGGAGTAGAAGCTGGACTGCCCGCCGACCGGCATGACGACCGAGATGCCCGACCCGTTGTACCACTCGAACGCGGGGGTGTTGATGTCCCAGCCGTTGTAGTCCTCCTGTGCGCGCATTCCGTCGAGCAGGTACAGCGCGGGCGAGTTGGCGCCACCGCTTTGGAACTGGACCTTGACATCGCGGCCCATCCCAGCCGACGGAACCTGCAGGTAGTCCACCGGCAGACCCGGGCGCGAGAACGCCCCAGCCGTTGCCGAGCCCCCCACGGCGGCGATCAGACCCGACAGCAGGGCCGCCCCAACGGTCCCCACCACGAGCCGGCGCGGCATACCTGCCACGACGCCGCGCAACCTGTTACCAAGCTTCATCCTTGCTTCCTCATCTTTTCGGCGCATCCTTCGTTCTGGGCGCATCCTCGATTACCTCAGACTGCATGCGCTGAACGCAGCAGTGCCCGTGTAGTCAACCACAAGTCGGGGCGCGCGCTCTCATCGAGGAGCGCGCGCAAACCGAAATTCGGCGGTCGTTCATAACGATTATTCGGCCGGAAACGGCGCTCCGAATTCGTGTCCCCGCATGTGGCTGCCGGTGGTTGTGGTGCTGGTGAGGACTCACTTGTGATGTTGCTGTCAGTATCCCCGACACGCGCGCACCCGCCCGCGGCCGTGATTGGTTCGAGATCTGTCGAAAATTAACTCGGTGAGCCGCTACTCGCGGGGCGCGGGCGGGCCCGCGTCGGGAACCTCGAGCCCACACCTGACGAGCTCGTAAAGCGGAACGCGGTCGATCCGGTACTGGGTGAATTCGTAAGAATGCAGAAAGTTGGAGACGAACAGGTGCGGAGTCATCGGGGCGCGCACCGAGCTCAGCACCGCCTTGGTCGCGGGGCATTGCAGCGCCGCCACCGCTTCCGCGACCCACTGTGCGTCGAGGTAGCCCGGAATACCCGGATACACCTTCACCCATGGACCATCGGCGATCGCCCAGTCCGGGAACAGGTTTTTGTCATGCCCGATCCGGCCGTGCGCCAACCGCGCTGTGTGCTGCGCGAGTGGGTTTGCCAGCCCAATTTGGTCGATCACCCTGACATCGAGCCCGACGTTCATCCCCAGCATGCCGAGGTTGGTGAAAAACACTGTGTGCTGCGGCTTTTGCGGCGTCCTGCGGTCCGAGGGGCTTCCCGGCGAAGGCTGGCTCATCGGCGGCTGGGCCATAGGCACCAGGTCCCATTGCGTGTAGTTGCCCGACGGCAGCAACAACGCTCCCTCCGGAGTGTTGTCGAGCGCTGTCATAACGGCAGCCATCCGCGGATAATCCAGGTAGTCAGCGGCGGTCAGCGGGTGGGCATGCCCGGTGGCCTGCGCGTAGAAACGGCGCTCATCGACGATCCCGGAATAGGTGACGTGCGTGGCGTCATCACCCATGCCCGGCGAGTTCGCTGCCCACAGCGACCAGCCTGCGATCCCTAGCCAGAGCAGGCCGGCAGCACCGGTCAGCCAATACCCGGTCTCCCGCGAGTAGTCGTTTCCATCGGGTCCATCGGGAACCGCCACAGGGATGACGGAGACCGGGGCCAGCAAACAAAAGAGCGGCGCCAGCAACACCCGGCCATGCATGAAATCGCCGCCCTGCCGGATCCAGTAGAACGCTTGCAGCAGTCCGCTCACGACAACGAAAGCCACCGCGGCCGGGGGGCTTTGCACCGCCCGGGCCACCCGGCCGTAGTTGGGCGCCAGCATCGGGCGCAGGAACGACGGGCGCCGCCGTGTAGCCATCAACAGCAAACCCAGCGGCACCAAGAGCACCACCGGCACCCACAACGCGTAGGGCTGGTTGAAATTCGAGAGATAGATCATGCCCTGTGACCACTTGTCACCGGCAGCATCCTTGGCCAGCGCGGTGCCCGGCACCAGCAGACCGTAGTAGCCCATCCGGAATATCTGGTAGGCGACCGGCAGGAATCCTCCGGCCACCACGATCAGCGCGCGACGGCGCCAGTCACGCGCGGCGATCAGCATCATGATCAGCGCCGTCCCGCCCATCAGCGCAAGTTCGGGCCGGACCAGGACGCTGAACCCCGCGACGAAGGCCAACACACCGATGAACGCCTGGCTTTCCGGACGGACCCGCCGCGGCTGGGACCAGCAGACCATCATCCACCACAGCAGACCCAGATACGCCAGCACCAGCCCGCTTTCCAGGCCGGACGTGGCGAAGTCACGCGCCGGTGGCAACACGATGTAGACCAGCGCCCCGGCGGGCAGCATGATCGCCCGACGGCCGCGCAGGCTGGGTGCGTAGAGCCGGCCTGTTCCCAGCATCAGGAACGCCACGCCCAGCAGCGAAAGCACCAGGGCCAGGGCCAGGGCCACATATTCCATGCGCATCGGGCCGCCGACCCAGCTTCCTGCGTACATCAGATAGGTCCACGCCGTGGAGGTGTTGGCCTCCACCCGCTCACCCTGATTGAAAACCGGCCCGTTGCCGGCCAACAGATTGCGCACCGTGCGCAGCACGATCAATCCGTCGTCGGCGATCCAGCGTCGTTGCCAACTCCCCCAACCAAACAGCGCGGCGACCACCGCCACGCTCGTCCACAGGCTTACCCGGACCACCGTGTTGTACCGGAACGCCGGCCGAGCGACCCGCCTGATTACCGACCGGCGGCGCAGCACGGCGCCAGCCTTCAGGTTGGGGCTAGCCGAAGGCAACGGCGGCTCCGACTGTTGCGATCCACGCCAGCGCCAGCAGCTGCAACACCCGGTCACTCAGTGCGATGTCTTCGGGTTCTCCGGCCAGCCCGCCGTCGACGTCCACCGCGTAGCGCAGGATCGCGATGGTGAACGGGACCATCGACACCGCGAACCAGGACCCCGAATGGTGGTCGCGCTCGAACGCCCACAGCCCGTAGCACACCACCACCGCGGTGGCCGACAACGTCCAGACGAATCGCAGGTAGGTGCTGGTGTAGCTTTCCAGCGACTTGCGGATCGCGGCACCGGTGCGCTCGGCGACTTGCAGCTCGGCGTAGCGCTTGCCGGCCACCATGAACAGGGACCCGAACGCCACGAAAAGCAAAAACCACTGCGACAACGGAATATCGGTCGCCGCACCCCCGGCGATGGCCCGCAGCAAATAGGCCGACGACACGATGCAGATGTCCATCACCGCTTGGTGCTTGAGGCCGAAGCAGTAACCGAGCTGCATCCCGATGTAGACGGCCATCACCACCGCCAGGTTCGGCGTCAGCCACCAGGCAATGGCCAGCGAGGCCACACCCAGCAGCGCGGCCAGAACGTAGGCCAGCCACGCGGGCACCACGCCGGCTGCGATCGGCCGGAATCGCTTGGTGGGGTGCTCCCGGTCGGCCTCGACGTCGCGCACGTCGTTGATCAGGTATATCGACGAGGCCGCCAGGTTGAACACCACGAAGGCTACCGACGCTTCGGTCAATACCTTGACGTAGTCGTAGCGGACACTCCCGCCCAACGCGGCCAGCGGCGCGGCCAGCACGATGACGTTCTTCACCCATTGCCGCGGGCGCATCGCCTTGATCACCCCGGTGACCAGGTTGGCCGGGGGTCCGATCACCAGGTCCTGACTGTCTTTGCTCACCTGCGCCACACCTCCCGCGTTCGGACGGCGATCCCCGCGACGGCGGCGCCGAGACCGATGCCGAATGCCACGTCGCTGGGATAGTGCACCCCCAGCAGTATCCGCGATACAGCCATCGGCGGAACGAGCAACACGGGCAGTGGCGACCCTTTCAGTCGTTTGGAATCCACAGCTCGGCCGATCAGGATCGCCGCGGCCGTGGTGGAAGTGGCATGCGCCGACGGAAAGCTCAGCTGACTGGGTGTGCCGACATTGACTGCAACGGCCGGGTGATGCGGACGTTTACGCCGTACCAGCCGCTTGACCAGCACAGCGGCCGCGTGTGCGACGAACGCTCCGGCTCCGGCTAACAGCCAATCCGGGCGACGCCTTGGCATCAGGACCGCGCCGAGCACCGACGTGGCAACCCAGCCGATGCTGTGCTCCCCGAAATACGAGAGCCCTCGTGCCACCGTCAGCAGACCGGGGCGGTCAGCCAGCGCCGACTGAACGGCCACGATCGCGGCAACTTCGCCGCGCGGCGCCTTTGCTGGCGGAGCTTCAGGCATGCTCGGGCTTTTTTTGGGTGGGGGGGCTGCTGGGAGGGCCTGCCGCCGGCTGGGGGTACCGCCCGCTTGCGGGGGACAACGCCGTCTCCCACTTTTGCTTGCTGGACAGCACAGGCAACGCGTCCCGGTACAAATCGCGCATCTCGTCGAACCTGCTGGCCAGCTGACGCTGACGGCGCAGCGATTTAACCAGCAGCGTGAACATCTTGCGCCGATCACGCTGCCGGTAGACCACGCCGCACCCGTCGGCCGTCGTAACGGTTGCGCCGTCGACCGTGCAGAGCCGGAACCAGCGCGCGTCCTGGGTCGGCACATTGAACTCCGGCCGCTGGTGGCATTCGGGGTCAGCCTTGGTCAGGTTGTGCAGTATCCCGCGGACCAGCCGGTAACCGACGGACAGCGGGTTCACCGGCGGCGTCATCGCCTTGCTTTGGTACAACGGTGGCGGCAGTTCGCTGGCCGCCGGCAGGACGACCGCGTCCGGATATTCCTTACGTATGCGGTGCACTTCCGGCAGCGCCGATTCCAGAATCGAGAAGATGTGCTCCGGGCCGGCAAGGAAGTCGTCGATGGCCCTGTTCTGGATCGCAACAGTCGAATATTCAAGGCAGGCAAGGTGTTTCAGTGTCGCCTTCAGATGGCTGCGGACCAGGCCGGTGACGTCACCGTCCCAGTGCATAGCCGCCACCACCAGACGGTTGCGCAGATGGAAGTAGGCCTGCCAGTCGATGGCGTCGTCTTTGTCGCTCCAGGCCATGTGCCAGATCGCTGCGCCGGGCAACGTGACCGTCGGGTACCCGTGCTCGGCGGCGCGCAGGCCGTAGTCCGCGTCGTCCCATTTGATGAAAAGCGGCAGCGGCTGTCCCAGCTCTTCGGCGACCTGCCGCGGGATCATGCACGTCCACCAGCCGTTGTAGTTGACATCGATGCGGCGGTGCAAGAGCTTGCTTCGTTTGTTGTTGTCGTTCAACGGATATTCGGCGAAGTCATGGTCGTACTCGGTGTGCGGCGCGGCCGTCCACATGAAGTTCGACTGGTTGACGACCTCGCCCATGATGTGCAGGTGCGACGGCTCCTGCAGGTTGAGCATCTGGCCGCCGACCAGCATCGGACTCTTGGCGAAGCGATGCATCGCCAACACCCGCAGAATCGAGTCCGGCTCGATACGGATGTCGTCGTCCATGAACAGAATTTGTTGACAATCGGTGTTTTTCAGCGCCTCGTACATCACTCGGCTGTAGCCGCCGGAACCGCCCAGGTTGGGCTGGTCGTGAATCGAGAGTCGGGTGCCCAGCCGGGCGGCCGCGGCGGGGAAGTCCGGATGATCACGTACCTTGCGGACGCCCTGGTCTGGCACGATCACCGCGCCGATCACCTCGTCTACCAACGGGTCTGCGGTGAGTTCGGTGAGCGCGTTGGCGCAGTCCGCGGGGCGGTTGAACGTGGGTATGCCGACTGCGATGTTGGCCCTGACCGGAGCGGGTTCAGTCGCGTACCAGCCGCCGTTGAGCAGGGTGACCGCAGTGTCGGTGGTGATGTCGAACCAGATCCAGCCGCCGTCCTCGAACGGCCCCAGGCCCACCTCGACCTCGACCACTTGGGGTTGATCTCGTGGCTCATCCGGCCTGCCGGCGAATTGGCGGCCCTCGATGAAGATGCGCGCACCGGTGGCCTTGGTCCGATAGACGTCGACGCGCCCGGCACCGGTCACCTCCACGCGCAGCACCACCGATTTGCAGATCGTCCAGCGACGCCAGTAGCTGGCCGGGAACGCATTGAAATAGGTGGCGAACGACACCTCGGACTCTTTGCCGATCTGCAGCGAGGTGCGGCTCGTCGCATGTGCGCGCCGGGAATTGGTGGTCGACTCCTCCAGGTACAGCTTGCGCACGTCGAGGGGCTCACCTGGACGCGGCAGGATTATTCGGGACAGCAGGCTCACCGCAGCCATTGGTGCCGCTCTCCCCCGCAAGCGGGAGGTGCCCCCACCTCATCGCTTCGCTCTGCATCGTCGCCGGCACGAGTCATGCGCGCGCGCCTTCCTCTTCGACCTCTTGGACAAGGGGGGAGCCGTCGCGCAGGTGTGGCGCGAGGACGTTGTCGTACATGTTCAGCGCGCTGGCAATGGCCATATGCATGTCCAGATATTGGTAGGTGCCCAGCCGGCCGCCGAACAGTACCTTCGATGACGCGGTCTCGGACTTCGCCCTGGCTCGATAGGCGGCCAACAGGGCGCGGTCGGCCTCGGTATTGATCGGATAGTAAGGCTCATCGTCATCCTCGGCGAACCGGGAGTACTCCCGCATGATCACCGTCTTGTCGGTGGGGTAGTCGCGCTCGAGATGGAAGTGGCGGAACTCGTGGATGCGGGTATAAGGCACTTCCAGATCGTTGTAGTTCATCACCGCCGTGCCTTGAAAGTCCCCGACGGGTAACACTTCCACCTCGAAGTCCAGTGTCCGCCAGCCGAGCCGGCCTTCCGTGTAGCCGAAGTAGCGGTCCAAGGGGCCGGTATATACAACTGGCGCGTCGGGACTGTCTTTGCGTAAAGAGTCGCGGACGTCGAACCAGTCGGTGTTCAGTCTGACCTCGATACGGTCGTCGGCGGCCATATTCTGCAGCCACGCCGTGTAACCGTCGACCGGCAGGCCCTCGTAGGTGTCGCTGAAGTATCGGTTGTCGAAGGTGTAGCGCACCGGCAGCCGGGTGATGTTGGCCGCGGGAAGTTGCGTCGGGTCGGTTTGCCACTGCTTGGCGGTGTAGCCCTTGACGAACGCCTCGTAGAGCGGCCGGCCGATCAGCGAGATGGCCTTCTCCTCGAAATTAGCGGCGTCGATCGCGGAGATTTCCGCGGCCTGCTCCGCGATGAGCCGGCGCGCTTCCTCGGGAGTGAAGTACTTGCCGAAGAACTGCGACACCAGGCCCAGTCCCATCGGGAACTGGTAGGCCTGCCCGTTGTGCATCGCGAACACCCGGTGCCGGTAGTCGGTGAAGTCGGTGAACTGACGCACGTAGTCCCAGACCCTCTTATTAGAGGTGTGGAACAGGTGGGCGCCGTACTTGTGCACCTCGATGCCGGTCTGGGGCTCGGCTTCGGAATACGCGTTGCCACCGATGTGTGGGCGCTTGTCAACGACCAGCACCCGCTTGCCGAGTTGGGTAGCCGCGCGCTCGGCAATGGTCAGGCCGAAGAATCCAGAGCCGACGACGAGGAGGTCAAAACGAGCGGTCATCGGTTGCTTAGGGTATCTGACCGCGTGGGCACAACCCCATTTGGCGACTCTGGGCAATGCCTCGGAGGTGAAGTAACACCCAGGGTCGCAATTGTCTCACGATTCAATATCACCACTCCAGTCACACCAATCTCACTCGTACCATCGACTTTGCGTGGTTCATGCCGAATGGACAGGCAGCACACGCCGACACAACACATAGTCCAGATTGAGGAGACTTCCGTGCCGAACCGACGCCGACGCAAGCTCTCGACAGCCATGAGCGCGGCAGCCGCCCTGGCAGTCGCGAGTCCTTGCGCATACTTCCTGGTCTACGAAGCGACCTCGGGCAGCAAGCCGCCCGAGCACCACGAATTCAAGCAAGCGGCGGTCATGACCGACCTGCCCAACGAGCTGATGGGCGCGCTGACTCAAGGCCTATCGCAGTTCGGGGTCAACTTGCCGCCCGTGCCTGCCCTGACTGGGGGCGCCAGCACTCCCGGCCTGACCAGTCCAGGGTTGACGAGTCCAGGCCTGGGCGCGACCCCGGGTCTGACAAGTCCGGGTCTGACAAGTCCGGGTCTGACCAGTCCGGGTCTGACCAGTCCTGGACTGGCGACTGCGACACCCGGGCTCACCACACCCGGCGCCGCGCTGTCGCCGACGGCTGCGGGGGGGCTGACCAGCCCGGCATTGTCGAACCCGGGGCTGACCAGTCCAGCCGGGGGCATTCCGGCTCTGGCCAGTCCGGCGAGTCCCATCGCCGCCCCCGGCGAGATGCCGATCACCTCGCCGACTGGATTGGACCCGGGCGCCGACGGCACGTACCCGATCATGGGTGACCCGTCGCTGGGCAGCGGAGCCGGCGGTAGTAGTGGCGGCGGCGGGCTTGTCAACGACGTGATGCAAGCCGCCAACCAGTTGGGCGCCAGCCAGGCTATCGACCTGCTCAAGGGCCTGGTGATGCCGGCGATCATGCAGGCCCAGCAGGGCGGTGCGGGCGGCCTACCGGGCGGCCTGCCGGGTGGCTTGCCGGGTGCCCCAGGTGCCCTGCCGGGTGCCGCGGGTGCCCTGCCGGGCGCCGCGGGCGCCCTGCCGCATGCCGCGGGCGCCTTGCCGGGTGCCGCGGGCGCCTTGCCGGGTGCCGCGGGCGCCTTGCCGGGCACCGCGGGTGCTGCTGCCGCCCTACCGGGTGCTGCCGCTCCGGCCGCAGCTCTCCCGGGTTTGGCTGCTCACTAGATCCTCGGGGAACCTGTCACCTGACGGCACCGCAGAGTCGCGCTGGATTTTCGAACCTAGCAACGTCCAGCAGTTAAGTCTCTGCGGTGCCGTCGAACAGGTGTCGTGGACTTTCTGCACAGATGTACCGTGTCGCCCCATAGATAACATTAGAAACACACGTAACATCGGCTGGTGCAATCCCGCAATCGCGCGCCGACGATGCTGCTCACCGCCGTCGCGGTAACCGTCGTCGTCGTGTCGTGGGTGGTGGACTCGATACGACATGACGCGGCCCCCGCAGTGCCACCGGTTCCCGACACCCAGCTCTCCGAACAGCCGCTGGTTGGGCTTGGCGGCGGTGTCACGGTTCGCGAAGTCACACAGAACACACCGTTTTCGTTGGTCGCGCTGACCGGTGATTTAGCCGGCACGTCGACCCGCGTACGCGCGAAGCGGCCCGACGGCGGGTGGGGGCCCTGGTATCAGACGGAATATGAAACCGAAGCGCCCGATGCCGCACTCCCGCCGCCCGGCGAAAGATTCACTGGGCTGGCTAACCCGGGCGGAGCTGTCGAAGGGCCCCGTAGCACAGATCCGGTGTTCGTCGGCAGCACCACCACTGTGCAGATCGCGGTCACCCGCCCGATCGATGCGCCACTGACCCAGCCGCCATCCGACGCACCAGCGAACGCTCAGCCGGGGCACGACGGTCTCGGATATAAGCCGGCCTCAAAAGAGCAGCCGTTCGGCGAGAACATCTCCGCCATCCTCATTTCCCCGCCGCAAGCGCCGGCCAAAACACATTGGACGGCGCCGTCCGGCGTCATAATGCCCGGCCAGCCGCCCAGCATTATCAGCCGCGCGGATTGGGGCGCCGACGAGTCGTTGCGGTGCGGTAAACCGCAGTACGACGACGGTGTTCGCGCCGCAGTTCTCCACCACACCGCGGGCAGCAACGACTACTTGCCGCAGGACTCGGCCGGCATCGTCAAGGCCATTTACACCTACCACAGCAAGACCCTTGGCTGGTGCGACATCGCCTACAACGCGCTGGTCGACAAATACGGCCAGGTGTTCGAGGGCAGTGCCGGGGGACTAACGAAACCCGTTGAGGGCTTCCACACCGGCGGATTCAACCGCAACACCTGGGGCGTGGCCATGATCGGCAACTTCGACGACGTGCCGCCGACGCCAATCCAGCTCCGAACGGTGGGTCAACTACTCGGTTGGCGGCTCGGTATGGACGGCGTCGACCCCAAAGGCACGGTGTCACTGGAGTCAGCGGGTAGCCACTACACCACCTTTCCAGCCGGATCCATTGCGACGCTGCCCACCATCTTCACCCATCGCGACGTCGGTAACACCGACTGCCCGGGCAACGCCGCCTACGCGCTGATGGACGAGATCCGGGACATCGCATCGCATTTCAACGATCCGCCCGAGGAGCTGATCAAGGCGCTGCAGGGAGGTGTGATCTACGAGCACTGGCAGGCGATCGGCGGCATGAACAGCGTTCTGGGCGCCCCGACCTCGCCAGAAGACAGCGGGCAGGGTGATACCCACTACGCCACTTTCGCCAAGGGCGCGATGTACTGGTCGCCCGAGACCGGCGCGCAACCGGTCACCGGCGCGATCTACGACGCCTGGGCCTCGCTGAGCTACGAACGTGGTCCGCTCGGATTGCCGACCAGTGCGGAAATACAAGAGCCGCTGCAGATCACGCAGAACTTTGCGCACGGAACCTTGAACTTTGATCGGCTCACCGGAGACGTCACCGAGGTGGCCGACGGGATCAGCACGCCGCTGTCGTCGCAAGCCCCGAGTGGCCCGACGGTGCCGGCCGAACACTTCTCGCTACCAGCTCACCCGGCCGCCACCTAAGTTTTTTTCCAGCCGGATTGGCCCGCGCTAACGCCACCAACGTTCCAGCAACCGTCCCACCCCATCGTCGGAGTTGGAAGCGGTGACCTCGTCGGCGACCGCCAGCACATCCGGATGCGCGTTGCCCATCGCCACACCACGGCCGGCCCACAACAGCATCGGCACGTCGTTGGGCATGTCGCCGAATGCCACCACCTCGTCGCTGGAGATCCCCAGCGGGCCGGCGATCTGTTCGACGCCGGTGGCCTTGCTGACGCCCAGCGGCACGATCTCCACCAGCCCATTGTTGGTGGAGTAGGTGATATCGCCCTGTGGGCCGACATGCCTGGCCAGTTCGGCTGCCATATCGGCGCTGCGGGCACCGCTCTTACGGATCAGCAGTTTGATCGCCGGCGCGCTGAGCAGGTCTTCCTTCGACACTTCGGTGTTGTCCGGGTTGAGCCATGCGTGCTCGTAGCCTGGCGAGCTGATGAACTGGGGAGTCGCCGTGTCATGGGCGCGGTCGCCGATCCGCTCAACGGCAAGGCCCGCCCCCGGGATGACGCGAATTGCGATCTCAGCCAACTCGCCCAGCGTGTCGACGGCCAACGTGCGGGCCGACACCACCTGGTCGGTCGCGGCGTCGTAGACGACGGCACCGTTGGCGCACACCGCCATCGGCGCAAACCCGAGCGCTTCGACGACGGGTCGCACCCAGCGCGGTGGGCGGCCGGTTGCCACGATGAAGTGCGCACCCGCGGCGACAGCCGCCCGCACCGCGTTGCGAGTACGCGGGGTGATGGTTTCGTTTTCGTCGAACAAAGTGCCGTCAACGTCGCACGCGATGAGGGCCGGCCGTGTCGGCTGCACGGTTGACCCGGTGAGCCGGCCGGTTCTCGTCAGTGCAACCCGCTTTGGTCGCGCCCCGGTCGCGTTACGCCATCGGTCCCGTACTTCTGCACCCGCTCTTGCAATTCAGCCAACCGGATCGCTCTGGAGTCTTCCTGGTTCGGCGCGCTGCCACCCAGCCGCCGCGGCACCCAGTACTCCCCCTTGGGGTGCGGATACTCCTGCTGCACCCGGTAGAGCAACGCATTCATCGCTTCGCGGAGCGTGGCGTTGAGCTGCTCGGCGTCACCGCGCGGCGGCAGCGGCCGGCCGACGGCCACAGTTATCGGAACTTTGTTGCGGAACAACTTCTTTGGATGATCTTTGGGCCAAATCCGGTGTGCACCCCAGACGATCAGCGGAATTATCGGCACCTGCGCCGCCAGCGCCATCCGCGCCGCCCCGGTCTTGAATTGCCTGAGTTCGAAACTGCGACTGATGGTGGCCTCGGGATGCATCCCAACGAGTTCGCCCTCGCGCATTAACTGCACGGCCATCGCGAGAGCGTCATGCCCCGTCCTGCGATCCACCGGAATGAGCCTGGCGTGCTTGATCACGAAGTCGACCGCCTTCGAATCGGCCATTTCGGCCTTGATCATGAAGCGCATGCGCCGGCCCCGCTCACGTACGGCGAACAACGGTGGAAGCCAGTCCAGGTAGCTGGTGTGGTTCTGGGCAAGTAGCGCACCGCCCCGCCCAGGGATGTTCTCGAGCCCGTGAAACGTGAATTTGGTGCCCTGCATCGCGACGAGCGGCGGAACGATCAACTCCCCAAACCGGTAAAACGGCTCTGCCATGGCTTCGTCCTTCCGTGTCCTTTTCTAGGCCTTTTCTAGGCCTTTTCCAGGCCATTCTCGGCCCGCGCCGCAGCCTCGCCGGCGTCCGTCCGGGCCGCCTCGGTCAAGGTCGGCGCCCCGCCGCCAAGCCGGTGCGGCACCCAGTACGCCCCGGCCGGGTGCGGGTACCGCCGCTGCGCCTGGTGCAGCAGCGCGGTCATCGACTCGCGCAGCGCAGCATCGGTCGAGGAAATGTCCACGGTGGCATGCAGCGGCGCGCCCACCCGCACCGTGACCGGCACCTTGTTGCGGCCTAGCTGCCGGGGGTGGTCCTTGGTCCAGATCCGCTGCGTACCCCACACAATCATCGGGACGATCGGGACGTCTGCCTCGCTAGCCATCCGCACGGCCCCCGTCTCGAACTCCTTGAGCTCGAAGCTGCGGCTGATCGTGGCCTCTGGATAGACGCCGACCAACTCCCCCAGCCGACGGCGCCGGCGTCGCACAGCCAATGCGGTGGCCAGGACTCCCAACCGAGTCACTATCTCGAGAGTGCGGAAGGTCGGCTCCACCATCAATCACTACTCCGGCGCCCCTGCGGCTTGGGCGCGCCGCGCGGCTCGCGCAGCTGCCTCCTCGGCGTCCAGGCGCGCCGCCTCAGCTAATGACGGAGCACCACCACCCAGCCGGTGCGGTACCCAGAACTCGCCGGCCGGATGGGGTCCGTACTGTTCTTGCGCCCGTTCCAGCAAGTGTTGCATCCGTGAATGCAGCAGGCCCTTGAGTTCGGCTGTGGCCAGCGTCGGTTCAATCGGTTCGCCCACGAGCACGGCGATCGGCACCTTCGGCCGCCACAGCTTCTTCGGGTGGCCTTTGGTCCAGATCCGCTGCGCACCCCAGACGATGTGCGGGACGATCGGCACACCCGCCTCGACTGACATCCGGGCCGCTCCCCCCTTGAACTCCTTGATTTCAAAGCTGCGGCTGATCGTCGCTTCGGGGTAGACACCGACCAGCTCACCGTCTTTCAGATTCCTGACGGCGGCTTCGTAGGATGCGGCCCCGTCTTGCCGATCCACTGAGATGTGCCGCAGGCTGCGCATGATCGGCCCGGTGATGTTGCTGTCGAACACCTCCTGTTTGGCCATGAACCGCACTTTGCGTCCAAGGCCCTGCTGGTAGGCAGGCAAACCAGCAAACGTGAAGTCGAGGTAGCCGGTGTGGTTGATAGCGATGACCGCGCCACCGGTTGTCGGTAGGTTCTCGACACCCGTGACACTGATCTTCAGGCCCTGTAGGCGCCAGATCATCCGAGCAAGCGCAATTGCCGTACCGTATACCGGTTCCACAGCCCATCAGCGTAGTGCCACCGGCTGTGAGCCGCCCGAAGTGGGGAAGAACCATTGTCGAACCGGACCGGTACGACACGTCAAGCTAAGCTCGAGACGACCCGAAAAGTCCCCCGAAAGGTATTTGTGCAGGTCACGAGTGTCGGCCACGCCGGCTTTCTGATCCAGACCCGTGCTGGCAGCATTCTGTGCGACCCATGGGTGAATCCGGCCTACTTCGCATCCTGGTTCCCGTTCCCGGACAACAGCGGGCTGGACTGGGACGCTGTGGGCGACTGCGACTACCTGTATATCTCGCATCTGCACAAGGACCACTTCGACGCCAGGCACCTCAGTGCACACGTCAACAAGGACGCGATGGTATTACTGGCCGACTATCCGGTGCCCGACCTGCGACATGAGCTGTGCAAGCTTGGGTTCCACCGGTTCTTTGAGACCAGTGATTCGGTCAAGCACCGGCTGTCTGGACCACTGGGCGACGTCGACATCATGGTCATCGCCCTGCGGGCACCTGCCGACGGCCCGATCGGCGATTCGGCCCTGGTGGTTTCCGACGGCGCGACAACGGTTTTCAACATGAACGATGCCCGGCCGGTCGACTTGGACGTGCTGACATCCGAGTTCGGGCATATCGACGTACACCTGCTGCAGTACTCCGGGGCGATCTGGTATCCGATGGTCTACGACATGCCCGCGCGCGCCAAGGAGGCGTTCGGCATCCAGAAACGGCAGCGGCAGATGGACCGCGCTCGCCAGTACATCGCCGAGGTGGGCGCGACCTGGGTGGTGCCGTCGGCGGGACCGCCGTGCTTTTTGGACCCCGAGTTACGCCACCTCAACGACGACCGCGGTGATCCGGCCAACATATTCCCCGACCAAATGGTGTTCCTGAACCAGATGCGCACGCACGGGCACGAACACGGGCTGCTGATGATTCCCGGGTCGGTCGCGGACTTTACTGGTAGGACCTTGAATTCGCTGACTCATCCGCTGCCCGCGGAACTGGTCGAGGCCGTCTTCACCAGCGGTAAGGCGGCGTACATCGCCGACTACGCAGACCGGATGGCGCCCGTCTTGGCCGCGGAGCGGGCGAGCTGGGCCCCCGCCGCCGGCGGGCCGCTGCTGGAGCAGCTGCGCGCGCTGTTCGAGCCGATCATGCTGCAAAGCGACGAGATCTGCGACGGCATCGGCTATCCCGTCGAACTCGTGATCGGCCCGGAAACCGTAATCCTGGACTTTCCGAAACGAGCGGTGCGCGAAAGGATTCCCGACGAAAAGGTGCGCTATGGCTTCGCCATAGCGCCGGAGCTGGTGCGTACCGTGCTGCGCGATCAAGAGCCGGACTGGGTCAACACCATCTTCTTGTCCACGCGTTTCCAGGCATGGCGGGTCGGCGGCTACAACGAATACCTGTACACCTTCTTCAAGTGCCTGACCGACGAACGGATCGCGTACGCCGACGGATGGTTCGCCGAGACCCACGATGACTCCGCGTCGGTCACACTGGACGGCTGGGAGATTCAGCGACGTTGCCCGCACCTCAAAGCCGACTTATCGAAATTTGGTGTGGTAGAGGGCAACACGCTGACCTGCAATCTGCACGGCTGGCAGTGGCGACTGGACGACGGCCGCTGCCTGACCTCGCGGGGTCACCAGCTGCGGAGCTCTCAGGCATGAGCGAGACGTACCGGCAGTCTTATGATGACGGCCTGATCCAGCTGGATCGCGCGGCGATCACGTTGCGCCGCTACCACTTTCCTTCTGGCACATCGAAGGTCATCCCGCTGGACACGATCCGTGGGTACAAAGCCGAGGGTCTGGGCCTGCTGATGCAGCGGTTCCGTATCTGGGGCAGCTCGGACTTCCGCCGCTGGCTGCCGCTGGACATGCACCGGCCATTCAGGTCGACGTTGATCACCTTGGAGATACCTGGTACCCGGCCTTGCCCCGCGTTCACGCCGGCGCGCCCGGATGAGTTCACCGCGTTGCTGGACGTGCTACTGAGGCAGCTCGGCTAGAGGTCGGCCGGCGCAGCACAACGTATTACTCATCTCAAAGAATGCGCAAAGGTGCGGCTACGCCTGCCGTCGGCGGCGCGGACATACACGGATTTCATGGCCGCGACGTAACGGGCGACGGATTCGCAGGCGACCGGATTGTTCGGGAACAACACCGTCACCGTGGTCTCCTGCTGGAACCGATTCACCCACATCGAAACTTGATGCGAAACCCTGCCTTCGTCGTAGATCCTGAAGTTCAAATCAGAGTTGGCGACGGTAGAAAGGGGAGCAATGCTTGCATCCAGGAAAGACATCACGAAATTACCGGGTCGAGGCCTGCTGAGCCTGATGTCGGGAGGCGCCAACTCTAGTACGCGATCAAACGGTACGGTCGCCAGGTCTATACCCGAATCCAAGCAAGTCTGCGCGGCACGGGCAGCATCATCGAAAAGCGCTGCGTTGGCAGGGACGGTAATCGGAACCAAGCCGGTGAACCAGCCCGTCGTCATGAGTTCTGTTGGCGTCCTACGGGTATCGGTGGTGGTGACTACGGAAAACATTTCAGCGCCAGTCAACTCACGTTGTGTGAGGGCAGCGCAGCCGAACACGCCACCGCTGAAACGGGCACCCGCCGCGACGCAGGCGGCCTCGAATCGCTCCGACTGTCGCTCATCCATCAGCGTTTCGGTGATCAGCTTGCCGGCATAGGGCACCGATAAATCACCGAGTGGCAACGGGAAGTAAGGGAGGGTTCCGCCGTTGTTGGCGGCGAACTCGATCCACCCGCGCACTTTAGGAGAGTCCAGGGTCAACGCGGACGTGTCCGCACGCTGCCGGATGCAGTAATCGGCATACCGGCCCACTTCCGGCAACTCGACGGGCGCGTCGCCTCCCAGCAATGCGCCGTACATCGTATGGATCTCCATGAATAGCACACCCATGATCATCGGGTCGACACAGAGATGATCAATACTCGCATAGAACGTGAAGTGGTCGTCGCTCTGAATAACCCCGAACAAGAAGCAATCCCACTGCAGCGGTTGCGGCGATGATATGTGGTCTCGCAAGTCCGCCGGCGACATGTCCTCGTGCTCGATCGGGACGAGTTCGATATCGGCAGGGTCGGCGATGGTGTGCCGGACGATCTGTTCCGCATCCTGGAGCTCAAACCAACTGTGGTACGTGTCGTGCCGACGAAGGTGCGCGTTGATCACATAGCTCATGGCACGGACGTCGCACCGGCCGGCCAGATCCCAGGTGAAAATCATCAGGCGCGATAAATCGAGACCTCGCCCTGCGTGATCGCAATAACGTCGAAGATGTTGGGCTTGCTGATAGCTGGGTGGCACCGCACTTATCGGCGCTTGCCGGGCTTTGGCATTCGCCGCGGGTGACGCGTGCCAGCAGACGACTGAGCCTGGATCCGGCATCCAGTCGTGGAGTGTTGTTATGCCAAACACCTATCCTCCCCGACAGCGCCCGCGCCGCGCGCAACCTGCGGGCTGGACGCTGTGACGTTACTCCACGAACAGCTCCGCCAACGCCGGCAGGTTTCAACTCCCAGGACGTCTTCAGGATAAACCTGGTCTGAGCACGGCTCGGACCAGCTCAGCCCGCAGCCACCGCAGGTGGAGTACGGTTCCCCCTTGTGTGGGCCACCGTGCTGGTGTTGGCGATCTCGGTGATCTTCGAACCGATACGGATCGGTCTGGTGGTCCTGATGCTCAACAGGCGACGCCCGCTACTGCAGCTGCTCGCATTCTTGTGCGGTGGTTTGACCATGGGCGTCGGTGCAGGGCTGGTCGTGCTTTTCATCCTCGGGACCACTCCGTTGGCCGGACGCTTCACGGTGCCCAAGGTTCAGATCGCGACCGGGCTGATCGCCCTGCTTGTCGCGGTCGTGCTGGCCGCAAACGTCTCGGCCCGCAAGCTCATCCGCCGGGCACCGGCCGACGCGGTGGTCAGAGACGATGGTGGCGTGGTCCTGCTGGCGCCGGCACCGCCGAGTGGCCTGCAGAAGCTTTACCTGCGTGCACGACATTTTCTGCAAGGCGATTCTCTGTATGTCGCGGGGGTGAGCGGGCTGGGAGCCGCGCTGCCTTCGGCCAACTGCATGGGCGCGATGGCTGCCATTCTTGCCTCTGCTGCCGCACCGGTGGCGCAGGCGCAAGCTCTTCTCACGTTCAACCTGGTGGCGTTCACAATGGCGGAGATCCCCCTGATCAGCTACCTGGCAGCGCCCGATAAGACGCGCGCGTTCATGGCTGCGCTGCAGGCGTGGCTCCGGTCTCGTAGCCACCGGGACGCCGCAGTCTTGGTGGCAGCGGGTGGTTGCTTCATGCTCGTGCTCGGGTTCAGCAGCCTCTGAGGCGCCGGTCGCCTCGAGAGTTGTAGAGTGGATCCACTGGCGTCGGCCGGCCTTATTGGGGGAGTCGTGAGCAAACTGCTAAAGGGGGCGGTCGCGGCCGGAATGCTAACTTGGGCAACGGCTTTCGGCGATGGTGCCGCGTCCGCCGACACCGCGCTGATACTGCCCGGCACCGAGCCGTCCCCCTATGGGCCGCTGAGATCGCTGTATCACTTCAATCCCGCGATGCAGCCTCAGATCGGCGCGAACTACTACAGTCCCGGCGCTACCCGGCGCGTCATTTCCTATCCGGGCAGCTTTTGGCCGGTCACAGGCGTGAATTCGCCGACTGTCGGTAGCTCTGTGGCTACCGGGGCGAACAATCTCGACGCTGCGATCCGGAGCACCAACGGGCCCATCTCCGTGGCCGGACTGTCGCAGGGAACGCTGGCGCTCGACCGCGAGCAGGGTCGCCTGGTGAATGACCCGACCGCACCGCCGCCGGGTCAGCTCACGTTCGTCAAAGCCGGTGACCCCAACAATCTTCTCTGGAGAGTGTTCAAACCCGGAACCCACGTGCCTGTCATCGACTACACCGTTCCGGCTCCGGTCGAAAGCCAGTACGACACGATCAACGTCGTGGGCCAGTACGACATTTTTTCTGACCCGCCCGACCATGTGGGGAACCTGCTCGCTGACCTGAATGCGATTACCGCAGGCGGATATTACGGCCACAGCGCCACGGCGTTCTCGGACCCGGCCCGCGTTGCGCCCTGGGACATCACGACGACAACCGACAGCTTGGGCGCCACCACGACGACGTACTTCATCCGCAGCGGTCAGCTACCGCTGGTACGGGCACTCGTGGACATGGCGGGCCTGCCTCCCGAGGCGGCGGGGCCACTTGACGCGGTGCTGCGGCCGATGGTGGATGCGGCTTACACGCGAAACGGTCCGTCCCCGGCTTCCGGTCTGAACCCGGCGAACGTCGTCAATGCCGTCGGGGGTGTCCGCCACGTCCCTGCCATCGCCCCCGCAATCAGCATCCCCATCGAAAGCACCACCGCCGGCACCAGCGCGGTCACTACCGCGCTCACCGCCGCCACAAACGCCGTCGCCGGCGCCCACCTGGGCAAGGGCGCCATGGGTGTGCTGACAAAGGTCGGCGGTCTGCTACCCAAACACAAGTGATGACCTCAAGCGCGGCCGGCTACAGCCTGAGCCCGTCGTACATCGAGAAACCGATCAGGTCGTGTGCCGGCGCTGGTGTCTTCTCTTCGTCAGGCAAGAGCGGCTTACGCTTACTCGGGTGAGCGCGCCCGCGGTCCCGTCGTAACGGCCACCAGCCTGACGGCCGCCACCAGTTCGCCCGTCCGACCAGCACGGCGATGGCGGGCACCGTAACGGTGCGCACCAGGAAGGTATCCAACAGCAGCCCGGTCCCGAGAACGAAGGCGCCCTGAACGACATTGCTGAGGCTGGCGAACAGCAGACCGTACATCGAGGCGGCCATGATCAGACCCGCCGCGGTGATCACACCGCCGGTTGAGCTCACGGTACGGATGACCCCGGAACGCACGCCCAAAGCAGACTCGTCACGCAGCCGGGAGATGAGCAGCATATTGTAATCGGCACCCACCGCGACCAATATGACGAAGGTCAATCCGGGAACGCTCCAATGCAAGTCCTGGCCGAGTATGAATTGAAATACGATGACGCCGATACCCAGCGCCGACAAATACGACACGATCACCGAACCGATCAGGTAGAGCGGCGCGACGATCGCACGCAGCAACAAGATCAAAATCAGCAGCACAACGCAGATGGTCATGGCGATGACGAATCGGACGTCATGGTCGGAGTAGTCACGCGTGTCCTTGAGGACGGCGGGCAAACCCACCACCGATATGGAGGCATCGGCCAGCGTGGTATTCGGCTGAGCCCCCTGAGCGGTGGTCGTGATCGCATTGACCTGGTCCATCGCGGCGCTGTTGAACGGATTGAGGTTGGTTTGTATCAAGTACCGCATCGCGTGTCCGTTGGGTGAAACGAAGGCCGAGGCAAGTTTCTTGAGCTCGTCAACGTTCAACCCGCGCAAAAGGTCCTGCGCCCCGGCCGGTATCGCCGCGGGGTTCCCGCCTTCGCCGGTGGCGTACGACAGCACCTGCGGGGGAATATAGAACCCGGCCATTGCCGGCGTGTTCGCGTTGTCCTTCATCGCCAGCAGGAATTCCGACGCCTCGCCGAGCCCGGAACCCAGATTTTTGACCTGGTCGACCAGCAACTGCACACCGTCGGCCAGTTGCCGGCTACCGTCGGCGAGAGTGTTGGCCCCCTGTTGCAGCAAGTTGACCTCGGCCCGCATGCCGCCAGGATTGCCCATCCCCAGTGAGCCCATGGCGCTGATGACGGTGCCCAGTGCCCGGCGCAACCCGGACACGGTTGACGCCAGGGTCTGCATGGCCTGCGTCGACTGCAGCTGTCGAGCCAGCTCAGATATCTTGCCGAGCGTTCCGTCGTCACGGGCGGTGACCATTCGTTGCAGTTCGGTGCGCGCACTGGCGCAGGCGGGATCGGCATTGCACATCGGGCTGGTATCAAGTGCCGTCAGCACTGGGCGGGCCCAATCGGAGTTGTTCGCGACAAAGGCGGCGTTCGCGCCGATGGCGTCGCCGAGTCCATGCATGCTGCGGACAAGCTTTTCCGCGCCCTCGAGTTCGCTGAGTGTCCTGTTGCCGCCGAATAGATTCTGCAGATATGAGAGAGCGTCGACCAGGCCGCCGGCAGTAGACATGGCCTGGTTGACTTGGTTTCGCACTTCGCCGAGCTTGCCCGCCATCAGATTGGCTCCGCCGGTCAGCTTGTCGAGATCTCCGGTGTGTCCGGCGATCTGCTTGGAGCCCTCGTCCAGCTTGTTGCCGACTTCGCCGGCCTGCCACGTAGTCCTGGCCTGCTCCAGCGACTGTCCAGTGGGCCGGGTGATGCCCCTGACTACCGCGACGCCGGGCACTTGGCTCACCCGCCGTGCCATCTCCTCCAGATCGGCAAGGCCCTGCGGCGTGCGTAAGTCGTGCGGTGATTCGATGAAGAGGTACTCGGGAATGATCAAGTTGGCCGGGAAATGCCGGTCCAGGGCGGCATATCCGACGGAGCTCTCGACGGAGGCCGGCAGGGTCTTGCGCTCGTCGTAGTTGTAGTGGGCCAGGCCTGCGCAGCCGGCCAGAATAATCAGCACCAGCGCACTGGCGAGCAGGTGGGCCTTGGGTCGGCGCACAATGTGTATTCCCGAGCGCCGCCAGAAACGGCCGGTGAGCTCGCGGCGCGGCGCGATCCAACCACGGCGCCCGGCAAGCACGAGCATGGCCGGTAGCAACGTCACCGCAGCGAGGAACGCGACCGCGATCGAAATTCCCAACACTGGACCGGCAGCTCTGAGAATCCCTAATCGCGTGAAGATCATCCCGAGAAAGGTCACCGCAACGGTGGCCGCGGACGCGGCGATCACCTTGCCGATGGATGTCAACGCCTTCGTGACCGCTTGATCCGACTCCACGCCCTTCCGCAAATAGTCGTGATATCGGCTGATGAGAAAGACGGCGTAATCAGTTCCCGCACCGACCATCATCCCGCTCATGAAAATAGTGGTCTGGTTGGCAATCCCCAGGCCCATGAGACCGACTGAGGCAACAACGCGCTGCGCAACCAACACGGATGTGCCGATTGTTATCAACGGCAGCACCATGGTGACCGGATTCCGGTAAATGATCAGCAAGATGACGAACAAGAAGACCGTGATCGCCAGCTCGATCCGAATCCTGTCCCGTTGCCCGGTGAGGTTGAGATCGGCGACGGTGGCCGCAGGACCGGTCAGATCGCAAGTGAGCGCAGATCCCGCCACGGTGTGTTTGACGATATTGGCGACCCGCGCGAACGACTGTTTCGACTGCGGTGAGCCCAAGTCGCCGGGGAGGCCAAGCGGCAGGATCCAGGCCGTGTGATCCTTGCTGGTCATGACGTCGCGCAGGGGCGGCGACGCAAGAAAATCCTGCAGCATCACGACGTCACGGGTGTCCTGCCGCAGTGCGTCGACCAGTGTGCGGTAGACGCCTTCGTCGGCCGGGCTCAGCCCCTTGGCATCAATGAGCACTACCACCATGATGCTTTCCAGCCCGGCTTCTTGAAACGCCGCGGTCATGTGTTGGTTCGTGACCATTGATGGGGCGTAGGAGGGCAGGATATCCACCGGATGCTTCTGGGAGACCTCTTCCAGCGACGGCATCGTCAGCGAAAGGACGCCTGCGAGCGCGACCCAGCAGCCGATCACCACCCATGGCCATCGCACGATAAAGCGACCCAGCCGCGGGAAGACCCCCCGAAATCGCCTGCGCACCACAGCTTTATCTTCCAGCGTCAGTACGCCGGCTGCCTGGAAAGCTCAGTGACGTTACGTGCACGCTCCGCCGCCCCGCCATCGGCAATGCGGACACACGCGGCTTTTATTGCCCCCAGATATTGGGTGACGGATTCGCGAGCGACCGGGTTCTTCGGGAACAACACGCTCGCCGCGGTCTCATCGAACCGACCCACCATCGTACTCAGCGGATATGTAACCCTGCCGTCGCTGTAAGCACCAACATTGAGGCCATCGAACAATTTGCTGAGCATCGAGAGTGGACTGACTTGTGCGTCAAAGAAGTTCACCAGGGAAAACAGCGGTCGAGGCCTGCTCAGCGAAGGCACCAGTTCCACTACGCGTTCAAATGGCACCTTCGCCAGGTCCGCGCCCGAATCGAAGGAAGTCTGCGCGGCTCGGGCAACATCATTGAAAGACGTTGCAGCGACCGGAACCGTTATCGGAATCAGGCCGGTGAACCAACCCTGCGCAGTAAAGTCCGCATGAGTGCTGCGGGTATCTTTGGGAGTAAGGCCAAAATAGGTATCGGCGCCCGTCAACTCGTGTACCGCGAGGGCGATGCAAGCGAACATGCCGCCGACGAAACGGGCGCCCGCCGCAGTGCAGGCGGATTCGAATCGCTCTGTCTGTTGCTCGTCCATCAGTGTCACGCTCAGTAGGTCGCCGTCACAGCGCACAGACTGATCACCAAGTGGCAGCAGGAATTCCGGGAAAGTTCCGTTATTGGTTTCGGCGAATTCGATCCACGCGCGTACCTCCGGGGAGTCCACGGTCAAAGCCGATGTGTACTCGCGCTGCCGCACGCAGAAATCGTCATAACTGCCGGCCGGCGACATCCCGACGGGCGGATCGCCCATTATCAGCGCGGTGTACATCGTCTGGAACTCCATGAGTCCCACACCGACGAACTGCCCGTCGGCATGAAGATGATCAATGCTGGCATAGAACGTGAAGTGGTCCGCGCTCTGAATAACCCCGAAGCTGAAGCAGTCCCACTGCAGCGAATCCGGTGTAGCCACTATGTGGTCTCGCACGTCCGCGCTGGTCATCTCGCCATGCTCGGTCGGGACAAACTCGATATCGGCCGGGTCGGCGATGGTGTGCCGGACGATGTGGTCGGCATCCTGGTACTCGAACCAGCTGCGGTATGTGTCGTGCCGGCGAAGGTGTGTGTTGATGACGTACGACATGGCGCGGAGATCGCAGCGACCGTACACCTCTACCGACGCAATGAGCAGCCGCGAGTGATCGAGCCCCCGGGCAGCCTGCTCGGAAAAGCTGCGAAGATGCCGGGTTTGCACATAGCTGGGAGGCACCGCACTCACCGGCGCATCGAGGGCTTTGGCCCGCGCAGCAGGTGATGGGTGCCAAGAAACCAGTGCGCCCGGGGTCGGCTCCCATTCGTTGATTGTCGATATTTCTACTGGTCCTATCAGCACTCTTACCTCCCAGCGGGCGCGTCTTCGGGCGCTAGTTGCTCGTACAGGTGATCCGCCAAACCCCGCACGGTGGTGGTGATGTTCTTGGGGGCTAACCGTATTCCAGTCTCGGTCTCGATGCGGGTTCGCAGGTCGAGGGCGCCCAGCGAGTCAAGGCCGTACTCGGGGAGCGGACGGTCCGGATCGACAGTGCGGCGCACAATCAGGCCGATCTGCTCGGAGACCAACCGGCGAAGCCGGGCGGGCCACTCGTCGAGCGGCAGCTCGTTCAGCTCGGCGCGGAATTTGCTTGCACCCGAACGGTTTTGCCCGGATTGGAACAATTCAAAGAACCGGCTCCGCCCCGCGGCGGCAGTCAACCACGGCAATCCCACGATCGGCGTATAGCCGGTATGCGCGCGGTCGTGGCGCAACAGCGCCTCGAACGCGTAGGCGCCATCGTCGGGAGCGATGGCGGCGCCGCTGCTTTCGGCCAGGGCCGTGGCGCGACCCACCTCGGCCCACGCTCCCCACGCGATCGAGGTAGCGGCAAGGCCCTGAGCCCGCCGCCAATGGGTGAACGCGTCCAGCCAGCTGTTGGCCGCGGCGTAGGCGCCCTGGCCCGCCGAGCCCAGCAGGGCGGCCGCCGAGGAGAACGAGCAGAACCAGTCCAGCGGCTGGCTGGCCTCTACCTCATGCAAGGCCTGGTGCAGGTACCAGGCACCGTGGGCCTTGGGAGCCCAGTCGCGCGCCAGTAGCTCGTCGGTGATGTTGGCCAGGGTGGCGTCCTCGACCACGGCGGCGGCGTGCAGCACACCGCGCAACGGGAGCCCGGTGGCGGTTGCGGCCGCCACCAACCGGTCCGCCGTGCCGGGTTGGGCGATGTCGCCGCATTCCGCCACGACATCCGACCCGATCGCCCGGATCAGCTCGATTGTCTCCAGTACTCTTCGATCCGGCGCCGATCGCGAGCTGAGCACGACCCGGCCGCAGCCCGACATGGCCATCTTCTCGGCCAGGAACAGCCCCAGGCCACCCAGTCCGCCGGTGATGATGTACGAGCCATCGGCGCGGAAGGGCTTGACCTGGTCCGGCGGCATCACCGCGCTGCTGCGCCCCATCCGCGGAATGTCGAGGATGAGTTTGCCGGTGTGTTCAGCGGCGCTCATCACCCGAATTGCGGTGGCCGCCTCGGCCAGTGGGTAATGGGTGCTCTCCGGAATCGGCAGCGAGCCGTTGGCGGTCAGTCGGTACACGGTGCCGAGCAGGGCTCGGATCTCCTCCGGGTGGGTTGCGGAGAGCAACCCCAGATCGACGGCATGAAACGTCAAGTTACGACGGAACGGGAAGAGCCCCAGCCGGGTGTCCCCGTAGATGTCGCGCTTGCCGATCTCGACGAACCGTCCACGGAAGGACAGCAATTTCAGCCCGGCCGCTAATGCGGCACCGGTCAGGGAGTTGAGCACGACGTCGACGCCATAGTCGTTGGTGTCGCGGCGGATCTGGTCGGCGAAATCGATGCTGCGCGAGTCGTAGATATGCTCAATTCCCATGTTGCGCAACAGTTCTCGACGCTCAGCGCTGCCCGCCGTGGCGAAGATCTCGGCGCCTGCGGCACGGGCTATCCCGATCGCTGCCTGCCCCACCCCACCGGTTGCGGAGTGGATCAACACCTTGTCACCGGCCCTGATGCGGGCCAGCTCCTGCAGGCCGTACCAGGCGGTGGCGTGCGCGGTGGTCACCGCGGCGGCCTGGGCGTCGGTCAGGCCCGGTGGAAGCGTCGCGGCCAGGCGGGCGTCACAGGTGACGAAAGTGCTCCAACAGCCGTTGGGGGACATGCCCCCGACATGGTCACCAACCTTGTGATCGGTGACGTCGGGCCCGACCGCCGTCACCACGCCGGCGAAATCGGTGCCCGGCTGCGGCAGGTGCCCCTCGAAGCTGGGGTATCGGCCGAAGGCGACCAGGACATCGGCGAAGTTGATGCTGGACGCGCTGATGGCGACCTCGATTTGTCCGGGACCCGGTGGAACCCGGTCGAACGCGACAAACTCCATCGATTGCAAATCACCCGGCGTGCGGATCTGCATGCGCATGCCGTCGTGCTCCTGATCCAGGACGGTGGTTTGCCGCTCTTCGGGGCGCAGCGCGGTGGGACACAAGCGCGCCGTGTACCACTCATTGTTGCGCCAGGCGGTCTCGTCCTCTTCGGAGCCGTTCAGCAGTTGACGTGCCACCTGCTCGGCGTTTGTCTGCTCGTCGACGTCGATGTGGGTGGTGCGCAGGTGCGGGTGCTCGGTGCCGATCACCCGCAGCAGGCCGCGCAGCCCGCCCTGCTCGAGGTTGACGCAGTCATCGCCCAGCACCGGCTGGGCGTTCCTGGTCACGACATACAGCCGGGGCGGCTGGCCGGCGATGTCTGGCAGTTCGCGGGCGATGCGCACCACATCCTGAACGTGACCACCGCCGAGAACAGCGCAGTCGGCATCCGCTTCGCCGTTCTTGGGCCCGGTGAGCACGACCACGTCGGTAAATCCGCCGGCGTCGAGCTGACCGCGCAACTCCGCGGCAGCGGCAATATCGTCGGCATGCCGCGGCCAACACATAGTCGTGCATTCAGCGTGGTGCAGCTTCAGCGCATCCGTCAACTCGGTGGCCGCGACGTCCGCCGTGGTACAGGTGCTGATCAGCAGCCACGTTCCGGCGTCGACATAGTCCTCGTCGGGCAACTCTCGCTGTTGCCATTCGATGGTCAGCAGCCGCTCGCTCAGCACCCGATTGCGGGTTTCGTTCTCGGAGACCTCGGTGCCGAGTTGCAATCCGCGCACGGCCATCAGGACCGTCCCGTGCTCGTCCAAGATGTCGAGGTCGGCTTCCACCCCGGCCGCAGCGGCGTTGGTCACCCTTGCATAGCAGTAGTGGGCGGTGCGGGCAGCAGCGTAGGCGCGGACCCGGCGCACGCCCAACGGCAGCCGCAGACCGCCGCGGCCTACGTTCCGGATTTCGGGATGCGCCCCGATCGACTGGAAACAGGCATCCAGCAGGGCGGGGTGAATCCCATAGGCGCTTTGTTGTGAACGAATCGAACCAGGCAGCGCGACTTCGGCGAGTACCGTGTCGACCGTCCCGTCCGCGACGTGTACTGCGGCCAGGCCGGTGAAGGCGGGACCGTAATGCACCCCGTGCTGGTCGAAACCCTGCCGCATCTCGTCTCCGTCGACGCGGCACGAGTGGGCGGCCAACAAGGCGGGTATGTCATAGGCGGGTGGCTGGTCCTCGTCCTGTCGCGTGCACAGGACCGCCGAGGCCCACCGAAGGTGTCCAACACCCTCCTGCAGAGCCTCTACTGCGAATTCGACGACGCCCGGCGATGTCACCGATGCGACGGCGGATACCGGGGTCTCGTCGTCCAGCAACAGCATTGCTTCGAAACGGATATCGCGGACTTCCGAACCCTCGCCTAAGACAGTGCGGGCCGCGGCCAACGCCATCTCGCAATAGGCGGCCCCTGGAAGCGCGGCCACATTGTGTATCTGGTGATCGCCCAACCAGGGCAGCGCGGCAGTGCCGACCTCAGCCTGCCAGGCGTGGCGCTCGGGTTCCTCCGGCAGTCGCACATGCGATCCCAACAGCGGATGCACGGTAACGCTGAAGCCACCCTGCGTCCGATTTTCCACACCATCGCGGTCGTGGTACAGGTAACGATGTGTCCAGGCCGGCAGCGGCGTGTCAAGCAGGCGCCCAGCGGGATAGAGCACCGAGAAGTCCACTGCGGCGCCCGCACTGTGCAAATCCGTGAGCAGGCCGCGGAGCCCGTGCGGCAGCGGCTGCTCGCGCCGCATGCCGGCCAATGCGGTCACCGGCATGCCGATGCTGCCGGCGGTCTGCTCGACGGCGTAGGTCAGCAGCGGGTGTGGTGAAAGCTCGGCGAAGACTCGATACCCGTCGTCGAGCGCGGCCCGCACCGCCGCGGAGAACCGCACCGTGTGACGCAGATTGTCCGCCCAGTAACGGGCATCGCACGGAGGCCGTTCGCGCGGGTCGAACAGGGTCGCCGAATAGTAGGGAACCTCCGGTTGCATCGGGTTGAGGTCGGCCAGCACCTCGGACAACTGCGCAAGGATCGGGTCGACCTGCGGAGAATGTGATGCCACGTCGACGGCCACTTCCCGTGCCATCACGTCCCGCTGCTCCCACCCGGCGACCAGCTTGCGAACCGACTCGGTGGCGCCGGCGACCACCGTCGACTGCGGAGAGGTCACCACGGCAACCACGACGTCGTCGACGCCGAGGGCCGTCAGTTCCGATTGCACACTGAGCGCGGGCAGCTCCACCGACGCCATCGCCGCGGAACCAGCGATCGTGGACATCAACCGGGAACGGCGGCAGATGACGCGCACTCCGTCTTCCAGCGACAGCGCTCCTGCGACCACAGCTGCCGCGGATTCGCCCATCGAGTGGCCGATCACGGCGCCCGGGCGCACGCCGTATGACCTCATCGTGGCGGCCAGTGCGACCTGCATGGTGAAGATGGTCGGCTGCACCAGGTCGATGCCGGTCACCGCCTGCGCCGCCGACATCGCCTCGGTCACCGAGAACCCGGACTCCGTCGCGATCAGCGGCTCCAACTGCGCAACGGTCGCGGCGAACACCGGTTCGTTGGCCAGCAGGTCGGCGCCCATCGCCGCCCACTGCGAGCCTTGCCCGGAGAACAACCAGACCGGACCCCGGTCGTCCTGCCCCACCGCGGCCTGATACGGGGTGTCACCGTCGGCGACCTCCCGCAAACCCCCGATCAGCTCCTCGACGCTGCCGGCGATGACCGCCGTCCGCACGGGCCGGTGCGCGCGCCGGCGTGCCAGTGTGTAGGCCAGATCCGTGAGCACCAGCGAGTCCGCGCGCTCTTGCACCCAGCCTGCCAGCCGCTGAGCTGTTTGCCGTAGCGCGTCGGCGGAGGTGGATGACAGCGCGAACATAGCCGGGGCGGCCGTATCGGATGCGGTCGTCCCGTTGTGCTGAGCCTCGGTTCGGGGAGCCTGCTGCACCGGAGCTTGTTCGAGGATGGCGTGCACGTTCGTTCCCGAGAACCCGTAGGACGACACTGCCGCCCGCCGGGGCGCTTGGTGACCGTTGGTGGGCTTAGTAGGCCAGGGCGTGGTCGCATGCGGAACAAAGAGGTTGGTCTCTATCTGGGCAAGCTCATCGGGCAGCCGGGTGAAGTGCAGATTGCGCGGAACCACGCCATGCTGCAGGGCGAGGATCGCCTTCATCAGCCCCAGCACTCCGGAGGCCGACTGGGTGTGTCCGAAGTTGGTCTTCGCCGATGCGAGCGCGCAGGGGCCGTCGAGGCCATACACCTCGGAGACGCTCGCGTATTCGATGGGGTCGCCGATAGGGGTGCCGGGGCCGTGCGCCTCGACCATGCCGACGGTGCCGGCGTCCACGCCCCCAGCGGCCAGCGCCGCGCGATAGGCCGCGACCTGTGCGGGCCGCGATGGTGTCGCGATGTTCACCGTGTGGCCATCCTGGTTTGCGGCGGTGCCGCGTACCAGAGCCAGGATCCGGTCCCGATCCCGCAGCGCATCCGGTAACCGTTTGAGCACCACCACGGCGCAACCCTCGCCGGACACGAATCCGTCCGCCGCGACGTCGAACGCATGACATCGTCCGGTCGGAGACAACATGCCCAAAGCAGACCCCGCAGTGGCTTTGCGCGGTTCCAACATCAAAGAGACGCCCCCCGCCAGTGCGAGGTCGCTTTCGCCCTCGTGCAGGCTGCGGCATGCCATATGCACGGCGGCCAGGCCAGACGAGCATGCGGTATCCACCGTCATCGCCGGACCGTGCAGCCCCAAAGCGTAGGCGACCCGCCCGGATGCCATGCTGAAACTGTTGCCCAAGAATCCGTACGGCCCGGTCAATGCGTTGGCGTCGGCTGCCACCATGGTGTAGTCGCCATGCGTCACTCCCGCGAACACGCCGGTCCGCGAACCGGCCATCGCTTGCTGGGTAAGACCGCCGTGCTCCATGGCCTCCCACGAGGTTTCCAGCAAAAGGCGCTGCTGCGGATCGATCGCGATCGCCTCCCGCTCGCTGATGCCGAAGAACTCGCAATCGAAAAGAGCAGGGTCGTCCAGGAACCCGCCCCACTTGCACACCGTCCGACCCGGCACCCCTGGCTCGGGGTCGTAAAATTCGTCGGAATCCCATCGGTCGGGCGGAACCTCGGTGATCAGGTCATCGCCCCGCAGCAACGCCTCCCACAATTGGTCAGGGGAATTGATGCCCCCCGGAAGCCGGCACGCCATTCCGATGACAGCAACCGGAGTCACACGCGGCTCAGCCAAAGGTTCCTCCCCTCTTCGCACCAGCCCTTTCAATGGGTCATCGTCGGATTTCGATCCAGGCTGGAAAACTGCAGCGACGCAGGTAGATCCGTCGACCCCAGACATCGATGCCAGAGTCTAACGCGAAGTCATCAGCGCAGCGTAGCCGTCGCCGGTCGGATGAGTCGACCGACCCCCGGGATATCCACGAGGTAGTGTGACGCCTTGTGATTGAGCGTTCCATTCCCGCGATGTTGCGCCAATGTGTCAATCTGCAGCCTGATGGCACAGCTTTCACGTTTATCGATTACGCCCAGGACTGGGCCGGTGTTGCCGAAAGCCTGACATGGTCGCAGTTATATCGGCGAACGCTAAACATTGCGCGGCAACTCAGACTTCATGCATCAACTGGTGACCGCGCCGTGATATTAGCGCCCCAAGGATTCGATTACATCGTTGCTTTTCTAGGCGCATTACAGGCCGGAGTTATCGCGGTTCCGCTTTCGGTTCCGCTGGGTGGCGCCAGCGACGAGCGTGTCAAGTCGGTGCTGCACGATGCGTCGCCCACTGCCATTCTCACTACATCCTCTGTCATAGGTTATGTCGCTCAGCATGTTTCGTCACGACCCGGTGCATCCGTCCCGGCCATCATCGAGGTTGACTTGCTAGATCTGGACTCTCCGACACGGTCTGATGCTTTCGACGAAAATCACCAGACTACGGCGTATCTGCAATATACGTCTGGATCGACCCGTCAACCGCGTGGTGTAATGATTTCCTATAGGAACCTGCTGGCTAATTTCGAGCAGTTGATGGCCGGCTACTTTGCGGACCGCGGCGGTGTTGCACCACTCGACATCACTCTTGTGTCGTGGCTGCCGTTCTATCACGACATGGGTTTGGTTCTGGGAATTTGTGCACCAATTCTGGGGGGATTTCGCGCTGCGCTCACAAGCCCGGAGTCGTTTCTGCAGCGACCAGCCCGGTGGATGCAATTGATGGCGCGCAATAGTCACGCATTTTCGGCAGCACCGAACTTCGCGTACGAACTGGCCGCCGGCAAAACATCAGACGACGACATGGCCGGGCTTGATCTCGGCGGCGTGCAGACCATCCTCAGCGGTAGCGAAAGGGTACAACCCGCGACTCTCAAGCGCTTCGCTGAGCGGTTTGCGCGCTTCAATCTTCACGACCCGGTGATCCGGCCCTCATATGGGCTCGCGGAAGCAACGGTGTACGTGGCGACCAGCAGAGCGGGTCAACCACCGAAGATCGTCGACTTCGAATCCCAGAAGCTTTCCGCCGGCCACGCGAAGCGGTGCGCGAGCACAGCGGGCACACCACTGATCAGTTACCCCCTGCGGCAATCACCCACCATCCGGATCGTCGATCCCGAGACCCAGACCGAGTGTGTGGAGGCAATGGTCGGTGAGATCTGGGTGCACGGCGACAACGTCGCTGCCGGCTATTGGCACAATCCCGATGAGACTGAGCGCACCTTCGGAGGAAGGATTGTCACTCCGTCGGCCGGCACGCCCGAAGGGCCCTGGCTGCGAACTGGAGATTCGGGCTTCGTTTCCGAGGGCGAGCTGTTCGTCATCGGCCGCTTCAAGGATCTGTTGATCGTCTATGGGCGCAACCATTCTCCCGATGACATCGAGACAACGATCCAGGAGATCACTCGAGGCCGGTGCGCGGCGATAGCCGTTCCGGATGACGGCGGCGAGAAGCTGGTTGCCATCATCGAACTCAAGAAGCGCGGCGACTCCGACGGGGAGGCGATGCGCAGGCTGGGCGTCGTCAAGCGTGAAGTGACCTCGGCGATATCGACCTCGCACGGCCTGAGCGTGTCAGATCTGGTTCTGGTATCGCCCGGCTCGATTCCAATCACCACAAGCGGCAAGGTCAGACGAGCCGAGTGCGTGCAGCTGTACCGACAGGACGCGTTCACCCGCTTGGACGCCTGACGGCGCCGTTCGGCGGTTCGAATCGCTAAGCCATCCGGTCGGCCAGCGCCGCACGACCGGCGTTGTAGCCGGGAATGAACGTGATCCCCGGCCCGCCGTGACAACCCGCACTGCCCAGGTACAGCCCCTCGATCGGGATCGGCTGGCCGAGAAACCCTTTCGGCCCCGGCCGGTTCGGCCCGATCTGATCCGGGTTCAACAGCCCGTGGCAGTAATCGCCGCCTGGGGCGCCGAACATCACACCCATGTGCCTGGGCGTGAAGGTGGTGTGCCGGATGATGCTGCCTTCGAAATTCGGCGCGAGCCGGGTGATCTTGTCGATCACCCGCTGACCCATTTCGAGCTTCGCCCGACCGTAGTCTCCGTCATTTGGGCCGCCCTCAATCGGGAACCACAACGCGAAAGCCGATGCGGCGTGCTTACCCTCGGGCGCCAGGTCCGGATCGTTCTGCGACGGGATCTGCAACACCAACGTCGGGTCGGCTGGAACGATCCCGCGCCGGCAATCCTCCCACTGCTGCTGGACTTCTTCCGGCGTGCAGAAGAGGCCCATCGATGCCTGCATGGCCGGGTCGTTGAGCATCTCGTAGGGGGCGGTGAAGGCGGGAGCTTCTTCCAGCGCGAAGTGCATCTGCAGGTAACTGCCGCGGTGGTCGATGCGCGAATAGCGTTCCCGGATATCGGCGGGCAGCGCGGCGGGATCGATCATCTCGTTGAGCGTGACGTCGGGTGCGATGCCGGAGACGACGATCGGGGCCGTCAACGTATCCCCCGCCTCGGTCCGCACTCCGCTCACCCGACCGTTGTCGACGAGAATCTCGGTCACCTTGCTACGCAACCGAACTTCGCCGCCGTGGCCTTCCAGCAGCTCACACAGATGCGCGGTGAGCGCGCCGATGCCGCCGCGCAGCTTCTTCATCTGCATGGTGTCCCCGTCGGGAACGCCCAGTCCAAAGGCGAGTGCCGCCGCGCTGCCGGGGGTAGCCGGCCCGCGGTAGAGGGTGTTGACGGCCAGCACGGTCATCGAGCCGCGTAGTGCACCGTGCTTCTCGCGGTCTGGAAGATAGCGGTCCAACACGTCGGTGACCGAACCGAACAACATGTCATCGATAGCTGAGCGTTCGAATTCATTTGTGGCACAGGCATACATCTGGTCGAGAGTCTTGGGCGGTTTGCCCGCCTCGAACCGGCCCAGCGCCCGTGTCGGCGCCTGGCTCCACGCCATCAGCCCCGCCATGCCGTTGACGGCGTCGGCACCGTGCACCTCATTGAGGTGGGTGAACAGCTTTATCGGGTCGCTGTACTGGACCAGCGGATCGTCACCGACACCGCGCAGCGCGACCGACATCACGTCCAAGTCGATCGTCGGCAAGGTGTCTAAGCCCAGCTCACTGATCACCACGGACGCCGTCGGAAACTGCACCGACCCGGCGATCTCGAACTGGTATCCGTCGAAAAGCTCGACGGTGGAAGCCATGCCACCGGCGTAGAGCTTGGCATCCAGGCACACGGTCCGCAGTCCCGCCTTCTGTAGCAGCACCGCCGCGGTCAGCCCGTTATGCCCGGCACCGATAACTATCGCGTCAAACCCGATTTCAGACCCAGTCATGTCCTGCCCTCCAAGAATGGAGGCTGGCACGGACCGAAAGTTTTGTCAATTATGACGAAAGTCGATCAGCTGTCGGGGTGACCCAAGCATCGGTGATGCCGGCTCGCAGCGACTCCAGCGCGGCGTGGCACACCCGTGCCAGCTCGCCAAGCGACCGATCGCCGCCCACCATCCAGACTTCCATCGCGCCGAAAACCGCGGCCGCGATGCACCGCGCAATAACGGCAATGCGCACCCGCTCGTCGGCGCTCTGGTCCGCAGCGCCGTTCACCCCGCAGCTACGCCGTTGCAGCTGCGCCTGGATAGCATCGGCGAAGTCCGCCTGGACCTCCCGAATGTGGCGCACGATGCGGCCAGGGTCGAGCTCGTCTTGCCGCAATGCGGCGATTTTGCTCACCGCGTCAACGTCATAGGGAAACGAGAAGATGGCCGACTGCACCGAATCAATGATCGGTTCATCGGCCGGCCTGCCGTCCAGCGCCGCGCGAAACCAATGCAGTCCGGTGTAGTCGGCAAACAGCAAATCGTGCTTGGACTTGAAGTGCCGATAGAACGTCCGCAGCGAGACGCCGGCGTCCGCCGCGATCTGTTCGGCCGAGGTGTCTTCGACACCCTGGGCCAGGAATCGCACCAGCGCGGCCCGGCGCAGCGCCTCCCGGGTGCGCTCGCTACGCGCCGTCTGAGCGGGCCTGACCATGGCAGTAAGGTACCCCAGCTTCGCTCTCCGCTCGTTACGTCAATTCCGCTCGTTATGTCAATATTGACAAAACTTCGGGTCGGGGGTGAGACTGCGCCCATGGTCTCGCTTCTCGTACACGCAGTTCTCGGGCTCAGCGTCATCGGCTGGATCGTCGCGTCGAACTCGAAGGTGTTCGCCCGGCCGGCAGGCGGTCCGTTGTTCTCGCCGCTGGAATCCGTGTATTACGTCGTCGGCATCGCTTCGGTCGTGCTGGGCTGGTATTTCAACATCCATTTCGTGCAGCAATACGCACAAGGGTCGACGAACCCGATCTGGGGCCACGGCAGCTGGGCCGAATACATACGGCTGATGTTCACCAACCCCGCCGCCAGCTCCGCCAGCCAGGACTACACCATCGCGAATGTGATTCTGCTGCCGCTGTTTACCATCGTCGACGGCTATCGTCGTGGGCTGCGGCACCCCTGGCTGTACTTTGTGTCCAGCCTGTTCACCAGCTTCGCCTTCGCGTTGGCCTTCTATTTCGCCACCATCGAACGGCAGCGCCGGCACGCACAATCCCGCGACATGGCGGATGCCTGACCGCAGCGCTCAAGCCCCCCGCTCCAGCACCTCGGTGCCGACAAACGGGACCAAGGCCTCGGGGACCCGCACACTGCCGTCGGGCCGCTGGTGGTTCTCCAGGATCGACACCAGCCATCGGGTGGTGCCCAGCGTGCCGTTGAGCGTCGCCGCAATCTGCGGCTTGCCATTGTCATCCCGGTAGCGCGTGGCCAGCCGGCGCGCCTGGAAGGTGGTGCAGTTCGATGTCGACGTCAGCTCGCGGTATGTCTGCTGCGTGGGAACCCACGCCTCGCAGTCGAACTTGCGGGCGGCTGACGAGCCGAGATCACCTGCGGCCACGTCGATGACCCGGTACGGCACCTCGATGTGCGCCAGCATCTCGCGCTGCCAGCCCAGCAGCCGTGCGTGCTCGGCCTGGGCCTCGTCGGGAGTGCAGTAGACGAACCCCTCCACCTTGTCGAACTGGTGCACGCGAATGATGCCGCGGGTGTCCTTGCCATAGCTGCCCGCCTCACGACGGAAACACGACGACCAGCCGGCATACCGCAGCGGTCCGCCGGACAGGTCCAGGATCTCGTCCGAGTGGTAGCCGGCCAGCGGTACTTCCGAGGTGCCGACCAGGTAGAGGTCGTCGGCCTCCAGCCGGTACACCTCGTCGGCATGGGCACCCAGGAATCCGGTGCCGGCCATCACCTCGGGACGCACCAGCACCGGCGGGATCATCGGGATGAAGCCGTTGTCCACGGCCAGCCGCAGCGCCAGCTGCAGCAGGCCCAGCTGCAACAGCGCGCCCCGACCGGTCAGGAAGTAGAACCGCGAGCCGGATACCTTGGCGCCGCGCTGCATGTCGATGAGGCCCAGTGATTCGCCGAGTTCGAGATGGTCCTTCGGGTTGTTCAACTGCGGTGGATCGCCAACGATATCGAGGACAACGTAATCGTCCTCCCCTCCGGCGGGTACCCCGTCCAAAATGACGTTCGAGATCGCCATGTGTGCTCCGGTGAACGCCGCCTCGGCTTCGGTCTGGCCGGCTTCTGCGGCTTTAACCTGCTCGGCGAGTTTCTTGGCCCGCGCCAGCTTGGCCGGGCGCTCCTCGGCTGATGCGGCGCCCACGCTTCGGCTGGCGGCTTTCTGCTCGGCGCGCAGCGCATCGGCGGCCGAGATCGCGGACCGACGGGCGGCGTCGGCCGTCAACAAGGCATCCACCAGCGCGGGGTCTTCGCCGCGGCTGAGTTGTGAGCGGCGCACGGCGTCCGGGTCTTCCCGGAGCAGCTTCAGGTCGATCACGGCCCTGAGACTACTTTTGAGCCCTCGGTCGGATCCCGGCGGCACCCCACCCGGCCCAATCCCATGACACACATGCGTAACAATTTTCACGCGGCTGTCGAAGCCCTGTCAGAATGGAGCGGATGTCGGACGCCCTCGAAAAGGAACCTCCCCCCGCCAGCCCCGCCGTCGGCATGCTCGCCGGCGAGGAGGAACAGTCGCTGGCCGGGTTCGGCTGGCCGCATGGTTTGCAGGCGACGGCGACCCGGCGGGCGTTACTCCTCACCGCTCTCGGCGGTCTGCTGATCGCCGGGCTGGTCACTGCAATTCCGGCTGTCGGGACCGGGCCGGGGCGGCTTGCCGGTTATATCGACAGCGATCCGGTGCCCAGCACCGGCGCCCGGAGCGACACCTCCTTCAACCGCGCCACCAGCGGCGATTGCCTGATGTGGCCGGATATAACACCAGAGGCCTCGAGCATCGTCAACTGCGCCGACAATCACCGGTTTGAAGTTGCCGAGTCCATCGATATGCGGACATTCCCGGGCTCGGAATACGGGCCCAACGCTGCTCCCCCGTCGCCCGCGCGCATTCAGCAGATCACGCAAGAGCAGTGCGAGGCCGCGGTGCGTCACTACCTCGGAACCAAATACGACCCCAACAGCAAATTCACCGTCAGCATGCTGTGGTCCGGTGACCGGGCGTGGCGCCAGGGCGGCGAACGCCGGATGCTGTGCGGCCTGCAGTTGCCCGGCCTGAACAACCAGCAGGTCGCCTTCAAGGGCAAGGTCGCCGACATCGACCAGTCCAAAGTCTGGCAGGCCGGCACTTGCCTGGGCATCGACTCGGCGACCAATCAGCCAGTCGACGTACCGGTCGACTGCGGGACCCCACACGCAATGGAGGTCACCGGCACGGTCAATCTGGGCGAGAAGTTCCCCAACGGCCTGCCTGCCGAGCCCGAGCAGGACGGGTTCATCAAGGACTCTTGCACCAGGATGACGGACGCCTACCTCGCGCCCATCAAGTTGCGCACCACCACCCTCACGCTGATCTATCCCACCCTGTCGCAGCCCAGTTGGTCGGCCGGTAGCCGTGAGGTCACGTGCAGCATCGGCGCGACGCTGGGCAATGGGGGCTGGGCCGCACTGGTCGAAAGCGCCAAGGGCCAGCTGTTGATCAACGGTCAGCCCCCAGTACCGCCGCCCGACATTCCCGAGGAGCGGCTCACGCTGCCGCCGGTACCCCTGCAGAATCCGGGCCAGATTCCGCAAAACCAGCCCAGCGCCCCGCCTGACACCATGCCGCCGGGCAATCAGCATCTTCCGCAACAGCCGGTTGTACAACAGCCGGTTGTGACACCTCCCCGGGCGCCGGCCGCGCAGCCTCCGGCTACCCAGGCGCCGCCTCCGCCGGACGCGCTGCCCCCAGCCGACGGTGACGTGATTCCGCCGTACGCCCAACCACCACCGGCCGCGCCACCAGCCGGGCCGGCCGAGCCTGCGCCAGGAGGCTAGCCGGGTGGTCGTGCGGATGGATCCGCAGCGGTTCGACGAGCTGGTGTCCGAGGCGCTCGACTTGATCCCGCCCGAGCTGGCGGCCGCAATGGATAACGTCGTCGTCCTGATCGCCGACCGCCACCCCGAGGACGCCGAACTTCTTGGACTCTACGAGGGGGTGGCGTTGACGGAGCGGGACTCCGACTATGCCGGGTCACTGCCTGACACCATCACGATCTACCGCGACGCGCTGCTGGACGCCTGTGTCTCGGCCGACGAGGTCGTCGAGGAGGTGGCGATCACGGTTATCCACGAAATCGCGCATCATTTCGGTATTGATGACAACAGGTTGGAAGAATTGGGCTGGGCCTGAGCTGGTGCACGCGCACTCTTCGCTGCTTGGCTGCGCCCCTCTGGGCGCGGCATCCCGGATTTGTTCGCACCCGGTGCTATGAACGGGTAATGAGCGCTGATTGCCGCGACTGCCGAACAGGCTTAGATCACTGCCACGGCACCATCATTCGCCATTCCTTGCGCCGGTCGGAATGCACCGAGGCGGGCTGCGTCAGCCCAGAGCTGGTGCCGCACACGTTCGTCGTCGATTGCGACGCCGTCGGCTGCGGATGCACCGAATCGGTTGCCCTGGCGGTCTGATCGCACATGAGCTGATCGCGTCAGCCCATCGGATCGGTGCTTGACCGCACCGCGTCGGCGACGGGACAGGATTCGGGCTCGGGGTAGAACGGCGGCGTCAGCGTTCCCCACCGCAGACAACTCCAACGCCCGTCGGTGATCGGAGCCAACACCGTCGACTCCGCGTTGTCCAGATGGTTGTCCAGCGCAAAGTTGCCGTCGACTCCGGCCAGCACCGCAGTGGCCAGCCGGATCGCCGCGCCGTGGCTGACGACGACGATGTCGCCGTTCCAGTTGTCATCATCGAGGTAGCGCATTCGCAGGTCGGTGAGCACCGGTATATAGCGGTCCAGCACCTCATCGCCGGTCTCGCCGCCGGGCAGTGGCACATCGAGCTCACCGCGATGCCATCGCTCGTAGATGGCATTGAATTCCGCGACCGCATCGTCGTCGCTGCGGTTTTCCAGCTCTCCGACCTGCACCTCGTGGATGCCGGCAAGCTCGTGGACCGGCAGGTCGAGTTCGGCGCCGATCAACGTGGCCGTCTGCGACGCCCGGGTGGCCACCGAGTGCGCGAGCATGGCCGGCCGCTCGGGCCCTCGAGAGAAGGTGGCGAACGCCCGCGCCTGATCGCGGCCCAACGGTGTCAACGCCGCCCCGGGCGGCCTGGTGTCCAACCTGCGCTCGACGTTGGCGTAGGACTGGCCGTGTCGTAGCAATACCAAGCGACCGCTCACGGCCTGAACCCCCCCGACCCGGGACCCTGGGCTTGCTGTGGTTTGCCTGCCCGCAGCCGCGCCAGCCAGCGCGACGCCTCGTCTGCCGGGGGTGGGCCGATGCCGGCGGCGGGCCGCATCGGCCAGGAACCCAGGTATCGCACATCGGCGCAACGACGGTGCAGCGCCTGGAGTGCCTCGGCGACGGGGTCGTCGTCGATATGGCCGACGCAATCCACAAAGAACAGGTAAGTGCCCAGTTCGGTGCGCGTCGGCCTAGATTCGATCCGGGTCAAATCGATGCCGCGGATACCGAATTCGGCCAGCGCTGCCAGCAGCGCGCCCGGCGCGTTGTCGATGCGCAACACCACCGACGTGCGATCGGCCCCGGTGCGGGTCGGCGGCGGTCCCGGCGGGCCAACCAGGACGAAGCGGGTGCGGGCATTGGGCTCGTCGACGATACCGTCGGCCAAGACCACCAACCGCCGATGGGCGGCCGCCAGCGGGGAGGTCACTGCGGCATCGGCCTGGCCTTCGGCCACCTGCCGCGCCGCATCGGCATTGGAATACGCCGGCCGTAGTTCGGCGCCCGCCAGGTGAGCGGCCAGCCATTGCCGGACCTGCGCCGCAGCGACCGGGAAAGCCGCCAATGTGCGAACGTCCTCGGCGTTGAGGCCGGGTTTGACGACGATGCTGAACGCCACGTCCAGCGTTGTCTCGGCGAAAACTTGCAGGGGCGAACCGATGGCCAAGCTGTCCAGGGTGGGCGTCAACGATCCGTCGATCGAGTTCTCGATCGGCACACATGCGTAATCGGCAACGCCGTCGCGGACACCATCCAGGGCGGCGAGGGTGCTCTCGGAAGGCAACCGCCGCAAAGCATCCGGCCCGTGGTCGGGAACCAGGCCGGCGTTGGTCATCTGCAGCAGTGCCGCTTCGGTGAAAGTCCCCTCGGGACCGAGGTAAGCGATGCGGACCACGCCCCAACCCTAACGGCGCCCGATGCGGAACAGGGCCTTGCGGCCCCCATCGATCTAAGTTAACTTAGCCTTACCTAATTGCCGAAGGAGAATCATGTTGCCGCTGACCAGCCCTGTGCCGACGACTGCTGAACGCATTCGCAGCGCGTGCGCACGGGCCGGCAGCGCACTCCTGGCCATTGAGCGCGAAGACCCCCGCCGAGACCCCCGCCGAGACCCCGTAGCCACGCCGGTACACCACTTGCTGGACGACGGAACCTTCGCCGTCGCACTTTCGAGCGAAGACGCGAATCGTCGGGTCTTCGGATCGCAGGCGGTGTTGGAGCTGACCGATTACGCGCCGCTGCCACTGCGCGAACCGGTCCGTTCGCTGGTTTGGGTTCGCGGCCGCCTGCACCAGGTCCCGCCTGCCGAGGTGACGCCAACGCTGGACTTGATCGCCGCCGACTACCCGAATCCGGTACTACTGCAAGTCGACACCCCGAAGTCCATGCGGTCGCACGGGAAAGAGACCCGGTACACGCTGCTGCGACTCGAGATCGCATCCGTGGTCGTGACCGACGCCACCGGTGCCGAGCCCGTCAGCACCGAGGATCTGCTCGCCGCTCGGCCCGACCCGTTCTGGGAGATCGAATCGACCCTGCTCTGGCACTTGGACGCAGCCCATAACGACGTAGTCGCGCGGTTGGTATCCAGACTGCCTGCGGCACTGCGACGCGGGCAGGTCCGCCCGCTGGGGCTCGACCGCTACGGCGTACGTTTTCGCGTCGAAAGCCACGATGGCGACCACGACATCCGGTTGCCGTTCCACAAGCCCGTGGACGACATGACCGGGCTGAGTCAGGCGATCCGGGTGCTGATGGGTTGCCCGTTCATCAACGGGTTGCGCGCCCGTCGTTAGACCGGGTTCATCGGGTGCCGGCGCGTAAGTTATCCAGGTGACCGGCGATCGATCACCGGAACTACCGGAACTTCGGACCCCTCAGGGGCCTCGAAGGCCGCTCCCGCCGCGGGCAGCGCGTCCGGAGCCCGCGCAGGTGATTCGGCGTGAAACCGGCCCGCCGCCACCGATTGCCGATCCGGCGGTGCCACGGCGCCGGCCACGACCGATCGCTCCCAAGCCGCGTGCCCGCCCATCGGGGCCGCCGGGCAAATCCGGCCCCCCGCCGCGGCGCGGAGCGCCGAACGCCCGCAGCAAGGGCCACAAACCCGGCAAGCGCCGCTGGGGTCGTGTGCTGGCGCTGAGTCTGCTGATCGGTCTGCTGCTCGCCGGCGGCGGCATCTTCGGCTCGGCTGCCTGGTTCGACACTTCATTGCACCGCGAGCCGGTGCTGATGGATTATCTAAATCGGCCCGGCGCCGGCCGCGGTACAAACTGGCTGCTCGTGGGCTCGGACAGTCGCCAGGGCCTGACACCGGAGCAGCAGCGAGACCTGGCCACCGGCGGCGACATCGGCAACGGTCGCACTGACACCATTCTGTTGGTACACGTGCCGCAGTTCGGATCGAGCAACCCGACGACCATGGTGTCGATACCGCGTGATTCATATGTGCCGATCCCCGGACACGGCCAGGACAAAATCAACTCCGCGTTCGCGATCGGCGGGGCACAGTTGCTGACCCAGACCGTGGAGCAGGCCACGGGTCTGCGCCTCGACCACTACGCCGAGATCGGATTCAGCGGGTTCGCCGTCCTGGTCGACGCGCTCGGTGGGGTCACCGTGTGCCTAACCGCGCCGATCAACGATCCGCTGGCCGGCGTCGATCTGCCGGCCGGCTGCCAGGAGCTGGACGGCCCTGATGCGCTGGGGTACGTAAGGACCCGGGACACACCACGGGCAGATTTGGACCGGATGATCAACCAACGGTTGTTCATGTCGGCGCTGCTGCAACGCACTGCCAACCCGACGGTGTGGCTCAATCCGCGGCGCTGGTACTCCGTGCCGCATGCGGCCGTCAGCGCACTGACCGTTGACCAGGGCGACCATGTCTGGGACCTGGCCCGGCTCGGCTGGGCCATGCACGGATCGACCACCACCATCACCGTCCCGATAGGTGAGCTGACCAACAGCGACGCCGGTTCGGTGGTGGTGTGGAACCACGACGTGGCCCGCGAGTTGTTCGACGCGCTGGCCTCCGACGCACCGGTGCCGGCCGCCGCACTGGACGGGCAGCAGTAGAGATTCCATGCCGGGCGCGCAGACCGCCGCGTTAGTACCCGCGTCCTGGCGCCGAACTAACCGCTGCCCTCGTCAGCACGCCCCCTCGCCAACCAGGCCTTGGTGCGGCCCGGGTGGTTAGTGGCAATCCAGGCCACCCCGACATCCCGGCAGAAGTCGACGTCTTCGTATTCGTCGACGCTCCAGCAGTACACCGCCCTGCCCTGGGCCAGTGCACGGTCGACCAGTTGTGGATATTCCTTCAGCGCCGATAGCGCCGGCCCGACGGCGGTGGCGCCGACGGCGGTGGCCGCACTGCTGGTCAAAAAACGGGCGGTCCTGCCGAGCAACACCGTCGGCAGGAGCGGTGCGGCTCGCCGGACCCGCCAGACCGCGGCGGCCGAAAACGACATCACTACCGCGCGCGACCGGTCGGCGGAGGCCGGAGCGGCGATACCGAAGCGGTGCAACAAGGCCAGCACCTTGCTCTCCACCAGCGAGCCATACCGGACGGGGTGTTTGGTCTCGATGAAGATCTTGACTGGCCGGTGCCAGTCCAGAACCAGCGAGACGAGGGCCTCGAGCGTCAGCAGACTGGTATCGCCGTGGGTACCGTCCGGACGCCAGCTGTCGTGCCACGCGCCGTACTCGAGTTCGCGTAGCTGGGCCAGCGTCATCGTGCTGACCAAACCGGCCCCCGTGGAGGTGCGGTCCAGACGGCGGTCGTGCACACAAACCAGATGGCCGTCGCGGGTCAGTCGCACATCACATTCCACGCCGTCAGCGCCCTCTTTGAGTGCGAGGTCATAGGCGGCCAGCGTGTGTTCCGGCCGAGCGGCCGAAGCGCCTCGATGGGCAACTACATAGGGATGCCCGGCGAGCACCTCGTCGGGCGACGTCATGATCCCTATGCTGCCGGTTCCCGCCCCTTCATCTCAACCGGTCGGGCCGATACTGGCGCAGCAGGTCGATCTGGATGATCTGGCTCGACCACAACCCAGCGATGCGCCGGCCGTTCGACCGGTTTGCGCTCGAATCCTTCGAAGACCCGGGCAACACAGGCCACCGTCACCGCCGCAACCAGATATGCAAACACCATCCATACAGTGTTGTTCGCAATGCCCTGGGCGTCCTTGGCCCAGCTGGTAACGATGGCGAAGAGCGAAACCCCGTAGCTGAACACCCAAGCGACCCACCACTGCAGGATCGATCTCTGTAGCCGAGCGTGGTGCTCTTCGAGGATTGCCAGCTCGGTGACGTAAACCGGAGCCCACAGCAGATTGGCCAGCGGCACCAGGCAGCCGGCCCACAGGGCCCGGACGGAATGCTGCTCCTGCAGACCGTAATGCGCGAACGCGCGGGCCCGCCGAGCGATCAGCCATCGGGTCAGCATCACGCCCGACATGGTCACCGCCGCGATCGCAGCCGCACTCGCCAGCACACTCGGCAAGTCCGCGGCAACGGCCACCATCGAGTTCAGCAATGTGTTCCGGTTGATGATCAGCAACACATACCGCGCGATGTAGACCATGGCCGCAAGGCAAAGCGCCAGCAAGGTCAAGAACAGTGTGGTACGCACCGCCGCTGCCGACGGCCCTGTCTGCATTGGTGCTCCGGCCGGCACGGCGGCCAGGTCGACGCGATCCGCCAATCCCCAACGCGGTATCACGGCGTAACGCGGTGTGGGCCCGAGGGGCCGCCGCCCGTTCCGCGGGGGCGGTGCGGCGCCGGGGCGCACCGCTATCCACCGGAAGCCCGGGGGCAGTCGCGGCGGTGTGCGCCGCCCGCCGGGGGCCCCGGGAGCGGGCGGGCCACCGCGCGTACTCCAGCGCGGATCGGGCGCAGGCACTTCGGCCGTCGGCGCCATCAGCGCCCCGCGACAGCGAGGACACCACTCGCGGTGCCGCTCGCGCACGTTCCACCGAGTGCCGCACTGGGAGCACACCTGGATCACCGGACCAGCCTAGCTTCGGCGACATTGCGGGCCGCAGCAACGCGGCCCGCAACACCCCAACACTGCTGTGCCTATCCACAGTTTCCACAGGTTTATCCACACCTGGTTCTGGGCAGGCACGTCACGGACAGGGCCTTTATCGGCTTACCGGCGCCGTCACTGTGGATAACACCGGGTAGTTGGAGCACGTCCATTGACAGCCCCGACGGAAACCTGAGCGAAATGGGTTGCCTCACCAAGCACCCGCGGCCACACCAGGCCGACCCGGCGGGTCCCCGCCCCGCACCCTCTCGAAGCTCCTGCGATCCCTCCTGCGATCCAGCATATTTTTCAAGCCGATTGCAACGCGCTATGATCGCGATCACAGGCGCTCATGTGACTCATTTCACTGGGCGAGGGGAACCTGCAGGTGAAAGGCACTTGATGACCGCGCATTCGTTCGGGCCGGGTTCGACGGCCTCGCCGAACCCGTATTCGGGCTCACCTGCCTGCAACCACAGCTACAGCATCGCCGCATTGCGTGCCGGCCTGATCGCGCTGGCTTTACTGGCGGTTCTCGCCGTCATCGTTTTGTCTTGAATTCATTGTTCTGCCTTGAATTCACGCCGACCGGGTATCCGAACCACAAGCCGCCCCTAGCAGTCGTTCTTGCGGCCCGCGCGGTCATAGAGCAGGGTTGACTACGCCAGGCCGCCGCCCGGCGGAATCCGTGCGAACAAACGTCAGACGATCCGATCATCGAGGAAAGGAACCCCGTGGCTGAATACACGCTGCCCGATTTGGACTGGGACTACGCAGCGCTGGAACCGCACATCTCCGGTCAGATCAACGAGATCCATCACACCAAGCACCATGCCACCTACGTCAAAGGCTTGAACGACGCCGTTGCCAAGCTGGAGGAGGCACGCGCCAAAGACGACCACAGCGCGATCTTCTTGAATGAGAAGAACCTGGCCTTCCATCTGGGCGGCCACGTCAACCACTCCATCTGGTGGAAGAACCTGTCGCCGAACGGTGGCGACAAGCCGACTGGCGATCTCGCGGCGGCCATTGATGACGCGTTTGGATCGTTCGACAAATTCCGCGCTCAGTTCAGCGCGGCCGCCAACGGCTTGCAGGGGTCAGGCTGGGCGGTACTTGGCTACGACACGCTCGGGGGCAAGCTGCTGACCTTTCAGCTGTACGACCAGCAGGCCAACGTCCCGCTTGGCATCATTCCGCTGCTGCAGGTCGACATGTGGGAGCACGCGTTCTACCTGCAGTACAAGAACGTCAAAGCCGACTACGTCAAGGCGTTCTGGAATGTCGTCAACTGGGCGGACGTAGAGTCGCGTTACGCGGCCGCAACCTCTAAAACCAAAGGGCTGATATTCGGCTGACTCGATCTCGGCCAACTTGGGCCGGCAAGGGCGTGATCCGAAAGAGCACACGCTTTAGTGACCGTGTCGAGTTGCACGGCGCCTAAACCGCAGGCATCCTTAATTATTCGAGCTACCAGCGTGGTTATTTCGAGGCGGAGGCATTGCGCGGAGGGCGAGATGGATACAGGGTCGGGCCGACCTATAGGGGTGGCTCCCTTCCATGCTCGTGGTGCCTTGAAAGGGTTTGTGATCTCTGGGCGTTGGCCTGATTCGACGAAAGAGTGGGCCCAGTTGCTGATGGTGGCGGTTCGCGTCGCGTCACTGCCCGGATTGCTTTCCACCACAACGGTATTCGGCGCCCGCGAGGAGCTGCCCGATGAACCCGAGCCGGGCACCGTCGGCCTGGTGCTGGCCGAGGGCACGATCTTCGGTGAATCAGCTATCCAGCCCGGGTATTTCGCCGCTCATCAACCGCCCGCGTTGCTGATGCTGCACCCGCCTTCGGAAACCACCCCGTCGCTGCCGGAATGCACCGGAGCGGCGTCGGGATGCGTACTGCTGCCGGGACTGCCGTATCTGGGGTTGGAGCACCGAGCGGCCTGGGTGGAAGCAGAAGCCGACGGCACGATCACATCCATGGTCAGTCGCGTCGGCGTCGACCCAATCACCCATCCCGACACCGCGATTCTGGCCATGCTGCTTGCCGCGTAAGGAGATGCAAACGCATCGGCGGGCTAACAACCGATACCGGCATCCGAACTCCATGCTCGCGGTTCGCGCTGCTCACCGTTGCAACCATGGCGGCCACGCAAACTCTGCGGCGACGCCGAGCCGGAGCTACAGCGCCCCGGCGGAATCTCTCTGGGGCCATTGAGTGCACCCCGGGCCCGTTAATGCGGCCGGGCGGACCCTCAGCAAAAGAAGCTCTGAATGGGTCCGGGCCGTCTGCTGGTTGCGGTTGCCTCCGCCCGACACGATCTGTACGACGCCTTCATCAAACACGAGCGGGGCGGCTCGCCGTCCGAATCCGGGGCTCCGTTTGTTCAGAGAACGGCCCCGTTCCTTCGGATAACCTGTGAGTTTTGCTAAATTTCTGGACAGTTCAGCGAATCAGTTGGACGCTCTTCGGGTGCGCATTCAACTAGCGCAACAACGGCCTGTAGCTAATGCGCACGGGTTTGCACCTGATCGTGGACAGAAAGGGTCGCTACCATGACCAGCAAACACATAGGTAACACTACGCTTCTAGAGCCCCCGGTGGAGGTCACATCTATGAGCACGACGTTCGCTGCCCGCCTGAACCGCCTGTTCGACACGGTGTATCCACCAGGGCGCGGGCCGCACACCTCCGCGGAGGTGATCTCGGCGCTCAAGGGGGAGGGCATCACGATGTCGGCTCCCTACCTGTCCCAGCTACGTTCCGGCAACCGGACGAACCCGTCGGCAGCGACCATGGCCGCCCTGGCTAATTTCTTCCGAATCAAGCCGGCCTACTTCACTGACGACGAGTACTACGAGAAGCTCGATCACGAACTGTCCTGGCTGGCCTCGATGCGCGACGACGGTGTGCGCCGCATCGCGGTGCGGGCCGTCGGGTTGTCTGCCCAAGCCCACCGGGACATCGTCGAGCGGGTCGACGAGCTGCGCCGCGCGGAGCATCTCGACGCTTAAGCCTGCTGCCGATCGGCCCAGCCCGACCTGTTGGGCTGCCGTCCCGCTATTCCGATTAGGGTTGGCTCACGGATCGCGAACACGCACAGCGATTGTCCACGAGATACCGGGAGGCGGCCGGGGATGGGCCTGTTCGGCAAACGAAAGAGTCGCGCGACGCGTCGCGCCGAAGCCCGTGCGATCAAGGCCCGCGCCAAGCTTGAGGCCAAGCTGGCCGCCAAGAACGAAGCTCGCCGTATCAAGGGGGACCTGCGGGCCGCGGACAAGGCGATCAGGGTGCAGGTCAAATCCCAACGAGACAGCGACCGCGTCGCGCTGAAAGTCGCCGAGGCCGAGCTCAAGGCGACGCGGGAGGGGAAGTTGTTGTCGCCGACGCGGATTCGCCGTCTGTTGACGGTGTCTCGGCTGCTGGCCCCGATCCTGACGCCGCTGATTTACCGGGCAGCCATCGCCGCCCGCGCGTTGATCGACCAGCGTCGCGCCGATGAGCTCGGGGTTCCGTTGGCGCAGATCGGCCAGTTCTCCGGGCAGGGCGCCGAGCTGTCGGCTCGGATAGCCGGGTCGGAGAAATCGCTGCGGATGGTGCAAGACAAGAAGCCCAAGGACACCGAGACCAAGCAGTTCGTGTCGGCCATCAGCGAACGGCTCGGCGATCTGTCCGTGGCCGTCAGCGCCGCGGAGAATATGCCGGCCACGCGACGCCGGGCGGCCCACTCCGCGATCTTGCAGCAACTCGACGGTATCGAGGCCGATCTGATGGCCCGGCTCGGATTGACCTGACCCCCATGTCACGCATTCGATGGATCCCGCGCGTCCTGATCGCGGTGTCTCTGCCCATTTGCGGGGCCGTCGCGCTGTATCTTGGCGCCGCCGCGGGCTCCCCGCGGGCTTGGGCACACGTCCATGCCAGCAGCGACAACGCCGTGCGCGGCGCCACGGCGATCATCACCTTCCAGGTACCGAACGAATCCAACACGGGCGCCGCCACCACCGCGCTCACCGTCACCCTTCCCAACGTGGCATCAGCAAGCACCGAAACCCTGTCCGGGTGGACGGCCAAGCTCGACCGCGACGCAGCCTCTGGCAGCGTTCGCGCGATAACCTGGACAGCCGTGCCCAACGGCGGGATCCCGGTGGACCAATTCGCCCTGTTCCGGATGTCGGTGCAGCTGCCCGACAGCGACACGGTCAGCTTCCCCGCCACACAGACCTATTCCGACGGGTCGATCGTGAAATGGGACCAGCCGCCGCTGCCCGACGGCGGGGAGCCCGAACATCCGGCTCCCATGTTGAGCCTCGCCGCGGGGCCGGCGGCGCCGCATGAACACCATCCGCCTCCTGGTACCCCGGCCAATCACAGTGCCGCACCTGAACAATCGACATCAGCGCCCGACAACATCGCACGCGTGTTAGGCGCGGCGGCCCTGGTGGTCGGCGCTCTGGCTATCTGCCTCGTGGTGGTCCGCCGGCGGACATGAGACGACTTCTCGGCATCGCGTGGATAGGCCTGATGCTGGCCGCCATGACGTTGGCCGCGACCATCAACGCACAAGTGGCGTCCGCGCACGCAGCACGCGTGTCCACCAACCCCCCAGACAACGCGGTCCTTACGACCGATCCCGACCAGGTGAGCGCGACCTTCAACGAGCGATTACAGACCACGTTCGCGGCCATGACCGTCGTCGGCCCCGATGGCAACGTATGGTCCGCCGGCGAGCCGGCGGTGCAGGGCGCGGTCGTCAGCATTGGCATGCGACCGCTTGGACCGGCCGGCGCCTACACGGTGAACTACCGGGTGACGTCTGCCGATGGCCACGTGGTGTCCGGGTCCTGGTCATTTCGGCTGGCGGTGGCCGGTACCGGCACGCCTGGACCGGCCGCCGCTGCCACCTCTGCCGACAGCGGCATCCCGGTCTGGCCGTTTGTGGTGGTAACGGTGGCGCTCGTCGGCGCGGGCGCCTTATGGGCAGTGCGGCACAAGCCCTGACCTGCCCTACCGGCCCCCGGGACTCCCCAGCAGCCCCCAGTGGGCCGGGCACCGCCATTGGTCCTGGCATGATGGGACCCTAGTAACTTTGGTGCCAACCGAGAAGACTCTGAGGAAGCTGCAAAGGAGCGGCCGCATGGCGGACCCCCAGGATCCACCCGACAGCGAATCCGACGACGGCGGATCAACACCGCCGGCCAAGAAACCTCCCGCCAAGGCCGTGGAGAGGAGCGCGAAAGCGCCCGCCAAAAAGGCATCTGCGAAAAAGGCGCCCGCTAAAAAGGCGCCGGCCAAGAAAGCGGTCGCCAAGAAGGCGCCCGCGAAAAGCGCCGAACCCGCGCCTGCTAAGCCAGTCGAGCAACCCCTCGGCATGCAGCAACGGATCGCAACCAACGGCGAGCTTGCCGCGGCGGCCAAAGATGCCGCGGCACAAGCGAAGTCGACAGTTGAGGGTGCCAACAACCCGGTCTCGCCCGACGTTTCGCCGCCGGCACCGAGCCAGTCTCCGGTGCCGCTGTTGGTTGCGCTGACGCTCAGCCTGTTGGCGATCCTGCTGGTCCGGCAGCTGCGCCGCCGCTGAATTTTCCCACTGGCTAGCATGTCCCGGTGACCGTGTCATTCCAGCCAACCGCCGACCTCGCCGACAGTATCGGGCCCGCCATACGAAGCTGCGACCTGCAATTCCGCCAGTTCGGCGGCCGAGCCGAATTCGCCGGCCCGATCAGCACGGTGCGCTGCTTCCAGGACAACGCGTTGCTGAAATCGGTGCTCTCGCAGCCGGGTGCGGGCGGGGTGCTGGTGATCGACGGTGCCGGCTCCCTGCATGCGGCGCTCGTCGGAGACCTCATCGCCGAATTGGCCCGCTCCAACGGATGGGCCGGGCTAGTCGTCAACGGCGCAGTTCGCGACGCCGCCACGTTGCGTGGCATCGACATCGGCATCAAGGCGCTTGGCACCAATCCTCGCAAAAGCGCCAAGACCGGCGCCGGGGAGCGCGACGTCGAGGTGAGTCTGGGCGGTGTGACGTTCGTGCCGGGCGAGATCGTCTACAGCGACGACGACGGCATTATCGTGGTCGCCAAAGGCGCTTAAACCGCCGCTAAACCGCCACCGGGGCCGGCTTTGTAGCGAACCGCAGGCCTTCGTCGGCGATCTTGCCGCGCCGGATCAGGTGGATGTCGCGCAGATAGTTCTGGTTTAACCGCCAGGGGGTGCGTGAGCCTTGCTTGGGCAACTCGTCCAGTGCGCGCAGCACATAACCGGGAGTGAACTCCATGAACGGCCGCTCCTCCACCGCTGAACCGGGGTGCTCGACCACGACGGCGTCAAATCCCTCGGCGTCCATGTGATTCAACAAACGGCAGACAAACTCCGAAACCAGATCGGCCTTCAGCGTCCACGACGCATTGGTGTAGCCGACGGTGTAGGCCATGTTGGGCAGGCCGGAAAGCATCATGCCCTTGTAGGCCATCGCCTTGGTGAGGTCCACCGCTTGGCCGTCGACGGTTACGGTCGCACCACCGAACAGCTGCAGGTTCAATCCCGTCGCGGTGATGATGATGTCGGCCGGCAGTTCATGGCCCGAGTTGAGCCGGATGCCGGTCGCGGTGAACCGCTCAATGGTGTCGGTGACCACGTCGGCCTGCCCGTGCCGGATGGCGCGGAACAAATCCCCGCTGGGAACCAGGCACAGCCGCTGATCCCAGGGGTTGTAGTGCGGGTTGAAGTGCTTTCTAAAGTCATAGCCCTCGGGAAGCTGACGCTTGACCATGCCCAGACAGATTCTTCGCATCCGGTTCGGCCACTTCCGGCAGGCCCCGTACACCGCCGCCTGTCGCACCACGTTCTTCCACCGAACCACGGTGTAGGCCTTGCTCTCGGGCAGCCAGCGATTGAGCCTCTCGGCCATTTTGTCGCGCTTTGGTTGAGAGACGATGTAACTCGGTGACCGCTGCAGCATTGTGACGTGCTTGGCGCCTGAAGTCGCCAGCGCCGGAATCAGCGTGACCGCGGTGGCGCCACTGCCGATCACGACGATGTTCTTGTCGGCGTAATCGAGGTCCTCGGGCCAGTGCTGCGGGTGGATGACCGGGCCGGTGAAATCCTCCGCGCCCGGGAACGAGGGCGTATAGCCCTGGTCGTAGTTGTAATAGCCGCTGCACAGGAAGAGGAACGAGCAGGTGATCGCGCTCTGCTTGCCGTTGCTTTCGATGTTCACGGTCCAGCGGTTGTCCGTATTCGACCAGTCGGCGCTGAGTACTTTCTGGTTGAGCCGGATGCGCTTGTCGATGCCGTACATGGCCGCGGTGCCTTTGACGTAGTCAAGGATCGGCTTGCCGTCGGCAATGGCCTGGCGCTCCGTCCAGGGCCGGAAGCGAAAGCCCAGGGTGTGCATGTCGGAGTCGGACCGAATTCCGGGGTAGCGGAAAAGGTCCCAGGTGCCCCCCATGGCTTCCCGCTTCTCCAGGATGGCGTAGCTCTTGGTCGGGCAACGGTCCTGCAAGTGCCAGGCCGCGCTCACGCCGGAGATACCGGCGCCCACAATGACGACGTCGAGGTGCTCAGTCATGGGTCCACGCTATCAACGGTATGTTGAGTAAGTCAACACACTGTCCGAGTACTCAACACGGTGTAAAGTACCAGCCGTGACTACCGTGAGGTCGACACGGGCCCTGCGGGGCCGGCGTTCCACCCGCCCTTCCGGCGACGATCGCGAGCAGGCGATCCTGACAACTGCCGAGCGGTTGCTCGAAGAGCGCGCGTTGGCCGACATCTCCGTCGACGACCTGGCCAAAGGTGCCGGCCTCTCGAGGCCGACGTTCTACTTCTATTTCAAGTCCAAAGAAGCGGTGCTGCTGTCGCTGCTCGAGCCGCTGATCGCCGGCGCCGACGCGGAGTTCGAGGGCGCCGCGCAACGCCTGCCCACCGATCCGCTCCGGGTGTGGCGAAATGGCATCAAAGTGTTCTTCAGCGCGTTCGACTCGCACCGTGCGGTGGCCCGGGCAGCGGCGGAGGCGCTGGCCACCAGCTCGGAGCTCCGGGCCGTATGGTCGGGCTTCATGCAGAAGTGGGTCGACCAGACGGCGGCGATGATCACCGCAGAACGAGCGCGGGGCGCCGCACCGGAGACCATCCCGGCCGCAGACCTGGCGACGTCGCTGAACCAGATGAACGAGCGCACCATGATGGCCACCCTGTCCGCCGAACAGCCGGCGGTCACCGAGGACCGCGTCGTCGACACCCTCGCCCACATCTGGGTCAGCAGCATCTACGGCAGCGGCTGCCACGACAATCCAGCCGGGCCGCTTTAACAGAATCCATGTCGGTGACCCTGCTATACTCGAACATGTGTTCGATGATGTGATCGCCCGGTTCGACGAGCGGGTCGAGCGGAACCATCCCTCGGCCACGGCGGAGTCGGCGGCTGTGGTGGAGCGGATCTGTGCGT
>Ga0209693_10000009_pt1 | contig 74545 bp, 58 predicted proteins | sample HubBroMetageWRM3_FD_188345 | JGI IMG/M metagenome (GOLD analysis project Ga0209693, IMG submission 188345) | Warmed soil microbial communities from the Hubbard Brook experimental Forest, New Hampshire - Hubbard Brook CCASE Soil Metagenome WRM 3... | ecosystem: Environmental > Terrestrial > Soil... | reverse complement strand
ATTGCCAATCAACAAATGGCATACGCAGCCTAATTAATTAGGCAGCCGCTTTCCACCGCTTCGCCCTTGGGCGGTGAGCGAGCGTCACACAGAGGGCTGCTCTTCTCCGCTACGTCTGGGCGGGGAGGTTAAGATCTCAGGCTAGCGGCTAGCGTTTCTTGTCCGTTCTGAGCGTGGGCCGCGAACGTCCTCGGGTAATGCCGGGGGCATGAACGCGAATAAGCATGTAGTCTCTTGACCAGTAACATTTTCGGACGCGGGTTCGACTCCCGCCGCCTCCACCAATGTCTCGTTCATTATCAATAACGTACCGGAACATTCTTAACTTTGTACAATCGACTCTGCCGAGATATGGCCTCAGCTACTTTCCCACGACCAACACCTCGAACTGTCCCGCTTCCGCCGTGGACAGGAAAAGCCGATGGGTTTTAGGATCTAGCGCCATAGTCTTCGCCTTAGGCAATGTTTTCACATTTTCGGCAACGGAGTATTTGTCCGGACCATCTTGTCGAACCACAGTGATCGAGCCTTCGCCATTGGAATTGAAGATAAGGCGGGAAGCGGGGTCGAAAGCAGTGGCATCCACGTGATCGCCGATGGGAAGAGTTGCGATCACTTGCCCAGTGTCCGCATTCACAACTGCCATGAATTTGTTTCGGCAACCGACGAATAAGCGTCGATTTGGGCGGTCCATCGCCATGCTCGACGGCGAAGCGCAAGGAGCAGTTGGCCAGCGTTGCTCGACTTTCAGAGAACGAGCATTAATCTTCAGGACCACGCTCGCATCCTCAAGATTATTGTAGATGTAGCCGGAACCATCAGCCACCGCATATTCAGGACCGCCGCCGAGATCGACCGTTCCAACGACTTTGCCGTTCGCCGCCTCAATCGCCGTGGCGCTGCTGCTGTCGCCATTGAAAGCAAAGACTCTCGAAGTTGCCGGGTCGTAAATGATCGCGTCGGGCTTCTTGCCAACTGGCACTTCCGCAATTGCCTTCAGAGTTTTCAAATCGAAGATCGTGACGGTCGAAGACTGTCCGTTGCTCACGAACCCCCGCCCCAGTTCCGGAGCGATGGCGATCCCATGCACGCCGGGAGTGTTCTCGACCTTGCCGACTATTTCGCCCGAATCGACATCGAGTACTTCCACCTGGGTTCCGTGGGATACGTACAACCGGCGTCCGCCCTCATCAACGACGAGATAATCCCAGCTACCTTTGCCAGGAATCGGAATCTTCCTGGTGATCTGATAATCCACGGCGGTGGCCGACGCAACGAGACACACGAATAGAAAAATGCTTGCTCTCTTCAAAATGCTCCTCCTGAGGTGAATGCTAGTGGCACGAGCCGCTACCCGAATCGTGGAAGCTTTTTCCCGCTTCCGGCACAAACTCCCAGTCATAACCCGACGCGTGCAGCGTGAGCTTCAGCACGCCGAACGTATCTGCCTGGTGCGCTTCACTATTGGCCTTTATTGTCGCGAATTTCCGGTGTGAGTTTTTCCCGCCCGTACCGACCACGAATTCGCGAATACCACGTTTCGGGTCGGCGTTGCCCTCCGGATCCTGCGGAGCAAAACGCTCGTAATCGTGATCGTGACCGTTGATAACCACATCCGCGTTTGCAGCGTAGAGCGTCTGCCAAAGAGGCTTCATTTCGGGGTCATTACCGTGGCTGGCGCCGGAACTGAAGAGCGGCTTGTGAAAATAGGCAATGGTGCATGCTGTGGGATGCTGCGCGAGATCCTGCCGCAACCACTCTCCCTGCGGAGATCCCGTGCCACATCCTCCCACCTCGGCGCACTCGCTGTTCAGGGCGACGATGTGCCATGCACCCAAATCGTAGCTATAGTATCCCTTCTTAGAATCACCGGCCGCGGTCCCAAAATACCGTGCGTATCCCGATGCGCCGTCGCTGTGATACTCGTGATTTCCTGGCACTGGCCGTGTGCGATCTTTAAAGCGGCCCCAGGTGGGGTTATAACATTTTGCGAACTGCTCGTCGGAACCGTCGGGGTACGCCAAGTCTCCTACCGCAAAAACCGTTCCCGGAATCTTCTCGATCAGCTTGGCGGTCGCCTCCGCGCCGGCAAGATCATCGCAGCTAGAGATATCACCCGCGCCCACGAACACGGGGTCAGAAGTCTTCACTTCGCTCGTTTTTTCTCCGGATTTCTTACTTGTCGGCTCCTTCTGTGCGCCGGAAGCACTCGCCATCGAGCTCAACGCCAGAACAAGAACCACAAGAGCTTCGCCCCACCTATTCATTTAGCCGACCTCCCACAGGTATTTCATGCAGATTCTAAGCAGCACATCTTAAAGTTCCCCAAGTTCCCCGGATGCACGCATGAGAATACATAAGACTCACGGCGAATCCAGTTCGCAAGGATCGAATTAAAAACCGTCTTCCAGTTCATCTCAAGAAGAATCGGACGAAGACCAGATGCTATTCCTCAGTTCTCTCTTCGCGGCTCCCAGCGCAAGCCGAAAGAATAGGTCGGTCTGTAGTATTCGCGCTGCGTAATGTACCAAGGGCTACCGTTGTAGAAGCCGAAGACCTGGTCTGTGAGGTTCAGGCCCTGCCAGAGCACGGTCAGACTGCGCTGCACACGGAAGCTGGCCTGCGCATCGACCTGTAGGTGGGCGTAGAGGTAATTATCTCCCACGGGTCCCTTTGGACCGAGGTTGGCCGGATCTTCACAACCAGGGCCCGTGCCTGCTGCCCCTGCCGCAGCCACTGCCGCGGTGCATTGCTCCCACTGATACTGATAAATGCTCGTGCTGTTGTAAGTGGCGCCTAAACGCGCGGAGAAACGTCCCCGGTCGTAGCTGGGACCGAGATTCCACATCGTCGGCGTTTGGCGCTGCAGCGCCGGGTTGTCGGTTCGAAGTGGCAGTACGCCGGCGCTTGAGCCCGTCTTGCTATAGTTCGCCATAATGCCGAAGCCGCTCCACACTCCCGGCAGGAAGCCGAGGTGCTGGACGTACGCAAACTCAACGCCATAGAGCTTCGCGTTGACTCCGTTCTCGATGTAGTCAAATATGTCACCCTGATACTCTGGATATTGCGTTCCCTGGTAGCCGGGATCGGCGAGGTAATAAATGGGCCGGCTCAATTGCTTGTAGAAGAAGCCAGCTTGCAACTCACCATATGGCTTCAGGTAATGCTCGTAGAGCACGTCGTAGTCGTTGGCGTGTTCCGGTTTCAGGTTGGGGTTACCGACTGAAACCGTGTACGGGTTCGTGGTTTGATCTACGGTGACGTAGGGCACCATGTCGTAAGGGTTCGGACGCGAAATGGCGCGAGCGTAAACGGCGCGAATGTCAGATTCATCGGTGATCCGGTAGCGAAGCTGCACGCTGGGCAAGGGATCCCAGTACCAGTTGCTCGCAGGCGTGGGTGTTGTAACGGCAGAGAGAGTGGGGTTGAGATTGGGATTAGTGGGTTGACTCTGAGTCTGGGTTACCACGTAACCGAGTATGTTTAGCTGCGTGGCCTCTACGCGCAGGCCGGTCTGCAGGCGGAAGCGGCCAAACTCGATTGTGTTCATCGCGTAAGCCGCCGAGACCCGCTCGGTCAAGTCGAAGTTCGCCGAGTCCGAAGTAAATTGGGTCTGCTCTTGATCCAACGGCATAACACCTTGAGCAACGAGATTGCTTATATCGCCGGCGATCTCGGCGAAAGTAGTCACGGGGCCGTACGGCGGGTAGGCTCCAAAGTAGTAGTGCGGATTCGTGAATCCACTTAGATATTGCGTCATCAGCGGCGTGCACATGGATTGATTGGTTCCGGTGCATGCTGCGGGCGGTGCCAGGGGATTAGGAGCGGTCATAAAAAGGGTCTGGTCATACACTGGCGAATAAGCGTCCTGCCCCTTATGCGCGTTGCGCACCTTGAATCCAAACTCGAAGGTTGAGAAATGTGAACCGAGGTGGTAATTCCTGGCGTAAGAAATAGCCCCCTGCAAGTTGACCTGGGAGGTGTTTCCAATGGTTGTATTGATGTCTTCCAGGCTCCATTGGTTCGGATCGAAGGTCGGGGAGCCGAAGCAAGATGGATCCCATTGCGGCAGGTGGACATCAGGGCTGGGGTTGTTGACACATGTGGTGAGATTGCTCAAAGCGCTGCCCGCCACCGGCTGGAAATCGGCGCCGGGATTGCCCGCAGCGCCTCCCTCGCGCGACCGCGCTGCTGAAAGCTCCCAGCTTAGCCACGAACTGTTGAAGACATGTTTACCACCGATGGCGACGGATGCGGCCCCATAGTCTGGTGCGCGCTGGGAAGTGCTAAATTTTGGAGCGCCGCCGTCGTTGAGCGTGTAAGCCCACTTGTTACCGTAGTCCTTGAAATCGGAAAGGAAATAATGCAGGAAGAGGCCCGAGGCTGGGTCCTTCAGTTTGTAATCCAGCGAGCCGCCAAAGCCGTAGCGGTTGCGCTCGTACCGGTATTCCCTGATGTCCATACTGCCGTAGCTCGGAACAGCCGTGTCATTCGGGCTCGGTTCGATATCGTCAATTCCGCGGCCGTTATAGTCGTAGCTGCCGGAAAACAGCGCGCCAAAGCGCTTGTCGTGTCCAAAGCGCTTTCCCACCGTGGCCATGACAAGCCCGATGTAACGAGTGTTTTCGATGGGAGTGAACCCACCGATCGACTCCAATTTCAGGGTAGGGACATCTCCAGCCTTCTTGGTGACTAGATTCACCGTTCCGCCAATGGCGTCGGCGTCTTGATTGGCGGCGAGGGTCTTGTTCACTTCAACCGACTCCACGATGTCGGAGGGAATTGTGTCCAGCTTGAACTGGCGCACGTTATCCTCTGGCGCAGGAAGCTCAACTCCATCCACCGTCGTGTTGTTCAGGCGCGGTTCAGTGCCGCGGATCTGCACATATTTGCCTTCGCCCTCGTCGCGTTCCAGGCTTACGCCCGGCATCCGGCCTACAACATCAGCTATGTTTTCGTTTGGCAAGCTCTGAATGACTCCTTCCGACATCACATCCAGAATATTGTCGGAAGTGCGCTGGATATTGATATCCTCGGCCACGCCGAGCTCGTCAGCCACAACGTTTATCTGCTCTCCTTTGGCCTCAACCTTGAGCACGGCATCCACGCGAGTGGCTTGGCCGGCAACAACCTTTACGTCCGCGGTGTAGGGCAGGAAGCCCACGTAGAAAACTGTGATTTTGTACTCGCCCGGCGCCAGGCTGATCACCGTGAATTCTCCAATTTGATTCGTAGCAACGGCCACACCGCCGGGCTCGACTCGCACTCTTGCCCCTGGCAGCAAGGCGCCGGTGCTGTCGGTAGCGCGGCCCGTAATGGTGCCCCTCCCCGACTGAGCCATTGAGGAGTTTGTGAAGGCTGCGCAACAAATCAGGAACGCTGCGATTCTCAGGACAGAGGAAAGAGTGAACTGAGATTGCTTTAGCTTCATGCTTTTGGCTCCTTTACAACCACGTCTCGGTTCGAAATCGGCGGAGCGGCATTTCCGGAGGTGGCCTCACGAATTCGCGCTTTCCGCAACAGGCAATCCAGTCGATTGAAATGAAGAGCGATGGTAGTTCGCTGGTATGAAGCCATTATTAAAGGATGGTTAAAGTTTTTTCAGATTCAATGCACTCAGCGCATTCGCGGTTTACCCTTATGTTGTTTGGCAGAGCACGGAGCCGGGTATGAAGCTGCTGGTTGTGGAAGATGAACGGAGAATGCTGGAATTGCTTCTCAGGGGACTGAGCGAGGAAGGCCACACTGTTTCCTGCGCAGTCGACGGCAGTCAGGGACTGCAGATGGTGCGACACCGCGATTTCGATGTGGTCATTCTCGACGTCATGATGCCCAAGATGGACGGATTCGAGCTGGCGAGGAACATGAGAGTCGAGAACAATTGCACGCCTGTATTAATGTTGACGGCAAGAGATTCCGTTCCGGATGTCGTGCACGGCTTGGACCTCGGCGCCGACGACTACATGACCAAGCCATTCTCCTTTGACGAACTGCTCCTGCGCCTCCGCGCAGTGCATCGCGCTGCCGCTTCGCGGAAAACTCAGCTTCGGGTGGGCGATTTGCTGTTAAATGTCTGCACCCGCGAAGTCAGTCGCGACCAGATGCGCATAAGCCTGACGCGCACCGAATACCAGCTGTTGGAACGGCTTATGCTCCACGCCGGGCAAATCGTTCCACGGGAGATGCTCATGGCAGCCTTTGGGCGAGAAATCGGAAGCAACTCTTTGGACGCTTTTGTGCGGCTACTACGAAACAAAATCGACTGTGATGATCGGCGGCGGTTGATTCACACCGTGCGCGGCGTCGGCTACGTCATCAGTTCGGATTGGCAATCGTGAGAAAACTCTCTATCGGCTCCCGGCTCACTCTCTGGTATCTGGCAATCTTTGCCGCCGCGCAGCTTTTGTTTGGCGTGACGATGTGGTTCGTACTGCGACAGGAACTTTATAGCGTCGCCGATGATGCATTGAAAGCTCAGATCGAAGACCTGACGAATTTCCTAAAATCGCAGAAGAAAAAAAATATGACCGTAACCAAGCTGCGGGAAGAGGCCTCCGAAGCTTACGATCTGGAGCACTCCGGCGATTTTTTGCAAGTTTACGACCAAGATGGAAACTGGATTTTCCGTGCTCCTTCACTAGAGAACAACCAATTCACACCCGCAGCAGCCGCAGCAATCAAAGGCCGGTCGTTTCAAAACGTGCAGCTAGCAAACAAGCCTTTTCGTTTCATTACGCAAAGAATCGAGGTGAATGGCCGGTTCTACACGGTGCAAACCGGAGTTCCCGCTGATCAGATCATTGCTACGCTGTCTTGGTTTCGCCGGTATCTGGTGATGTTGGCCCCGCTGTTGCTGATCGCCGCCGCCTCCGGAGGTTACTGGCTCAGCCGCAAGGCTTTGTCTCCCGTCGATGCACTCACTCGAACTGCGCGCAGCATCAGCGGAAATAATTTAGGCGAACGGCTCGAGACGCTTGCCACCGGCGATGAGCTCCAACGGTTGTCAGACACATTGAACGAAATGTTGGCTCGGATTGAAAGCGCGTTTCTCCGCGTAGCCCAGTTCACCGCGGATGCCTCGCACGAGTTGCGAACGCCGATTTCTCTCATCCGCACGGAAGCAGAAATCGCCCTCCGGAGGTCGAGGGGAGATACCGAATATCGCGAAGCGCTACGCCACATTCTCCTGGAAGTGGAACGAACTTCGTCCCTGGTGGAAGAACTGTTATCACTCGCCCGCGCTGATTCCGGTCGCGAGAGCTTGAACCTGACTTTGGTTGACCTGCGTGCGGCAATCACAGAAATTGCGAATGAATGGCGTCACCTGGTAGAGGCACGGAGTCTGGAGTTTTCGCAGAAGTTTGTGAATTCTGAGCTCCTGGTATCAGCCGACCGCAACGCCCTCCAACGATTGCTGGCCATTCTGCTCGACAATGCCGTCAAGTACACACCTCCGCCCGGAGCCATCGAACTTGAACTGGAAGAACGAGGCGATAAGGCAGTGATTATCGTGCGTGATTCAGGAATCGGAATCGCGGAGCCAGATCAAGCAAAGATCTTTGAGCGTTTCTATCGTGTAGACAAAGCAAGAAGCCGTGAACTAGGGGGAGCTGGCATTGGCCTTGCAATTGCCGAATGGATTGTGCACCAGCATCGCGGATCGATTGCCGTTCAAAGCTCAGTCGGTAAAGGATCTACCTTCCTGATCGAGTTTCCATTACAACCGGCGTCGGCAGTATTGGATCTATCGCAGGCACGGGCATTTAGTGACTACGCTGACAATTCTGCAGAGAGGCCTCGCGGCTGATCTGTGATTCGATTTCATACGAGTTTTGATCAGCGGATTGGTCTCCAGTCGATTCCATCTCTCTAACCCGTGACCGAATGCTGTTCTGATGAACTTAGCGGATGACTTCGCTCTATTCTCTTGCCCTGATTTTTCAAACGCTTGCGTAAAATCCAGGCTGTTCGTGCCGGATCTGCAGCGTCTGAACTGTTTCGGCACAGGTTCCGGGAACTTTTTCAGTATTAGTAAGGTCACGTGGGAACACGCGGGACGAGCGACTTGTATAGTGAGCTTATGAAAATTTCCTACCTCGCTGCGTTTCTCATTTGTCTTGCCACCGCGATTGTGGCGCAGACGCCGCCGGAGGCGGCCCGCGAGTACACTGCGGCACATCGGACGGAACTCGTACAGCAGTTTAGTGAATTGCTGTCGATACCGAACGTTGCCGCCGATCCGGCAAACCTGAAGCGCAATGCGGACGTGCTCCTAGAAAAGCTTCGGGAACGCGGCATCGATTCCCGCCTGCTCTTTCTTCCTGGCGCGCCTGCCGTGGTCTTCGGGCAGATCGACGTGCCGGGTGCGCAACACACGATTGTCTTCTACGCGCACTACGACGGACAGCCGGTCACTCCGTTGGAGTGGGATGGCGGTTCGCCTTTCACTCCGATCGTGCGAGAAGTAAACGGCGAGCAGCGTATCTACGCCCGATCGGCTGGCGACGATAAGGCCGCGGTCTTCGCCCAGCTTACGGCGTTCGATGCGTTGAAGGCGGCCGCGATCCCGTTGCGGGCGAATCTTCGCTTCGTCTGGGAGGGTGAGGAGGAAGCGGGATCACCGCATCTGGAGCAGATTCTCAATGCCAATCGTGATCTGGTCCACGGCGATGTGTGGCTAGTGTGCGACGGGCCGGTCGATCAGAGCGGGCAACAGACAGTGGTTTTTGGAGCCAGAGGCGATGCGCATTTGGAAATCACGGTTTATGGGCCGCACCATGGGTTGCACAGCGGCCATTATGGAAACTGGGCGCCGAATCCGGCGATGATGCTGGCGCAATTGCTCGCCGGGATGAAAGGCGAAGACGGTCGCGTTCTGGTACCACATTTCTATGAGGGAATTGAGCCGCTCTCTGCGGCTGAAAAAGAAGCGCTGGCCGGTGCTCCGGTGAACGACCGGATGCTAATGAACGCTTTTTGGCTGGGACACGTCGATGGCGCCGGCGCGCATCTGCTGGAACTGATCAACCAGCCTTCGCTGAACATCAACGGTTTCTCCTCGGGCCAAACCGGAGCCCGAGCCACTAACGTCATTCCGCCGACGGCGACCGCTGATTTAGACCTGCGCCTGGTGGTCGGGGTCGATTGGCGCGCGCAGCAGCAACGCGTCGTAGACTTCATTCAGTCCCGCGGCTACTTCGTCGTGGACCGCGAACCCACGCAGCAGGTCCTCCTCGAGCATCCTCGAGTGGCGATGGTAGTGCGCGACGAGGCAGGCTACAACGCCGTGCGCACGCCGATGGATCTGCCGATTGCGCATGAAGTAATCGAAGCAGTGAAGAGCGCGCGCAAAGATGTACTGCTGCTGCCAACCATGGGAGGGAGCGTGCCACTCGGAGCGATGGAACGGGCCGCGCAGACTCGCACCATCACCGTACCCATCGCCAATTACGATGACAATCAGCACGCCGCCAACGAGAACCTGCGCTTGCAGAACCTGTGGGACGGGGTGGAAACGATGGCTGCGCTGCTGGATATGAAATGAGAGGGAAAAGCGCGTATGACTAACAGAATTTCGGATTTCAGTAACTTTTGAGATCCTAATGAATCCAACTTCTGGATAGGGTTGGAAATGTTGCGCATAATCGAGAGCCTAGACTGGATTGTCCGATGCTGATCTATCTCCTGGCTTTTGTTGGCGGAATCCTCACGATTTTGAGCCCGTGTATCCTTCCCGTGCTGCCGTTTGTATTCGCGCGTGCGGACCAACCTTTCCGCCGCTCCGGGTTGCCTTTACTCGTGGGAATGGCGCTGACTTTTTCCGTTGTGGCAATTGCAGCTGCATTCGGCGGCCATTGGGTAGTGCGCCTGAATCAAGGGGGGCGCTACGTGGCTATGCTTGTCTTCCTCGTGTTGGGCGTGAGTCTTCTCTTTCCCTCCATTGCGGAGGCATTGACTCGTCCGTTGGTACAAGCGGGCAGCAAACTCCGCGGCGGTCCGTCCGAGGAGAGTGGCATCGGGAAATCGTTTGTGTTAGGAATCTCGACAGGCCTTCTCTGGGCTCCCTGTGCGGGCCCGATTCTTGGCTTGATTTTGACCGGGGCGGCAATTCAGGGCCCAGGTGCTCGCTCGTCGTTATTGCTATTCTCCTTCGCACTAGGCGCCGCGACCTCTTTGGGGATTGCGCTTTTCGCCGGCAACAAAGTCTTCTCCGCGTTGAAACGTTCGCTTTCGTTCGAGGTCTGGATCCGTCGTGGACTAGGCGTGGCGGTGATCATGGGAGTGGTTGCGATCGCTTTGGGCTGGGACACGAATTTACTAACCAAGTTTTCCTTTGTGAACACTTCAAAGGCGGAAGAGAATTTGATCGACCGGTTGCGTCCAGTAAAGCCCGCCGCGGTCTTGGCGGCAAGCGCGGCAGACACGCTGCCCGCGCTTGACGACGAAGGCCCCATGCCCGACTTAAGCGGCGCCGTTGCCTGGCTCAACTCACCTCCGCTGAGTAGCAAAGTTCTGAAGGGGAAGGTGGTGCTCGTCGATTTTTGGACTTACTCCTGCATCAATTGTCTGCGGGCATTGCCCTACGTAGAAGGTTGGGCGGCGAAATATAAGGATTCCGGCTTGGTCGTCATCGGCGTGCATACACCCGAGTTCGCGTTCGAAAAGGAACGCAGCAATGTCGAGATGGCAGTGCGCGATTTGAAGATAACTTACCCCGTCGCCATTGATAGCGACTACAAGATTTGGCAGGCTTTCCATAACGAATACTGGCCAGCACACTACTTCATCGACGGCAAGGGACGGATTCGCTATCACCACTTCGGCGAGGGCGAGTACGGCGAGTCGGAGCGCGTAATCCAGGAGCTTCTAAAAGAGAACGGCGCTCAACTGACCTCCTCAGTCATAATTAGCGTAGCGGGAGCCGGAGCTGAGGCCGCTCCCGACAATGCGGATGTCCGTTCCCCGGAAACCTACGTCGGCTACCATCGGGCAGAACACTTCGCTTCCACCGAGGCGATTGCTAAAGATTCCGGGCGTGCTTATACGCCGCAACCCAGGCTTTCGCTGAATCAATGGGCTCTCGGTGGGAGTTGGAAGATCGGTGCGGAAAGTGCACTGCTTCAGACGGCGCCTGGAAAACTTATTTTTCGTTTTCATGCTCGCGATCTTCACCTCGTCCTGGGTACTAACAAGGACGGCAAGCCGGTTCGCTTCAAGGTGAAGCTGGACGGCACCGCTCCAGGTGACGATCACGGCGTCGATACCGACGGCGACGGTTCAGGAACAGTCCAAGGGCACCGGCTTTATCAGCTCATCCGACAAAAAGGGCCCGTGGAGGATAGAACATTCGAAATTGAATTCCTTGACCCGGGGGTGCAGGCATTTGCGTTCACGTTTGGTTGATTGACAGCTCAATCATCCTTCTTTTTGATCTGTTCGGCCGCGATTTGAAATCCCGTGTTCGCCGCCGGAACGCCCGCGTACACGGCGGTTTGCAGAAGCACTTCTTTCAAGTCGCATAATTCGAGATCACCGGCCAAACCGGCTCGCAAGTGGAGGGTGAACTCTTCCCACCTTCCTAGCGATGCGGTCATCGCCAGCACCAGCAACCGCCGCGTACGGCGGTCCAGTTCAGGACGAGACCAGATTGTTCCCCAAGCGTAACGGGTTATCAATTCTTGAAACTCGCGGGTGAATTCGGTCGTCGCAGCGATTGCCTTATCGACATGTGCGTCTCCTAGCACGGCGCGACGCACTTCGAGTCCGGCTTGCAGGGAATCTGTATCAGCATCTGGTCTCGGCAGCAAAAACTCAAGCAGCGCCGTGGTAAAGGAGTGCGGCCGCTCAATATTAGAAAGATGCGCGGCCGTCAGGTGAATCGCTTTTGCTCCCGGAATTTCCTGCGCCAGTCTCTCACCGTGCCCACTCCATGGAGTCGCAACGTCGCGGTCGCCGGAGATCACGAGAGTTGGAGCCTTAATCTGCCTGATGAGCTCCACGTGATTCATGTCGCGCAGAGCCGCACAACAGCCGAGATACCCAACTGGATCCGTGCCTAAAAAGACCGACCGGATCGACCCGACATGCGGATTGTGTTTTGCCAGCGCGTCGGCCGAGAAGAATCGTTGCATCGCCAAGTCGACCACCGCCGGCATGCCGCCTTTAAGCACCGCCCCGATTCGTGTTTCCCAATTGGCACGCGGGACAAACTGCGGCGAGGTGTTGGCCAGCACCAGATGGGTGACTCGCTGGGGAGCGTGCACTGCAACCCATTGTCCGATGGCCCCACCAAGCGACAACCCGCAAAAGGCAAATTGCGGAATCTCCAGCGCGTCGGCCAGCCCGAGAATATCTTTGCCCAACATCTCAACTGAATATTCACCGGCGGTTGCCTCCGACGCTCCGTGGCCCCGCGTGTCGTAGCGCAGAACCTGGAAGTACGGAAGCAGCCCATCTGCTTGCAGGTCCCACATCGCGTTGTCCGTACTGATAGAGTGCGACAGAATCAGGACGGGCTGCCCCGCGTTCCCCTGCAGTCGGTAGAACATCCGCGTGCCGCGAATCGTTGCGAAGGGCAAATCATTGCTCCTTGTCGTCGTTGTTGTTGTTGTCCTCGTGATCCGGCTCTGATTCCAGAGCTTTCCGGAAGGCCTCTGCGGACCCGAGATATTGCTCAGGCGTTTCCAGTTGCTTGAGCTCCGCAGGACTTAGATGGATCGTCACCTCAGGAATCTCAGCAAGAACGGCGGCGAGGCCTTTGCTCTCCTCTGCGCTTTTCCTCGCCGCGGCTTCAATAATTTTATGTGCGACATCTCGTCCCAGCTTCGCTCCAAGCAGCATCATCGCGCGCTCCGCAAAGATCGCGCCGTTAGTGTTCTGGACATTGAGGCGCATCTTCTGCGCGTCAACTGACACGCCTTCTGCCACTTCAGCCATCGAAGCAATCGCCATGCCAGTCGACTGGACTGCGGCGGCAATGATTGGCCACTCGGCCTGCCAGCCTCCAACACCCCGCTCGTGCTCCTGCAGCATCGCAGAGAGAAACGATGCAACCAATCCCGGCACCCGATGCGCGGCGGCGAGCGTTAGAGCACACGCTGTAGGGTTGCGCTTGTTCGGCATGGTCGACGATCCGCCGCGGCCTTCCCCTCCGGGCTCGGTCGCCTCACCCACCTCGCTCTGCATGAGCAGGCTGATGTCTCGCGCCATCTTCCCGAGAGATCCGGTCAGCACTCCACAACTGCAGATCAGCGCGGCTAGCTGGTCGCGCTGAGTATGCCAGGGCGCAGGCGGGTTTCCGAGTCCAAGATCTGCACTCAGAGCTTCTGCCACCGGAATCCCACGGTTGCCAAGCGATGCCAAAGTGCCACTGGCCCCACCAAACTGCAGCACCGCTGCAGCGCAAGACGTCTTCTGCAAGCGCCGCCTTCCACGGCGGACCGATGCCAGCCATCCGGCGGCCTTAAGTCCGAAGGTCACAGGCGGAGCCGGCTGAAGCAGTGTTCGTCCAAGCATGACGCTGTCCTTGTGCCGCTCGGATAAATCCCCCAGCGCTTTTTCCAATCGCCTCAAATCGCCGATCAAAATGGGTTCTGCTCGCTTTAGAAGAAGAGACATCGCGGTGTCGGCGACGTCCTGGCTGGTAGCTCCCCAGTGAACGAATCGCGCCGCCTGCACGTCCGCCTTTCGCACCTGCTCGGTGAGCATTTTCACCAGCGGAATTACTGGTGTCCCAGCGCGAAATGCCGCGTCAGCAAGATCGACAATATCGAAATTGTCGAGCCGGGCAGCAGCCGTGATCGCGTCTGCAGCCTGAGCCGGGATCACTCCACATCGCGCTTCTGCACGCGCCAGGGCAGTTTCGAAATCCAACATGGCCTGCAGAACGGACTCGTCGGAAAACATCGCGGCCAAGGCAGATGTGGTTGCCAGGCTCTCGATCAAACGTCCACTCATCTTCGGCCCCGCAGCGCAAGTTGCTTCGATTCCGGTCGGCCCTTTGATTTGAAATGATTACACATCGAAAAACACCGTCTCGCCCTCTCCACGAAGGTGCACCTCGAGAATCCAATTGCCGGAGCGAGTCTGATCCGGCTGGGCCAACAACGTCGCACGCCGATTTTCCGGTACTAAGGTCAGGACGGGATCTGCCGCGTTGGCCGGCTCTCCCGCGAAGTAAAGTCGTGTCGACAATCTCTTGAGAATGCCCCGGCCCAGAATCGATACGTTAATATGGGGCGCCTGAACTGCTCCGCCTGGACCGGGCACGCAACCCGGCTTGATCGTTTCAAATGTGCACGAGCCATCCTCCGCAGTCGCCAGTCGCCCAAAACCGCGGAAGGCGGCACCGTCTCCACTGCCGTCGTAATGCGTGTAATTGCCATCGGAGTCTGCCTGCCACACTTCTATCATGGCATCGGGAACAGGGACTCCTTCTCCATCCCGAACATGAAAAGTCACACGCACCCGTTCGCCCTTCGCTCCATCGCCGTCGATGCGCGAAATGCTTCGTGCATCCGTCAGGCCGAGATGCAGGTAAGGACCCACTGTTTGCGAAGGAGTTGGCGTGAAGTCCATCGTTATTTTTCTCTATTTCTCTTTATCTCTCAAAAGGCGTTGATTCTCGGCCGCGCAGCACAATGTCGAAAAGATAGCCCAAAGCCCATTCCGGCTTCGTCGTTTCCAGGTCAAATTTCGAAACCAACCGCTGACGCGCTCTTTCGTCAGGAATCGACTGCAGAATGGGATCGTAAGCGAAGAGCGGATCGCCTGGGAAATACATTTGCGTGATCAGGCGGGTAACGAAGGCCGGCCCAAACAAAGAAAAATGGATATGCGCCGGGCGCCACGCATTGTCGTGATTGCGCCAAGGATAGGCGCCTGGCTTGATGGTCACAAAGCGGTAGAAGCCGTCCTGGTCGGTGAGGGTTCTTCCTGTCCCGCTGAAATTCGGATCGAGTGGTGCGGGGTGATCGTCTTTCGCGTGTGCATATCGCCCCGCCGCATTCGCCTGCCAAATCTCGATCAAGCTGTTCGACACGGCGTGGCCATCGCCATCCAGCACTCGCCCGCGCACAATGATGCGTTCCCCTAACGGCTCCCCCGCATGCTGAACCGTGAGGTCTTGATCGTTCGGATGAATATCGGAATGGCCAAAAACTGGCCCTGTGACCTCGGAAAGAGTATGCGGCAAGAAGATTAACGGCTGAGATGGCGCTCGCAGGCTTGTCGCGCGATACGCGGGATAGAAAGAATCTGGCTGGGTTCCCGGCTCATGCCGACGAAAGGGGACCACCGACTCTCCTGGACGTTTGCCTTTGGCCGAGATCAGAGAAAGGGACATGTTCATCTCACCATGCCGTTTTTCAGTTGGTCTTCCCCGGCGTTCCGCGTGCCGATGCTACTGATTGTACGTCGATTCAGCTCATCGGCAGTCCCACGTAGTTTTCGGCGAAGCTTTGCGCCGCCGCGCGTGAGCTGGTCAGGTAATCCAGGTCGGCCAACTGCCTGTGCTCCTCGAACCTGTCGTTCCCCGGAACCCGATGCAGCATGGAAGTCATCCACAGCGAAAACCGCTGCACCAGCCATACTCGTCTTAAACAGGTTTCTGAGTAACGGTCGAGCAGATGCTGGCTTCCAGAGGCATAGAACTCCGCGAACGCGGCGGCCAGGATCCGAACATCAGCGACAGCAAGATTAAGGCCTTTTGCGCCAGTCGGAGGGACGATGTGCGCCGCATCCCCAGCCAGATAAAGCCCGCCGTATTGCATCGGCTCGGCCACGAAACTGCGCATCCCAGTAACGCCTTTCTGCAAGATGTGGCCTTCTGTTAGCCTGCGCCCGTCGCGAGTGGCTAGGCGCGACTGTAACTCTTCCCAGATTCTTTCATCGGACCACCGCCCCAGGTCTTCATCAGGAGCGCATTGGAGATACAGGCGGGTGATCTCGGGAGTCCGCATGCTGTGCAGAGCAAACCCGCGATCATGATAGCAATAGATCAGCTCTTCGGAAGAAGGTGGCGCAGCTGCCAAAATGCCGAGCCAGGCGAACGGAAAAACCCTTTCATGGATGGTCAAAGCTTTTTCTACGCTCGGACGACACACTCCGTGAAAGCCATCGCAGCCTGCGATGAAGTCGCAAAGGACTTCCGAATGTTCCCCACGGTCGTGAAATCGTATCTTCGGTGTTGCGGAATCGAAGTCGTGAATGGTGACATTCTCCGCTTCGAAGAAAATCTTAGCCCCTGCTGCCAGCCGTGCCGCAATGAGGTCTTTCACAACCTCCTGCTGGGCATAGATTGTGATACCGCGCCCCGTCAGGGCTTTGAAATCGATACGATGCCCCTGTTCCCGGAAGCGAATCTCCACGCCATCATGGATCAGACCTTCTCGCTTCATCCGCTCGCCTACGCCCATTCCTATCAGAAGGTCGACGGTCCCCTGCTCCAGGACTCCGGCTCGCACCCGCTGCTCGCAATGCTGTCGACTTCGAGCTTCGACCACAATCGAATGAATTCCTTGTCGGTGCAGGAGGTGCGACAAGACGAGCCCCGCGGGTCCAGCTCCCACGATCCCAACTTGTGTGCGCACGCTCATTATTTCTGTTTCTTTTGCCGCGATCTCTGCCGGGCCCGGCCACGCTTGTCACCCGCAGAAAACATCTCGATTACCTCGCGAGGCACAGATCTGCTCTCAATCTGGTCCGGGTCGGCTTCCGAGGTCACTGCCCAAACCCTGATCTCAAAACATTCCACCGCTAAGACATTCTTTTTGAACAACCGATGGCGGACGCAAAAGCTGCTGCGGCGCCACTCGGTTATCTCGGACTCGACAATTACTGTGTCCGAGAATCGCGATGGTGTCTTGAATGAGGCGCGCAGATCGACCAGAGGAATGCCCACGATTCGATAGGTTTTTAGCATCTGCCGCTTGGACAGGCCGGCCTTCTTGAACAACGCCGTTGTGCATGCGTCGAAATAAGTTAAGTAGCGAGGGTAATGGACAATCTGAGCAGGATCGCAGTCGCCCCATTCGATGTGAATCGTCTTGCGGTTGGTTAAGTTCGCCTTGCTCAACAATACCCCTTTCCCGTGGCACCTCTCGACCTTGATCCCGAAGCTGGAACTAACAATGATAGTGGTTGGGACTCAAATTGACGCAGGAAGTTTTCCTTCGGGAACTGCTTTGACATTCCGTGGCCCTGGGGGAGCCGCTTCACGGTTTCGGATTAAATTCACGGTTGCGCAGTCAGCATTCTTATAGCAGCCTTAGCCTGCGCGCCGCTCCCCCAATCCTCCGCGGGAAAAATCGACAAAATCTCGGACCAATTCGGCGATTTCATCAGCCGCCGTGTCCAGCGCAAAATGACCGCCGTCGACAACGTGGATTTCAGCGTTCGGCACATCCTTGCGGTACCGTTCCGGCTCGCCTGAATCGAACGAGAGTTCATACTTACCCCATATCACGAGCAGGCGCGGCTGGGTCTCGCGCATCCATGCTTGCCACTTTGGGTAGGCGTCAACGTTGGTTCGATAATCGTAGAACAGGTCACTCTGAATCTCCCCCTGCCCGGGCTGATTTAGAAAATAGAATTCGTCAGTCCAAAGATCTGGGTCGTGACGATCCACGTTCGGATCGTTTCCGGCATGTCGAGCTCGTGCTGCTTCCAGCGACAGAAGATTCGTGCGTAGCGTGCTTTCATTAGGGGCGCGATCGGCCCAGAACGCCCGTCGTGCCTTCCAATTCGCTCCCAGCCCTTCGTTGTGGGCCACCGCATCTTGAACAATGAGAGACACAACGCGATCGGGATGAGCCAAGGCCATGCGGAAGCCCACGGGGCCGCCGTAGTCCTGCATATAGAGTATGTAGCGCGAAAGGCCGAGCGCTTCAGTGAAATGATTCATGATCTCGGCGTAGTGATCGAACGTGTACGCGAATTTCTTCGGATCCGGCCAGTCGCTATGCCCGAAGCCCGGATAATCGGGCGCGACCAGGTGATAGCGATCGGAAAGCCGGGCGTAGAGCGGCTCGAACATTCGCGACGATGAAGGCAGCCCATGGAGCAGGAGAATCGTCGGCGCGTCTTTGGGGCCGGCCTCTCGATAAAAGATCGAGAGGCCGTCAATCTGGATTGTGCGATAAAGGGTCGGATACTTCATGGGACGTTCCTTTCCACGAGCTCAGGCAGCCACCCGTTCCGCAGACCGGGCCTTGTGCGGCAGGCCCACATAAGGAAACACGGTGAGCAGGTCTCTGTGCGGCCCTACTTTATCTTCCGTCACCTTTCCATTGGTAAGGAGAGGAAGGAAGAAATCTACGACGTCGTCGGTGAGTGCCCGGCCATTGTCCGGGTAGGACGCTGGCCGCGCGGGATCATAGTGGAGGACGTCCGGCAGCAGCGTTCCGGCAACCCGCGTTGCTTCCGCTGGCGTATATCCGCCGGCGTGCTCCAACGCGTGCGCGAAGACAGGGACAAAACGGGCATCGTCCGCTGGCTCCGCAGCGAGGTAGGCGGCGTTCTGCACGCCGGCAAGGAAGGGAGTTTGATTTGACCGCGCACCGCGATCCGCCTGCACCCATTTCCCGCTTGCGCCGTCCAGCATACGAACCCACAGGCCCATCTTAAGACCTAGTGCAGAGTCGGGCACTTCCAGCACGATGCTGCACACGTCCTTATCGGCGAAGTAATCGTCACCGGTGAATTGCAGGTTGTTCAGCGCGCCATTCACATCGAAGAAAAAGGGATCGCTGCGCCAGCCGGCGAAGAAGCGGTAGTCCCCAGCCTCAATCACGTGCGCTTCCGTCCCCGTTGAGACCGGTGCTCCTTCGACGATCGCCTTCCCTTCGTCGCCCGTCCCGTTGGCCTGCTCCCCTTCAACGCGGCGCAGCGTTGCGGTCTGTGCCCCGTTTTTGTCGGAGGAGAAGCGCACTCGGTAACCGATATCGGCGATGGCATCGCCGTTCGTGTCAATCCTAAGCTCATACACCGCTTCGGTCGCGAAGGGTTCGTCCGTCGTTGGCCCCTGAGGGTTCACGCCGAACGAGGGATGTACATTCATAATCAGGATCGACTTGCTGGCGTCCCCAGGCTTGGGGAAGGCATACAGATCAGTAAAGTCGAGTCGAGCATCGCCGTGGGGAAAACCAAAGTCCGGACCGGAATAATGGTGCGACATAAATTATCTTCTCCTTCGCCGTAAATACTTGCTAAGGCGAGTTCTCACATCGTCAGAACGACCCGGAACTCCGCCTTGCCACTCATCATTCGAGCGTAAGCCTCGGCCGCTTTTTCCAGCGGGTAAGTTTCAATCATGGGGCGCACGCCGCTAAGTTCGGCGAAGCGTAGTGTGTCCTCGGAATCCGCTGGCGTTCCTGAGGCCCATCCCTGAATGGTCTTACTTCCGTTGATGAGCTGAATCGGCGTCACTTCAATGGCATCCGAAGTAGCGCCAACCACCATGAGTTCGCCGTTCGGCCCCAGACCGTCGATCAGCTCTGACATCGCTTTCGAGCTTGGGGCTGTTGCTAGAATCACCCGTGCCCCGCCTAATTTTTGCAACGCCTCGGCCGCGTTCACGCCCTGACTGTCGATGTACACGCTGGCTCCCAGTTTCTTTGCGAGTGCCGCGTTTTCTGATCCGCGCCCGATCGCCGCGACCTTGTAACCAAACTTATTGGCGAATTGAATCCCGAGGTGACCCAGGCCACCGATACCCTGCACCGCAACCAGATCGCCGGGAAGCGCGCCACTGTGCCGGAGCGCATTGTAGGTGGTAATGCCGGCGCACAGCAGCGGCGCGGCGTCAACATCACTCAGACTCTCGGGAATCGCCACCACCGCCTCCGCGGGAGCCACCATGTATTGCTGGTATCCGCCGTCGTAGCTGAGCCCACAAATCTTCATGTTCCTGCAATTGCCGAAATCTCCGCGCCGGCACTCGCGACACGTGCCGTCATGTCCCCCGTGCCAGCCCACACCCACACGTTGTCCTTTCTTCCACTCAGAAACACCGGCGCCGACTTCATCGATGACGCCCGCCACTTCGTGACCGGGAACGCGGGGATACTGAATTCCGGGCCATAAGCCTTCTTTCGTGAGCACGTCACTGTGGCAAACGCCACAGGCCTGCACCTTGATGCGCACCTGTCTTGCATCCGGCTTAGGAATTTCGCGCTCGACGATCTCGAAACCCGCGCCGGGCTTGGGAACTTGCGCGGATTTCATCTGCGCCGCCTTCATGGGTACCACCGTAGCTCTATTCGCTGCCATAAACCCTCCTTTCACTCGTTGGGTTATTGATGCGCGCACCTGCAATTTCGGTTCGGTCTTAAGGTGCGTAACGGGTGAAGACAAAGTCGCGAGCTTTGACAGGCTCGTGGCAGGGGAAGCAGGTCTTGAGCAGCGCCTCGTCCGCGGGTTTGCCGTCTCTAAATTGTGCGAAACCCCAGCCGCCCGTCGCGGCGTATTTTCTCGAGTCCTTCACCATGAACTGAACGTTGGTGGGGGCCCCTGCCACGAAAGATTGGGCACGGCCAAAGACTTTGTTGTTTTCCTCCGACGGAACGTAACTCCAGGCCAGCCGGGCGATGATCGTGCCGTCCGGAAACGGCAGCTTCCCTTCCCGGTAGGCCTTGATCGCCAAATCATTGCCGAGAAGGGCTCGAAGATCGTTGAGGTTGCCTTCTTCGTGGGCCACGGAAATCAACTTCCAGTCGCGGTATCCGGGGGGAATTTTGACTCCGAAGATCGGGGTGGCTTCTTCATCAGCGTGTCGAGATGCGGGGGCCGAAGAAACGACAACGCCGGCCACCGTCGCAACTGCAACCAGCAAGAAAGCGACCAATTTCATTATGATGTCCTCCTTCCAACATGCTTATTCAACCCATGCGTCACTTGGTGGGTGAGCCACAGTGCATCAAATCAGAAGCGTGAGCGCGAAACAATTAGACGATGGTATTGCCGATACATTGGCATCGATCGACGCAAGTAGCGGCGTTCGATGCGGTTATTGAAGAGGACCCAACAGCCGCGAAGCAGAATTCTCTTTGGCCTGACTTTCCGCCCGGGCAGTCGATTCACGGCGTCGCGGTGGAGGACCTCGTTGCGGCGACCGCAGGAAGCACATCGTAAAGCGCCTGCACCGGCTTCACCTCGGCATTCTCGTCAGCCACCGATATAGCCATGATGCGGACGTTCTCATTATCCGGCAGCTTTATGGTTTTTATGCCCGACGGTAAGTCGATCGAATACGCGAACAGATAGGAGTAAGCATAAGGAACATTCTCACCCGCAGCGTTGTGATGATGCGAGCAGTACCAAGCCAGGTCGGCGCGCTTGATGTAGCCCGCCCTGATGCCAGTCATCTCGCCATAATCGTCATTTGATGTGTCCTTTGAGCTCCACTGGCGGTCATCCCACTGTCCGACGAATCCACTCCAGTTCTGGATGTCCAACTCAACTTTCTTCTTCCCCACTTCGAATGCGGCCTTCTGATCTCCGTAGGCCGAGGCGGCCAGAACATACACACGGTTATATCGGCCTTCCGGCAGGTCGATCGTCTGTCCCTTGGCGACAACTGCGTTGGGAGAGCCCGTCTTTGCCGCGGCCAGATGAAACTGCACATCGTTGAATGTGATTTGTTCGGGCAGCATTTCAGCCGGGAAGGCATCGCCTCTGCCGTCAAATCCGCCCACTGAAGGCGTCCCATCATTGCTGGCGGTTGCCAGGTCATAATGCAAGGCAGCCGGCGCCGAGTGAACGCTCGCAACTTTAGTTCGAGCCGCAGCCAGCTTAACGGCAAACGTACGCGGCTGGTACGCGGAGAACGAAGTGACTAGCGATCCACCGAGGACGGGCGTGCTTGCGACCGGCTGCTCCTGCCCATTCACTTCCCTTGCCGAAATGATCGCGGTATTGAAAGATATTTTGACATCACGCTGGGGTTTACCATCGAGTTCAACCAGACGCACGACGATCTCGTCGCTCTGCTCGGCCCTCTTCAACGCCAAGACTCGAATCCGCGGGTTGCTGACCTTCAGCAAGGAAAACTCTTTACCTAGAACTCCAGGGTGCTTCGAAGCTTGAAACGCGATCAGCGGATCGTTTAGCCTCTGCGCTTGCCAGTCAGTCTGGCCCTCGCGCCAGCCGGCGGCGTGTCCGGCAACTCCATAAACGAATTCGTGATGCCCAATATCCTGCGTGCCCTGGTCGGCGTAACCACCGCGCGTGCCGGGAGTTCGAATCAAGGTGAGCCGGATGGTGTGGTCGTTCGGCTTATCGGATCCGTTCTTGCAATCGGTCAGAATGGTGGCACCGAACTCGCCTTTCATATCCGTCAGGTCAATCCACTGGTGCGACGGTACTTCGAATTTCTTAGGTTGGGCAGTAGGCCGCTCGATCGTGCCGATATCCCAGTTATAGGTGGCCATCTGATTCGAGGCGGTGAGAGGAAATGTCGCTTTCAAATTCGATTCCCGCGTATTCCAGTCGATCACGTTTGCGAACTCCACGCGTCTGCCCGCGTCTCCCGCCGAAAGCCGGATGGTTTGCACGAAACGCGAGCCAGCGGTTTCGCGTGACACCTCGACAGCTATGCGTGCCGGACCGCTTTCCGCAACTCGAATCTTCGCGGGACCGCTGACGTAAGCAGTTGGCGCTGCCTGCTCCTGGTCCCAATCCATATTCCAGGCGGGCCAGTGCTCAGGGTTGTCATAGGAAATGGCAAGACGCGCGGGAGCAGCTAGTAGTTCCCGGTGGATCGACTTGTCGAAAATACTGATAACCTCACCGTCAGCGTTTAACTTCAGGCGGTAATACTGGTTCTCAAGAGAATTCTCCGAAACTTTCATTCGATACTGGTCGGGCGCCGCTGTCCCTGGCAGCACATCGTAAACCGCGTAGCCGACAGAGGGTGTCTTAGCCAGGAAAATCACTTTGCCGTTCGAGATCTGCGCCGCAACTTCATTGTTGTCCGGACCAACGACATGCACCGCTTTCGGCATACCTTCTGGAAAGCTGACACTCGCTTCCACCAAATCCTCGCGCACGATGTTCAACGGGTTGAAGACCACTACCGGCACACCTTTCGTAGTAGTGTCCAGCGCCGCGGCGACGGCTTCGGTAGCATTGTCGAGCACGCCGGCGAACTGATTCAGCGCAATCACGTCATCATTCCAGGCAAATTCGTATGCTTTGGGAGTAGCGGTGCCAGCGGCGATGTCGTGAAAGTGCCCGCCCATGGCCAGCGTCCAGGCATCATTCAGACGCCCGAGCGGATAGGGGCGCGCTCCCAGCCATTCTGCCGTAATCGAAGCCTTCTCGGCCGCATCGGCCAGCAATTCTTCTTTCCGGATCCAACGCTTTTGATAAGCCTGGGAAGTGAGTGAGCCGGCCGAATGATTCGTCAATTCCATTTCGCCAGTGTAGCGCGGCAGTCCGGCGGCCTCGGCTGGTGTGATGTCGAGGAACATCTGCTCCGCATTCGCCGAGATCACATGAACCGGCCCATCGCCAACCGTCACCGGCGGCGCATCGCGCTGCTCTTTGCGAGGCAGGAGGCCATTCTGGGACAGGCTAGCCATGCCCTGCGTGACGATCGCTTCCAGGCGCGCCACATCTTTTTCTCGCGGAGCGCCGCCGATGTCCCCGGTTCCGTAATAGTGGTAATCGGTGAACACGCCGCTGACCTTGCCGTTCAGCTCGACGCGCGCCGCCCAGTCTCCTTGATGCCGCGCCTGTGCCCGGTCTTGATCGACCCGGGTAAAAGCATTTAGTTCGTCTCGCAGGCGCACGGATTCTTCAATGTCCTTAGTATCGGACGCGTGCCCACTGCCCTGCTCCTGATCGAGCTTGGCGCGTACTGCCTGCAGCTTCTTTTGTATGTCCTGGAGTGCCGCATCGGACGGCAGTGGAGGCAATGGCTTGCTGAGATCGGTCTCGATGCCGCCGTCATAAGAGCCCGGATTCAGCCCTGCCAGCACGCTCTCACCATCCGGTCCCACCCACACGCCTATGTTAAAAGGCGTGCCTTCCGGCGTCTTCTCCAACGATTCCGGACCTCCGCGTGGAGCGGAAGATCCCCACACCAACTTCTGTGTTGAGAATCCCTTCACCCCGGAGTGCGCGAGAATGGTCGGCAGCGACGCCGGGAATCCAAAGCAGTCGGGCAGCATGTATTCCGCACTGGCCTTGCCAAGTTCTTTGCGAAACCAGTTGTTGCCGTAGAGAATCTGCCTGATGATGCCTTCGGCGCTGGGTGCATTCACGTCACCTTCTTCCATGGATGAGCCTGCCGGGAACCATCTTCCTTCATCCACGTACTTCTTCAGCCGGGCGTAATCGGCTGGGAAATATTCCTTCATGAAACGGTAACGATTGGCCCCGCTGAAATTGAAGATGTAATGGGGATATTTATCAATCAGGGTGAAATTATCCTCCATGGTCTTGCGAATGTATTCATTGATGACCTGGGGATACTCCCATCGCCATTCCGTATCGAGGTGGGCGTAGCCGACCACATAAAGCGTTGGCTGCTTGCTCAAATCGGGTTTCTCAGTGGTCTGGGCCCGCATGCCATCGGCTAGAATCAGCCATGCCAGCGAGATAAGCAGTCTGATGCAGAGCTTTCGTGTCATTAGTCCCCTTATGAATGCGAAGAGCTGGACGGCGGTTCTAATGCGGGATCCATCGCGCATGGGTCGTGAACAGTCCGTTCACAAAGCAGATTTCATAAGCCACGAAGAGCCCGAAGCCAAGACTTAGCAACCCTGAAGCGAACGCCAGCCGCCGGGAAAACTTCTCGCGACCCTTCCCTACCATCATGAACGCTGAAGCCAGGCTCATGGTGATCAGCATCATGCCCGCAATGGTTCCCACTCCAAAGATCAGCAAGTAAGCAACGGCCCAATGAACGTTCCGAATCGTGGTGAGGACCAGCAACGCCACAGCCGCAGAACCTGCGAGTCCGTGAACTACTCCAACCACGAACGGCCGAAGATATTGATACACCCCGATCCGGCCAAAGGCCCGGTCCAGCCAGCCGAGCGGAGTTTGCCCCGTCGCGTGGGGATGGGACTCGGGCTGGTGAGCATGCGGATGGCTATGGATGTAGTCTCCGTGGCTGTGGGCATGAGAGTGCACTTCCGCCCCATCATGAGTATGTATTGCTCCGGAAGGCGTTGATCCGACGGGCATGGACCTCAGAAAACCCGCTACATTCGCCAGGCCCAGGATAATCAGCATGACCGCGACCGACAATTCCATGCTGAGCCCGATCCGCACCGGAATCACTAGATTGAAAAGAATAATTCCAGCGCCGACCACGAAAATTGTAACCGTGTGGCCAAGGCCCCAAAAGGCTCCGATCATCGCCGAACGCATGCGATTGCGCTGATTGCTGACGATGGTTGTGACCGCGATCACGTGGTCCGGGTCGGTGGCGTGGCGCATCCCCAGAAAAAATCCCACGGCGAGAATGGAGAGAAATCCGACCATGCGTTCGAGCGGCTTAGACAGTTGCTGTCCGACGCAACTCTATCAGTCGGCTGCCAGAAATCTCAAATGACTGTCTTCAACGAGAACCAAATCTCGCGGTCTAGCTTTAGCTCCCAAAGACCCTGGTTCGTCACAGAGCATTCCCAATTTGGGCGATTGTGATCATTTAAGAGCAAGATTGACCAGTTCTTAAGTCCGCAACGTTGAATAATACTGGTGTGGAAGTCGCGAAGCTCACGGTGCGGCACATATTATCCGTCCGCTGCCCCATGTGCCGGGCTAAACCGAAAGAGCCCTGCACTCTCAGCACCGGACATCCGTCCGCCAAGACCCATCTCGCCCGCGGCCTGGCTGCCGCCAAAGTCCCACCTCCGGCGAATTTCGGCCAGGCAGCCCTGCTATTCCTGAAGTCAATTACTGGTCGTGGCTTTCGCGCGCTTTTCCATCAGAAGTAATGGTCGCGTCTCGAGAGTGAGCACTTCGAAGGGCTCCAGCGTGAAGACGTGCTCTTCACCAGCTTTTAACGACACCGACGCCGTTCCTCGGTCCTGCTTCCACGGGCTGCTCGCGACGAAGCTACGCGGCGCTCCGGGCGGCAGTTCAAACGCCCGCCCTATGTCGACCGCAATGCTTTGGCGCTGGTCACCCGGGTTGCGCAGCGTGAGGATTCCCTTTGTCATTGACCAAGCCGCCCAACCGTAAACTTCGAGCTTGCCCGGATCACCGCCGATCCAATGCGTGTCTCTGAGTGTTCCCGCATTGCGCCGCGACCAGTTGGCAGCTTCCGCCAGCACGTCCCAATTGTTCTTTGAAAGCAGCGCGTGCGAAATGTACATCTCCTGCAGCTGCGTTCCCGTTCCAAAGTAGTCATGGACTTCATTGGTGAAGTCATTTCCCGGATCACTATCGAGGTGCTCGGCCTGCCGCGCATAAATCAGCCCATGCAGCATCAGGGAGTTCAGCGGAAACAGCGGCCCGGCCTGCACAATGTTCTGATAAGTCTGCGCATCGCGGTAAGTGATCCATTTCTCTCGCCAACTGCCCACTCCCGCAAAGCTGTGATCATCTCCCCCACGCCAGATCGAATCGGCGTACCGCAACCAGAACGGCGAGGGATAGGTTCCGGTCGTCAGATTCACATAAAGGTTCGGTTTCTTCGCCCGCCAGTCCCGGATCAAACTGATCGCTGCCGCAAAGTCGCTGTCGAAACTGCTGCCCGGAAATACGCTGTCGACATTGCCGGTGCCATCAATTTTGAACTGATTGACTCCGTCACGAATGAAATCGAGCGAGACTTCCCGAAACCTCGCGTAGTACTTCGGCCCCGACAGCGCAAACCCTCCTTCATTGGTTTCGAAGCCGTTTTTCCGGCCAAACTCGAGTCGCTCCTTTTTCGCTTCCTCGTAACCACCCCATGGAGACAGCCAAACTCCCATCGCAGCGCCATACTTGTGCGCTGCGAGATCGAGAGGAGCCAGCCCACCAGGAAATCCCGAGTTCATTTGCCAGGTCGAATGGGGATTGTCCCATCCATCGTCCAGCAGAAAAGAATCCAGCTTCACTCCGCGCTTGCGGACCAGCTCGGTTCCGAACGCGCTGATTACGTCAAGCACCGCCGCCGCGTCGTACGGCTTGCCAAACCCAATGTCATACCAGGTGTTGTAATGCAGAAATGTCCGGTAGGGATGTGCCCGCTCCCGCTCCACGTAGTTCAGGAAGCCGCGCCGCATCTGTCCCGGAGGTGCCGCTCCAATGACCAGCGAATAGTCAACCGACTGTCCTTTCCTGAGCGGCAGTTCCCTTTTCATGCCGCAAATCACGGTCGCGCGCGCCTCGCATTGCGCCAACGGATCTTCAAAACCCAAAAACAAATCTCCGGCCGTCACTGGGGATCCTTTGACGCTCCCAATCACCCGCGCGCCGGGCACCGGGCCCTCGAACAAACGCACTTCAGCGATCGCTTGATCGTTATTCGGCGCGGAAATCGTAATCTCCTCACGAACATAGTTGGAACCATCGCGGAGGATCGCACGCCAGTCGACCGAAAGTCTTCTTGCCGGGACTTGCAGCCGTACAAGAATCGCGTGTCCGGCGAAATGTTCAGCGGCGCGCGACGCGGCGGGGTTCGGGTGCAGCTCTTCGATTCGCGGTCCACCGGCGAATGTCATCTCTGAGGCGCGTAACGACGTTCCATCCCTGAGAATCAAAAGAAACGGATCGCGCGGCAGAGCCACTTCCACTCCCGTCCCGCGGATCACAAACTTCAACCCAGTCAGCTTGCCTCCGCGAACCGACCACTGCGCTTCCATCATCTGGTTCGACACAGAGAGAAGCTGGTTCCGAATTTCCGCTTTAGCCGCGCCCGCAGACGCTCCGTAGAGCAAAGAATGTTGTACGGAACTTTGCGCAGGACTTTGCCCGGAACTTTGCGCGAAACTCCCCACTGCCAGCCCGCCGATCAGCGGCAACGCGAGCAGCACGACTCTTAAGTCGGCAACTTTCTTGAAGGTGAGCATAGTTTTGTGCCGCGTCGATCGCGGCGATGCGAGCGTCACAAAGCAGGCGGTCAGACGATCGCCAATCAGACGATCGTCACTTCCACTCCGGACTTCTTCAGCGCGATCAGGTCTGCCTTCGGAATACCTTCATCGGTGATGACGTGTTGCAGCGCAGATGGAGGCGCAATCAGCGAAAGACTCCGCTTGCCAAATTTGCTGGAATCACAAGTCGCCACTGCGACTTGCGAGATTTCGATCATGGCGCGGTTCACCTTCGCTTCCAGCAGATTGGGTGTGCTCAGTCCATATTGCACATCGAATCCGTCGACCCCCAGAAAAAGAATGTCCGCATTAAGCTTGTGCAGCGTCTCCTCCGCAATCGGCCCCACCAGAGAAAAAGAATTCTTTCTCAGATTGCCCCCGGTCAGAATTACTTCCACTGCGGATCCGGAAAGCTCGGCGGCAATGTTCACTGCATTCGTAATGATGGTCAGGTTCTGAAAATTCCGCAGGGCACGGGCAATCGCCGTAGTAGTCGTGCCGGAATCAAGGATCACCACCTGCCCTTCCGCCACCATACGCACGGCCGCCGCGGCAATCTGCAGCTTCTCTTTGCGATGCAGCTTCTCTTTTTCCCGCAAGGTAGGGTCTTCGAGCGCGCCTTCACGCGCCGGTAGCGCCCCACCGTGGGTGCGGTGAACGCGGCCTTTGACGTGGAGAATCTCCAGGTCCTTGCGGATCGTGACCTGGGAGGTGTGGAACTGCTTGGCCAGATCCACCACCAGGACCCGCCCTTCCCGGCGCAGTATCTCAAGGATCGCTCTTTGCCGCTCTTCGGTAAGCATTTAGAAATCTTGCGCTACCCCGTCTGCACTCGCCCGTGAAAGGTGTTCGCGGGGCACCTCTCTTTTATCTTGCAGGGCTTTGCCTTGTCTACCGAAAAGTTCCGGCAGGTCGGCGTTCGAGTCTGTGTGTTTGTCCTAAGAGTGCGTCAACGTTAGTATTGATCGCGGAGACCGTGGCCGAGCATCACGGGATAGCCCGTGATCGCAGACGCCGACCCTGTTCCTTAAGCCGATTGATGCTGTACACATTCGAGGAAATCGGAAAAATGTCAACCGGGGCCGTTTACATTGTGACGCAGGACCCGCGCTACGTGGGCCTTCTGCGCACTTCTGCGGAAAGACTGAAGACCGTGATGCCCGACCTGCCCATCACCGTGTTCTCGCAGTTTCCGGTGAGCGGCGCCTGCTACGATCGCGTCATCCAGGTCGAACCCTCAGGGGATGGCTTCTATGACAAGACCCGGCTGATTCGTGAGTCTCCCTACGAGCAAACCATTTTCGTGGATGCCGACATCTATGTCGCCGAGCCGTTTCCGGAGCTATTTTCACTTCTCGACCGCTTCGATTGCGCTGCAACTCACGAGGAGTACCTCGACACTGACTGGTTCCATCGTTACCCGCGGCCGGACATTCCCACGAGTTTCCCCGAATTCAATACCGGGATTCTTCTGCTCAAGCGGTCCGCGCTCATGGATCGGGTGCTGGTGACCTGGGCTGACCTGTACAAGAGGTTTCTGGAGGAAAATCCAAATCTTGCGATCAATGACCAGCCTTTTTTTCGCGCAGCCCTATATGAGAATGAGGCGCGCATTGCGACACTGACCCGGGAATATAACTGCAAGTTTCGCGGTCAGGGCTATCTGGCGGGCCCAGTCAAGATTTTGCATGGGCATGTTGATTTGAAATTCGACATCGAGCAAATCGGCAAAGCCATCGCGGTTCTGAACGCCAGCCAGCGCCCTCGCGTCTACATCGCGGGAAATGTGTATGAACAGGAGCTTGTGGGCAGGCTGGTGAGCCGCCGCAAGGCGCACAAGGTTGGCAGTTTTCCCGAACTGCCAGGGTCGATCCTCATGCGCCGCGCGAAGCGATTGAAAGAGGTGCTGCAGCAACGGGGCATCGCGAAAACACTGGCCAAGGTGTTTGCCACCAAGTGACGGCGAGATTTCGCCGAGCTCTTCGCAGAAGAGAAGATATTGCATGAGAGTGGTCGCAATCATTCAGGCTCGCATGGGGAGCACGCGCCTCCCCGGCAAAGTGCTGAAGGACCTGGCCGGTGCCACGGTGCTGGAGCGAGTCGTGTCTCGGGTACGCCGATGCCGGCTTGTGAGCGACGTGGTGGTAGCGACCTCTGCGGAACCGGCCGACGATGTGATCCTGAATGAATGCCAACGCCTGGGAACTGAAGCGTTTCGCGGCAGCGAGCAAGATGTGCTCGACCGTTATTATCGTGCTGCTCAGCAGGCGGGGGCTGAGGTTGTTGTGAGAATTACATCCGATTGCCCACTGATTGATCCCGAAGTCAGCGACGAGACTATCCAAAAGTTCCTCGTCGAGCGGCCGGATTATGCGAGCAACGCACTGGAGCGAACCTATCCCAGAGGGCTGGACACAGAAGTCATGACTTTCGCCGCCCTCGAGTGCGCGTGGGCCGAAGCCCGACAGGCCTACCAGCGCGAGCACGTCACACCTTTTCTTTACCAGCACCCCGAGCGCTTCAAACTTCTTTCCGTGAAAGGGGATCATGACTACAGTCAGTACCGCTGGACGCTCGATACGCCGGAGGACTTGGAATTTCTGCGTGCGGTTTACGCCAGAAGCATCGATCACCAGGATCTTAGCTGGCGGGACGTGCTGAATATTGTGCAGCGGGAACCAGAACTTGCGGAAATGAACCGGCACATCGTCCAGAAGACGATTTAGCCCCGATGAAGACAATCGCCAAGCGCCTCATCGACCGCACCGCCGATAACCGGTTTGCCTGGTTTATGTATCGCGTCTGCGGTCGAGTGTCACACTATTTCGGCCAGATCCATGGACACGCGCGATGGGTACGGGAGAACTCGCACCGCGACGAAACCCTGACCCGAATCGCGGGTGATCTATTTCCAAACCTGACGGTCGCTACCGGCCCCTTCAAAGGCATGCGTTATCCGCGGCTGCAGTCCGCCGGGAGCGCGCTATTGCCCAAGCTTCTGGGCTCGTACGAGTCGGAACTGCATGCCACGCTGGAGGAGTTACTTGCCCACGAATACACCGCGGTGGTCGATGTCGGATGCGCGGAAGGCTACTACGCAGTGGGGCTTGGGTTAAGACTAAGAGATGCGCCTATCTATGCCTTCGACACGAATCCACAAGCTAGGCTGGCTTGTGCTGAAATGGCGAAACTGAATGGAGTCGACGGCAGGATCCATATCGGAAGCCTGTGCGACAGGAAGGTGCTCCGCTCGCTTCCCCTCGGCAGCAGAGCGCTTATCATCACCGACTGCGAGGGTTATGAAGGAGAACTGTTTGACGACGAAATGGCACAGTTCTTAGCCAGGCACAGCTTGATCGTTGAAGCGCACGATTTCATCAAGATAGACATCAGTTCGCGTCTGCATGCCATTTTTTCCAGGACGCATCATGTTCGCTCGGTTAAGAGTATAGATGACATCCAAAAAGTGCATGCCTATCGATACGAACAGTTAGGCAAGTACGATATTAACGAAAGATACCTCATACTCAGCGAGCGGCGGCCGGCGATCATGGAATGGTTGATCATGACTCCATTTGAAAAGTAGAGAATGCAGAGCGAATCAGGCGTGGCTGATTTAGTGCTGAGGACAGAAGCAAGCGTGGCCATCGGCACCGGCCATGTCATGCGGTGTCTAGCCCTGGCGCAAGCCTGGGAGGATGCTGGTGGACGCGCCATTTTTGCGATGGCTCAAACGACGCCAGCAGTCGAGGGGCGTCTGCGAAATGAGGGGTTCGAGGTGGCGCGAGTGAGCGCTCAAGTCGGGAGCGCCGCCGATGCCGAGGAAACTGCGGAACTGGCGCACCAGCGCGGCGCGTCGTGGGTGGTAGTGGACAGCTACGAGTTTGGCGCCGAATACCAGGCAAGCCTGAAAAGCCGCGGCATGAAGGTCCTGTTCATCGACGACAACGGCCACGCTGCACACTACTTAGCGGATCTGGTGCTGAATCAGAACGCGCACGCCATCGAAGAGCTGTATCGGAACCGGGAACTCTCGACGAAGCTCCTGCTTGGTCCGCGCTTTGCCCTGTTGCGCCGCGAGTTTACAGCTTGGCGTGGGTGGAAGCGGGAAATCCCGGTTGTCGCGCGCAAGGTGCTGGTGACGATGGGCGGAAGCGATCCGGATAACGTGACGCAGCTGATTGCAGAGACGATTCTGTCGGAACGCGATTTCGACATGACGATCGTCGTGGGCGGCAGTAATCCTCATTTGGCCAAATTACGCGAATTCGCCGGCGATTGCAGCACTGTCCAGTTGGTGGAGAACGCCTCGAATATGCCAGAACTGATCGCAACTGCGGATGTTGCTGTGGCTGGCGCCGGGACTACCAGCTGGGAAATGTGCTTTCTAGGCCTGCCCGCATTATTAATTGTTCTGGCCGACAACCAGCAAGGGATTGCGAACGAACTAGGTAAACAGGGAATCGTTGTGAACCTGGGCGGCGCTTCCAACATCACCGCGAGCACGTTCGCTCCGCAGCTCCGGAGGATAGCCGATTCCCCCGCAGCCAGGCAGGAAATGTCTGAGCGAGGACGTGACTTGGTGGACGGTCGCGGGGCCGCGCGGGTTGTGTCCGTTCTCCAGGGGGGCTCACTCTCCATTAGGCTCGTACAGGATGAAGACTGTAAGCTACTGTGGGAATGGGCCAATGATCCGGTCGTGCGTGCCTCGGCATTCTCTTCGCAAATGATTCGGTGGGAGGAACATGTTGAATGGTTCCGACGCAAGCTTAACGATCAGAATTGCCGTATTCTGGTGTGCCTGGATACTTCGGCTGTCCCAGTGGGTCAGATACGGTTCGAAAAGCACGGGGGGAGCGATGCCAATCTCGATATTACTGTGGACGGTCGTCTCCGAGGGTTGGGTTTTGCCGGCCGTTTGATTGATCTGGGCGCCGTTTGGGCATTCGAGGAGTGGGGCCTTACTCGGTTGAACGCCTTTGTAAAGCCCGAAAATATCGCTTCCGCGAAGGCCTTTGAGAGAGCTGGTTTTAAGCGTATGGAGACTGTCGTCGTAAAAGGACAAACTGCCCTCCACTACCTCCGGACGGCGAAGTGACGCAGCCTTCGCAGCGATATCTCGTGGCGGGATGCAAGTCCTGGCATCGCCGGGTGTTCGGCGAAGTTCTTAGCAAACTTGCCGGGGATTGGCACTATGTTGGGAAGCAGGAGGGATTGTCTCTCGCCTGCATTCGAGAACTTCGTCCTCGCTACATTTTTTTTCTGCACTGGTCGTGGAAGGTGCCGCCGGAGATTCTCGCGGAGGTCGAGTGCGTTTGCTTCCACATGACGGACGTCCCCTATGGGCGCGGCGGGAGCCCGCTCCAGAATCTGATTGTTCGCGGCCATCGGGAGACGAGGTTGACGGCTCTAAGAATGACCTCGGAATTGGATGCGGGCCCGGTCTATCTGAAAAGGAGTCTGTCCCTCGAGGGCGGCGCTGAGGAAATCTATCTCCGTGCGTCCGCACTTTCGGCAGAAATGATTCAGCAGATTGCCCGGGACGAAACGCACGCTCTACCGCAAACTGGAGTAGCTGTGAACTTCAAGCGCAGAAAACCGGAAGAAAGCCAGATCGCGAAACTCGATTCTCTGGAGCAACTCCACGATTTCATCCGCATGCTTGACGCCGAAGGCTATCCCCGGGCATTTCTGTCTCACGACGGTTATCGTTTCGAGTTCAGCCGGTCCGCTCTATACGATGGGCGAATCGTGGCCGACGTTCATATTACCCTTGAACCCAAGGCATCGGCCAAAGCGAAACGGTTGCGGAAAGCCAAGGAGCCCAAGAAATGAGAATCCTGGTCGTCGCTGCGCATCCAGACGACGAGATCCTCGGCTGTGGCGGCACGATGGCACGACTGGCCCGCGAAGGTCACGAAGTGCGCGCCGCCATCCTCGCCGAAGGTATGTCCTCGCGCTACGCGCACCGCGAGGACGCCGACCCAGGGCAGCTGCAGCACTTGCACGCTCAGGCTCAGCAAGCCGCCGGCAAGGTCGGAGCGAGAGAATCAGTGCTCTGTAAGCTCCCTGACAACCGCCTCGACACGGTGCCATTGCTTGAGGTTGTCAAGCTTGTAGAGGAGTTAGTAGCGCGTTTTCGGCCGGAAGTTATCTACACGCATCATCCCGGTGACCTGAATGTGGATCATGGAGTGGTGCATCGAGCGGTGTTGACCGCGACCCGCCCGGTGGCGGGCCAACGCGTGAGTGAGATTTATGCTTTCGAAGTTCCTTCGTCAACGGAATGGGCATTCCAGCGATTGGAGCCGTCGTTCCGTCCCAGCGTTTTCGTCGACATTACGGAGACGCTGGAGACGAAGATCGAGGCTATGGCTTGCTATGACACGGAAACGCGGAAATTCCCTCATCCGCGTTCGCCGGAAGCGCTGCGCGCGATTGCGACGCGTTGGGGAAGCGTGGTCGGTCTGCCGGCGGTGGAGGCCTTCGAACTAATCCGCTCGGTGCGCCCAGCGGGGAATCGCCGATGACGGAGTGCATCGCAATCGGGAAGCGGCGGATTGGCCGGGGAAATTCCACTTATTGCGTCGCGGAAGTTTCGGCCAACCACAATCAGGACTACGACCAGGCCGTGCGCATCATCCATGCCGCCAGGGCGTCCGGCGCCGATGCCGTCAAACTACAGACCTACACGGCGGATACGATGACCATCGCCAGTTCTCGGAAAGAATTTCGCATCGGTGGAGGGACACTGTGGGATGGACGCAACCTTCACGATCTGTACCGCGAGGCCTGGACGCCCTGGGAATGGCAACCGGGACTCAAGAAGGTGGCAGAGGATCTTGGGATGGATTTGTTTTCGAGCGCTTTCGATTCGACCGCGGTCGACTTTCTCGAAGAGATGGGCGTGCCGGCTCACAAAGTGGCCTCGTTCGAGTTGGTGGACATCCCTCTCATCCGGAAAATGGCGCGCACCGGCAAGCCGCTGATTATGTCTACGGGTATGGCTTCGGTGGAGGAGATCGAGGAGGCGTTGCAGAGCGCTCGCGAGGCGGGCGCCACACAGATTGCGTTGCTGAAGTGCACCAGCGCTTATCCCGCACCTGCGGAGGAGATGAATTTGCGCACGATTCCGGAGATGGCTCGGCGCTTTGGAGTGCCCGTGGGATTGTCCGACCATACCATGGGAATCGCGGCGCCGGTAGCCGCTGCTGCGCTGGGGGCTTGCATCATCGAAAAGCATCTGACGTTGTCGCGCGCAACTCCGGGGCCGGACAGCGCGTTCTCTCTTGAGCCGCACGAATTCAAAGCCATGGTGGAAGCAGTGCGGACGGCGGAGAAAGCGCTGGGAGAAGCGCATTTTGGCGTGAGCGAGAAAGAAGAAGCAAGCAAGGTCTTTCGCCGTTCGCTGTTTGTGGTCGAGAATGTAAAACGAGGCGAGGTGTTCACGGAAGCGAATGTTCACTCGATCCGCCCCGGGCATGGGCTACACACCCGCCATTTGGGCGAAGTTCTGGGAAAACGCGCGATACGCGATATCGAACGGGGAACGCCCCTGAGTTGGGATCTGGTTGTCAACTCATGAGACGGGCCAGTCGACTTCCTGCATGACTTCACCCACCAACCCTGCTGGGCACTCATCGCCAGCCGATTCACGGCAGGGCGACCCGAATCTTCCCGTCTACAACAGGTCCGAGGTCGCAGCGTATTACGCTTCGCTCGACTACCTCAGTCCGTGCGAGCAGGCTTTGTTTGCGGAATTTCTGAAGCCAGGGGATGCCATTCTGGATCTCGGCGTCGGGGGCGGCCGTACGACTCCGTATCTCTCCCGCCTCGCGTCGCGTTACGTCGGTGTCGATTACGCGCCCAACATGGTGGCGGCGTGTCGGGAGAAGTTTCCGCAACTAGAATTCCTGGTGGCCGATGCCACGAATCTCGCATCGCTCGCTGACGGGAGCTTCGATTCCGTGGTGATGGCCTTTAACGGTATCGATGCACTCGTCCCGAGCGAAGCGCGGCGGCGTTGCTTTGCGGAAATCCACCGCGTGTTAAAGAACGGTGGCGTTTTTATTTTCTCGTCTCATAATCCGCGAGCTGTTTTTCTCAGACCGGCTTGGAACCCGAAAAGAATAGACGATCTCGCTCAAATGCTGGCGGGGCAGAGGAAGGGGTTGCTCAAACCCATGAGAATTCTTCTCCTGTGGTTGCGAGTTGTGGCGGCGTTGGCAAGGTCCGCGATGGACTCTGCTCTCCGTTTATTGCGCCGAGTGCCGCGGCGCGCCTTTTGGACCGGCGACGGCTACATGCTTGATCCGGCTCACGGCGGAGTGCTGACTCACTACGCCATACCCGAACGAGTAATTGCAGAATTGGAGCAGCAGGGCTTCCAATTTCTGCGACTCGCCGGGGACGACTATCCCCGGCACAGCCGAGTTTATGTTACGGATTGGTACTACTATGTCTTCCGAAAGGCTGAAACTTCACTGAGTGCTGCATGCGCATAGTCGTGCTGAGAAAAATTCCGGAGGAGCCTTCTTTCCTGCGGCAGTGGGACGACTTGGTCTTGCAGATGGAGCGACCGGAAGTTTTCTATACCTCTGGGTGGGCTCTCGCCGTCCAGTCTGCCTATCAAACCTCACTAAAACCTTTGCTGCTTCTTGGCTACGACGGCGATCATTTGGCAGGAGTGGCGTGTCTGGCCACAGACCCTGGCGAACAAAATGTAAGCTTTCTGGCCGCTACTACCGCGGACTACTGTGACTTTCTGAGCCATCCGCAGCGGCGAGCGGAGCTCATCGACAAAGTTTTCAAGGAGCTTCGCCAGTTGGGAGCGGCCAATCTTACGCTTGCCAGTTTGCCGACAGACTCGGCGACCCCCGCCGCACTTCATGCTGCAGCCGAGAAACATCGCTTTCACGTGTACATGCGGCCAGCTTGCCTGTGCGTCCAGGTGGAACTTGGTTCCGGAGAACAACGTCGGGAGATAAAGAGTGCTTTGGCGGGGAAGAAAAAGCTTCGCCGTTACCTGCGAACTATGGAGCGCGAAGGTCCGGTGACCTTTGCCCATCTCCAGTCTGCAGCTCAGATTCAGGTGGCCCTGCCCGAATTCATGAACGCGCACGTGGCGCGCTTCCGCTCAACCCAGCGGATTAGCGTTCTCTCCACAACCGAACGCCGCTTCTTCCTTGAGGAGCTCACTCGGCGATTTTCTGGCAGCGAAGTCGTGACTTTGAGCATGTTGATGGTTGGGGACCGGCCGGTTGCGTGGAATTATGGATTTCAATTTCATGGCAGTTGGTTTTGGTATCAGCCAACCTTTGACAGTCGTCAGGAAGAGAATTCCCCCGGTCAGTGCCTGCTTTTGAGGATTGTGACTGAAGCCTGTGACATGGACGGAATCAAGGAAGTTGATTTGGGGCTGGGTGCGGAAGGTTATAAAGATCGATTTGGGAACAGTACGCGACAAACGCTCGACGTTAGCATGACGAAATCCTGGAGCCGCCACCTACGGGAGATCGTGAGATATCGCGCCGCCAACGCATTGAAACGTTCGCCGAAGGTTGAGTCGGCAGTCCGCCGCGTACTGCGCCGACTGCGGCCGACGAGAGAAGTCACGCCTGGAACAAAAAGCATTTAGACTGGTGAGTCGCACTTCTTGATTCTTGAAAACTCTTCTCGTCCATCCCGCAGACTCCCCGTGCTCGGGCCCCTGGGCCGGCGAGAAATGGGACCTGATCGTAGACCTCGGGAAGTCCTCGGCCTTCACTAGGTCCGCGTGGCAAGAGCACTTGAATTGCCCTATCTTGCAGTTGGACACGCTGTGGCGCGGAATCCAGGATTTTGACTCGATCCGTGAACTCCTGCATACCGGGCGCAACCAGCTTCTAGACGAAATCGGGTTGGATTGGTGGGATTTGGTCAGTGTTCTTATTTACCCAGAATTACGGGATGCTGTTCTACTCAGGCGCCTGGCGGAGCAGCTCGATGCGGCCGTGGAGCTATACGCAACGCGGCAGGCGTGGCCCGCTAGTGGAGTTGGCCTCTTGCTGCAGCAGCCGCTGCGCACGTTCCCTGATACATCCCGCTCCTCGCACTTTCGCCACTATAGCGACGTGCTGCGGAGGTTTTCGCTCGACCAACTGGCACAGATATTCCTGGACAAGTACGATCTGCGCTACCGATGGCGCTCCCGGTTTGCTGCCAGGCGGCGCGGTGTGCCGGGACCATTCGTCCTGTTGCCCAGTGCCTACACGAATGTATCGCGCATGGCATTGGCTTATGCCAGCATGCTTCCGGAGCAATCGTTTCTGCTGGTTGCGACGCGCCGAAGCGGTACCCAGTTCGACCCTGCTCCGAATGTGACCTGCACCAGCCTGGTCGCCTACGGCGGTGGGCTCGAGCCAAAAGCAGAATATCTGGAGCTTCTTGGCAAATGGCGGAACCTGCAACCAAGCCTCAAACGGTTGCCCGAGATCGACCTGCTGTTCCGTGCGGGTCAGATGGAAGCCTTTCCGAACCATTTCCGCGATGGACTCACCATCCGGAATGCGTGGCGGAACGTGCTCTCGGAAGAGCGAATCTCGGCTGTGATGTGCGGCGATGACAGCAACATTTACACCAGACTTCCCGTGCTTCTCGCCCGACAGCAAGGCATTCCCACCCTCGATTTTCATCACGGGGCGCTGGACGGCCGCTTTATCATGAAGAAATTGTCCTCCGATCTCTATCTTGCCAAGGGAGAGATGGAACGAGACTATCTTGTAAGGCTTTGCCGTTTGCCTGCAGAACGTGTGATCGTTGCCGGACCACCTTTGCCGCGATCGACTCCTGCTCACGAACACGTGGAGAAAGAAAACGGAAAGGATGAAAGCCCGCTGATTTTGTTTTTCTCTGAGCCTTACGAAGTTGGCCGCCTGCGAACTGAAGATATCTACAGGGAGGTCCTGACACCACTTACGAGCCTTGCACGCAAGTTCGGCCGCAGGTTAGTAGTGAAACTGCATCCTTTCGAAAGCCGCGCTGAACGAATAAAACTTGTCACGAAAGTACTGCCCCCCGAAAACGCCGCGCTGGTGGATGTTCTCGATGGACCCTTTACACCCGAACTGGTTGCAAGAGCATGGTTCGCAGTCACGGTGGAATCCACCGTCGTGATCGATTGCTCGTTGCTCGGAGTTCCATGCTTCCTGTGTGAATGGTTGAACTATTCGCCCTACGGGTATACGAGCCAATACGCCCGCTTTGGAGTTGGCCGGATCCTGAACTCTCCGGAGCAGCTCAACGAGATCCCGCGCTTGTTGGGGGAGCCGGCGATGCCGTTACCAGAAGACTGTCTCTTAAAGCCGATGGATCCGGGGTGGCTGCGCAGCGCGATTGCTATTGGGTGCAGCCATTCCGAGAATGTCGCCGGAAGCAAGTTAGCGAAACTGAAATGAGCAAAACGCATCGATTCATCACCATCGCCACCCCGTCCCACGCCGACGCCGCCTTCACTAATGCGCAGCAATTGACGGTGAAGGAAGTTGTGGCCCGGCTTCCGCCGGAACGCTTTCGGGTGGCTATGTTTTCGGGAAAGCAACCGGATCCCCGCATCGCCGCGCGCCCAAACACGCTGCTAATCCCGGCGGGCCCCCACGGAAACACCGCGCGCTTCCTCACCCGTTTGCTCCTGGACTGGCCGGACGTTTATTTCTACCCGAGATTCGGGCCCCTGGATGACATCTTTTTCTCCCTGCGCGGGAAGCTGCGACTGAAAACCGCCGTAGTTACCCATGTCGTAATGATCATGAACGAGACAACTGCCAGAGTCCCGGCCCGATCCATTCGCGAGGCAGACGCAGTTTTCGCCAACTCCCGCTACGTTGCTGAAACCGTGCGCAGCCGATTCGGAATCGAAGCCGGGACGATTCACAACGGGATCGACCGCCGATTCTATTTTCCGCGCGAACAAGAATCATCTCCGCGCCGGCCGTTATCCGTGCTCTATGCCGGATCTTTTCAGGCGCGCAAACGCGTGGAGTTGATCATCCAGCAAGCGGCTCGTCTTCCCCATGTGCAGTTTCGACTCGCCGGGTGCGGAGAGACCGAAGCAGCTTGCCTCGCCCTGGCGCAACAGCTCGGTTGCCGCAACGTCGAATTCCTGGGCCAGTTGACACCGGCACAACTCGGCGGCGAAATGCGCAACTCCGACGTGTTCCTGTTCCCCAGTATTCTCGAAGGCCATCCTCAGGTGCTCGGGCAAGCCGGCGCATGCGGCCTTCCGAGTGTTGCAATGAATCTGTATCGACCGGATTACGTGCTGAATGGAGAGAGCGGGTTCTTGGTAGAATCGGATGCTGAACTGGCTGAGAAGCTTGAACTGCTCTTGCGGGACGCGAACTTGCGACGGTCGATGTCGCGTGCAGCTGCGCTGCATGCCCTGAAATTCGATTGGGATCGCATCGCTCTGCAATGGCAGGAAGTGTTCGAGGACGTGACCGCAAAGCGCTAGATCCCTCCGAATGTGTGGAATTTACGGCATCTTTGACCCGCATGAGTCACTAGGCGAGCGCTGGCTTGCGTGGGGGCAGCGCGCGCAGACCCTGCTCGCTCACCGCGGACCGGACGGCCACCGCCAACAGCTATTTCTCGACAATCACTGCCTGCTCGGCCACAACCGTCTGGCTATCATCGACCTCGAAGGTGGCGCACAACCGCTGGCCAACGAAGATCAGTCGGTGTGGGTAGCGTGCAACGGCGAGATCTACAACTACGTCGAGCTCCGCAAAAAACTGATCGCAGCCGGCCACCGCTTTCGTACGCAAAGTGACTGCGAAGTCCTCGTGCATCTTTTCGAAGACAAGGGAAAAGATCTGCTCAACGATCTGGAGGGCATGTTTGCCTTTGCGCTTTTCGATGTGCGGCGGGGAGAATTATTCCTGGCGCGGGATCGCTTCGGGGAGAAGCCGCTCTATTGGGCCCGCCTACCGAGTGGCGGACTCGCGTTTGCTTCGGAAATGAAAGCCCTACTCGCGTTGCCCGATGTCGATCGGCGGCTGGACATCGCTGCTATCGCTCAGTTTCTCGCTACGCGGTACGTTCCCGCTCCGCGCACGCATGTGCAGGGCATTCGGAAGCTCCGGGCGGGCGAGTCAATCAGTCTGGGATCGGGCGCTAACCTGGCGACCACTCGGTTCTGGTCCCCAGAGCTTTCCGCAAATGGCAATGAAGTATCCCGCGTTCCATCCGTGGAGGAGGCGGTCGAAGGGGTTCGAGAGTGCGTTCGCGAGGCGGTGCGAATTCGCCTGCGCAGCGATGTTCCGGTCGGTGCGTTTCTTTCGGGCGGGATCGATTCCACCGCTGTTGTCTGCGCCGTGCGAGAGCTCTTACCCGCTGTCCGATTCAGCACATTCTGCGCATCGTTCGATGACGAACAGCTCGATGAAGCTCCATTTGCCCAGCGAATCGCAACGCACCTCGACTCCGATCACCATGAAGTTCGTTTTTCGCCGCGAGAATTGTTGCCGCTCTTCGACGATCTCATCGATCACTACGACGAGCCTTTTGCCGATGTTTCCATGTTCCCGACTTTTGCCGTTTGCCGCGCCGCTCGCCAGCACTGCAAAGTGATGTTGTCGGGCGACGGTGGGGATGAGTGTTTTGCCGGTTACCGGCAGACGTTCTCCTATTACCGCTGGAATCAACTGCGCCGCACGCCAGGAGTAAATTTCCTTGCAGAGAAAACCTTTCAGCATTTGCACAACGGACAGCGCGGTCGTGGCTTGCTCAATTTTCTTCGTAAGGACGATTGGCAACTTCTGCGCGCCGGCCACACCCAAACACCGCTGCTGAACTGGTTTCTTCCTCCTCATCGCGAAGAGGCGCAGTGCGGGCTGGAAGATCTGAAAGCTGCCGACCAGCACCACGCCCGACTGCCTTATCCACTCTCGGAGATGGAAGCAACTTTGTCGAGTTATCTCCCGGAACAGATTCTGGTAAAGGTGGACCGGGCCAGCATGTACAGCGCTCTCGAATGTCGAGCGCCATTTCTGGACTCAAGTTTATTTCAGTTCGTCACTCACTTGCCTCTTCCCTACCACTTTTCTCATGGGCAGGGGAAGGCTTTGCTTCGTAAAGCGCTTCCGGCGTGGGTTCCGCCGCAGATTCGATGGCGCGAGAAGCAAGGCTTTACGCCTCCGCTCGCGGCGTGGCTCCGGGCCGAACTTCGCGAGCGCATGGAAAATGACCTCGCGCAGTATCCGGCGGCTTTGCAGACGGTTCTTGATCCGGCGCCCGCTCGCGAGCTTTTCGCGAAACACCTGGCAGGTTCCGACTGCAGTGATCAACTTTTTCGATGGATGGTGCTGATCCGGCGCGCCGGACAGCTGTGAATCAGGGCTAAGCTCTCACCTATGCGTCTGGCGCGTGTGATAAATAATTCGGCGGCCCTGCTGATGCTCGATCTTCTGAGCAAGGCCGTGCCGCTCGTGGTGTTTCCGGCTCTCGTGCGGGCGCTGGGCCCCACGGCCTACGGCAAGGTTGGGTTCGCTACGGCCGTGGCCGGATTCTTTGGCTTGTTGGCTTCTCCAGGTTTTACTACCTACGCCGCGCGGGAAGCTGCGAAGGATGAGGGCCGGGTTAATTTCCTTGTCCAGCACGTGCTCGGGGCAAGAATTGCGTTTGGTGTTCTCTCATACGCGCTGCTCATCGCATTCGCACTGACGTTCGCGCCGCACGACTTCACCACACGCCTGCTGATAGTCCTCTCGGGCCTGATATTTCTGGTCAGCAGCGTAGACGTGCAATGGGTGTTCACTGCGCGTTCCCGCATGTGGATGGTCGCCCTGCGCGGCGCCGTGGGCCAGTTGATTTATGGCGGGGTCATCCTCGCTTTCATACGGAGTCCCTCCGATGCATGGATCGTGCCGATGGCGGGTGTTGCCTCGTTGGTCGCAGGCATGTTCCTCATCTGGTTGCCCGCCCGTCGCGAATACCGCGTGCCGTGGCCGGTGATTTCTCCTGGGGTTTGGCGCACTTTTCTGCCCGTATGCCTGATCATTGGCTTCGCCAGCATGATGTCGATGATTTACGACCAGATCGACACGGTAATGCTGCGCTATATGCGCAGCGAGAAAGAACTGGGCCTTTACGTCGCCAGTTACAGCATGATGGGGATCTCCCTGTCATTCGCTGCAATTCTCGCGCAGGTTTTTTTCCCGTTGCTCTCGCAGACGACCGGTCAAGACCGCGAGCAGGGCCGCGAGAACGAGCAGCGCTACCTGGGCTGGCTTTGGCAGGCTAGCATCGGCCTCGCGCTTCCGATCGCAACCGGAGGCTTCATCCTGGCAGAGCCGCTCACACGGTTTGTTCTCGGCTCGCAATACAGTGGGGCGGGAACGCTTTTTCGCTGGCTTACGCTGACCATCGTGGCCGGATCGATGGCCAGCTACTTCGGAGCTCGATTGATCCCGATTGGAAGGGAAAAGAAATATTTGACCGCTGTCGTCGCTGGGGCGGCGGTGAACGTAGTCTTAAATCTGTTCCTGATTCCGCGCTACGGCGCGATTGCTGCCGCTTTCACCACCGCAATCAGCCAGGCCGTGGTCGCCTTCTCCAACTACTATTTTGTGCGCGACCTGCCATGGCCAAATTTGATGGGAGCGCTGGGACTCTCCATGATGGCATCCGGCGTTATGGCGGCCGCGCTGCTGGGAGCGCGCTCTATTTTCCCGCTCCACGTGCTGGCCCAGGTCGGGTTGGGTGCTCTGGTCTATTTTGCTGTCTATTGGGCTGGCTGGACTCTCAGGAATCGCCTGCAGATTTGAACTGGTGAACCGGTGACGGCACGCCCCAGGTGGATGCGCTAGAATCTCAGTCTCCAGTCGTGGAGGATCAGGATGAAAACCCCGCTCACGGGGAACGTCGCGAGTCGCCCTCCGGAATCGAACCAAGAGTGGCAGGCTTGGGGCGAGAAAGACCCACTCTTCGGAGTAATTCCCCAACCCGGGAGAGAACGGGATGGGGCTACTCCCTGGACAGATGCCGATTTTTACCAGACCGGCCGCAGCGACTGGGAAGAGTTCATGCGGCGCTGGCGGCTCTACGGCGTCGATCGGCAGAGCTGTGTTGAGATCGGCTGCGGCGCTGGACGGCTAACTCAACACATTGCTCGCGACTTCGGCGAAGTGCATGCTCTTGATGTCGCCGAAGGCATGATCAACTATGCCCGGCAGCATGTCGCCTCGAACGTGCATCTGTATGTGACCGACGGCATTTCGCTTCCCGTCCCAGACGCCAGCGTGACGGCGGTGTTCTCAGTAATTGTCTTCCTGCACTTTGATCGGATCGAGCATGCCGCCGCCTACTTCCGGGAGATGGCACGCGCATTGATGCCAGGCGGCACCATCATGATCCAGATGCCGTTGCACGACTGGCCCGGGAATCTGAAGCCGGCTGTACGCGACCTTTTTGCCCGGGCGCACAACCTCTATATGGCTCTGCGCCGAACCAAGGGCTGGTATCACCGCTCCCGGTTGTCACGTCAACAGTGGAGCCCGTTCATGCAGAGCATTACCTACGACGCCGTCTGGGTGCGCGACGCTTTGAAGTCCCTCGGCTTCCAGGATGTAGAAACGAGCTCCTTCCGGCTCCGCCGCGGTGGTGCCGCTTACTCCTGGGTCTTTGCGCGAAAAGGTTCGCAGGCGTGAGCCCTGCCACGAAGCATGTGCTGCTCACCGGAGGAGCCGGATTTATCGGTTCCCATGTTTCGGAGGCTCTTCTGCGCCGTGATGTGCAGCTCTCCGTGGTCGACAGTCTCGACGACTTTTACTCACCGGCTGCCAAGCGGACAAATCTCGAAGAAGTGCGGAAGGTGAGAGATTTTTCCTTCTGCGAACTCGACCTCTGTGATTTCGACGCGCTTCGTCAAGCCATCTCAAAGCTGCGGCCAGACACGATTATTCATCTGGCGGCGCGAGCCGGAGTCAGGCCCTCGATTGAGAACCCGCAGATCTACGAGCGGGTGAACGTAGGCGGCACCGTGAATCTTCTCGAGTCGGCGCGGCAACTGGGTGTCACGCGTTTCATTTTCGGGTCGTCGAGTTCGGTCTACGGCGTCACAAACCGGGTTCCTTTCGCGGAAGATGATCCCTGCTTGCGGCCAATCTCTCCCTACGCGGCCACCAAACTCGCAGGAGAATTTTTTTGCCATACTTACGCTCATCTCTACGGGATCTCGGTGGTCTGCCTGCGGTTCTTCACGGTCTATGGTCCGCGTCAACGTCCCGATCTCGCGATCAGGAAATTTACGACCTTGATGGAGGCCGGCAAGCCGATCCCCGTATTCGGAGACGGTTCCATGGGCCGAGACTACACTTTCGTGGATGACATTGTGTCCGGAGTGCTCGCGGCCCTCGACTATCAATTCCCGCCGGAGGGAACCCCCTTTGACATCTTCAATCTGGGCAATTCGCATCCGGTTTCGCTTAACGAATTAATCGAAGCGCTGGAGCGTGTCACGGGCCGCGTCGCAGTTCGCAATCAGATGGCATTGCAACCCGGTGACGTGCCCATCACGTGGGCCAGTACAGACAAATCCGCTCGAATGCTGGGCTACCATCCAGCGACCTCCCTGGAGCAAGGTCTGGAGAAATTTGTCCGCTGGTTTCGGAATTCGCGAACTTGATCGGAAGGGCTACAGGAGCGACTTCAGAAATATCACCTAAGATCGCCGGGTCCATGGTACAGAGTTCAAAACGACGAAAAGTGACGGTCGCGGTCCTGCTTTCGAGTCGGGAAAAGTTCAGCGCTTATTATGGAGGAGCGCTAGCACGTTGGACCTACGAGGTGTACAGCCGGCTCCGGAACGACCTCGATGTCACCGTATTTGGTTATCCAACCGCACCTCAGGACCTATATCCGCTGCCGCATGCAACCAGTTCCTCCTGGAAGCTCTGCGACTTCATCTCCCAAATTCCCGGTGCTCGCCGATATGAGGAAAGCCTATGGCTGCGAGCCCTTTTCTCCCGGCTTCGGGTGTTTGATGTCATCCACATTCACAACCGGCCGCAATGGATAAAACTGCTCCGCGATTTTGGCTACGAAGGCGCCATCGTTCTGCATCTTCAAAATGATCACCTGGGACATTGGACCGCAAGCATGCTGGACGAGCTAGCCCGATATCTGGAGGTTGTTGCGGTCTGCAGCGATTACCTGCGCAACACATTCGCGGCAAAGTCCCCAACCCTGGCGGCGAAGACGAAAGTGATTTTCAACGGTGTGAATACGAGTTTATTTTTTCCGCGTGAACAAGTGCGTGAACCCAAGACGATTTTTTTCGTCGGGAGACTTCACCCCGAGAAGGGCCTACTGCAGCTGGTGCAAGCGTATGCCCGGGTCCTGAAAGTCCACTCGGATGCGAAACTGGTGATTGGCGGCAGCACTGGCTTTGGAGATCATGTGCTCACGCCGTATGTCCGCGAGGTGGAAGCTCTGGCCGCTTCGATAGTCAAGGACCACTCGGGAAGCGTCCAATTTACCGGTTATCTCCACCATGATCGGGACCTGCCCGCCTGGTTTCAGAGAGCGACTTTCTTCGCCTCTCCATCAATTTTCCAGGAGCCCTTCGGTCTGGTGAACGCCGAAGCAATGGCCTGCGCGACTCCAGTCGTCGGATCGAAACGCGGTGGGATACCTGAGGTCTTGGCTGATACCGGCCTTCTGATCGATCCCGAGGACATCGGCGGTTTCGCGGATGCGATGTCCAGGTTGCTCGCAAATCCAGAGTACAGAGCCAAACTTGGGCATGCCGCACATCAGCGCTGCCGCGAAATCTTCGATTGGCAGGTCGTCGCTCGGAACTGGAATTCCCTGCTGCACGGCCCATCAGTGCGGCCCCCGGAACCGGTCGACGCAGCGGTTTAAGTGATTCCCTGATTCATTTCCGAGGGAGCGCGAGAATTTGGGCAAGCGATGTTCCAGGCTGTACACTTAGCGTCAAATATGCAATCAGTCCCGCCGAACGACGAGTGCAATCCTCTTTCGTATGTGAAAAGCGTGCTTCAATTGGTTTGCACAGCTGCCAGCCCCATTCCGGTGCTCATGCTGATCACAGTCGTCGCCCTACGGCATGGATTTTCAACACCATTACACCCTTTGGTAAAGATTGCGGGTCTATCTCTTCTCGCGCTCAACGTCGCTGCGTTCGGCTCGGACAAGCGCTGGATGCTCTCCGGCCCCATGCTGGTATTTGTCACCCTCATCGGCGTTTCGCTGATCGGACTGTCACACGCAGCTTCATTTCCGCCAGTTGGATGGATTATTAGTGGCGCAGGCTTTGTCGCCAGTCTCCTGAATCTCGGCGCTGTAACCAGACGCATTGGTTTGCTCCGCACAACATCGTTGCTTCTCCTTGGTCTCGCGCTAGGGGTCTACGCAGAAAGCATGTACTGGCGTTCCGGGGGGGAACACTTGATTGTCTATCCCGAGGCAATGCTGGCCGGACAGGTTCATGCCGACGTTCTAATGGAAGCCGACATGGTAAACATGATCGGCACATACGGCATCTCCTCGACAGGTTTGGACGGCCCGGTGCCGATGAAATACCATACGGGGTCTTTGTGGGTAGCGCTGGCGCTTCAGAGGCTCTGCGGTTTTCGAGCGCTTGATTTCATAGCTTTCGGCTATGGGCTGCTGCTTGTGCCGCTATACGTGGCCGGCATTTTTGGTTGCGCGGCAACGCTCAGAGCTGTTATTCAAGGCGCGAAGGAAAACAGCATGCCGGTAAGTTTTTGGATCGTCTGCGCTGTGGCTACGGTTGGTTTATTCCCTTTCATGACTGATCCAAATCACTGGAATTTTAACGAGACTATTCTAAACAGTGACTCGTTTCTCTTCGCTCTTGGTCTTTCCCTATGGCTGATTGCGATCGCCGGTACGTTCTACATATCCCTCTTGGGCACAACACAGACGTTCACTCTGGCGCAGAAACTGGGTTTCATCCTCGCTTTGCCGCTCGCATTGGCGTTGATCGGTTTTGTGAAGATTTCCCAGATCTACCTCTTGCTGACTCTAATGCTCTATTTGTGCTGGCGAGTGAAGTGGCTTCGGGCATGGCCTGTGCTGCTGGGGGTTGCGCTTTCTGCGCTGGTCGCCGTCGTGCAATTGCGTGCCGAGACAGGAGCAGGCGCGGCAAGCTTTGCACCCCTTAATTTTGACCGAATCCATCCAGAGTGGGTTCCTTATTTCTTCATTGTTTATTTTATCTGGGCTTGGCTCTTTCTCTTCCTCTGGGCCCGGGTGCAACATGTGCGGAACCTGTCGGACCTGTTGCTGGCGATACGCAGTGGCGAGAGTATCCCGGTGGAATTAGTATTTGCTGCCGCGATCGCCGGCATCGTTCCTTATCTGCTGATAGATTTCAACTCGCCAGCCTGGAAATTCTTTACGGAATTTCAAGCCGTTTTCGCTGGTGTGTTCGTCGCGGCATTCATCCCGAGGATTGAGCTATCCCAGTTGGTTGCCGGCCTGCGCAGTGGCCAAATGTCTTTGGCAGAAGCGTTTGGACTGCTTCTAGCCATTGCGCTGTGCGGCCACCTGTTCATGACTACCGAAGGTTCAGCATACCGCATGGTGAAATCGATCGGCGAGGCACGGGCCGGGATCATGGGGAAGTCGCCGTTGGAGTGGCGCAGCCAGTTACGGCAGATAAATGCCAGTCCATCCCCATGGGACCCCGGAGTGGTGGCTAGGAGTAACGTTCTGCAGTGCTTGGAGAGCCTGGGCCGTCAACCCCCTGCGCTGGAAAGAACCTCCGCACTATACATTCCGAAAACCAACCGCCTCTACTGGGACATGCGTCAGGTAGGAGTGGGCGCGACGCCGTTCATCGCTCCCGCAGAATCTGGCATGGCAATGGTCGACGGGCTCCCGGAGTTTGAAGATATCGGGTGGGCAGCGATCGGCTGGGGCTATCCAGAATACAAGCTTCCGAGCGGACCGGAACCTCCCGCCATACAAGTTCAGCAAGCCGTCAGCAAAGCGCGGCAGAACGGTTTTCAAGTCCTGTGGGTGTTTAGGGGTTTGAACCCCGCAGGCTGCGATCTGGAAGAAATAGCTCTAAACTAAGGCGCAAAGAGGACGTCATAAGAACGTTCAAGCGCACGCTCTTTGAGCCCTGAGGTTCTGCCGAATTCTTGACGGTCCCTACGGATGCACGTACTCACTCTGACTCCCTTTTACCCGACGGCCGAGGATGATGCCTCCGGTTGTTTCATCGCTGAGTCCGTGGGCGAGCTTCAGCGGCAAGGAATCGAGTCGTCGGTGATCGCGGTCCAGCCGATGCACCACTCGTATCCCGGTCCCGATCCGAACTCGCCTGCAACATGGAAGAAATACTTCTGCCTTCCCGGAAATCCAGGACTCTCCAGTGCAGGACAATTTCTGCATGCGGCTCTGAAACTTCAGGTCCGGCAGCTGAATGTGCGACAACCGATCAGCCTGATCCACGCTCACGCGGCCCTGCCCTGCGGACAAGCAGCGATGCTGCTGGCAAGAGATTTGAACATTCCTTTTGTCATAACTGTACACGGGCTCGACGCCTTTTCCACTCGGCAAGTTCCCGGCTGGTTTGGACGCCGGTGCTCCGCCGTCTCCGAACAGGTCTACGCCGCTGCCGTCCGCGTCATCTGCATCAGCGAGCAGGTTGCACGGCGGGTCCGCGAAGGGACTAGTGACCCCGTCCGCATCAGCGTCGTGTACAACGGCGCGGATCCGTCGTTGTTCGCGCCTCCCAGTGGCTCTGCAACAGCCGACGATGTGATCCTAAGTGTCGGCAACCTGATCCCGATCAAGGGACACGATTTGCTGCTGAAATCGATATCGGCAATTGCGCCGGGCCATCCCCAAGTGCAATGTAGGATCATTGGGGATGGACCGGAGCGCGCTCGACTCCAGGAACTGGCGCGAGAGCTGCACATCGACGACCGGGTTCACTTTCTGGGGCGCATGCCTCGCTCGGAAGTGGCCGCGGCGATGAGGGACTGTACTCTGTTTGCTTTGCCCAGCTGGTACGAAGGTCTCGGCTGCGTATACCTGGAGGCCATGTTAACCGAGCGGCCCGTTATCGCATGCCGCGGTCAGGGAATCGAGGGAGTCATTCGTCACGGAGAGAACGGCTGGTTGGTCCAGCCGAAAAACGTCGATGACCTGACCAATGCGCTGCAGATACTGCTTTCCGACCGGCCTCTACGGGAGAAGCTCGGCGGCAACGGCCGGCAAACCGTTCTGCAAGGCTACACTCTGGCGCACCAGGCAACGCAGTTGCTGGCCATCTATCGCGAGTGTGTCGGATGAAGCGCCGCCTCGTGATCACAACGGAAATCATTTCTCCGTATCGCATCCCGGTGTTCAACGTGCTGGCAGAGCATCCGGATGTGGATCTGCATGTGATTTTCCTGGCCGAAACCGACCCCGGCATGCGTCGATGGAAAATCTATAAAGAAGAAATCCGTTTCTCTTACGAGGTGTTGCCGCACTGGCGACGGCGGGTCGCGGGCTACAACGTTCTCCTGAACCGCGGCATGGCGTCGGCACTCGAGCGGGCGCAACCTGACGTTATCGTTTGCGGCGGCTATGGCTACCTGGCGAGCTGGCAGGTTCTAGGCTGGGCCCGGCGGCACAGGCGACCTGTGTTTCTCTGGTCAGAAAGCAATCAGCAGGATCAGCGGCGAGGCATGCCCCACGTCGAGATGCTGAAGCGGCGCTTCATCCGCGAATGCAGCGGCTTTGTGGTCCCGGGCAAATCCGCGGCTGCATATGTGGCAACCTTCAGCGTGCCGCGCGAAAGAATCTTTGTCGCTCCCAATGCAGTAGACAACGCACTCTTCGCACAGCAGGCCTCAGTAGCGCGAAGTCGTGCAGCCGAACTGCGGCGCCAGTTCGGCCTACCGGAGCGCTACTTTCTTTGCGTTGGCCGCCTGGTTTTTTCGAAAGGAGTCTTTGATCTGCTGGATGCCTACTCGCAACTGGCACCCGACTTACGCCGCGCAGCGGGATTGCTTTTTGTGGGAGATGGCGTTGAACAGCCGATACTGGAAGCTAGAGCTGCCGCGATCCATCCCGGCACCATCCAGTTTGCCGGATTCGCCCACCGCGAGCAGCTCGCAGTTTATTACGCGTTGGCCGAAGCGTTGGTGTTCCCTACCCACACCGATCCGTGGGGATTGGTAGTCAACGAGGCCATGGCGTGCGGCATTCCGATCGTAGCCACCGACGCCGGGGGCTGCGTCGTCGATCTTGTGCAGGATGGATGGAACGGCTACGTTGTTCCTACAAGTGCACCCGAGAAGCTAGCGGAGGCATTGGCGAAAATCGCCACTTCGCTGGAGCTAAACATATCGATGGGAGCACACAGCGCACAACGCATCGAGCAGAATTCACCTCAGGCCTGCGCCGCCGGTTTTGTTGCCGCAATGGATTCGGTTCGCGCCAAAGCCGCCTGAAATTCAGTTTCGTACCGACTCCACGTACAAACTATCTGCAACCAGCTTCAGCGCGGGAACGGCATTGCCCACGCGACGCAGGATCTCCGACGCATAAACAATTGCCTTGTACGACGGCGGAAAAAATCGCAGGTCGCTGAGTTGTGGATCCAGAGAAAAAAATCCATCGATCGAAAGCTCGCTAGGACCAATGAGTCGGCCGAAGGTCTCCTTCAGTTCCCGGGGCGACCAGTAGCGTACTTCGAATCCGCGGGTCGCGCGAAATCCGCGACGGCCTTGATGATAAAGGCACCGCACGCCGAACATGTTCGCCATCTGAATCAGCGAGCGGCCGCCCGGACGAAGCACCCGTGCAACATCGGTCAGGATCTCGCAAACGTCCGGCTTGCTTAAGTGCTGCAGCACGCTGTAGGAGAACACTCGATCAAACGTCCCGCTGCGAAACGGCAGATAGCGGCCATCGGCCACCGCGAAGCAGGCATCGATGCCCAGTTGCTGAGTGACCCGGCGAGCCGCCAGCACGCCATTTAACGAGGGATCGATGCCGACTGGGCGATAACCGGCCTGCGCCGCCGCAATGCACCATCGGCCCCAATTGCATCCGATTTCCAGAAGGAGTTGTCCATTGCCGCTAGGCAGCCGGATGGCAGGGATGGGATACTCTGTCAACTTTCCCTGCACCGGCAAGTAAAGCATCCCATTGGTAGCGGCAATCGCCTCATTCACCCAGGGATCGACCGCGAGCCCGGTCGGAGTGATACCGTATTCCGGCAGCTCGCGCGAACGTGCGGCATTCAAAGAAAAAGTGGCCTCAGCATGGGTGGGCGCGGAATCGCTCACCAGAAGGATCGGAATGCCGCCCAGAACCGCGTACTCATGCCCGTTTGCGCAAACCAGGCTGCCTTCCCTTGGGTCCAGCCTCAGCTGGTCGCGCGGACACGCCACCAAATCGAGGATGCGCGGGTCAACGTTGGGCGAGGGTTCCGTCCTGTGCCCTGCAAGCATTTTGACTGATTATACTGGAGGCTGCCTCACGCCTGGCCGGGTGCAGTGCTAGGCTAGTGGCATGCTCTTCGCCGAAACTTTGTGCGGCTGGAGTTGTAACGGCGACGGTGCGGATTTGAGTTCCCCAATATGATGGTGAATTCCAAAACGATAAAGATTTTTCCCCTGCTCGCGGCAGCGTCCGTAGCCTTCCTGTTCTATCTGTCTGTGCATCGTCCTTATCTGTTTGGCGAGTCCAATCTGCTGGCTCTACTGGTTCTGGTAGCGGCGGGCTTTATTGCTTCTCAGTTCGAGACTCATTTCTGGACGCTCATGATCGCGGTTTTCTTCTGGGCGGGTGCCTCATTTCCCCTGGCCGGTGCCATGAACCTCTTCCGCTGGGTAGTTCTTGCGGTGGGCGCCTTCCTATCGCTTGGTTACTATGCCCGAAGCGCAAACCGGATTTCGTTCAATCATCAGCACCTGCTCGGGTTGTTCGCAGTGATTGCAGCGTTCGCATCTGCCATTGTTTCCGTAAATCTACTGATGACAATTCTCAAGGCTCTGAGCCTGGCCGCACTATTTATCTATGCTTCCATCGGGGCACGCATTCTGTGGGCAAGAAATCCCGAGCCTTTTGTGCGAAGACTGGTGTTGCTGACAGAAGGCTTGGTTTATTTCACAGCCGTTTGTTATTCGGCTTCATTCGCCGTGTGGGGCAATCCGAACTCCCTGGGATTGATCATGGGCTGTATCTGCTGGCCGGTGTTGCTGTGGCGGTCGATACTTCCGGCGCCCCGCCGCGAACGTACTCGCCGTGTCATCGCTCTGTTGGTCTGTGGCGTGCTGCTCGTTGCCAGCCTTTCGCGAGCGTCTATAACGGCTGCCTGCATGATTTCGGTGTTCTTGCTGCTGGGCACCAGGAGGTATCGAACCTTGTTATTGGGCATGGGCCTGTTTGCCTTGCTCTTAGCCAGCATGTTCCTCGCGATGCCCGAGCGGTTCCAAAGCGCCTCCGAAACTTTTGTGTACAAAAAGGGTGAACCCGGGAACCTTACGGATTCGCGCCAGAAGCCCTGGGAGAGAAGCCTGCGCAATTTCCGGGAGCACCCGTGGCTGGGATGGGGATTCGGTGCCGCCGACAACAGCGCCGGATGGCACTTGGACTATGTCACCCAGGGTCAACTCACCCGTGAGCGCGGCAGCAGCTATCTCACCCTGCTCGAGACCACCGGGATTCTCGGTACGCTTCCTTTTGCTTTGCTGCTTCTTGGGCTGATCCGCGAGATCAGGAAAGTATTCTTATGGATGCGACGCAGCGGGAAGGTCAACCAACCCGCTGTTCCTGCGGCCGCAATAATTCTGGGCGGTCTGGTCAATGCTTTCTTTGAGGACTGGATGTTTGCGGTGGGTTACTACTTCTGTGTTATTTTCTGGGTTCTCGCCTTCTCGCTGCGGGACTGGATGGCGTGCCCCGTCTGGTCAGATGCGCAGCCGGTGGCGGAGAAACGAGTGGGCCCGGTCCTGCCGCTCGGGTCGCCCGCCCTGCGATGATTCATCTCTTTGTCGATGCCTCCGCCGCCAGCTCTGGAAGCGGTCCCACTTATGTGCGCAACGTTGTCCCTCACCTCGCGGCCAGAGCAGACCTCCGTTCCACAATTCTGGTTCCTCCATTCTTGCAGCAGGAATTTCAAAATCGATCAAATGTGTCGTTTGCCGGGTTCGCCGGCGAATCTGCGAGCGCTGCGATCAGATTTGTACGCGCTCAAAGGCTCGTCCCAGAGCTGGTTCTTCGCAGCGGGGCGAGTGTTTTGTTGTCGGCGGGCAACATGGCTCTGTTTCGCTCTCCCGTCCCCCAGATTCTTCTGAGTGGCAATGCCCTCTACACATCGGGAGATTTCTTCCGCGACGTGAGGCAGCGACGTGACTACCGCCTCTGGCTCGATACCAAGCTCAAGGGGCAAATTGCCAAATGGTCTGTGCGCGCTGCCGACCGAACGGTTGCGCCGAGCCAGGCCTTTGCAGACGAGATCGAGCGCTGGACCGGAGTTCGCGCGCTGGTCATTCACCACGGTTTTGACAGGAATCTTTTTTTTCAGGAGACCGCCCCACTCCCCGAGGAACTCCAGAAGAGACTGGAACGCACCAGCGGCGAATTGCGCCTGCTGTTTGTCAGCCACTACAACTACTATCGCAACTTCGAGACGCTGATTCGCGCGGTCGGCATGCTGCGCAAGCGCCTCGAGCCCCGCCAGGTAAAGCTGTTTCTCACCTGCCGGCTCCAGCCAGGCGCCAATCCAGGATCGTTCAGGACGGAAGCGGCCGCGAGCCTGGTCCGACGATTGGAGCTGAGCTCGAATCTTGTCGAACTCGGGACGGTGCCGTACCACCTTCTGCACCACGTTTATCAGGCTTGCGATCTCTACGTCACACCCGCTTACGTGGAGACCTTTGCGCATCCACTTCTCGAGGCAATGGCGAGCGGACTGCCCGTGATTGCCTCAGACCTGGCCGTACATCACGAGGTCTGCCGCGATGCTGCCCTCTATTTCGCGACATTCTCCCCCGAACGTCTGGCGGAAACGGTTTGTAAGGCCGCGCAATCTCCCGAGCTGTTCAGAAGAATGTCCGAACAAGGGTTGGAACGCTCCCAGGATTTCTCATGGAAGGATCACGTTGATCGAGTGATCTCGGTCGCCGAGGTGCTCCTCCCATGACAACGCCTTCATCCGATTCCGGTGGGATGGAACGACTTCCTTCTCACGCCACGATGCAGCCTGACCAGAACAGGATGGCCTCGAGTTGGTTCATCGCGGGCACGATCTTTAGTTGTGTACTCCAACTTTTGTGGTTTGCCTCGAAGTGTGTCAACCAAATCGATATTGACGGCATGGCCTATTTAGGAATTGCCCGTCATCTTCGCCAAGGTGAATTTCAAGCTGCCATCAACGCCTTTCGCAGCCCTCTCATCTCGTGGTTGATCGCCCTGGCGTCTTTTGCAAGTGCAGGAGGAAGCGAAGGTTATGTCCACATCGGCAAGCTCATCAACATCGCATCCTTTTTGCTATCGCTGGCACTGCTCTATGTCCTTACGGAAAAGTTGTGGCATTCGCGGCTCGCCGCTTCTCTCGCAATCCTGATGTTCTCGCTTGGTCGCGGTCTTGCAGCCTCTTCCGTGTCGATGGTCACTCCCGATTTCCTGTTTGCCGCGCTGACTCTGATCTACTTCATCGTACTGCTGCGATGTCTTCGCGAGGATCGTTTACAAGAGGATCGTCTGAAGGATTGGTTTTTCCTCGGAGCCATTCACTCTCTGGCATACTTGGCCAAAGCATTCGCCTTGCCTTGGCTGGCGGTCTGCACTTTGGTGGCCTTGGCTTTCTCCATCAAGCCTTGGAAAGCAAGAGTTGCGCGGCTCGCTCTCGCAGCGCTGATCCCAGTAATGGTTGCTTCCGGTTGGGCCACGGTGCTGCACTCAAAGTACGGAGTGTTCACCACTGGCACCCAGTTCAAAGTAAACCTCTTGCAGTGGACGTTACGCGCCTATAGCGAACACCACGACACAACCTACGCCCTTCTAAGAAACACCTCGAAAGGGGTCGATGAGTATGGCGGAGCTGATCCCATGCCGCCGGGTTCATGGCCGTGGACTTATCCTCTCAGCATCAGGCAGGTAGTTCCGAACATGATGCGCGCCGAAGTTCGCAATGTCCCTCGTGTGTTCAAAGAAATGATGATTGTCACAACGTTGGGAGGGTTAATCGCTTTCATAGCCACTCTCGCAATTCTCACGGGTCGGAGACGTCAGTATCCGGTGGAGTGGCGTTTTGCGATTGTCGTCGCGGCCAGTGCGCTGACTTTAGTGACGACGTATTCAGCCTTGGTCTTCGACGAGCGCTATCTGTTCCCCTTGATCCCCTTGGTGCTGGCCGTCGCCGCACGTTTCCTCGTGCCCAACCGTAAAGACGATAAAGACGACGAATTTGATCATGACCGCTGGCGAAAACTCTGCATCGCTCTGGTCGTTCTCGGGACAATTGCTTCGATGGTGTACCCATCTTCTCCGTTTCGGCTGCTGACCCGCGATTTTCAGTCCAGCTGTTACGACGGCGGTCGTCGCCTTCAGGAACACCCCGGCTCGAGAGTGGTAACCATTGGGTCCGGACCTTTTCCCGAGCACGGTGTGGGATGGGAGGCCGGCTTCAAGGCAAGCTTCTTCGGCGAACGGAGAATCATCGCGGCCACGGAAGCGTTGCCGCAATCGACTCAACTGAGCAGCCTCGCCGCGGACATTCGAAAAGCGTCTCCCGACGCGATTCTTGTGTGGGGCAAGCACGGCGACACGAGATACGCCGCCCTGCTAGAGACCCTCGCGATGCAATATCCGCGGAGCTCCAGCGAAAAGATCGTCGATCCTGTTCTCGGAGAGGTCGGGACTGTGCTTTTCACTGCCCCGACAATTGAGGCTGCTTCATCCGTGTCTGAAGTTGGACGCACCCCGAGACACTGGTTATCATCATTAGCAAAGATGCTGGCCTGGCAACCTGTCTGAATCGGCCGCGCGCAAGGGCTAGGCATCCGTCGCCGTATTGAAATTGGCACAACCCGAACGAACGTACCCGCAATATGTTGACAGCGCCAGAACCCGCCGCGAAAGACGCAGTGGCCTATCACCGCGAACTGGCGCTCGGCTGGGAGCAGCGCTATCAAAAGCCGGCTTTCAAGGCTCGGCTGCGCGCGGTTGAAGAATGCCTGGCAGGGCACGACTTGCATGACCAGCACTGGCTGGATGCCGGTTGCGGATCGGGTACCCTGGCTCGCTCTCTGCTCGAAGCCGGCGCAAACGTCCTCGGAGTCGATGCCGCAAAAGAAATGATTACTCTGGCCCGCGAGCTGGCGAGCCAGATCGTTGCGAGACAGGATGTTTTCGCACATGATCTCGCGAAGCACAATGAGTCCAGACGGCAGCTTCGCTTCGAGCACATCACCACCATCGCCCACCTGCCACTCGCCGATCAGTCGCTGGACGGAATTCTTTGTTCCAGCGTGCTCGAGTACGTTCCCGACCCCGCGGCTTGCCTCACGGAATTTGCTCGCGTAGTGCGCCCCGGCGGCTTGCTGGTTGTCTCCGTGGCGAACCGCAATTCGCTCGTCCGCAAGGCCCAGCTTGCTACGCACGGCCTGGGTCGCATCCTGGGGCAACGATGGTGCGCCTTTCTCGATTATTCGCACAACGATTACGCGGCCGCTGGCTTTCGCCGCGTGTTAAAGGAGCACGGCTTCGCCCCAGGCAAGGTCATTCCTTTTGGCAGTCCCATTCCGCACTGGCTGCAGCGCCGGGAGTTCGGTGGATCGCTCTTAGCCTTCTGTGCCGTCCGCCAGTAAAATCCGTAATTTCGAGTTCCATGGCGTCATCCTGAGCGTAGCCGTTTTTCAGGCGGAGCGAAGGATCTCCCTCTTATCAACACCGCGCGCCTGAGACTGCGCTCACTTGGCAAGTACACCCGGCTTCGCGATGACGCCAGTCGAGGACCGAAGAGGCCTCCTGGAATTGTCAGCCCAGCCACCAACCCGCTGTCGCGCAACTATGCTCTGGAAGCGCCCGTCAGGTAATATGTTCAAAGTCTCTCCACTCCCGATGCAAAAGCTGGAAGAGCCAAAGCAGATGCGAAACGGGCGCTCTTCGCCGCTCCTCCCGGTGACTGCAATCGTTGCCGCGCGTAACGAAGCCCGCAATTTGCCGCGCTGCCTCGAATCTCTCCGTGATCTGGGCGAGGTCTATGTCATTGACTCGCAAAGCACGGACGCGACCGTGCAGATCGCGGAGTCCTACGGCGCACACGTCGTGCAGTTCCATTACCAGGGCGGTTGGCCCAAGAAACGCCAGTGGGCAATGGAATCGCTGCCCCTGGCCCACGACTGGATTTTCCTGGTGGATGCCGATGAAGCGCTGACTCCCGAACTGGCTCGCGAGATTCTGGAAGCAATCCAAAATTCTAGCTTCAACGGTTACTACGTCGCCCTCCGCATGTATTTTCTCGGACGCGAGCTCCGCCACTGCGGCGCCAGTTTCGACAAGCTCTCACTATTCCGCCGTGGCAAAGGCCGCTTTGAATGCCGCCTCAGAGAACAGGACGCCTCCATGGCTGACATGGAAGTCCACGAACACGTAGTCGTCGAAGGCAAGACGGCAAGACTCGAACACCCTTTGCTGCACGACAACGTCGAGTCTCTCTCGCACTACATTCGCAAGCATGACGAATATTCCAACTGGGATGCCAGAGTATGGCTCGAAGGCGCAGCTGGCTCGCTGGAACTGCCGCCATCGCTTTTCGGATCGCAGGCGCAACGTCACCGCTGGCTGCGCAAGAAATTCTTTGCGGTTCCAGGCTCGCCGCTCCTGTTCTTTTTCTACAAATACATCTTCTGCCTGGGATTTCTCGACGGCATTCCCGGACTGATCTATTGCAGTTTCCAAGGCATTCAGTTTTTTCACATCAAAGCCAAAATCTACGAATTGAAGATGCAAGCGCGCCGCAAATAGAAAGCCTGGAGGATCACGCCTAGTTCATGCTCATCCTGGGCCTAAATATGTTTCACGCCGATGCCTCCGCGGCGATCGTGCATGACGGTGAAGTAGTCTTTGCCATCGCGGAGGAGCGCCTCAATCGCCGCAAGCATTTCGGTGGTTTCCCCGCGCTGTCCGTCAAAGCCTGTCTCGATGCCGTAGGCGCAAAGATTTCTGACATTGACCACATCGCCGTTGGACAAGATAGCGACGCCAACCTGGCGAAGAAAGTTCAGTATGCTCTCGCCAACCCAACCAGGATTCTGAATTTCATCCGCCTCCGCCAACGCAAAGAGTCGATGCGCGACGTACGCTCTCTACTGGCCAGAGCGCTCGAAGTCGACCAAGCGGAGCTTCGGTTTCAAGAGCACCATCTCGAGCACCACATCGCGCACATCGCCAGCGCCTACTACTGTTCACCGTGGGAGAAAGCCGCAGGATTCTCCTACGACGGTTCGGGAGATTTCGTCTCCACCATGATGGCGCGCTGCGAAGGCAATGACATCGAAGTGTTCGATCGCGTATTCCTGCCGCACTCCCTCGGCAGCGTCTACACCATGATTTGTGAGTTCATCGGCTATAGCAAATACGGCGACGAAGGCAAAGTCATGGGCCTGGCTCCCTACGGCAAGAATAACGATAGCTACCGTGACGTACTCAGCAAGATCGTTGCTCCCACCAATTCCCGCTTCCAGCTGGGCCTTAGCTACTTCAAGCCGCTAGGCAGCAACGCAGGCATGCAGGTTCTCCCCGATGGCACGGTCCGCCTGGCTCGCCATTTTTCTGATCGTATGGAGGAGTTGTTCGGAGAGCCTCGTCCGCCACACACCGAGATCACGCAGCGCGACATGGATCTGGCATTTGCCCTGCAGCAGCGCTTCGAAGAAATCTTTTTTCATCTCCTGAACCACTTGCACCAGCAGGTTCCTTGCGACAATCTCGCCATGGCCGGAGGTTGCGCACTCAACAGCGTCGCCAACGGCAAACTGTTCGACCAGACGCCCTTCCGCCGCACCTACATCCAGCCCGCAGCCGGCGATGAAGGCCTGGCCATCGGTGCAGCACTTCATACTTATCACTCCGTCCTGCGGCAGCCTCAACGTCACGAATTGAAACACTCTTATCTCGGCCCGGAGTTCTCCAACTCGCACATAGAATCGTCACTGAAGAAAGCCGGTCTGGACTATCGCAAGTTGGAACGCGCTCCTCTATTGGAAGCGGTCGCCGAGCAGATCGCCGGCGGCAACGTCATCGGCTGGTTTCAAGGACGCATGGAGTGGGGCCCGCGCGCGCTCGGCAACCGCTCCATCCTCGCCCATCCCGGCCTGCCCAACATGAAAGATGTTCTCAACGCACGCATCAAGCACCGCGAATGGTTTCGCCCTTTTGCGCCCTCCATCCTCGCCGATTACCAGCATGAGTATTTCGAGCATGACCATCCCTCTCCTTTCATGCTGCACGTCTACAAAATCCGGCCGGAAAAACGTAAACTGCTCTGCGCCGTCAACCACGTCGACGACACGGGACGCCTGCAGACCGTGGCTCGCGACGAAAATCCGCTGTACTACGATCTCATCGCCGCTTTTCATCGCAAGACCGGCATTCCCGTCGTGCTGAACACCAGCTTCAACGAAAATGAGCCCATAGTCTGCACCCCTGAAGAAGCCATCGATTGCTTCCAGCGCACCCGCATGGACGTTCTTGCCATCGGTCCGTTTCTAGTAACGAAGCCGAATGCTGACAACTCGGTTCCGTCATGAGCGCTCTTCCCGACAATCCCGGCAATTCCTCGGCGGGTCTTCGACGTGTCGCCAGATTCCAGCGTCTCCGAGCGCTCACCTGGATGGATGACGTTCTATACGCTTCGCGCGGTTACGATCTTTTACGCACGAAAATTTCTCCGGGCCATGTTCCGTCACACAACCAGCCCTGGGAAACCGCCGCGTCATTCCATCCCTCCTACTGGCGCCGTTGGACCTCACGAATGAATCTAAGTTCGCGCCTGGTGCGCGATGGCTTTCATGCGCTCACCGTGCTGCCCTCACAAGGCATGGTGGCGGCCGTGCCGGGAGCAATCATCACGCTCCGTCCGAACCAAAGCCAATTCCAGGTAACTCACAAGATTACGCGCGGCACCCGGCCACTGCACATCACAGCAATTCCCAGCGGCACGGTTTTCTGGGGAGAGTACTTCGACAATGCTTCCCGCGACGAGGTTCACGTCTACGCTTCCACGGATGCAGGTGCGACGTGGAGCGTCGCTTACATTTTCCCGAAAGGCGCGATCCGCCACGTGCACAACATCGTGCACGACCCGTGGGGAAAATGCCTGTGGCTGCTCACCGGCGATTACGGCGACGAATGCCGCATCGTTCGCGCGTCGTATGACTTTCGCCAGATCGACACTGTCTTGCAAGGCAACCAGCAAGCGCGCGCCGTCGCCTGCGTGCCCGCGGAAAGCGGTCTCTACTTCTCTTCTGACACGCCACTGGAAGCGAATTACATCTATCATCTCGCTCGCGAAGGAATGGATGGCCAGGGAAAGCTATCGGAACTCGCTGCCATCAGTAGCTCGTCCATCTACGGATGCCGCGTAGGCCACGATATTTTCTTTTCCACAATGGTCGAGCCAAGCACGAGAAATCCCGATCGTTTCGTTCGCATCTTCGGCGGCCGCGACGGACAAGACTGGCGTCCCTTGCTCTCCTGGAAAAAAGACCGATGGCCCATGCGCTTCTTCCAATACGGCAACGCCATTCTGCCCGACGGCGAAAACAACACACCATACTTAGCCGTCACGACCATTGCGGTCGAATCAGAAGACATGATCACCTCGCTGTTCGCCGTGCAACCGTGAGTGGATTCAGTAGCGGATGGGTTTCCGAGTCGCCGACGATGCATCACTCGGCGGCTTAACTGGGGCGCCTTCCGCCCGCCTATCACTCAAAACGATAGCGGAGAGCTTCGTCTACAGCTCGATATCCAATTCGCCGGTAGATGGAATTTGATGTCGGATTCGCCAAGTCAGTGTAGAGGATGCAGCGATATCCAGCGTCACGCAGCCGACTCGAAAGAGCGTGAACGCATTTTACTTGGTTTGGAGCGCCCATCCGAATCGGTTCATGGGGGGTGCGCAATTCGGAGCGGCTCACGGGCAAAGCCGGAAACTGACGTAAGTACGTGCTTTGTCCCTCGTGATATCCTTCGAGAAATCTCTCCCGGACCCATGCCGCTTTTGCCAAGCCTAAGCTATTACCGTCGCATTATCAGCGCCTATCTCCTCGGCGGGCAGAGCCAACTGACCTTCTGGCACGAAGCCCCAGAAGAAAATCTGAATGCGAGCGGAAATGAACTCGGCGAGTACTACATGCTGTTCACGGAAAAAGCACACTACAACGGTGCCTACGACTCAGCCGGCGTTCCCCAACTCGATTACCGCGGCAAGATCGGCCGCCAATACAACCCCATCGCCATCGCGCAATACGGATTAGGTAACTACAATCTCCTCTGCCGCACTGGCAGCGCCGAATCTCGCAACAAATTCTTTCGGGTTGCCGACTGGCTAGTCGCCCATCTCGAAAAAAATCCCCAAGGACTCGCGGTGTGGAATCACCATTTCGATTGGGAGTATCGCGACACGCTGCGCGCACCCTGGTATTCCGCGCTCGCGCAAGGTCAGGCGATTTCCCTCCTGGTGCGCGCTCATCAGCTCGAACTTAACAAAGACTCGGGCAATGCGCGCTATCTCGACGCCGCACAACAAGCCTTGGCCAGCTTCTTCAAACCAGTCGCGGAAGGCGGAGTCACATTTACCGACGAAAAAGGCGACATCTGGTTCGAGGAATACATAGTCTCGCCGCCCACTCACATCCTGAACGGCTTCATCTGGGCAGCTTGGGGCGTGTACGATTATTTTCTGGCGACCCAGGACCATTCCGCGCAGGACCTCTTCGCCCGCGCCGTGCGTACTTTGACGCGCAACCTCGATCGCTACGATCTTGGATTTTGGTCGCTGTACGAACAATCGGGTACACGCCTGCCCATGGTGGCCAGCCCTTTTTATCATCAATTGCACATCGTTCAGTTGCGCGTGATGCATCGCTTGACCGGCGAAGACAAATTTGCGCGCGTCGCCGATCGCTGGGAAAGCTACAGCCGCAGTCCGAGCAAGCGAACTCGCGCCCTGTGCTACAAGAGCGCATTCAAACTTTGTTATTACTAGCTTCTCTTAACTACTGAGACTCAATGAAGATTCTTTACGTCTCGCAATACTTTTCACCCGAGATGGGTGCGCCGGCCGCGCGCGCGGCCGAATTGTCGCGGCATTGGGCCGCGGCAGGTCACGACGTGTCGGTTCTCACCGGGTTCCCCAATCATCCTACCGGCGTCGTGCCCCCGGAATATCGCAGCAAGTTCCGGAGACTGGTCGCGCATGAGGAAATCGACGGCGTAAATGTCGTACGCACATGGCTGCTTCCTTTTCCGAATCGAAAAGCGCACGAGAGAATGCTGAACTACAGTTCGTTCTGCGTATCGGCGGCGAGCACCGGCCTTTTCCTCACGCGGCCTGACGTTGTGATTGCCACGTCCCCGCAGTTGCTGGTCGGCCTTTCGGGTTGGTGGCTGGCTCGCTGGAAGCGTGTCCCGTTTGTCTTCGAAGTGCGCGATCTCTGGCCTGAGTCGCTGGCCGCGGTGGGCATGGGTGAAGGCAATTCGCTCCTGCACCGGTCGTTAGCGAAGATTGCCGGCTTCCTGTATCGCCACGCGGATCGAATCGTCGTGGTCACGCCCGCCTTTGAAGACTATCTGGTGAAACACTGGCGCGTACCTCGGGAAAAGATTTCAGTGGTCGAGAATGGAGTTGAGACCCAGCTGTTTACTCCGGAGCCATCTTCCGGAAAAGCCGCCGCCCTGAGAAACGAATTAGCTTCGGATGGAAAGTTTGTCGTTTCCTACGTCGGCACAATGGGAATGGCACACGGGCTGGAGACAATTCTCGCCGCCGCTTCTCAGTTGCGCGACACAAATCCTGAAATTGTTTTTCTCATGCTGGGGGAAGGCGCTGAGAAAGAACGTATCGCAGCGCTGGCGCGGGAGCGCGGCCTAAAGAATGTGCGATTCGTCGGTCAGCAGCCCCGCGAAAAAATTCCCGCCTACATTTGTGCGTCGGACGTATGCCTGGTTCTGTTAAAAAAAACCGATCTCTTCAAGACAGTGATTCCTACAAAGATGCTGGAATTCATGTCGTGCGCGTGCCCGGTAATTCTCGGTGTGGACGGGCAGGCTCGCGCGATTCTCGAAGAAGCCCGCGGCGGACTCGTCATCGAACCTGAAAATTCGGACGCCCTGGTGGATGCCATTCGCTATCTGGCAACGAATCAAGAAGCCGCTCGCGCGCTGGGAAAGAATGGCAGGGAATACGTCGTGCGAAGCTTATCCCGCCAACAGACTGCCGAAAGATACGTTCGCGTGCTCGAACATTTGTTGAATTTGCCGGAGCGCAGCAGCACCAAAGTTGCCGCATAAGCCATCTGCAAAGGGTGTCTTGCTCTTAGCAATACCGGGCCCAGGGATTCACAGCCCTCAGGGATGCACAGCTAAGATCGCCAATCCCGATCCCGCCGCTACAGCCGCGTTAAACCCAGCGCTCGCCGCCACTCGCGCTCCGCTGAGCGGCACAAAAAGGATGTCATCGGCCTGCATGGTGATATCGGGAGCCTTGGCTTCGAGCATCTTCTTCAGGGGAACCCGCGTCTCCGTCATTCCAGCCGGTCCTTTGTGAATAATTCGCACTCCCCCCAGCTTCGCAGTGTGATTCGTTCCGCCCGCGAGCGCCAGCGCCTCCAGTACAGTCAAGGTGCCGTTATCTACCAGGAATCCCGCGGGGCGCCCTACATCCCCCACCACGTAGATGATCGGCGCTTTCGGCACCGTAATCGTGTCACCAGGCAGGATCTCAACGTTATCCTGTAAATCGTCCGCCAGATTTCTAGGCAGGTTCACGGTGATCGATCCGCCCGCAGTGTTCTGCCGGATGATGCTTATCTTCCGCGCTGCCGACCCAGTGAACCCTCCGGCCAGCGAGATCATGTCGTAGAGTTTGCGTTCCCCCAAAGCCGGGTACAGGCCGGGCTTGGCCACTTCGCCGAGGATCGTTACTCCCTGGGAAGCGGACTCGTCGATGAAGATGCTAACGTGGGCATTGTGGACAAAGCCCCCATCCTCCAGCCGTTTCTGGATCAAGGCCTGCGCCTCATCCACCGTGAGGCCGCCCACGTGCACATAGTCAATCAGCGGAAGATACACATCGCCCGCATTACCGATTCGCGCTTTGGTGGCCAACTCCGGCACGTTGTAAACGCTTACCTCAAGTAAATCGCCCGGACCCAGCTTCACCTGCGACGTATTGTCATTAGCGGTGGCCCCCGGGCCCGCCTGAGCCGCGCTCGGAGCAGCCTTCTCGGAGTCAACGTTCTTTCCGCTTGGAACCGCAGCTTGAGAAACAGGCGCTGCTGGCACTGCGCTCTCCGTAGGTGATGATGCGGCATCCTGCTGCGCCCAAGCCGCGAACTCTGCTCCCCAAAGCAATACAACAACAACAAAGGCCGCAAGCAACCCGCGGCTGCGGGCAAAACCGAATCTGCCGAACTCCATTCCAAGCCTCGGGCGGAAGAGATCGTTGAAAAGAAAGAAAGAAGGATCGGTCAGAAGTTTAGCACAGCCCGTCCCGCGCCGGTCACGCCGAGTTGCGGAGGTGTCTCATCGAATCGTGTTTTCCACAGCTTTTTCACACTCGGGAATTGAAACAGAGCGCTCAGGCTGCTAGATTCCGAACAACCCTCAGACGCAGACAAACAGAACGTACCCGTTAACTCACTACCAGCCAGCATCGTGCTGCTGCCATACTGCTCTGTCGGATGAGGATGCAGTGCGCCGACGTTCGTATTTGCTTGGAGCGGAGGAGGATCGTTGACCATAGTTTTTTTTGCGATTTTCTTCCTGTCGCTGTTGTTCTCGTTTGTCCTCACTCGTTACGTGCGGGACTTTGCATCCCGGCGCGGCTGGGTCGCGGTTCCGTCTCAGGAGAGGCATCTGCACGCCCACCCTTTACCTCGTCTGGGTGGAGTGGCTATCTTTCTTTCCTTCTCGCTGAGCATGTCAGTGGCTGCCCTGCTGGCTTCTTACGTTCCGCGCCTGCATTCGGCGTTGTCCGGGAAGACTCTGCTGACCATCCTGGTGCCCGCATCCCTCGTTTTCCTGCTCGGCCTCTATGACGACCTTTACACCGTAGGCCCCTACACCAAGTTCGCGGTGCAATCTCTGGCCGCCACCATGTTGTTCATGGGCGGTCTTCGTATTCTTAATGTCCCCGTGCTTTTCGGCGAGCATCAACTCCCGTGGTTCGTGGGCTTGCCTTTCACAATTTTGTGGGTTCTGGCCATCACCAACGCTTTCAACCTGATCGATGGCCTTGACGGCCTGGCGGCCGGTTCCGCCTTGTTCTCCACGCTGGTGGCGTTCGTGGTCACGCTGCTGAACGGATACTCCCTGGTCACGGTGATGACCATCGCCCTGGCCGGCGCGATCCTTGGCTTCCTGCGCTACAACTTCAATCCAGCGACCATCTTTCTCGGAGATTCCGGCAGTCTCTTCATCGGTTTCCTGCTCAGCGCGCTGGCTCTGGCCGGCGCCCAAAAAGCCCCGACCATTGTTGCCGTCGCCATTCCCGTGGTTTCCTTCGGCCTGCCGATTCTCGAGACGTCGCTCTCCATTCTCCGGCGCCTGATCAGCGGCCGCCCTGTATTTACTGCGGACCGCGAACATATCCATCACAAGCTGCTGCAGCACGGCCTCACTCATCGCCAGGTTGTAATTGTTCTCTACGCTGTCTCTGCCGTGTTCGCGCTGCTCAGCCTTTTTCTGCTTTGGCCAACGGGCAGCTCCCTCGGCCTGGTTCTTGCCGTGCTCGGAATCGGCATCTGGATCGGCGTTCAGCGCCTCGGCTACCTCGAATTAGGTGAACTCGGCCGCGTCGCCCAGCGCACCTTCGAGCAACGCCAGATCTTCATCAACAACCTCTCCATCCGTCGAGCCACCGAGGAACTTAAAGCGGCTCGCGACTACGAGCAGATTCGGCGCATCCTCGAAGCTGCCTTCAGCTCCAACGATTTCGATGGGCTTGACGTGAAATTCAAGCTCTTCCCCGGCGAATCCCCTCCCGTCGCCGCAGAGCCAGGCTCGCAAGCTCAGCGCGGGGAAGCATCTTTTCACTGGGGTAAGACCAGAGGAGCGCGATCCCTTGAGGGCGTGGCGGTTTGGACTCTGTCGCTCGATCTGACGAATTCATCCAACCGTCGCCGCGGTATGATGATGGTTCATCGCCTTTGCTCCCAACGCGATCTTCAGGTCGATATCAATCTTCTGACGTCGGCCTTCCCCGTCGCTCTCGCCGACGCACTCGACCGCACTCTGCAGCACACCGTGCAAGTCATTCCGCTTCCAGGTCAGCCGCTTCCAGGTCAGCCGCTTCCAGGTCAAGATGATCAGGGATTCATTGCTGCCCAGGCCGGCTAGTAAGTTGTCGAAGGATGAAGCAATGGGAACTACGAACCCACGCGCTGAGCGCGCGTCGTTCAGGCTCGGGCAAGCACGAGTCGAGGCTCGTAGTTACAGCGTTGCGCTGGCGTAAGAATTAATCTCACAATTCAAGCAAACTTCTTCGAAGGTCGGCGTTGTCCACTGCATAGTTTCCTCCTGCATTCGAAACTTGTTCCAATTCTAACCCAGCACTCCCCGCCCAATCAACAGCCGCAGCGGAACGGTAGTGATTGTCATCCTGAGCAAGCGCTTTTTGTGCAGCGAAGAGCATGTCCCGAGCTTGCCGAGGGAATCTGGGCGAGCCGCGCGATGTGTCGCAGCCTGCCCTGAGAGAGCGAGAGCGACCGAAGGGTTCTTTGCGACACAATAATCGCGCGTTTGGCTCGCTTCCTTACCAAACTGCACCACTACCCAACTATGAATCAGCAACTTTTCCACATGAGGAACCATTACCGCCACTGCCTAACCCTCCGCATCCCTGTTTACCTTGATGTCTCTCAGTTTGCGATCTCTTTCAGTTTCGGCGGGAAAGGCAATCATGTTTGGTAAGACGATTTATGGCACTGCTTTCAAGGACGTTCATTTCGTTCCTCTTCAGTCAGCTACGTTCTGCGTCCAGTGTGAACTCATCACCACCAATCACCGGCCCTATTGCCTGGCTTGCGGCAATCCCGCGCTGCTCAGTCTTTCCCGCGTTCTCGGCGGATCCCTTCGCCATCAGCAGACCGCTCACCTCATCACCGATTCCGAACTCGACAGTCTGGTCCGTGATCTGCTGCGCACCGTCCCCGATCCACACATTTTGAACGACGAATTCGCGAACGTTGCTGATCATCACGCTCGCATACCCTCGATCGCGCTTCGCAGCCAGCTTCGCGTCGCCAATGCAGCCCACCCCGCTTCTGGTTTTCGCGCCGTTCATGCCGGGGAGCATCTCGCGCAAGAGGTCGACATTCGCGCCGCGGAACTGGATCTTGAGCCCGCCATCAGCGCCATCACAGAACGTGCTCAACATCTCACTGGCGCTACCGGCGCCGCTATCGCTCTGCGTGCCGGCGACGAAATTGTCTGCCGCGCCCGCGCCGGACGCACCGCTCCCGACCTCGGTGTCCGCCTGCAAACCGACGCCGGCATCTCCGCTGAAGCCGTCCGCACCGGCGAAGTTATGCTGTGCCACGACGCCGAACGCAACCCACGCGTCGACCTCGCCAGTTGCCGCCGTTTAGGCGTACGTTCCATTCTGGTCTCTCCACTGCGCTACTATCGCCGCACTCTCGGCGTGTTCGAAGTCCTGTCGTCCTCCGCAAGCGCCTTCGATGAGCGCGATGTGGCCACCATGCAACTCCTTTCCAGCATGATGGTTGCCGCCATTTCTCGCATCTCCAGCTTGCATCAGGCCCAGATTCTGCGTCGCTCGGCATAGGGTCTTAAGTTTTGGGTGATTCCCGGCCACGCTTACCTTCCGATTTCTCCTGCTACTTTTCCACAATATCGGGTTAATATGTACCAGCAAGACTAGGAGCTTGGTGTCCCTATGTCGGCTATCGCTGAAGCGTCCCGACCTGTTTCCCTGAACCGCCGTCGTCGCGTGCGTCAGAAAGTGCATGCGCCCGCCTATGCGAGTTTCGGCGGCGCTTCCAACAGTGGAATGATTGATCTCTACGAGGTCCTCGACATCAGCGAGGTCGGCGTCGCACTGCAGTGCTCATCGCCAATGAAAGCCGGCCAGCAGCTGGACTTGTCTCTGGATCTCGCCGAGGCCGGCGGGCCGATCTACACGCCCGCCCGCGTAGTATGGTCAGACGAGACCGGACGCGTTGGTCTCAGCCTGCCAGCTCTCGGCAACTCGGCTCTGCACCGCCTGCAGGAGTGGCTGTTCTTGAATGCCATGGCTTCGGCCGCCAACGCCGCGTCTTCCGGCGCGCAGACACCTTCAGTCTCGCAGCCCGGCGCGCCCCGGCCAAACTATACCGACACGCTTACCGCCGCGTCCGCAGTGCAGCGCGAAGTGGAATCCCAAGGTTCCGATCTCGAAGCGGTTCTTTCCCTGATCGCTTCCCGGTCACAATCCCTACTGCGGGCTTCCGGAGCGGCAATTGCCCTTGCGGCCAAGGACCCCGGCACCATGATCTGCCAGGCCAGCGCCGGCCCCAGCGCTCCGCCGGTGGGCGCAATCTTGCAGGTGGGTTCAGGTTTCTCCGGCGAGTGCGTGCGCACCGGAAGAGTATTGCGCTGCGATGACACCGAAACCGACGAGCGCGTGGACTCCCAGAGTTGCCGCGCCCTCGGCATTCGCTCCATGCTCGCCGCTCCCCTGCGTCTGGGCGAACGGGTGGTTGGCCTGCTCGAAGTTTTTTCCGCGCAACCCTGCGCCTTTGGTGAGAACGACAGCGCCGTGCTGCAGCGTTTCGCGGAGACGATTGTTACCGCAGTCAATCGCGCTGTGCGCGTTCATCAACCCGCCCCGGATCCTTCTCCAAAATCTCCCGCGCCGGGTAGCATTCTGTTCGCTCGCGAACCCGAGCCGTACAGCGAAAAAAAAGATGATTCGGTCACAAATGGTTCGGCCGACGCCGACCAAGTAGGCGGCATTCGCTTGCCTCGTGCTCATCTCTACTTCCTTGTCGTTGTCGCCGCCATCATTTTTTTGGTGCTCGGCTATACCCTCGCACCATGGATCCAGGAGAAATTCCGGAGCCGCGGACAAAACGGGGAACAAACTGTTCTAGCTTCGACGAAAGTGCCGCCCCAGGCCATCGTTATTCCTCCAGCCCCGGCTGTCGAAACGGCAACCCTCGACCAACTCCGCCACTTCGCCGACAAAGGAGAACCGGCGGCCGAATATGCCTTGGGCATGCGTTACGCATCCGGCGAGGGCGTGAAGCAGGATGAAAAGGAAGCCGCCTCCTGGTTCCTCAAAGCAGCCGAGAATGGAAACGTGAAAGCCCAGGCCACCCTCGGCACGCGTTACTGGGGAGGCCGCGGCGTCCCCGCAAGTCTGGCCCAAGCCTACTTCTGGACCGTCCTGGCCCGCGCTGCCGGAGACCCTAACAGCAAGATGTTTGCTGAGATCCTCGCTTCCCGCATGACGCACGCCCAAGCCGTAGCCATCGAACAAAAAGCCGAAATCTGGTACGAACAACACGAATCCAACGCCAAACCCGCCCCCGGCCGCTAAGTATCACCTCAATCTCTTGTCATCCTGAGCGGAGCATGTGCTTCGCGAAAGCGAAGCGCATGCGGAGTCGAAGGACCTCATACCCGCACGCGCCAGCACCAGCCCCGCAAGAAGTCTCCACCACGGACCCGCGCTCGCACTCCCCAGCGTTAGAATAGACCCAGAGCTCCCTGTGCCCACCCTCCGCACTGTTCTCGACCAGCAAGTCCGCGAAGCCGATCCCGCGCTCATCGAGAAACTCGACAATAACCGCGTGCGCTGCTTCGCCTGCGGACATCGCTGTCCCATCCCCGAAGGCCAGCCCGGAGTCTGCAAAGTCCGCTTCAACCGCGGCGGCACGCTCTACGCACCCTGGGGATACACCGCCGGAACTCAGTGCGACCCAGTCGAAAAGAAACCATTCTTCCACGCTCATCCCGGAGCGCTCGCCTACAGCTTCGGCATGCTCGGCTGCGATCTGCACTGCGCCTATTGTCAAAACTGGGTAACGTCGCAAGCGCTGCGCGATCCCACCGCCGTCTCGCTTCCGCTCGAGGCCTCACCCGAACTTCTGGTGCGTGACGCCATCGCTCAAGGCGCAAAGATTTTGGTCAGCACCTACAATGAGCCGCTGATCACCAGCGAATGGGCGGTAGCCGTATTCAAGCAAGCCAAGGCCGCCGGACTGATCACCGGATTCGTTTCAAACGGCAACGCCACTCCGCAGGTTCTCGAATACCTGCGCCCCTGGCTCGATCTGTACAAAGTCGATCTCAAGAGTTTTGACGACCGCCATTACCATGAACTCGGTGGCCGCATCGCTCCCATCCTCGACAGCGTCCGCCGCATCCACGAATCAGGACTTTGGCTTGAGATCGTCACGCTTCTAATCCCCGGCTTCAACGATGGCGCCGACGAACTACGCCGGCTCGCCGAATTCCTGGCCGGCATTTCACCAGACATTCCCTGGCACGTCACCGCCTTCCACGGCGATTACAAAATGACCAGTCCCCGCGACACAAACTCCGAAGACCTCCTGCGCGCCGTCGAAATCGGCCGCCAGTCGGGCCTGCGTTACATCTACGCCGGCAATCTCCCCAGCGCAGTCGGCGAATGGGAAGACACGCGCTGTCCAAACTGCACTCAAACTCTGATCAAGCGCTACGGCTACCTGATCAAAGATTATCGGCTAACGCCAGACGGCCACTGCCCGAACTGCGCCACAACAATCCCCGGCCGCTGGTCCGCCAGCTTCGAAGGCCAGATCACGTCCCGCCCTTTCCTGCCACGCAAGCGCGCGCCTTTGTTTACCATCGAAAGTCGGTAGCTCGGCGTCACCTCCCTAAACTCGGTCAGCTATAATTCCTTCGGCGTCATCCCGAGCGCAGCCGTTCTTCAGGTGGAGCGAAGAGCCTGCCCTGAGCGGTAGCGCGAAGGGATCTCCCGCGCATCAAAACGCGCCAAGTGCCAACAGCACCACCTGAGATTCCTTCTCGTAAATGAGGAAGCCGCCCATCACCGCTCTCGTGATCGTATTCGCGATCCTGCTCACCTCCTGCTCCCCGCGCGATTTCCTCACGCGCCGTCTGGCCGCCGACCTGATCGCAACCTCCGACACCTTCCGCATCCAGCAGCAATTTCAGCTGCGCCTCGGCGTAGTCGCCAACAAGGATTACCTCTCTCCCGACTACCTTGCGCTTCAACATCACGGCTGGATCTCCGCCACCAACGTCCCATGCCCACCAGCTCTGGCCCCGCCACCGTGCTGGGATGTCATGCTCACCCCCTCCGGCGTCGATACGTTTCAAAATCTGATCGCTCCCGGCGATGCGGAGAATCAATCCATCACCATCCCCGCCGCGCGCCGCGAACTGCTAGCCATCACCGGCATCGCCAAACAGGACAACCTCGCCGACGTCGAATTTACCTGGCACTGGATTCCCCTGAACGAAATCGGCGCGGTATTCTATTCCCCCGACGCCCACTACCGTTCCACCGTCGGCTTTCGCCGCTACGACGACGGCTGGCGCGTACTGCAAGGCGTTTCCCATCCCGGCCAGCCCCTAGACGAAGCGCTCAAGAACGTCGAGCCCGAGCAATAATCGCAGGCCCTCGAGATTTACCCTGTGTGACCCTGTGTCCCCTGTGTTTAAGAATTTTAGTGTCTCTCTCTCTAGACCCCTGACTCAGAGTCAGCCAGACCCGACTCGAAGGTTGCCAATTGCAAACCCGCCGTTATATAAACCTACTTCCCACCATTGCTTATGAAAATCTCAAAACATACTTTGTCGTTGGCTGCACTTCTTGTGTTTACCCCGTCAGCTTTCGCCCAGGGCAAGCCCAACCTCACGCTCGACGAATTCTTCAACTCAGTCAGCTACAAAACCATAGCTATCTCTCCCGACGGCAATTCCGTCGTGATCGTCACCGAGCGCGCCGACTGGGACCAGAAGATCTTCCGTGACGATCTCTGGCTCTACCGCGACGACGCGAAAGGCGCATCGCCAAGCGGATCAACGCTGATCCAGCTAACCCAATCCGGTCACGACTCCGAGCCCCAGTGGTCGCCAGACGGCCGCTTGATCGCGTTCCTCTCCGACCGCAAGACCTCTTCCGAAAAGGACTCCGACTCCGACGACGACGACAAAAACAAAGACAAAGGTAAAGATAGAAACAAAGACAAAGACAAAGACAGCGACAAAGAAGTAAGCCAGATCTACGTCATCTCTCCCGCCGGCGGAGAAGCCATCCCGCTGACTCAAGGCGACGAGGAAGTCCATACGTTCTCCTGGTCCGCCGATTCACAGACAATCTATTTCGCCACGCGCAACCCATGGACTAAGACCCAGAAAGACAATTACAAAAAGCAATGGAAAGATGTCGTGCAATATCGCACCGCTGAACGCGGCGACACCATCTTCGCCCTCGACGTAGCGACGGCTCTCGCCCACAACGCCGCCAAAGGCACGAAAGAAGAACCCGACACCGAGAAGGAACCTGACCTCAACCCCGGTGCCAGCCCGATTGCAGCCTCCCCGCTGCGCGTAGAGGATCTCGTCACCTCACCCAACGGCAGCAAGCTGGCCTTCGTCACCGACTCCATTAATCAGCGCGCGGAAAAGGCCGAAGACGCCGAAATCTTCGTCATAGATGTGGCGCGGGCGCCCTCGCCCGCGTCTGCCGGCAGCGAAAACAAACCGGCCACCGCGCAGCCGCGCCAACTAACCCACAACCAGGCCCTCGAAGGCGGCCTCCGCTGGGCCAACGACAATCGCCACGTTTCCTTCACCAGCGAAAATGACCCAACCGGTCGCTATCGCGATCTCCAGCCGCATCTCTACTGGGTCGACACCGAAAAGCCTGACAGCGCCCCAGGCGCAGTCGAGCAGTGGAGCAAAGATTTCATCGGCCCAGTCGAGCACTACGCGGTAGCAGCCGACGGCATGCTGGCCTCCGCTCGCATCGGAACCGAAGTCGCCATCTACTCCGCCACTCAACCCGGCCAATCGCTGCACAAACTAAATAGCTGGACAGGCACCTACGAAGCCATCTCCGCCGCCACTCACTCTCCCCGCATCGCCTTCGTGTACTCATCACTGCAGAAGCCGACTGAAGTCTATGTCGCGGAGAGCGCGGACAAACTCGCCGAAGCGCGTCCCGTCACGTCCTTCAACAAACTCTTCACCGAGCGTGAGCTTCCCCAAGGCAAGCCCTATCGCTGGAAGGCCGA
>Ga0209693_10000008_pt1 | contig 80744 bp, 66 predicted proteins | sample HubBroMetageWRM3_FD_188345 | JGI IMG/M metagenome (GOLD analysis project Ga0209693, IMG submission 188345) | Warmed soil microbial communities from the Hubbard Brook experimental Forest, New Hampshire - Hubbard Brook CCASE Soil Metagenome WRM 3... | ecosystem: Environmental > Terrestrial > Soil... | reverse complement strand
CCATTTCCCTCGCTGGGCGGGCCAATGTCGATGCGCAACTTGCCGGGCAGCAGCGCCGCCTCGTGCCAGGTCTCAACTTTCGTGGTGCCGTCCGCGTTGTAGGTCGTGCTTTTCTGGGTAAATGTCAGCGTGTCGTACCAGGAAGTCTTATAGCGATCATGCATCGCTCGCAAGACCGCGTCACCGTTCCGTATCTCCTGGGCATTGGCCAGGGTCAACGTGAGAAGAAATGGGACCAACAGCCGTTTCATGGATTTCCTTTGTGATTCGACGACGTGTCTTTCGGTCGTTTGATCGTGCGAGGAATCCTACGCTATCGAGCGCGATTGAGTCGACTGAGAACGGCAGCTTGGGTCGCCGAACGCTCACTCACATCTGTCCGGAAACAAGAACACGGCTCGCGCGAGATCAGATTTCAACGTTGCTTCCCTGTAGTAGCGACCGAGGATGCCATCTTTCCAGATCAGCAGATCGGAGTTATGGCGAGCGAACTCCTCCCACTCCGCACACTCGGAGCGCACCATGCGTTCGCGGATCAGGAAAAAATATGCGCAGGTGATGGTTTCGTTGTAGAGCTGCGTCTTGCCGCGGGCTGCGGCGAACCGCTTCAGAGCGCCGGCAAACTTCTCCAGGGCCTGCAGGACGGGATACTCGCACAGATAGGCAAACGCCAGCCGGACGTGATCGGCGTGATGGAAAGAGTCTTCGGGAACGGCATCGTTCTCGAAACGGCAAATGAGTTCTCGATCGGTCATGGAATCAGGATCATCTGGCAGCATTGCGCTTGCGGGCCGGTCGCGCCTTGATTTCTTTTAGCTGGTGGCTTGCGCCGGAATCGAGGTCGAAATCGTAAAACCGTTTCAATTCCTGTATGCGTTCGAGCGAGGCCGCGCTGAATGGCGTCTTGCCGTCAAAGGCATGGAGCACAATGCCCTCCAGCAGATCGCCGAGGGTCATGTCGTGGTATTCGGCAAAGCCCTTCAGAACCTTGAGAAGACGTTTCTCGATGCGTACGCCGGTCTGGACGCGTTCGACGAGCAGCTTTGAATCGTCGATCATGGGTACCAGTGTACCACAGTACAAAGATACATCTCAAAATGAGGGCTGGCCGCCGGAACCCATGATTGGTCGAGATGTTTATACTAAGCAGAAAAGCGGCAAAGATCAGGGGCAAATTCGAGGAGCCTGCCATGACCATATCTGTCTTCATCGGGGTCAGCGTCGACGGGTTCATCGCGCGGCCCGATGGTGCCCTCGACTTTCTCCCCGAGGGTGGCGGCGAGCCCCATGGGTATAACGAATTTATAGCTGGCATCGATGCGATTGTGATCGGTCGAAAGACCTTCGAGACGGTTGTGGCCTTCCCGGAGTGGCCTTATGGTAAGAAGCGAGTCGTGGTTCTGAGCAGCCAGCGAATCGACTTACCCGTGGAGGTTGGCGCGGTCGTGGAACAAACGTCCGGTGATCCGGCTGAGATCGTTGCTAAGCTCGCTGGGAGCGGCGCTCACGACCTCTACATCGATGGAGGAATTACGATTCAAAGGTTCCTGCGCGCTGGGTTGATTCAGCGTCTCATTATTACTCGCGTGCCGGTGCTCATTGGAGAAGGCATTTCGCTGTTCGGCTCTCTACCCGGAGATGTGCGGCTCATTCACATCGCAACGCAGCACTATCCGAGCGGTCTGGTCAAGAGCGAGTACCAGATTGCCGCCTGAAAAGCGCTCGGGCCAATTATAATCGCGTGTCAACGTTTCATTGTCTAACGCTCTACATGATTCAAGCGCGCCACTGAGGCGCAATTCTCTGTCAAAGGATTCTCTTGGCATTCGACGAAAATGTTTACGAACTGCGGCGTCAGAAGCTGAAGCAGATCGAGGCGCTCGGCCAGATCGCGTACCGCAGCAAGTACGATTTCACTTACACGATTCCGCAAATTCTGGCGGACTACTCGGAGAAGACCGCCGAGCAACTGGAGACGCCGCGAGTCAACGTGCGCGTGGCGGGACGCATCATGGCCATCCGCCTGATGGGCAAGGCCGGCTTCTGCCATCTGCAGCAAGATGGAAAGCGTCTGCAGATTTATGTGAAGAAAGATGCGGTCGGAGACAAGGGCTTCGAATTGTACAAGCTGCTCGACCTGGGCGATCACATTGGCGTCAGCGGCTATTTATTTCGCACGCGCACGGGTGAGCTTACTGTTCATGTAGAAGAAATCACCTTCCTCAGCAAAGATCTGCTTCCGCTACCCGAAAAGTTTCACGGGCTCACTGACGTGGAGCTGCGCTACAGGCAACGGTATGTCGATCTGGTGATGAACCCTGAGGTGCGGGAAGTATTTCTGAAGCGCAGCAAGTTGGTGCAGTCGCTGCGGCACACGATGGAAGCGCACGGATTTGTCGAAGTCGAGACGCCGATGATGCAGCCCATCGCGGGCGGAGCGGTGGCGCGGCCGTTTGTTACGCATCACAACACGCTCGACATGGATTTATATTTGCGCATCGCCCCAGAACTTTATTTGAAGCGGCTGGTGGTGGGCGGATTCGATCGGGTGTATGAAATCAACCGCAACTTCCGCAACGAGGGGCTGGGCTGGCGATGGAATCCTGAGTTCACCATGCTGGAGGCCTATCAAGCCTATACGGACTACCAGGGGATCATGGATCTCACGCAGGAGCTGATTACGCAGGCGGCGAAGGATGTGACCGGCGGAACGAAAACGAAATGGGGCGAGCAGGAGATTGACTGGGCCAACTGGAAGCGTCTGACCATGCGGGAGGCCATTATTCACTATTGGCCAGAAGCAGCTGGTGCGAAACCGGAGGTGAGCGACTTCGCTTCTCGCGACGGGGTGAAGAAGCTGGTCGAGCGCTTCAATCAGGTGCATGCACACATGGCGTACGATCCAAAGGAACCTTTGGGCAAGACGATTGCGGGCTTGTTTGAGGCAACATCGGAAGAGCATCTTGCGCAGCCTACGATCATCTATGAGTTCCCTACCGCGGTGTCGCCGCTTTCGAAGCAGAAACCGGATGAGCCGGAGTGGACAGAACGCTTTGAAATCTTTGCGGGACAGATGGAGATCTCAAACGGATTCAGTGAACTCAATGATCCGGAGGATCAGCGGCGGCGCTTTGAGGCGCAGTTGACGGAGCGCGAGCGTGGCGACCTTGAGGCGCATCAGATGGATGAAGACTACATCCGGGCGCTGTCGTATGGCATGCCGCCGGCTGGCGGCGTCGGCGTTGGTGTGGACCGGCTGGCGATGCTGCTGACGGATTCGCACACCATTCGCGACGTCATTCTGTTCCCGCTGCTGCGGCCGGAGAAGAGCTCAACCACGGAAGCCGCAGAGGAGAAACCGTAGTAGTGCTGGAGGGTCTTGTTTACCAGTACCTTACTATGCACTAGAAGTAGTGCACTCACGTTTCTATACTTTTCTCATTAGAGTTTGGGCTTGGTAGCAGCGGCGCTGCCGTAATGTCCGCTAACCTCTGGACATTGGGTCGGTGGCGCTTTGCTTTTTTCTCGCAGAATGCGATCGCAGGGCTGAAGCCCGCGTCGCCGCTCGACGAATCACGCGGCGCTGAACCGCCGTTCCTCCACGGTCCTACATGCATTTCGTGAGTTTCTCTTGTAGCTGCCAAATCTCTATTTCGGCGAGTTTGCGGAGTTGCTTTTTGCTCCTGAGGTCCGCGGCGGCTCGTAGGCAGGCTTATCTGGGCTGAAGTTCGTGCTCAGATAATCGATGAGAGCATCACGGTCGATCGGATCGACGACTGCTCCCCATTTTGTCATCTTGTCTACTTCTTTCGTCCACGCGGCTTTGCTGAGACGTTGCTGGAGGATGATGCGTGCTTCGTGGCATTCCAGACAGGCCGTGGTGGCTTTCGCCTGCATTGGTCCCGCCGGCAGATCGGCCGTGACGCCCGCTGCCGCGGGCTTTTGCGCTTGGGCTGAGAACGGCGAGGCGAATACTAGGACGAGCAGTGCGATGGCAACGGAGGCTCTGGCGGGAAACAACGGGGCTCTCCACTCCGGCTCACATCCCATTCGGGGATGTGAAGCTCCGGTCGGGATGACAATTTTACTAAGATCGAGCGACGCGGCTTGCGGCCGCGCCTCTTCAAAACTCTGCCGCGCTTTAGGAAACATGGACCTTCACCTGATCTATGGCGTTGTAGAGGTAGCCGCTCGGATTCCAGACTGCCGCGGAGGGTTGGGTGCGTCCCTGGCTGTCGGTGGCGCGCGACAGGAGGGTGTAGTCGCCGGTCTTAGCCGGTTTCCAATCGTAGGCCCAAAGGCGCCAGGCATAGTGAGCCTGATCGTGGCCGAGCTTTGCCGGAATCCAGGTGGCGCCGCCATCGATCGAAATCTCGACCTTTTCTATATCGGCTTCCCCGGCCCAGGCTGCGCCGTGCACACGGACATTGCCAGCTCTTAGATTGGCTCCGTCACTTGGGCCGGCGATGACCGATTTCACGCTGAGTGCAGTGACGGGATGGGTATCCTCCGGCTTCACGGTTTCTCCCGGTTGCACCGGTTGATTTGGGAGACGATAACCGGGGCTCATGAAATTGCCGACAAATTCCGCCTCGAGCACTTTGATTTCGGTGAGCCATTTGCAGGACGCTGCGCCGATCCATCCGGGGACTAACGCTCGTGCTGGAAAGCCGTGGTGCTTAGGGAGCGGTGAGCCGTTCATGTGGGTGGCGATTATGGTATCGGCATCGAGCGCCTTCTCGATGGGGATGCTGCGAATGAAAGGAGGGACTTTGCCGGGAACTTCATCGAGTCCGCGGAACATGACGTGCTTGCCGGTGGGTTTCACTCCCGCACGCTGCAAGACATCTCGCAGGCGTGGGCCGGAAAAGCGGGCCGTGCCAACCGCACCTTTGCCCCACTGGATGCCGGGGACCTGGGGGCGCTGCAAGCCGCGTCCGTTGCCGGCGCATTCAAGCGTGTTGATGACCGAGTGAGTCTCGATTTTAGAAAGCTCGGTGAGGTTCAGAGTGATGGGTTTCTCGATTTCTCCACCGATCGAAAGAAGCCAGTCGTGAGGATCGAGTTCGGTTGGTTCGAACATGTGATTGCGCACGAAGAAATGAGGCACCGGCGTGAGCCAGGTGTTGAAATGTTCGACCGGAGATTCGAGATCGACGAAGCGGAAAGAGCGAAGAATCATGCCATCTTCGCCGGGAAAATCGACGGATTGTCCCTGGGCAAGGGCCCAGCTCAAGATGGAGGGAACAGTCGTGGCCGCTGCCGCTCCTGAAATGTGTTTGAGAAAATCGCGTCTGGAGTTCATAGTCCCTCAGCGGCTGAAGCCCCTGTCTCTCGGGGCCGTGACGGCAGGGCTAAACCCCGCGCTTCGCCAGCCGTCTTATGATGAATCAGGCAGCGCGAAGTCTGCTCCAGATAAATTTAACACCGCCGGCCCGGAAAAGGAGAGTAGGCCAAAACCGGACCGGCGGCGTTTCCGAAGGGAAGGCGCCCCTCAGAAAGCTGAGTGTTCGTTGAAACTTGTTCGTTAGGACCTGCTTGGCTAAACCAGTTGGTCCCGCGCCAGACGATGACGCGGGACCATTTGAGGTTTACGGCAAGTAGTAGCGGAACGAGGTGTAGACCATGTTGTCCAGTCCTGAAGGCGATCCCGAGGTTCCCGGCCCTGCGACTCCTGACCAGGTCTCGCGAGTCACATAGGAGTACTGGGTACCGAACTGGAACCTGCCCTTAGGCCCGTTGTAGAAGCGGTACCAGAAGCCGAGCGTACCCTCGATGATTGCCCGCGTTTGACCAGAGCATTTGCCAAGTCCGCTCGGACTAAAGCCAGTGTTCACGGTGGGAGCCACTTCGGTATAGCAGCCCGCATTGCTGAACCCTGGAGCTCCGTAGCCGACGTCGCCTACCGGGCCCGTCCCAGCGGCGTTCGGGTTAGGATCGAAGTCATACGCCCGGCCGGCATACTCGATGCCGGCGTAGGAGTAGACATCGAGTTTCTTGCCGTGAAATTCCAACGTCCCCAGACCCTGGTAGTCCCTGATCAGGTTGAGGGTTCCATTGGCATGGATGGAAATATCGGAGAGCTGGGCTGCGCCGTAACGGCCCACACCTGTGCCTCCGAATTCATGCAAGCCGAAAGTGACGCGCTTGTCGGCGAGGGTCCAGCGGAGATTGAAGCCAAAGCCTCCGCCTTCTTTTGAGGCGTTATAGGCGCCGGTCGCCGCGGTACCCGTGCATACGGGGTTGGTGCCGGGTTCAACGCACGGAAAGACACGGTCGGTAAACCGATCGGCCAGACCGAAGATCTCGTAGTGCCCGAAGCCTTGATCAAAAGCGACCTTGGCGACGACATCGGGCGATGGATTGGCGGTGTAATTGGAAGTGGTGTTGTAGCTATTGCTGGCGCCAGCTTCACCGAGCAGGAAATTGTCCGCGTTGTTGCTCGTGGTGAGCGTGCCCTGCGGGTTCTCAACGGAAATCGCCGCTGAGATATGCTCGTTGAAGTCTTTGGTCAAGCGAATGCCGTACTGCCGGGCGAAAGTGAACCCGACGTTGTACCCGGGGTCGATCGTGGCAGGCCGGGCATCATTGACTCTGCCGGTGTCGTCGCTGGGGGCGATTCCCGCTTTGTTCTCGGTCACCAAGCTCCACGACTGGCCGGCGAGGAATTTCCAGCCATTGTCAAACCTGGCTTGGCCCCACGCCTGGCGGAGACGGAGAGTGTAGCTATTCGTCTGAGTGGCTGAAGAGGTCACGCCGGCAGAGAGAAAGTCACCGGAGATGTAGGCGGAAAGCGCTACATCCTTCAGACGCCCATCGACGTACACCGTGGGTCGAGACTGACGAGCGGAACCGAAGAACTCCGGCAGGGTGCTCTGCGAGGCTCCGGGCATGGTGAGGCTGTTGAAAGGAGTGGTTATGTCAGCTCCCAGCTCTCGCGACCGCCGCACGAATGCAGCTTCCACGAATCCGCCCGGTGTGATCGTGATTCCTTTGAAGTAAATCGAGATAGGGCCGTGCATGGGGTTTGGCGGGGTGTCCGGCGGGGCATCCTGCGTGTTCTGTGCGAGGCTAGACGCGGCCCCTGGCTGCACTGCAGGGCTTGTATTAGTTTCCGCCAACTGCCGCGGAACGGCTTGAGTTGGGGCTGTGTCGGTCTTGGCCGCGGCTGCTGCACCAGATTGCTGCAACTGCCATGCCTGCTGGCGCTCTAGCTGCTCGGTAAGCCGCTGAATCTGTAACTGTTGTGCGGCCACGGCATCTTTCAATGCCTGGACATCAGCGGCCGTGACTACCGTGGGCGCTGGTGCCGGGGCGGCCCCGCTGGCAGCCGGAGCACCCGAGCCAGGGTTCTCCGCCCAGGCGCCGGCGCTGAGAGCCGTAAGCGTGAGGGCGATGATAAACAAAGTTTTAGTCGATTTCATGGAATTCAATCCTCTCCTTTTGAGTTTTTGTGGAACCATAGTTCCGGGGGAACAACCTAAACTTCTTAGCAATCGCAGGTTCGCAACTTAAGCAACTTCCACCTTCCCAACCGGCGTTTGGGAGAACTGCTTCAATGGTCCGGCCGTTTCGATAATCACAATCAATTTACTAGTGATTCCGAACAATCGAACTTACTTCTACTTTGTTAAACGAGTGTCAACAAGGCGTTAATGCAGTGTTAATTTGTCGAGAAACTGGAGCAAAATCCGGTACGCGGAAGGCTAGTTAAAGTCGACCTCTGCCCGCTTGCGAAAGGCGCTCCTCGGAGTTGAGAACCGAGTCATACAAAACTTCCGGAATGGCGACGATCAAGATCACGACGGCGATTGACCTAGTACAGGAGCACTACCCGCGACGTCGAGATAAAGATTTGCCTATTCGACTTTCTGGCCCCCGACGACCAAGGGGAGTATGCTGCTCTTCTCTTTTGCTTTCCTTTTGGCCGCGCTCTTGCCTTTGGTAGAACGCGACGCTGTGCCGGAAATCAGATCGGCCAGCGTGGTGTTTTCGAGAATCTTGGCGGCGGCATCACGCACATCGAGAAATACCTGATAGAGCGCACGATGCGGCAGATCGCGGTCGATAAGCACGCGCAGTTGCTCTGCATCGGCAAAAGGAGCGAGCGGTCCGTCAATCAGGCGCATGATCTCGCTCAAGCGGATCTCGGCGGGATCGCGGCGCAACTGGTAGCCGCCCTTGGCTCCGCGAACGCTCTCGACCATCCGCGCGTTCTTGAGTTCGAGGAGGATCAATTCCAGGAACTTTTCTGGAAGATCCTCTTCATAGGCGATTTCGCGAATCTTGATGGCGCCCTGATGGTGATGGCGGGCGAGCATCATCATGGCCTGGAGTGCGTAGAGTCCCTTTTGAGAGATTTTCATGGTCAGAGATTATGCCACAAAGTCCATTGTATTAGTAGACTTTAAGGACATTGCAATTGCGCTGCCGTTTCCACGGGGGATCGAAGTACCCATCAACGCCAAGTTGTTCAGTAACTTAGGGGATTTCCATCCGGTTGGCAAGGAAGACGGTGTGAATCGGATTGCAGTTTCTTGGAGGAATTCTGCGTCTCGGAGAGATTTTTCAGGCCTTAAGGTTGTGACTCGGCTGCAACGCGCAACACTTGCAGGGTTACGTTGTCGGGCGCACCCCGTTGCCGGGCCAGTTTAACCAGCGCGGCGCAGCATTCCGCCGGCGGATTCCCACTGACGGCGGTCTCCAGTTCTTCCTCGGTCACGACGCTCCAAAGACCGTCGGTGCAAAGCAGGAGATGGTCCCCTTCCTGCAAGAGCAAGGTCTGGTCGGCGCCATCGACCGCCAGTTCCCTTCCCGCGCCCAAGGCGGCGGTCAGAATGTGGCGTTGCGGATGTTTCTCGGCATCTTCGGCACGAACGATGCCGCTCTCCACCAGTCGGCCAACGTAGGAGTGATCGCGAGTCAGCCGCAAGATGCGTGCACCGCGAACCAGATACAGGCGGCTGTCTCCGACGTGCGCGAAATAAAGCTTCCGGCCGCGCAGAACCAAGGCGGTACAGGTAGTCCCCATTCCCTGGAATGCGGGGTAGCGCTCGGCGTAGTTTTGAATTCGCGTGTGCGCCGCGGTAAGGGACTCGACCAGGGCGGTTTGCGGATCGTCGCCCGGCGCATGATCATAGACTTCGCGAACCGTCTCAACCGCCAGGCGGCTGGCTTCCTGGCCGCCCTCGTGCCCCCCCATGCCGTCGGCAATTGCCGCTAGCCGTCCTTTGCGCTGGAATTCCTCATCATCCGCAGGTTCCCAATAGAGGTAGGAGTCCTCATTGTTTTCGCGCTGGCAGCCCACATCGGTGAGGCTGGCAACTTCAACTCCCGGTCTCACGTTCATGCAGTCAACAGACATTTCTTTGCAACCCCAGCCGGCAGCAGGAAGGCCATCCGAGATGACCAGCACTCGCCGACTTCCTGCCACTAGGACCGAAGCCGCATTGTGCCCCGGTCATTATAGACATTAGGCAGCGCAAAAAGGCAACTCTGACCCAGAATCCGGAAAACGTGACAAGCGGAACCACAGAGAGGGCCGACCCGATTACGCGCTCCGGGCTTCAAAGCCAAAGAAGGGAAAGAAAAAAGCCGCGATGGCTCGCGGCTTTTCCCTGAACTTGAAAAGTCAGGCGCTGAGGTTAGTTGGTGAAGTCGGATCCTTCTTGCTTGTCTCTGTGGATCTGCCTGCTAGTCTTTTCTGCTCCTTGTTGAGCTGCCTTTGCTCGGCCTTGGTCAGATGACTATTGTGAACGGCCATATCAGCCTTCTCCTGGTTGTCGATCTTCTGCTCCCGATTTTCCAGGTGAGCAGCTTGTCCCGGCGTCAAGGTGCTGCCGTTCCTCTCGCCATTGGCAATGCGGTCCTTCTGCTTCTGCTTACGCGCATTGACTTCGTTGACGCGTGGATGCTTAGGATCAACAACTCCCGGTCCCGCGTCGGATATGTTGCCGTCTCGGGTTTGAGCAGCGGCGGAGCCCACGTCGAAGTTTAGTTGGGGTTGCTCCAGCCGCGAATTACGGAGGTGAGATGTCGCCTGAAGCAACTCAGACGCGCTCAAATGTAACCCTCCGCTGGTTACTGGAGTCACCCGCGAGGGCGTTAAGTTCGAAGAGGTCATCTTTGTCATCACATTTGACACAGGCCAACGGCGATTGTATCGAGAAGCCTCAGGCGTATAATTTTTCCCGGCTGGAGGGCTCATCATGAAACTTACGGACACGATTGCATTGGTGCTGAAGAGCAAGGACAACAGCCGAATTCTATCGGTGACGCCTGACCAGTCCGTCTATGAAGCGGTTGAGAAAATGGCCGTTGAGAGCGTTGGTGCATTGCTGGTTACGTCTGGGGACAAACTGGTTGGTATTCTTTCGGAGCGCGATTACGCCCGTAAAGTCATCCTCAAGGGCCACTCTTCCAAAGAGACTCTCGTCCGCGACATCATGACTTCACCGGTCGTTTTCGTAACTCCACGGCAAGCCGTCGACGAATGCATGTCGATTATGACGAGGCATCGGTTCCGTCATCTTCCGGTGATGGGAGAGAACGGCGAGGTGTTGGGGGTGGTGTCGCTCGGCGATCTGGTGAAGTGGATCGTCTCGGATCAGGCTCAAACCATTCAGGAGCTGGAAGGCTACATCACTGGACGATACCCAGGATAAGGTATTAAGGACGACCTTCGTCATTCCTACATCAGCCTGCAAGTGCAAAGCTTCCGAAGAGACCTGAGTACGTCAGTAACCTGTCACCTCATAATCTTTGAGTAGACAATATCCGCAAGGCGAAGCTCGTTTTCAGCGGGCGTTGGGAGAGTTGTGCATGAAAAGTCGTGAAGGCGCGCACTCGTCGCTGTTGCACCCGTTATGAAACACAGGTCCTTACGTTTTGGTCGCTACGAAATCCTGGCTGAACTGGGCCGGGGAGCGATGGGTATTGTCTATAAAGCGCGTGATCCCAAGATCAATCGTGTGGTCGCGGTAAAGACTATTTCGCTGGCCGGTCAGCCTCCTGAAGAGGAACTCGATTATCGCGAGCGTTTCTTCCGGGAGGCGGAAGCTGCGGGCCGCCTGTCGCACCCGGGAATTGTAACCATCTTCGATGTCGGCGAGGAACCGGAAACGCACGCTCCTTACATCGTCATGGAATTTGTTGCGGGGCAGTCCCTCGACAAAGTCTTGCTCGGGAGCGATAACAATCGGTTGCCGCCAGAAGTGGCCCTTCAAGTAATACTCGAACTGGCGGAAGCCCTGGATTGTGCGCATGGCCAGGGCGTGGTTCACCGTGATCTAAAACCCGCGAACATTCTGGTCACCGAAGACGGCCATGTCAAAATCGCCGACTTCGGAGTGGCTAAATTGAATCTTGCGAACCAGACTTCCGCGGGGCGTGTGTTCGGCACCCCCGCTTACATGTCGCCGGAGCAGTTGGGTGGTCAAGCGGTGGACGGTCGGTCGGACTTATTTTCTCTCGGCGTGGTTCTGTACACGGTCCTGACAGGTTACAGGCCCTTTCAAGGAAACAGCGCGCTCACGGTCGCATTCAAAGTAGTCAACCGTGATCCGGTGCCGGCGAGGGTGCTTGATACCGAACTGCCGCCGGGGCTCGACTACATCATCACGCGAGCGATCGCGAAGGATCCGAGCCAGCGCTACCAGCGCGGTATGGAAGTGGTGCTGGATATTCAGGATCTGCAGCAAGGACGCGAGCCGTGGAGCAAAGCAAAGCAGCCAGATTCCGCGGGAGCCGCCATTCCGTCTCCCAATCATAGCGGCAGACTCTCGTCCCTGGGTCCGCTGGCGGCTGCAGCCAGTCCCCGCGCTTCGAAGCTACAGCACCGCGTGGCGGAGAACCTGCTGGCGACGATGCGAAACCCATCTCTCGCCGGCATCTTACTCGTGGTCGGACTTCTCGTAATTGGACTTCGCGTCTGGCCCCTCGCCTGGCACCAGGAGGCGTTACCTCCGGATGCGATCCGAACGGCGCCTGCCGCACCAAGCACTGCTGCAGCAGGCACCCCGACCCCTTCTAGCCTGAAAGTGAACTCTGATCCAATTGCAGGTGGAAACCGTCCAAATTTTCGAACCTCTGCCGCACTGCTGGAGATCGAGGTAGACCACAAATTTGTCGACGCCCACTTGTCGATCTGGGTCGATGATGTGCTGGCCTACACGGGTCCGCTGGAAGGAATAGAAAAGAGACGCTTGGTTATGTTCCGCCAGGTCCAGGGCCACGAATTCCATGCCGTGCAAATCCCGCCGGGGAAGCATCTTCTCAGGGTGTGGGTGAGCCCCGGTGCTAGTCTTTCTGACCAGGCCGCCACCATCGCGGGAAAGTTCGCCAGCGGCAAAGAAACCAGGTTGCGGATCAACTTCGATAACACTGGCAAGATGAACCTGAGCCTGCAATAGCGAGCCTGCAATAGCGAGAGGGCTCGTCGTAGTAGAGCAGGAGAACTCGACCCGTCACAAAGAATATGCGATGTGCGGTTCGAGCGTGTATCCGGAATGCGCGGCGTCGTCATGGAACATCTGCACGGTCTCCAAGGAATAGTCGTGCAGATCCTTGCCGATCAGGGTGACCTTCTTGAGAACGTCAGACGTGACAGTAATGATGTGGCAGCCGATTTCGTCGGCCTGGAAGATGTTCAGGAGTTCGCGCGGGCTGGCCCAGACCAGTTGCGAGTTAGGCTCGGGCGCCATTAACTCGAGCGCAGATTTCATGAGAGGAACGGGATCGCGCCCGGTGTCGGCGACTCGTCCGGCAAAAACCGAGATATACGAGGGGGCACCGCCGCGCAGCGCTCGCGCGAGTTGCTCCACCTGGTCGAGTGCGAGCACCGCGGTCGCGTTCACCTGAATACCCTCCGCGCTCAGACGCCGGACCAATTCGTACATAGGCTCCCGGCGGGTGTTGGTAACGGGAATTTTCACGTACACGTTCGCTGCCCAGCGGGCGATCTTGCGGGCTTGCCGCTCCATTTCAGCTTCATCATCGGCGAATACTTCGAACGAAATGGGACGGTCCGGAATCTGTTGAAGGATTTCGCGGGCGAAACGCTCATAGTCGGTCACGCCCGCTTTCCGCATCAGGGTTGGATTCGTAGTGAAACCCTTGATGTAGGGTTGCCGGTAGAGCTCGAGTATGCTGGCCTTGTCGGCTCCGTCGGCGAACACCTGAACCCGCAATTCAGATACGGACTTCATCTTTATTCGTTGACTCCTTCAAACTCGAGCACAGAATCCAGTCAGCGGCCTCGCGCAACGATCGAACGGTAGCCTCCGGAGGGTGCGCCGGTTTTCGTTCACGGTAACCGTAATCAATCAAAACCGTTTTACAACCAGCGGCGTGGCCGGCATCGATGTCGCGCCAGCGATCGCCCACCATGAAACTGCGCGAGAGATCGATATTGTGCTTGCGCCGTGCTTCGAACAACATACCTGGATTCGGCTTGCGGCAAGCGCAGTCATCCGCATCGTCATGATAGCAGACGAAGATATCGTCGATGGGCAGAGAAGAGGCCAGCGCCTGATGGATAGCTTTAACCGCCTCACGCGTCTGGGTGCCGCGAGCTACATCAGGTTGATTGGTGATCACAAAGAGCGCGAAGCCATGCGCTTTCAAATCGTGTAGCGATGACGCGACCTCGGGCAGCAGTTCAAGTTCCTTCACCCCGGACGGTGGAAACGGTTTGCCGTCGCGCACCACGGCGCGGTTGATAACGCCATCGCGATCAAGGAAGACCGCCGGACGGAGTTGCCCACTGTGCAGCGCGGCTGATTCCCACTTGGTTTGCTGCTGCTTCACCGCGGGGTGCGAAACCAGCAGATGCCACACGATTGCCTGAAACGCTTCGGCGTGCGGAGTGACGTGGGCGGGATTGACCGTGGGAATAAGGACACAGACGTCGGCCACTTTGGCAGTGTGGCCGCCGTCGCGGCCGACGACGCCGACGATTTTCGCGCCAACAGTTTTTGCATATTGAAGCGCAGCCACCAGATTGGGGCTGACATTTTTTTCGAGATCGCCGCCACCCACCGATAACACAAACACAAGATCGTTGGGGCCCAAGCGGCTTACCCGCAGCCAGGCTTCGAAGACGGTTGCCCAGCCTTCGTCGTTTACGCGCGCGGTCAACTCGGACACGTTGTCGGTGGGCGCATAGGCCTCGATGCCTGCGATCTTGCGGAAGTCGTTCACGGCATGAGAGGCATTCGCGGCACTCCCTCCAACCCCGAGGATGAACAATCGTCCGCCGGATGCACGGGTCAGAGCCAGCAGAGAGGCAGCCTTCTCGATGCTGGCGGCATCCAGGCGGTCGATTACATCTTTGGCTTCAGTAAGAAACTGCTGGGCGAATGTATTTTTCGTGTTCATCCCTTATTGCTTATCAGCCTTAGCTATTTAGCCCGGTTCACTTCCCGCGTCGCGAGGAACTCAGCTGTCTCCTTCAGCCCCGCCGGTGATCCAATCTCGTAGAACCGCTCTTGCACTTCAAAAGCCGCCAATTGCTTCCTCTGCAGCAAGTCCGTATACAGTTTAGCGAGGTCACAAGGCTCACCGACGGGCAACCCCTCGAATGCCTCGGCGCGAAAAACTCCGAGTCCGTAATCGATATAGCGCATTCTTGGCGTGCGGTCCGTCTTGCTGTAGGCCAGAATCCTTTCTCCTTCGACCCCGCCGGCTTCGAACTCTACGTTGCTGGTATCCCATTTTCCCTCATTGCGAAAAACTGTCATCATTCCCAGCACACCTGAAGCTTGAAACTGCCGGGAAATCGCAGCGTAGTCGCAAGGAAGATAGGAGTCACCGTACATGACGAAGAAAGAATCGCCCAACCTGGACAGGGCATTTCTGACGGCCCCGGCCGTGCCCAACAAGGCAGGTCCGTCGAATGAGTAGTCTACCTGAAGGCCCAGGGCGGAGCCGTTGCCGATAGTCTGCTGAATCAGCTCGCCAAGATGTCCCACGCAGAACACGACGCGGCGGACGCCCTTCGACTGCAGCAGGCGCAATTGATGCACGGCGAAGAGTTCGCCGTTGAGTTCGAGCAGCGACTTCGGCACGGTCTCCGTCATAGGCCGCAGACGAGTGGCGAGGCCGCCGGCGAGAATCGCAACCGTCGGCAATGGATTCAGGGCCGAATTCAACAAAGGATTCTCCTATGAATGGGCCACTACCGTGGTTCCGGCAAAATCGAACTGCATGCGGACTTCGCGGAGTCCCGCGCGTCGCATGACCGCTCTGAGCCGAGTCTTCTCCTCGGTGTAGAACATGAGAAACCCGCCTCCACCGGCACCGATGAGTTTGCCGCCGAGAGCGCCGTTGGCGACCGCAAGCTCATATAGCCGATCGATCTCGCCGCCGCTCATACCCGGAGAGCGCTTCTTCTTGTTCTCCCAGTGAACATTCATCACCTGCGCAAACTTTCTCAAATCGCCCGCCAGCAGAGCGTCCCGGCTCTCGATGCCTAATTGCTTGGTGAAGTGAAGATTCTCGATCATCTCAGAGTTGTTCTGTTTGGTCCTTGAGTCCTGGTCGCGAAGAATGTCAGACGCGTTGCGCGAGCTTCCGGTGAAGAACAAAAGCAGGTTGTCTTCGAGGTTGGCCAGAGTTTCGGCGGGGATTTTCAGCGGTTCGACAAGCACGCGATCATCGGGCAGAAACTCGAAGGAGGTGATGCCGCCAAAAGCGGCGATGTACTGGTCCTGCTTGCCGATGGGTTCATTGAGCAGCTTGAGTTCGATGTGACAAGCTTGTTCGGCGAGATCGCGCGGCGGCACGAAGTCCCGTTTCAACGTGTGTAGAGCGCATAACAGGGCGGTGGTAAAGCTGCCCGAAGATCCCATCCCGGTGCCGGCCGGGATGTCGGAAAGGCTCACAATTTCAAGATACGGCCCGGTTACCCCGGTCAACTTCAAGGCCTCGCGGATGATGGGATGCTGGATATCATCGACGCGTTCTACATCTTCGAACTTGGAGTACTTGACGATAATCCGCGGACGAAACGCTTCGTTGATGGTGATATAGACATACCGGCTGATGGCCGCGGAGATCACGAAGCCAGTATGCTGGCGATAATAGGACGGGAGGTCGGTGCCACCGCCGCCGAGGCAAATCCTCAGCGGACTCCGGGTAATGATCATCGAGCGGGCCCGAGCGGCGGGCAATATGCATTCGCAGAAATCATGCTCAAATCATATGCGAAGCGGCTCTTGCAGGTCGAGCGCAACAGGCTGGCCGAGTTCCGTTATTCCAACTCGAAATCAGCCGTGCGCGTCTTGCTGGCGCCGCCCGCCGAATCGATTGCCCGCAACTCCACGCGATAGGAGCCGGAGGTCAGCGTCGAAACTGGCAACTTGAGTCCCAACGGAATGACCGGATCCCGGGAATTTCCTTTGGGGAGCTTGTTACGGATGTGAAACTTTTCTTCTCCGGTCTTGCGTTCCAAAATTCTCATCTCAAACGCAATCTCCGGCGGGTTCGGATCTTTCATGCGTGGTTCGTAGAGTTCAGCGTACAGGGCTGCGGTGTCGGTTTTCTTGAACTGGTTGGACGCAGACGGTGAAATCTGCATGCCCTGTACCAACAGAGGGGTCCTGTCTTCCAGCAGTTGGCTGTCCAGATCCGCAGCGACGTCGGCAGCCCGTCGCAGATCGTTGCTAAGCGCCACACTGCTGATGCTGAATTCTTTACCTTGATATGGGTCAATCAAGAGCGGCGCCTCGAGTTTGCCAAAGCTGTCGTTGCCGGAACTGAAAACGATTTTCAGCTTGTATTCGCCAGAGGCGATCCCGAACTGGTTTTCGTAATGAAAGGGCGCTTTCTGAAATTCCTCGACCTCTTTCTTGCCATCGAAGTCAACATTCACGGTATCGCTGAAACGCGCCGCAATCGATGCGTCCGGCTTGTAGGCGATCCCTAATATATTGACCGCGGCATGTTGCTTCCCTTTCACCTTTTCGAACTTGAGCGCTGTTGAAGGAATCTCCACCGCAAGGTGAACTTGAGCCGCATTGGGCGAAGTGTAGAAGAAAGGGGCCTGCATCATCGCTGTAACGTTGCCCTGCATCTCGCCACTGGCGCGGGTTTCCAAGTCTTTCTCGATTGGATTGCCGGCCAGCAGATCGGTCGGCCTGACGTTGCAATAGCCACTGCGGGCGCGGACGTTGGTTCCGCCGCGCTCCACCTTAACTTTCAACGTGTGGCAGCTGCCTTCGACTGAAACAGCGGGCTTATAGCCGAGAAGGTAGTACTGGTTTTGATCCTTGGCGATTTTTTGCAGACCACCGAGCAAATCGTTGGTATTCAGGATCACAAATCCGCCGGTACCGTCTGCGAGTTGATAGAGAACCTGCTGATTGTCCGAAGCGCTAGCAGGAAATGGCGGAACGATCTGCCTGGGCTGGTTGTAAGGGCTGTACAGATTATTATTCGACGCTATTCCCCCAGTTCCGGTCCTGCCACCAGTGGTTCCACCACCGGTAGTGCCACCGCCGCCGGTTTTACCGCCACCGCCCGTCCCACCCCCACCCGTTCCGCCCCCGCCGGTGCCTCCGCCGCCGGTGCCTCCGCCGCCGGTTCCACCACCACCGGTTCCACCGCCACCATGACCGCCTCCGCCTCCACCCCCGCCTCCACCGTGTTGAGCCGGAAGAGCGGACGGTTCAGGAAATGCAGCCAACCGGAGCATGGGCTGATCGGAAACTCCGCCCGAATCATGAAATGTAGCTGGAACGTACGATCCTGACACCGAATGGGCCGAAGGCAGGGTCAGACGGCTATGGGGCGGCGCCATGTCTGGAGTCACCAAGCCGCGCACATCGATGGGATAGACGGCGACGTTCGATCTATTACAGGTATCGATAACCGCAGTCAGTTCCGACTGATATTCGGGGTTCATTTTGAAACCGGAGGTGAGCATTATCAGCGACTTTCGTCCGGGCACAGTGGAAAGGCTCTTGGCCAGGCTACGCATAGCAAGCAGCACGGATTGAACGCCAAAATCCGCTTCGGCACTACTCAGAGACGGCCCTATGGAGGGGCTTCCCATCGAAGCCACCATCACAGGTTGCTGTGCGTTCGGCGATACTGATGACCCTTTCAAACCCGCCACCACCTGCTTCAAGCGCTCCGCGTCTGCGGTGAAGTTTTGTGAGATGTGCACGGTGCCGCCGAAATCCGCAATGGCTATCAAATGGTCGGGGCCCGCGTTTGCGTCAATAAACTTTGCGGCTGCATCCCGCGCTCTGGTCTGATCGCCCATGTCCATGGTGGAGTCGTCGAAAAACAAGACCAGGTAGTGCGGCTGTGGGTTGGTAGAATTCGCGCTCTCCTCAAACGAGAAACTGGTGACGGGTTGCTCCTTGCCATCTTCCCAGACCTTGAAGTCTTTCTGGGTGAGGTCGCGAACGTACTCGCCCTTCTTGTCCGTGACGACGGTATCCACCAGAACCAGACGGGTCTCAGCACGGATCACGCCGGCGTCGTCCGCGCCCGCTGCGCTTGACTGTTGGGCATACACCCGCGGGATGCTTGACCCTGATTCTCGGAGTATCCAGAAACTGGCCAGACAAATCAGGCCAATGAAAAGAACCAGCCGGCGATGGCGCATACTTCACCTCCAAAATTCCTGCTTAACGAATCTCAACCGTCCCATTTTCCGCGGACATCATTTGCCCTTCCGCGTCCCTTACCACCAGCCGGACCAGGTAGCTTCCCGGCTTTACGTCGAAACTCGTCTTGAGCGTAAGGCCCCTGTCCACCCCGTGCTCCAGAGTCTCATCCTTCCAATGCATGGTGGCGATCTTTTCCGCGCTCTGGACAAGATTGCCATTGCGATTGAACAAGCCGAACGCACAAGTCAAGACGTTGTTATTGCGGCCGTCAGCTTTTCGAAAATGCAGGTGTCTTACGTCCACATGGGCGAGGACTACAATTTTGGCATCCTCATCGCTCGCTTTGAAGAACTGCGTACGCAAGTTAACTGGAAGATTGTGCAACTCCTCCTGGGAGTACATTGCGTCTTCGATTTCCTGCTTGGCCTGCTCGTCCGGGCTGGTGAAGTTCTTGGGTGCGTAATAGCCGCGGCGGGCTTGCAACGTTAACTTTTGCGCGTTCCTTAGCGTGACCTTCAAGCTGTGGAAGCTGCCGTCGAGCTTGAGGTTTTGCGGAACGAAGGCCAGCACATAAGAATACTCAGGCGTGTCGGCGACACGGCGGAAGCCTTCGTCGAGATCGTTATTGTTGTGGAAGAAAACCCCGCCCGTGCCATCGGCCAGGATGGCAAGCAGGTCGTCCTGCGCAGACGCGGCTGCAATATCAATCAAGGCCTTGCCTCCGGATGTCGGCATGCTGAGAGCACCTGCGCTCGGTTGCCGGCTGAATGCATTGTCTGGCGTGGAACGGCTGGCATCAGCGAACGATTCGATATAGAGGCCGCGAGCGTCGAGCGTATTAATGACAACCTGCGAACGAAGCGCGCGATCGATAATCTCGGTGTAGTCATACTCGAGCCGCGGAGTGATGAATCCGGGAGAAACGAGGACGACGCTTCGCTGGCCGGGCATCCTGGATACGTTGCGGACCACATCTCCCAGCAACCCGAGAGAGATGCGGCTTTCGTGGTAACCCGCGCTCAGTACGCTGGCGCTGGTGGATTGCACCAATGCTGCAGCCATAGTTGCGGCAGTTTGGGGCGTTTGGCCGGGGTTGCACGGAAGTGCATCCTGAATAGCGACCTGGGTTGCCTGAGGATCGTTCTTGTTGATGATCAGATCGGCCTCGTAATAGCTGATATCGGGGCAGTCGTGCCCAACGCCTCCGGCGATAGGGCGCGGCTGGAGACGAAGCAAGGTCGCGTGGAGTTGCGAATGATCGTCGGTGAAGTCCAGCATTGTCTGTCCTGATGTACTGAAGATCGCGGCGCGATCCGTGGGCCGCAGCGTCGCCAAGTGGCGCTCCGCGGCCTCCCGCACGCGGGCGAGATCGCCGAACTCCAGATGCACATCGTCGAACAGGTAAGCTACAAAACGTTCGGCCACAGCAGGCACATTCCCGGTGTTGGAAGAAGTATCGGGGGAAGGAATCTCGCCGGAGTTCTCGATCGACTGCTGCCGCGCCTTTGCCGCCAGACTTCCCGGCTGTTCGACTTCGAACTGAGTGATTACTTGGGGCTTGCCCTTGTCGAAGACCTGAAAATCATCCTGGCGAAGATTTCCGATGGCGTGGCCCTGCGAGTCGCGGACCACTGCACGCACTACCACCAGCTTTACATTCACCTTGAATGTGGCAGGTTCGTCGCGAGAAGCGACTTCGGCAGAGTTTTGCTTAGTCTCGGGCTGAGAAACGGAGTTCGTGGCGGGAGCTTGCTGAACACCAACCTGCTGAACGGCAGCCTGAGCGAATAGAGGAGCTGGGCAAATCGAAAACCAGGTAACGCACGGCAGAAAACAAAGGAGCAGGCGTTGGGCGATAAAGAAGTCTGCGGCCGCACCACCGAGCGTGACCGTCCGCCTCACTTCCGGAGAACTCCGCATAAAAAACTCCAACCGCCGGGGAAGCAGGGCATTCCTTAGTCGACTCGCCCCACTAGTAGGGGTCTAGTCGAATGCTGCCAGACAGTGTACACCCCTTTTGGCGACTCAGTAAGATACGTTCCGCCCCTTCATCCATGCTAGTTTTAGCATGAACCTGAGATGACGAAGTTCGATTGGACAGAAGGAGCTCTCGCGGAAGGCTTACGTCTCTACGATGCCGGTGAGTTCTTCACCGCGCATGAGGCCTGGGAGAGTGTGTGGCTAAAGCTGCCAGAGCCGGAGAAAACCTTTCTGCAGGGACTGATTCAGGTGACTGCGGCATTTCACCACTTGCAGTGCGAGAATCGCCTGGGAACCACTCTCCTGTTGCAAGCTGCGCTGGGGCGACTCGACCGCTATCCAGAACTCTTCGGCGGGATTTCCGTTGCGTTGCTCCGCAGCGACATACGCGAGCGATTGCAGATGCTCCAAGCGGGTGAACCGGCGTGCCAACTGGTTTCGCCCCGCATACGACCAGGCTAGCCTATAGCCACATTCACACGAGACCATCCACAGGGGACCATGGATTCGACCGGCCCTATTCAGCCCCCGAACTTACTTGGCGCGCCCACTGCATGGCTTGCCAGTAAGCTGCCGACACCTCAACTTCGTTTAGATGGAGCTGAGTTGTAAGGTCTTTTACAGCCGCCCATTCCCCCGATTCTTGTGCCAGCATGAGCTGATAGAAGGGCCGCAGACGGCTGGTCCCCCCCAGCAGCACCGCTTTGCATTCCTGATCGATGGGGACATTATCGAGCACCTGGCGCATGGGAATCTCAAGAATCGTATCCATCAGCGAAAGCATGCCCAAGAGGAAGAAGTCAGAATCGCCGTGCTGAATTTTGGGCGAAAGCAGCTCACAAAAACGGGCGCGCACCAGGGCGGCGAGCACCAGGTCGCTCGACTTATCCTGGCCCGCGCCGAGGCTCGCTACCAAGCGGATCCAGCGGCGAACTTCACGCTCTCCCAGGATGGAGAGCGCGTGCCGCACGGAATGAATTTCGGAGGCGAAGCCGAAAGCAGCGGAGTTCAGATAACGCAGCAGACGGTAGCACAGCGATGCCTCGCCCTTGACCAGATTTTCTATGTGACGCACGTCCAACTCCGGTTGCGAAACCGCCGTCAGCATGCGCAGATAATTGAGCCGGTTGGCGGGAATCTCGCGCGCGGTAAGTATTTCCGGACGGCGGAAAAAGTATCCCTGGAAGTAAAGAAAGCCGGCTTTCTTGCTGGCGATAAACTCTTCGCGCGTTTCGACTTTTTCTGCCAGCAACCGGCAGCGCCATGGTCCGTACCGTTTCACCATTGCGGCCGCGTCATCGAGCGTGGTAGCCCTGAGGTCAACCTTGATGATGTCTGCAAGATCGGTAAGCGGTTCACGCGGATCGCCGGGCGCAAAATCGTCCAGCGCAATCATGTACCCGGCTTCCTTCAGCCGACGGCAGGCTGCCACCACCAGGTCATCGGCGGGAACGGTCTCGAGAATCTCGACCACGGTCTGGCCCGCCGGCAGCAGCGTGACGTAATCCTTGAGCAAGATGTCGCGGGTGCAGTTCACAAACGCCCGGCGTCCGTCGCAAAGTACATCGAGACCCAGCAACATGGAACTATTCAACGTGCTGCGGGAGGCGGCATCGGAATCCGGACTGCGGAAAAAATTTTCGATGCCGTCGCGAAACAGGAGTTCGTAACCGAAGACCTTCTCGTCCGTCGTGAGAATCGGCTGTCGCGCGACAAAATGGGTGCCCGATGGTGGCGCCGGTTTGCCTTCACCTAGGCTGAGATCTGAGGAAGGAGAAGTCACTCCTTCTCTATCGGCACAGCGTCAGCGAACGTTAGCCAGGATTAGCTTGACGAAACAGGCCAACTCGACGGTTCGACTGCCGTTGAGCCGGTTCAATGATCAGATTTTTCTAGCTGCGAACCGCTAATCGCTATCGCTTAGTCGTTATCCAGGTATTCGCCGGGCACATCGTCTTCAGGAACTTCACGAGTGTGGACTTCTCTTTCGTCCTCGCCGTCGGCCTCTTCAACACCCGAAACGACGCCAGCCTCGAACGCGTTTCCCTCCTCGATCAACTCGTCAACGCTCTCTGAATCAGCGCTTTCGACGTTGGACAGGCCTTGCAGATCTCCCGATTCCTCGCCCGAGAGCGGTTCCCGTACCGCCGGGGAGAATGCCGACGCACTCCGCCCCGGACGTTTTTTCGGAACCTCCCTGTTACGCGCACGCGCGGTCTTCCCGCTGGCCACTTTCTTCACACGCTTCTTCTTGCCCGCGGCCTTGGACCTAACAGAACTGTTCTTGGCCCGTTTCTTAAGAGTTTTCTTGGTCCGCACCGGCTTTTTCGCGCGCGCGACCTTCCCCCTCTTCGGTTTCGCGGACTTCGGCTTCGCGGATTTCGGCTGCGCGGATTTCTTCTTACCCTTCTTTTTGGTAGCCATTTGCGCAGTCTAGCACCGGACGCATCGACGGGCAAAACCATTGCCGGTGCCCGGCTAGACGCCATCTCAGTGAAACGATCACACCCCGCGCACGAGGGTTATGCCTTTACGAACTCGGCATCGAGCGTGATCGTGACCTCATGTCCCACCATGATGCCACCGGCCTCCAACGTTGCGTTCCAGGTCAAGCCAAAATCCTTCCGGTCGACGCGCGTCGTGGCCGAGATCCCGATCCGAGTGTTGCCCCAAGGATCCTTGACCGGAGCGCTTGGGCCCTCGACCTCAAATACAACGTTGCGAGTAACACCATGGATCGTGAGATTGCCTTCGACTGAAAGTTCGTCGGCTTTTACCTTCGAGACGCGAGTCGATTTGAAGGTCAGAACCGGGAACTTCTCAACATCAAGGAAATCCGCGCTCTTCAGGTGCGCATCGCGCTGCGGTTCCCGGGTGTTGATCGTGGTGGCATCGATCGAGGCTTCGATTTTTGATTTGGTGATGTCCGTACTGTTTAATTCCAATTTTCCGGTAACGCCAGTAAACTCTCCCTTCACGTTCGAGATCATCATGTGCTTGACCTTGAACTGGGCGTTGGAGTGAACGGGGTCGATGTTCCAGGTTGTGACAGCGGTTACTTCCGGTGCGGTGACTGTGCTCATGGTTAGCTCCTTCCTCACACAGATGCTTGTGGTCGTGGCTAAGTATGCAAAAAATTATCCTCCTCCTGAATGAGCTATCGGAGCAGTGGAGCGCAGTTGGCATCCGCCCGGTGAATCTTTTAACTTAGACTCTCATCTAGGTTTGTTCTGGAGGGTTCTTTGGCTCGTTTTCCCAAAATCTCCCCTGCGCTAAAAAAGCGCGCGGCGCGGATCGAAGTGCTTCTTATGGACGTGGACGGCACAATGACCGACGGCGGCGTCACTCTGCTCTCGCAGACCGACGGCATCGCCCTCGAAATCAAAACCTTCGACGCCCACGACGGCCAGGGACTAACCCTCGCCCAGACAGCGGGCCTGCGCACAGGCTGCATCACGGGCCGCGAGAGCGCCGCACTGCTTCGCCGCGCCCAGGAAATGAGGATGGAATTTATCTACATGAAACAACCGGTGAAGATGCCGGCATACGAAGACATCCTTCGAAGAGCAGGCGTCTCCGATTCGGCTGTCGCTTATATTGGCGACGACCTTCCAGACATCCCGCTGATGCGCCGCGCTGGCCTGGCCATCGCCGTGGGCGATGCCGTCCCCGAGGCAAAAGACGCGGCCCACTACACCACGAGAGCTCTTGCAGGCCGCGGCGCAATTCGTGAAGCCGTTGAGCTGGTTCTGAAGTCGAAGGGTATTTGGAAAGCGATGATCGACAAAGCCCGGGCGTGACACGATTCTGCCGGAAACCAGCGCTGTGGGCGGTTCATGCCTCGGCAAGCGCGCGCTTGTGCATGCACTCAAGCACCTGGCATATCATGTCATCCTCCCCGCTTCTGGGAGCTCACAAGTCTTAGTGTCGCGAATTAAGGAGGAGACTCCCTTGAGACTCAGTTACGCACGCTGCGGCGTCTTCCTGTTGGCCGGAGTCCTGGTTTGTGTGGCGGCAACATCGCTGGCGCAAACCCAGATAACACCTGGTCCGAGCACTCCTGGCCAACCTATTCCCGGAACAACCGGGGTGAGTCCGTTCGCAGCCAGCGTCCCGGCAAAGCTGGTTCCAGGAGTTCTGTCGCTTTCGTTTGAGGATGCCATCGACCGCGGGTTGAAGCAGAATCTCGGATTGCTCCTTTCGCATGCCGACGTTCGTTCGGCCCGGGGTCAACGCTGGGAGCAACTGAGCGCTCTGTTGCCACACGTGACCGGGGACCCTTACGTGGCGGAGTCAAAAATCAACATCGATCAGCTCGGCTTTGCCGGCCTCGCCAAAGCCCTCAATCTCTCGTCGTCGGTGGGCCCTTTTTCTTACTTCGATGCACGTGCCAATTTGACTCAGACGCTGTTCGATTGGAAGTCCATCAACGCTGCCCGCGCGGCCAACCAGAGTCTGAAATCCGCCGACTATACCTTCAAGGACGCTCGCGATCTGGTCGTGCTGGCCGTAGGCTACACCTACCTGCAGGCTATCGCCGACGAAGCTCGCATTGAGACGGCGGAAGCGCAGGTCAAGACGGCACAGGCGCTCTACGATCAAGCCAACGACCAGGTAAACGCCGGCACTTCGCCCGACATCGACGGCCTGCGTACCAAGGTTGAGCTCCAGACCCGGCAACAGCAATTGATCCAGGCGAGGAATAACTTCGCCATCCAGAAGCTGACCGTGGCGCGCGTTATTGGCTTAGCTTCTGGCCAGGAATTTGAATTCGCTGACAAGTCGCCGTATCAAGCGCTCGAAGCTCTTTCGGTCGATGCCGCTCTCGGACGCGCCTATGCGTCACGTTCCGATTACCAAGCAGCTATCAGCGACGTACGTGCAGCACAATTTGCCCGGAAGGCAGCGCTGGCGGGCTATTTCCCATCGTTGTCTGTCAACGCAGATTATGGCTTGGGAGGGTCGCATCCCTCCACGGCAACGGCAGTGGCTGACGTGCGCGGAACGCTCTCGATTCCAATTTTTCAGGGAGGGAGCGTTCACGCTGATGTTCTGCAGGCCGATGCCAGACTCGAGCAGAGCCGCGAGCGCCTGGAGAGTCTGCGGGCCCAGATCGACTCCGACGTGCGCGCCGCGCTACTGAACCTGCAGTCCTCTGCGGATCAGGTCAGCGTGGCGCGCAGCAACATCGAACTGGCGGAAGAAACGCTGACTCAATCGCGTGATCGTTTCAGCGCCGGGGTCACCGATAGCGTAGAGGTAGTGCAATCGCAGGAGGCGGTCGCGAGTGCGCACGAGCAGTACATATCGAGTCTGTACAGCTATAATTACGCGAAAATTTCGCTGATTCGCGCTCTGGGAATCGCGGAGCAGGGCGTCAAAGAATATTTCAAAGGACAATAAACATGGCGGACGAAAACCCACCCCGTTCCGAATCTTCGACGGATTCATCGCCTTTGGCGGAGAGAAGCTATACGCCGCCGGTGCGCCCGAATCCCAAGCGACGCAGAAATATTTTGATTCTCGCGGTCGCCGTCGTAGTGGTTGTCGGCGGCCTATTCCTGTGGCTCTACCTGAGCACTTACGAATCGACGGACGACGCCCAAGCGGACGTCCACCTCTATCCAGTTAGTGCGCGCGTCTCCGGCTATGTGTTGAAAGTCAACGTAGACGACAACCAGTGGGTCGAAAAAGGCACAGTGCTGGTTGAGATCGACCCGAAAGACTATGAGGTTGCAGTCGCGCAGGCGCAAGCGAACCTCAATAGCGCGGAGGCGACGGCCCAGTCGCTGAACATCACGGTTCCCATAACGTCGGTAAACACTTCAAGCCAACTGAGGTTCACTGCGTCGGGTATCGAAGACGCTGACGCCGGGGTGGTCGCTGCCGAGCGGCAACTGGCCGCCGCTCATTCCCAATTGGAAGCGGACGAGGCCAACGATGTAAGAGCGCAAGACGATCTCCACCGCTACAAGGAGCTGGTCGACAAGCGGGAAGTATCACGACAAATCTACGATCAGGCGGTGGCCACCGCCAAATCGAGCACCGCGACGGTTGCTGCGGCCCGGGCCAGCGAGTCTGCGGCGCAGCAATTCGTCCAACAGGCCCGCAGCCGGCTGGCGCAAGCCAGTGCGAACCACCAATACGCGGAGACTGGGCCGCAGCAAGTGTCGTCTACCCGGGCCCGAGTGCGGGCTGCCATCGCCGATGTTGAGCAAAAACGCACCCAACTTGAACAGGCGCAACTGAATCTCGGTTACACAAAAATCGTCGCACCCGTCACTGGCGAGGTGAACAAAACGGTGGTGGTTGGGATGAACGTGCAAAATGGGCAGCAACTACTTACCGTCGTGCCTCTCGATGAAGTTTGGGTCACCGCCAATTTCAAGGAGACCCAGCTCAAGCACATGCAAGTTGGACAGAAAGCGGAAATTCATGTGGATTCGAGCGGCCATAAGCTGAAGGGCCATGTGGACAGCATCGCGGGAGCAACGGGACCGCTCTTCAGCCTGCTCCCGCCGGAGAATGCCACGGGAAACTACGTGAAAATTGTCCAAAGGGTTCCGGTCAAGATTGTTCTCGAACCCGGTGAAAACAAGGATCGCCGACTTCGACCGGGCATGAACGTGGTGCCGGACGTTTACCTCAAATGAGTTCTGCCGCTCTCACACTCGATGAGGCAGTTTGGCGGCCTAAGTACAATCCCTGGCTGATTGCTGTCGTCGTGGCGATGGCCGCCTTCATGGAGGTGCTCGACACCAGCATCGCGAACGTGGCCTTGCCGTATATGGCAGGCAATCTGGGCGCGAGCAACGATCAGAGTACGTGGGTGTTGACTTCCTATCTGGTCTCGAACGCCATCATCCTCCCGATCAGCGGCTGGCTCGCAGGCGCATTGGGACGCAAGCGCTTCTTCATGTCCTGCCTGGCTGTCTTTACGGTGAGTTCTTTGCTTTGCGGCATCGCGCCAAGTCTGGGATTTCTTCTTCTCTTTCGGGTGCTGCAAGGCGCCGGTGGCGGCGGCCTGCAACCGATGGCGCAGGCCATTCTGGCAGATACGTTTCCGCCTCAGCAGCGAGGCCTGGCATTTGCGCTGTATGGAATTACGGCCATCATGGCGCCCACGATCGGGCCGACTCTGGGCGGGTGGATTACCTTCAACTATTCCTGGCGCTGGATTTTTTTCATCAACCTTCCGGTCGGCGTGCTCACGTGGCTCTTGGTGAGGCGCTTTGTCGAAGACCCTCCATATTTGGCCAAGCTCAAAGCGGCTGGGGTCAAGTTGGATTACATCGGCATTGCCCTCCTGGCACTCGGCATCGGAGCGTTACAGGTGCTGCTCGACAAGGGCCAGGAAGATGACTGGTTCGGTTCGCACTTCATCACGACTTTGATCGTGGTCGCAACCGTATGCCTGATTTCGCTGGTGATCTGGGAGTGGTATCACAAAACGCCCATCATCGACGTTCACATGTTCAAGGACTTTAACTTCGCCAGCTCGAGCCTGATGATGTTCACTCTCGGAATAATGTTGTTCAGCAGCCTGGTGCTGATGCCGCAGTTCCTCCAGACGCTTGTCGGCTACACCTCGGAACTGGCGGGGCTTGCTCTTTCGGCAGGAGGGCTGGTTTTGCTGATCGAGATGCCCATCATGGGGCAGTTAACAACCAAGATCCAGGCGCGCTATCTGATTGCCTTCGGCTGGCTGGCACTGTCGGTCTCCATGTTTTATTCCACGCAGCGAATCGATTTGCTGATCAGCTTCAGTGCGGCAACTTGGCTCCGCATCGCCCAGGTGATCGGTTTGGGTTTCCTGTTCGTGCCGATTACGCTGGTGGCATACATCGGAATTGCGCCGGAGAAGAATAACGCGGTCGCAGGAATTATCAATTTCATGCGCAACATGGGAAGCAGCGTGGGAACGTCTTTGGTCACCACATTAATTGCGCGGCGCTCGCAATTCCATCAGGCCAGGCTGGTGCAAAATGCCAGGGTCGACAACCCCAACTTCGTGAACTCGGCGAACGGCCTGGCCCAACAACTGGCTGCCTCCGGTGTAGGTAAGCATGAGGCGCAACTCACGGCTTATGCCAGGATTTATCAATCGCTGCAAGCGCAGGCCGCGAGCCTGGCCTACATTGATACGTTTATGGTTCTTTGCGTAGGATCCGCCATCATGTTCGGCCTCGCTTTTCTGTTGAAGAAAAATGATCCGGGTGGCGGTGGAGTGAGAATAGCGGAGTGAAACAAGCAGTCTGATGTAACGCAGGAGAGCTAAGTATCCGAGAGAGACATGATAAAAATCGTTACCATCGAACGCGAATACGGATGCGGCGGCGGCGAAATCGCCCAACTTCTTGCCAAGCAACTCGGCTGGAAGCTTTGGGATGAGTTGCTGACGGAGGAGATTGCACGCCTTGCCGATTGCCCCAAGACAGTCGTCGAGGGCCGGGAGGAACGAACCGATCCCCTCTACTACAGGCTTTTCAAATCGTTCTTGCGCGGCAGTTATGAAGGCAGCATCAATGCTCACAAGCTCAAGCTGGTAGACAGCGAATGCATTTTGAAGTTTACGGAAGAGGTTGTTCAAAACGTGGCCAAGACCGGTAACTCTGTCATCGTAGGAAGAGGATCACAGCAGTTCCTCAAGAACCGCAAAGATGCGTTGCGGGTTTTTCTTTACGCTCCGCGGGAGAATAAAGTTCGACGCCTGCTGGCTCGCGGCAAGAGCGAAAAGGAAGCCGAGCAACTGGTGGACACAGTTGACCGCGAGCGTGTTGATTTCATCCAGAAATATTTCCACGTCGAATGGCCGGATCGCGCCATTTACCACACCATGATCAATACTGCGATCGGCGATGATGCTGTCGTTCATATGATTCTGGACGTCATGAGGACGGTTGAGACACGGGTCCCTGCGCTCGCAAAGTAGATCCGCCGTCACCACCCGGTGAGCAGGAATCAACCATCTCCTGCCTCGGAGAGCGTAGACTGCTCCGGAAAATTTCAAAATCTCGTCAGTATTTGAGCGACCAACAGCTTCTTCCAAGCGACTTTGCCCTCTTTGCCTGCCGACATGTAAGATGCACGATGTTCTGACCGGAGGATTCCAGGAATGCTCATCAGAAGAATGACACTGTGTTTCGCTGCGATTGCCATGCTGGGCAGCATGTCGGCGCGTGCGCAATCGGACTCCCAGGAAGATGGTCAGTTCCGCTTCCGCTTCGTAGGCCCGAGGGTGGGCAATCGCGTCGCGGCCATAGCCGGCGTTCCGGGCGATGCCAGCACTTACTACGCGGGAGCTGCCTCAGGAGGTATCTGGAAATCGATCGATGGCGGTAATCACTGGACACCGATCTTTGACAAGCAACCGGTCGCCGCCATCGGCGCCCTCGCAGTAGCGCCTTCTGATCCAAGTACGGTCTGGGCAGGAACCGGCGAAGCTTGGATGATCCGCGACAGCGACGTCATGGGCAACGGAATTTATAAATCAACCGATGCCGGCAAATCCTGGACCAACATGGGTCTGCCCGAAAGCGGCCGCATCGGCCGCATCGTCATCCACCCATCCAATCCCGATATCGTTTTCGCCTGCGTTCTAGGCCGCTCTACCGGACCCCAACCCGAGCGCGGCGTCTTCCGCACCACCGACGGAGGTCAGCACTGGGAGCGTGTGCTCTTTGCCTCGGAAAACGTGGGTTGCTCCGGCCTGTCGATGGACGCCCACAACCCGCGCACGTTATTTGCCGGTATGTGGCAAGTGGAGATGCATACCTGGGGTGAATTGAGCGGCGGCCCAGGCAGCGGAGTCTATGTTTCCCACGACGGCGGAACCAAGTGGACTCGCATCGAAGAACATGGCCTGCCTCACGCGCCGCTCGGAAAGATCGATATCGCGGTTGCTCCAACCAATTCGAATCGCGTCTTCGCCCTCATTCAGACCAAAGACCAGGGTTCCCTCTGGCGATCCGACGATGCCGGAGAGCACTGGAAGGCAATCAATTACCAGCGCGCCCTGATCGGCCGCGCAGGCTACTACATTCGCCTCGCCGTTTCCCCCGCAAACGACAATGAAGTTCTAGTGGCCAACAGTTCCTTCCATCAATCGCTCGACGGAGGCGAGAACTTTAAGGAAGTTCCCTGGGGCGGAGACACGCACGACATCTGGTTCGATCCCGCCAACGCCGATCGCTTCGTGATCACCGACGACGGCGGCCTCAGCATCACCACCGTACATGGCCGCGGCTTTCACCGCGCGACTTTCCCCATCGGCCAGATGTACCACGTCGACGTCGACAATCAGATTCCTTATTACTTTTACAGCAACATGCAAGACGACGGAAACATGCGCGGCCCCAGTCTGCCCGTTGACTCCCGCGAAACTGGCTGGGATCACGAGATGGGTGGTTGCGAGTCCGGCTTCACCGTTCCCGATCTAGCCGATCCCAACATCGTATGGGCCACATGTTATGGAAATAAAGTCACCCGCTGGGACGCGCGCACCAAGCACGCGCGCTCTGTCAGTCCGTGGATGCATACCCTGGATTCGCCGCCGAATGATATCAAGTATCGGTGTCATTGGACGGCGCCGCTCGCCGTCGATCCCTTCGACCACAACACCGTTTACTACGGCTGTCAGGTGATCTTCAAAACTATGAACGGCGGCCAGAGTTGGTCAGTTATCAGCCCGGACCTTTCCACTCAGGACCCCTCTCGGATCGTGCCTTCGGGCGGAATCGTCGGCGATAACCTTGGACAATTCTATGGAGAAGTTGTCTTCGCTATAGCGCCTTCCAAGATTCAAAAAGGACTCATCTGGGCGGGAACCAACGATGGTCAAGTCTGGCACACAAATGATGGCGCGAACTGGATCAACGTGACCAAAAATATTCCAGGACTGCCTCCGTGGGGCACGATCACGAGCATTGCGCCGTCGAATTTCAATCCAGGTGGGGCATACATCAGCGTCGACTTCCATCTCATGGACAATCGCGATCCTTTCATCTACAAGACCACGGATTTTGGCAAAACCTGGAAGCAAATCAGCGGCAATCTCCCGAAAAATGCTTTGTCGTATGTCCGAACCATCGCTGAAGATCCCAATTGCGAAGGCTTGTTGTTTGTCGGAAGCGGAAGTGGTCTTTATTACTCTCTCGACGATGGAGGCCATTGGACTGCGCTCGAGACGGGATTGCCGCACGCACCGGTGACCTGGGCTGTAGTGCAAAAAGACTTTCATGATCTGGTGGTTTCCACCTACGGGCGAGGACTTTACATTTTCGACGACATTACGCCGCTCGAACAGATGGCAAAGAATCATTCTGATGCCGCGGTTATCCTATTTGAGCCGCGCCGCACCCACCGCTTTACTCGTGGCGGTCAGGCCCTGCTCAACTTTTCACTCAAGACCGCACCGAAGGATCCGATACAGCTTGAAATTCTGGACTCGGGCGGTAAGGTAATCAGAAAACTGGAAACCAAAGGTCGCGCCGGCATCAATCGTGTGTCATGGGACCTGCGCTATGAATCTCCTCGATTGATTGCACTGCGAACGAACGCCCCAGATAATCCGCACATCTGGGACGAACCTCGCTTCCGCGATTCCGATTCGCGGCCTATCACCCATTGGGGAACCACCCCAGCCGAGGTCGGGCCCGTCGTGGCGCCGGGGAACTACGCCATACGCCTAAAGATCGGAGACCAGTCCTATACCCAACCTCTGACCATTTTGCGCGATCCTCGCGCGCCCGGGTCCGACGCAGACATTGAACTTTCCGTGAAAACTCTGCGCCGCATCAATTCCGATATTGACCGCGTTTCCGACACGGTCAACCAGATCGAATGGCTTCGCAAGCAAATCGAGGTGATCGAGACGATGCTTCGACCGCCCAAGAAGAAAGATCAAGAGAAGCCTGCGGTAGACGAGGACGATGACGACGAAGGTGAACCTGCGCCTGCTCCGCCTCCGGTCTTGGATGAAGCTCAGGCAAAACGCAAAGCCGAACTTTTGAAAGCCGTAGAAGAACTGGAAAAGAAGCTCTCAGCCGTCGAATACAAACTCGTGTCGCCGGCCCTGCTTAACAGCGATGACAAGTACTTCGTCGAGTCCTACAAGGTTTATCTCAATTTGATCTGGCTTAACGCGGAGGTCGGGACCGGAGGCGCCGATGTCGCCGGCGGCGCCGACTTCGCTCCGACGGATACAGAACTAGAGTCATTGCAGAGGTTCGAAACAGAAATGTCAGGAGCGGATGCGGACTACCAAAAAGTGATGAAAGAGGATCTTCCGGTGTTGAATCGCTCTCTCGCGGAAAGCAGCCTTGCCGTCGTGGTCGCTCCGCCGGCGAAGCAGGAATGATCGAATCGTCGCCATCTCTTCTCCGTCGGTATAATTGTGGTCGCTCATGGACTGGGTTCCGTCCGCTCTCCGCTGGCTGTTCGACTCTAGAAGCGGCGCACCTGATCGCCTGATTTCACGCTGGATCTTTCTGCGGGCACTCGGGTGTATTTATTTTTCCGCGTTTTTCTCGCTCGTCCTTCAGATCCGTGGCCTCATCGGGCCGGACGGAATCCTGCCGGCAAACCAATATCTGCAAGCCGTGGCGCATTCCTTTGGATACGGCCGCGGAATATGGTTTGCGCCCACGTTGCTTTGGGTTGCGAGCGGCCCGCATATGCTGACCATCTTATGCTGGGTGGGCATGGTGGCGTCGCTGCTGTTGGCCGTGAATGTGTGGCCACGAGGAATGTTGCTGCTCTGTTTTGCGTGCTTCCTTTCGTTCGTCAGCGCTGCACAGGACTTTTCCAGCTATCAATCGGACGGCATGCTGCTCGAAGCGGGATTTATCGCCCTTTTCTTTACTCCATCCGGATTACGTCCTGGCTTTGGCAAGTCATCTCTGGCATCGCACGCGAGCTTGTTCCTGCTGCAATGGGAATGGTTTCGCATCTACTTCGAGTCTGGCGTTGCGAAGATCGTCGGCGGAGATCCCCAGTGGCGCAACTTTACAGCGATGGACGAGTACTATCAGAACGGTCCGCTGCCGACATGGATCGGCTGGTACATGCAGCATCTGCCGCACTGGTTCCACGCTTCGACTGCTTTCGTTACGCTGCCGCTCGAACTGGGAGTCGTCTGGATGTTGTTTCTGCCGAGACGCTGGCGAATAGTGTGCTTCTTGATCGTCACCCCCTGGCAACTCGGCATTATCCTTTCCGCCAACTACACATTTCTAAACTATCTTGTCCTGATCTTGGGATTCCTCTTGCTGGATGATCGCTTTCTGCTGCCAGTTCTTCCGCAGCGATGGAAGCGGACCTTCATGGCAAGCGCCTCAACCGGTGGCGAAGACAGTCGGACGGATTCTGAAGCCAGCGAACCCGGCAAGTTGCCGGTGTCGGCAGAACCGGAAAAGTGCGAGCAAGGCCAACTGCGTAGTTGGAGACTAGCCGTCCGTGGACCCTCCAGAATACTGAGGCTCATTTCGACCGCTGCAATACTGAGTTGGATTTTCTATGCCACGACAGCCGAGTTGATCTGGATGTTTTCTGCGTTGCCACTGCCAACCGCACCGGTGGAGGCGCTAGAACCTTTTCGCATCGCCAATCGATACGGCCTCTTTGGCGTCATGACCGGGGGCCGGTACGAAATCGAGTTCCAGGGCTCCGACGATGGAAAAACCTGGGTAGCGTATCCCTTCCGTTACAAGCCTCAAGACCTGAGTGCGCCGCCCGGGATCTATGCGCCGTATCAGCCGCGATTCGACTGGAACCTGTGGTTCGCTTCGTTAGGCTCATGGCGCGACTATCCGATTGTGCCCAACACCGAAGTGCGGCTACTTTCCAACGACACAGATGTTCTTACTCTTTTCGCGAAGAATCCCTTTCCGCATGAGCCACCACGCGAGGTGCGAGCTGTGATTTGGCAGTACTGGTTCACAGCGCTGTCTGAAAAGCGAACTCAAGGATTGTGGTGGCGCCGTCAATTCCTGGGACTCTATGCTCCGACGATCGAGCGTGCGGCAGACGGGAATATCCATGTCGTCGAATGGCCCACGGTTGGTCCGCAAGAATGAAGGCCATGCCAGGGCGGCCGCGCTTTGCGCCTTACTTCATGGCGTGATGGCAATGACTCGCAGCGGGCTGCCGGAGCCGCCGACGATTTTCAGTGGCGCGGCGATCACGATGGCGCCGGTGGGCGGAAGCTGATCAAGGTTCGACAGGCTGGCCAACCCAAACTTGCCGCTGCCGTGCATCAGATAGTGGTTCGGGAAGGGTGGGTCAAAAGTGGCGGCCTGACCGGCATCGGTCCCGACCGTTTCTACCCCGACCCCCAGCACATCCCGATCGTTGGCTAGGAGCGCTGAACTTTCCTTGGCCAGTCCCGGAGTGTGCGGCCCATTCTCCTTTAGATTGATGTAGTCCTTGGGGTCGGTCCGCTTCGACCAGTCCGTACGCAACAGGACCCATGCGCCCGCGGGAATCACGCCGTGCTTTTCCTCCCACTGGCCGATGCGCTCCGGCGTCAATAGATAGTTTGGATTTCTCGCTACCTCTGCGCTGATGTCGATCACGCAGGCGGGTCCCACAAACTTTCTCGGCGGGATGCGATCCACGGTGTTGTCGGGAAGGTCTTTCCCCGAAACCCAGTGGACCGGGGCATCGAAATGGGTGCCCGTGTGCTCGCCGGTCTCAAACCCATTCCAGTACCAGGCCGGACCGCGTTCATCGTAGTGCGACAGCTCCCAGATTTTGAATGCAGGCGTGTTATTGAATTGCGGCGGCAACGGCAGCAAAGGAGTCTGTGGAGTCAGGGGCTGGGTCAGATCCACCACCCGCAGCCGGCCAGCGGTTAGTTCTTCAAGTAGTTTGGACAATACTAGAGACATCGGTGCTCCTCACAAATTGTCTGTTCGGTCTGTTGACTCGGCCCGCTGGAATCGGAATTTCGCGCATCTCACCGCGCCTTCAGCGACTGAATATGCCGCCGGAATTGAAACCGGTTCTCCAACAGCGTCAGATCGGTAACGTAGGCAGCAGGACCTCTGGCTTCGACCTTGGCGACAATGGTTGTGAGTTCCCTTCCCTGCATGGCATCGCTCACGGCTGCCTTAAAACTCTCCACACTACGAACCGTGCTCACTCGGGGACTCCCGGAAGCACGCGAGATGCCCTCCAGGTCCGTACCTGTGCCGGTCGCTGTCGGAAAACCTCCCACCGAGAGCAGACTTTCGTTGTCGAAAACAATGTGAATCAGGTTCCTGGGACGATAGCGCGCCATCGTGCTGAGACTGCCCAGGTTCATCAGAAGCGAACCGTCACCATCGAACACGATCACCGTTTGTTCCGGCAGGCAGAGAGCGAGGCCCAGCCCGGTCGAAGAAGCCAGTCCCATCGCGTGTTGCAAGTAAAAGAAATTAGGACGGTGACCCAGAGATTGCAGTTCGGCAGCGACTGCTCCCATGATGGTGACGACCAGACAGTTTTCCAGTTCCGAATAAACCGATCGAAGACAGTCGAGGCGGAGCATCACTCCTCCCACATCAGGTCGCGCGTAAGGAGAAGAGCGACCGGCTGCAAACTGCTTTCGGCGAGAGTTTGCGCTTGCCGAACACGTTTCCTGACAGTGTCAACCGCGTCGAGAGAAAAGTAAGGGATACGCAAAGCTCGCAAAAGCGGCTCCGTAACGTTCCCGCCTTGCGTTTGCCATGGGTCGCGCTCCCCCAAAGAACCGCGGTAGCTGATCAGCATCAACAGAGGAATCTTGTATAGATGTGCGAAAGAGACGATACCATTGATGGACGCCAGGAAGCCGTGGTTCTGCATCAGCATGGCCGACTTGACCCCAGCAAAGTGTGCCCCGGCCGAGATGCCAACCCCTTCTTCCTCCTTCGCCAGCCGCACTAAAATCATGTCTGGATCCTGGTCGGCCGATCGAATGAGATGTACCAGCCAGGTTTCCGGCAAAGCCGACACCAGGCGGATGTCGCACTCCTTCAAAGCGTCATAGATCAGCTTTGAGTTGGTCGCGGATACCGGCATTGGTTCGCTTTCAGGTTGACGAGCTGTCGCAGCGGAGTATAGGTTTGGCGCTGGTCGTTTTGCAAGACGACACAGACTTTTCAGACATAACTTTTCAGATTTAACTTCTTAGAAGTAGCCAGGAGCAAGATTTGAAGGCCGGATCCCAAACTGTACTCAACCCTGAAATTCCCTCCGCATCGAGCGCTGCGTTTCCCGTTCAAACCGTTCGTGCTGCTTTCCCCGCGCTGACCCGGCCTCCGGGCTTCATCTTCTTTGATAATGCAGCGGGAGCGCAGGTCCCACAGATCGTACTGGACGCGGTGAATCATCATCTCCTCGAGTGCAACGTGCAGCGAGGAGGCCGCTACGCGAAAAGCCGCGAAGTGGACGAGATGGTTTTGCGCGCCCGGCACAGCGTCGCTGATCTTGTGAACGCTCGTGACGCAAGCGAAATCGCGTTTGGCATGAACGCCACATCCTTTATACGTTTGGTGAGTCTGGCGATCGGACAAACGCTCGGCAAGCGAAACGAGATTGTCGTAACCGATATAGACCACGAGGCTAACATCGCCACCTGGCTGGCCTTGGAACGGAGCGGGGCGAAGTTCTCGTGGTGGAAGATGAGGGACGATGGGAATCTGTACGTGGAGGACCTCATCCCGCTGGTGTCTTCGACGACACGGCTCGTGGCATGCACACTGACTTCGAATGCCCTCGGCTCGATTGTGGATGTCGCGGCGGCAGCAAAAGTGGCACACGCTTCCGGAGCGGAAATCTTCCTCGATGCCGTGCATTACGGCCCTCATGGGTTGATCGATGTACAAGCCTTCGATTGCGATTACCTGGTTTGTTCGGGCTACAAGATCTTTGGTCCCCATATGGGCTTCCTTTGGGGGCGGCGAGAGCTGTTGGAACGACTCCCAACCTTCCGTGAGGATTTCATTCCTGACGAACCACCCGGCAAAATCGAGGCGGGCACCTTTGTTTACGAAAATGTGGCCGGGATGGATGCTGCCGTGCGTTACCTGGAAGCGTTGGGCCGAAGCATCGCCGGGAGTGATGGGACGGTGAAATCAGAATCGAGGCGATCCGCACTGCGGCGTGCATTCGAGGCAATCCGGGCCTACGAAGAATCGCTCTCGCTCGAAATGCTCCAGGTGCTTAACGATTGTGGCGCCGTGATCTACGGGGTGACGGAGAAAGACCGCATGAGCCAACGCGTACCAACGCTTTGCTTCAATTTGCCGAACATGCTCCCTGCAAGGCTCACCGAAGAGCTTGCAGAACAGAACATCGGCGTGCGCGACGGCCACATGTATACCCCGCGGCTGATGAAACGGCTCGGGCTTCCAATAGAGACGGGGGCGGTCCGAGCGTCGTTGGTCCACTACAATTCCGTCGAAGAAGTGCACAGATTCGGCAGACTTCTGGCTGAGATGACGAAGTCATGCTGACCGGCTCGCAGATACAGTTTATGGTTCACGATCCTGCCAGTGTCGGCAGATATGACTGATCAGCGCCCTCCAGCCGCCGGGAGTACCCTTGCCGGTGATGCGCTTCCAATACCGGAGGTGGAAGGTCTCCAGCGCCGGTTAAGCCAAAGGCAGCTCACCATGATGGCCATCGGCGGCGCCATCGGTGTCGGTTTGTTTCTGGGGAGCAGCGTCACCATTCGCCTCGCCGGGCCGGCCGTGATTCTTTCCTATCTTCTGGGGGCCGGCATCGCTCTGATCATGTCCTACGCTCTGGCAGAGATGGCAGTCGTCCATCCTGTCGCGGGTGCCTTCGGAGTTTACGCGGAGAAGTATCTCAATCCCTGGGCAGGTTTTTCGGTGCGAGCTACCTACGGGGTCGCACAGATCATCGCCATCGGTGCTGAAGTCACAGCGGCGGGCATCTATATTTCCTTTTGGTTTCCGAATGTTCCGCAATGGATTTGGGTGGTATTGGTTTCAGCCGCGCTAGTGGCGCTGAATTCCATGAGGGTTAACCGCCTGGGTGAGTTTGAATATTGGTTCGCAATCATCAAAGTCGCGGCCATCGTCGCCTTCATTATTGTGGGAATATCTTTGATTCTTGGTGTTGGCTCCCCCGGCGCCATAGGCTTGGCCAATTTAACCAAGCACGGAGGATTCCTGCCGGCGGGATGGAAAGGGGTCTGGCTTTCGCTCACCGTCACCGTCACGAGTTACATGGGAGTCGAAATTATCGCGGTCACAGCGGGAGAAGCCGAACATCCAGAAATTACCATTCCACGCGCGATGAGGAGCATTGTATGGCGGCTCATTTTGTTTTACGTGCTGGCGATTGCGATTATGGTGACGATGGTTCCATGGAACCAGGCGAGTGCTGCTTCCACACTCTCCGGCAGCCCTTTTGTAACCGCATTCGCCGCAGCGCACATACCTTTCGCGGCTGCGATCATGAACTTCGTTGTGCTGACTGCGGCTCTGTCGAGTGTGAATACTAACCTTTATCTCTCCACTCGAATGCTTTTCTCTCTGGGACAAGGAGGTTACGCTCCCGAATGGATGGGTAAAGTGAGCCGCAACGGGGTGCCTCATCGCGCGTTGCTGGCTTCAACCGCAGGCATTGTCGCGGCTATTCTGCTGGCCATCTTCGCTCCCAGAAATGCTTTTCTCATGCTCTATGGGACGGCAGTAGCTGGAATGCTTTTTGTGTGGCTGGTAATTCTCAACACGCACCTCCGTTTTCGCAGAGCTATTACGCGCGAGCGGCTGTTGAGTTTGCCCATGCGCCTGTGGGCTCATCCGGTGTTCACCGTAATCGGTATTCTGTCACTTCTTGCCATCTCAGTCACAACTTTCTTCGTGGAGGGATTGCAATGGTCGGTTCCAGCATTTTCTGTTTTCTTAGGCCTTATCTCAATCTTGTACCTGCGCAGCCGACGGCGCAAGACCACTTAAGAAAGCGCCACTGTCCGGCCGGCAAGAACATTCTGTAAGGAAAGCGCGTGATGGTCGAAGCCTGCCAAGAGGTCCACTCGTCACTTCACCGGCGATTCAAAGGCGATTTGCTGCGTCCCGGCGATGACGGCTACGAAGATGCGCGTGTGATCTGGAACGGAATGGCAGCTCGCAAACCGGGCCTTATCGCGCGCTGTGCCGACGTGAGTGATGTGCAAGATGCGGTCCGAGCCGCCTCTGAGAACGGGATTCTTACTGCCATCCGCTGTGGAGGGCATAGCCTCGCGGGTTTCAGCACGTGCGATGGCGGTCTGGTGATCGACCTTTCGAGAATGCGCCGGGTCACAGTTGATCCCGAGGCCCGCCGGGCCAGGATCGCCGGGGGTTGTCTGTTGGGATCGATTGACAGCGCCACGCAAAAAGTAGGACTCGTCTTTCCCTCTGGAGTGGTATCTCACACCGGAGCTTCCGGATTGATCCTGGGTGGAGGAACCGGATGGCTCACGCGGCGATTTGGATTGTCGTGCGACAACGTCGAGGGATTCACTCTCGTGATTGCCGACAGTTCCGTCGTGCGCGCCAACTTAAAGGAGAACCCAGATCTATTCTGGGCCTTACGCGGAGGCGGCGGTAACTTTGGAGTGGTTACAGAATTCGAACTGAAGCTCCATCCGCTTACATCTGTGGTGCTTGCTGAAGGCTTAACTCCAGAGCCGGAGATTCGCGGCCTTCTTGAATGCTGGAGAGACTTTATGGCCGAAGCGCCAATCGACTTGAAGTGGAATATCGACCTACGCCTTGCGAGCCATGAAAATAAGGTACCCATTGCACTCCGTGGACGGCCGGTGGCGAGCAGTTCCTTGATTTGGACAGGCGATCCCGAAGCCGGGCGTCCTTACCTGCAGCGCGCACTTTCCCTCTGCAGCCCGGATTCTGTTAGCAACAAGATCGTGTCGCTTATGAACCTGCAAACCATGGCGGATTCCGCTTTCCCGCATGGCCGGCGCTACTACACGAAGTCGGGTTATTTCAGTGATCTCGCCGACGTCAGTATTGATCGCCTGCTTGAGGCAGCGGCCACGATTCCGTCACCGCAAACCCAGATTGAACTGGCCTATCTTGGAGGCTCCGCAGCACAGATCGGCGCTGACGAAACCGCGTTCGGGGATCGCAGTTCCCCTTTCATCCTCAATTTACTGGCGAATTGGTCAGACCCTTCCGCTGACGGCGCCAACATTGCCTGGATTCGCGGCATCTTCAACAAGCTTCGGCCCGCAATGAAACCCGGTGTTTACACAAACTTCATGAGCGGCGATGAACAGGATCGCGTGCCTGAGGCTTATCACGATCGATGGGACCGCATCGTAACTGTCAAGTCGCACTACGATCCCAATAACTTCTTCCGGCTCAATCAGAACGTTCCACCACGCAAACTCTAGCGAGCAGCTTGTGATCTTGGTCACTGCCGCTCCAACAACCGCCGGTGACCATCCAAATGTAATTCTTTAATGGAGAAGGTCCTGCTATGCTACCGCTTTTCGGGACGGCAATTCAGCCGAGGGAACGTGCACGACGGGTTTTTCCTGCAGCAAGAGCTCCGTGGCCTGCACACGGCGATCGGCATGGAACCATCGCTGCACGACGTTGCCGCACAATAGGTTGGCCATGGAGAGCAAGCTCATTCCCTGATGGTGCGCCATCCAACAACGCACGATCTCGTAGCGCGGCGAGCGGAACCGGCCGCCCACGGCGGTATAGTCGGCTGATTCGTAAAATCCGCGGCAGCCGAACCAACCCAGCGCGTCCATGCGGCGCAGATTGCGCAACGACCGCCGCCGATCAACACTCAAGGCCAGAAAAGTCGAATACGGTGAAATCACCAGCGGGTTTGACTCTCGCCTCATCAGCGAAAGCTGGGGCAAGCCGAAAGCCTGGTATTGGTAGTTGCCGTGCCCGTCGAGTTTGGCATAGGCCGATTCCGAGATGCCCCACGGAACTCCTTTGCCTGCCGCATAAGCCTGCTGTGAACGCACTGCCGCCACCTGCGATCTGTCGAGCAGAGTGTTGGGATAGGAACGCATCCAGAGGGAGGGCATCAGATACTCGAACATCGTTCCAGTCCAGGAGAGCAGCACCGGTCGACCATGATCAAGAGTATGGCCACGGCCGAGCAGGAACCAGCAATCCTGAGGAATATCATCCTTTGCAATTGCGATAAACACTGCAGTGCGGGATTCTGTGGCCAGCAGGTCGTAGCAAGAATTCAGCAACTGCTGCGACTCTGCATCAAAACCGACGGACATCAACTTGCGGTGGGGATCGAGTAGGAAGCTGAAATCCATGGCATCGGCCAGTGCCCCGGCCAGAGCGCTGAGGTGGAGCAAGCTCTCGATGAGAGAAACAGCGTTCGACCGGGCCTCGATGAGCCGGTTCCTAAAACGCTCGTAAAGAGGCCGGTCCACCTCCGGGATGGAAGACAACAAGCGATCGATCCCAGCTTCCAGCTCCCGAATCAAGTCCGGCAGTTTCCGCAAGGGAACGCGGCCCATGAATTTCTCGTTCAGTCCCAATCCTTCTCGCAGTGGCGCGAATTCGGGTAGCCACCAGGGTTCGTAAGCTGCGATCATCTGCCGGATGTTCTGTAGCAGCAGCTGTGCATGCTGGCAAAACCAGCGAGTGTCTTCAGTAGGAGTTGGCCGGCCGGAAACAAAATAACCATCCAAGTCCTCTTCTCGCAGCTCCAGGATGGAAAGCAACCAGCTTTTTTCGCGAAACTTGGCCTCATATTGGGCCAGTTGCTTCGGCGGGAATACCCCTGCCTCGGCCAGCACCCGGAAATGGTCTAACAGACCCTCCGCCAGACGCCGATGAAAGAGTGGCTGACGAATGCGATCCAGGCAACCTTGTTGCAGCGTCCAAAGAGAGGCCAGCAGATTGCCGCTGTCGACAGAGGAAACAATTAATGGTGTCAGCGGCGCGAGCGTGCGCGTGTCGTACCAGTTCAGCAAATGGCCACTGTGCTTCACGAGACGAGATGTCGTGGTCAGAGTTCGCTGCGTCAAGACCGTCATTTCAGGAACTGTCAGATATCCCAGTTCAACCGCAACCTGCCGCGCGTTGAGCAAGAGACCGAGATTGGTGGGAGAAATCCGCGCTGCGACCGCGAGCGGCTCCTCTTGAATGTTGTCCGGGATCAGCCAGTTGTGTTCCTCGGTGCAGAACTCAGCGAAATACCTCCAGGTGTAAAGAGCTGCCCGGCGCAGGAACAACGTGTCCTGCCGCGAAAGAGTGTCCTTAGGCACGACCGGGGACTCATTCAGCCAGAGGGCAACCGGCTTGCTGCCAGCCCAGAGAACAAGAATAGGAATGGCAGCGGCCAGAGAGTGCGGCCGCACCAGCCAGACCAGAAGTCCCAGACCGACGGCGAAGAAGGGCATCCAGTCGAGGTAGCGATCGAGCACAGTCTGGCGAACACCAAGTTCGGCCTGCTCAGCCGTCTCCCATTCCAACAGCCGCTCCCGGGTCACCTTTCGGCGCACTAGCGCCCGTGCCACAGCATCGAGGGAAAGCAGGGTCTGATGAGCGAGGAATACCAGGTTCAGCAATACCGAGAAGTTGGCCGCGTAGAACGTGGCCACCGCTTCACGCGCCACCGACATTTTGCGCTCGGCAATACTGCGCACCAGTGCAAATGCAAATTCAAACCACGACGGAATAATCAAAATCAAAACTGTTGCCAGAGTCCAGCGCAGCGCGCTTCCCCCGGGAACGAGCCAGTCGAACAGGAGGAGCAGAAATGTGGCCGGCTCGACGAGACTGCGCCGCAGGTTGTCGAGGATCTTCCAGCGGGAAACCAGCGAGATTGGATTCCCTACGCGGGCGCCTGATTCGTCCGGCACGCTCGAGGTCAGCCACTCCGCAATTTGCCAATCTCCTCGTAGCCAACGGTGTTTGCGACGGTTCGAAGCGCTGTAGTGCGAAGGATAATCCTCAATCACTTCAATGTCGCTAGTCAGCCCTGCGCGGGCGTAGGCGCCTTCGATTAGGTCGTGGCTGAGCAGCGCATTTCTCGGGAAACGCCGGTCGAGCACCTGATGCACAGCGTCGACTTCATAGATCCCTTTGCCGGTATAACTACCCTCCCCGTAAAGATCCTGGTAAGCGTCAGAAAGCGCGCGGGTGTAGATATCAAGGCCTGTCTCGCCCGCATAGGCTGCGGCAAGCCGCGAACGTGCGGTGCTTTGCACGCTAACCGCGACTCGCGGCTGCAGTATGCCGTAGCCCGCAATGACGATGTTCTTCTCGGGATCAATGATCGCCTGGTTCAGCGGATGGGTCATGGTCCCGACCATGCGTTGAGCAGCTCCACGCGGAAGCTCAGTATCGGAGTCGAGCGTGAGCACAAACCGCACCTTGGGCAGGATGGAGAGGTCTCCAACTTTAACCGGGAAGCTGTCATACTCTCCGCGCAAGAGATTGTTCAAATCGAGCAACTTGCCGCGCTTGCGTTCCCAACCCATCCATCCCTTTTCGCGGGGGTTGTAAGCCCGATGGCGATGGAGCAGGAAGAAGGACCCCATCTGCTTTCCGCTGTATCTTTCGTCCAGTTCGCGGATCAGGCCGGCGCACAGATCGATCAGGGGATTGGCTTCCGGAGACGGTTCGTCAGAGTCAGGCAGGTCGGTGATGAGCGCGAAGTGAATATTGCGGTCATGGTTGCCCAGAAAGCGAACCTCCAGATCTTCAACCAGGCCGCGCACTTGCTTCTCGCTCAGCAGAAGAGTCGGGATCGCCACCAAGGTCACACAATCGTCCGGGATCCCCTCGGAGTAGTCCAGCTTCGGCAGAATCTCCGCCGGAAGCAAAGCCGCGACCAGGTAATGCATGAGTTGCACGGCAGACTGTGAGCAGGGAACCAGCAGTATGAGCATGGAAAGCAGCAGCAATTGCGGTGGGCTATCGGGAGGAGTCAGCCACAGCAGGATTCCCGTAATGATGGCGAAAGTGAGGACCGCGATTCCGGTGAGGAAGAATTCGTCAGGATGGCGACGCAGTCTGGCACGCAGGCTTTGCAGAAAGTCAGGCTTGAAGCCTACCTTCTGACAAAGCAGAGTTCGGCCTTCGTCGACGAGGTAATAGCCAATATGAGATTGCCGCAGCTTGGAGCGGGCATCGCGGTAGGTTCTCAGCTGAGCCTGTTCGGCCAACTCCACCGCTTGGCGGGCAACGTCCATCTCCCCCAAGTCGGATCGGCGGGCAATTTTCGACACCTTTTCCCGGTACAGGCGTCGACTCTCAAAGTCCATCGCCGCATATACACCTGTGGGGTCGCGCCGAAGGATCGCTTCGAAAAGGATCAGCGGTTCGAGAACTTCGTTCCACGAAGTTTGTGTGATGTCTCGCAGGCTTCGCACGCATATGCCCAGCCCATTGGACGCCCCCGCCGGATCGCGGAGCAGGCACCGGCAACGTGCGGCGATTCGCTCCAGCAAAACAAGCTTCATAGCGGAAACTGCCGCCGACACTTCGCGCAATTCAAGTACCGTGCTCTTCTGAAATGCCTGAAAGAATGTGGTGAATGCCTCGTGGCGGAAACGATTGCCACTCACATCGAGAAACGCCTGCGCGAGCACCAGCACCCTGGGAACGACCTCGTCCTTTCGCCCGCGCGCATGGGGCAACTGCTTCAGTGCCTTAAGTTCAGCGGCAACGTTTCTCAGTTGCGCATAGATCAGTTGGTCATTGTCGCGGAACCAGCGTAGATCTTCGGATTCATGGTTGAGCCCCCCTGCCGCTTCGGCGCCTGCGAATAATGGCTGAAATGCCTTCTTCAACTTGCGGCAGCGGGAGGAAAACGATGTCGAAGTGCGAACACCCGGTAGCCAGCCCAGCCGGGTGGCAAGTTCGGTTGCGGCGCTGCGCAGAGCTGCAAGATCGCTGGTAAAGTCGGAAGCAGGATCGGAGAGTTCTCCGCCCGGTGAGCGCAGAACCTCTTCTACTTCTTCGGCTTGTGGGTCACGAACCATCCTTAGTCCTTGTCGTCCTTGTCCTTTGCCTAACGATAGCTGGCTGCCTGCAGTTCAAACATCTCCGCATAGCGGCCACCGAGGCGAGTCAAGTTTTCGTGATCTCCGTCCTCGGCAATGCGGCCGTTTTCCAACACAACGATTCTGTCGGCCATGCGCACCGTTGAGAACCGGTGCGAAATGAACAGAGCCATCTTTCCGGCTGTCAGCTCGGCGAAGCGCTGAAAGACCTCGTATTCGCTGCGCGCGTCGAGTGCCGCCGTTGGCTCATCGAGGATCAGTATCTGCGCGTCACGCAGGTAGGCACGAGCCAACGCGACCTTCTGCCATTCTCCGCCCGAAAGGTCGACTCCACCGTCGAAGCGCCGTCCAAGCATCTGTTCATACCCGCGTGGAAGCCTGCCTATCACCTCGTCGGCCATACTTTTCTGAGCGGACTTCAATAGACGCGGAAGATCATCGAGTTGCTCGATACGGCCCACCGCTATATTCTCGCGCGCCGTCATCTCGTACCGCATGAAGTCCTGAAAAATAACGCCGACCTCCGTATAGAGGTCTTCGAGGTTGTACTCGCGAAGATCCACGCCATCCAGCAACACCTGCCCCTCGACCGGATCGTAAAGCCGGGTGAGCAGTTTGACGATAGTTGTTTTCCCCTCGCCATTTTCCCCAATCAGCGCAACCCGCTCGCCCCGCCGGAGGTGAAAGTTCAATCCGTCCAGTACCAGGCGAGAACTTCCGGGATAGCGAAATGAAACGTTGCGGAATTCGAATCCGCGAAGAATCGGCCGTGGCGCGGGCAAGGCGTTCGGCTTCGAAGCGATCATCGGCCGCATCTCGAAAAAAGCGATAAGGTCGGTCAGGAACAGAGCTTGATCGGCGATCGAAGAGACGGTAGAAAACATTTGCTCGATGTTCGAACTGGCCTGCTGAATCGCCCCCGCGAGAAAGGTAAAGGCGCCCACACTGAGCACCCCGGTCACCGTCCGCCAGATCACGAGTACGTAGGCCAAATAGTAGCCAGCAGTGCTGAACGTCGACAAAAACGAACCTGCCACAAGCCGCCTTCGCGCCAGGTCGACATCTTCCTCATAGATCTGGTTGGAGAGTCGAGAAAACCGTTCGGTGAGAAACGGCGCAAGCCCGAAAAGCTTCAGTTCTTTTGCCGCTTCTTTGCTGCCGCCCAGCACACGCAAATAGTCCAGTTGGCGGCGAACAGGAGTCTGGCGGAAGTTCTTCGCATATCCCAGAAAAGCAAAATGACTCTCTCCCAAGAACGCAGGCACAACACAGGCAACCAGCATGAGCAGAAGCCACGGCGAAAACAGCATGATCGCGACGGAAAGAGAGATGATAGTGATAATTTGCTGAATCAGCCGCCCGATCGACTGAATCATGCCCAGGCGGTCGGTGGCCTGGACGCGGGCGCGTTCCAGGCGATCGTAGAAAACCGGGTCTTCATAGGCCGTAAGGTCGAGCTGTGCGGCATGTTTCATCACCAGCACGCTAACGTGCCGGGTGTACTTGTCGGCGAGCAGAGCGTCGAGAAAATCGATACCGCGGGTCAGAACGCTGCCGAAAACGGCCAGCGAAAATGCCGCCGCAACCAGCCACCACAGCCGGGCCCCGGCGGCTTGATGGGTCGCGTGGAGACGCACAAGGATGTCGACGATCAGCTTCGTAATCCACAGCAGGCCGAGAGGCAGAACAGAAGTGATCAGACGAAAAACAACACCTAACACCACGACCACGCGGCCCGACTCCCAAACGATTCGCAGGACCGCAGGCACATTCCGCAGAGCGGAAATGCGCTCGCGCCATCCGTTCCAGGAATCCTGTTTTCCGGCCATGGGTGAGTCCTAAGGGGCGTTAGCCCCGGGCACACTAAGCTGAGAGCACGCGACGCGACCCGCGCCAGACCGCGCTACGCTCGATTCATTGAGTGTAGCCCAATGCCTTCCGGGCAACAAGATCGGAGCAACGGCAGCCTTGAGTAGCTATTGGATGAGCAAAACAGATCGCAGGGTTGGTGCGTATCACTATAACGAATGTTAAGGGACCACGAGTCCAGCTCGGTAGTACTTGTTCAGCCCGGCCCGCCGCATCCCACGCTGGGCTTCAGGGGTTTTCATGAAGGTGTTCCACACGAAACCCGTCCGGAGATTCTCTGCCATCAGCATCGTAATGCCGGTATCGATTCCGATCGCATCGGAGTCGTACCAGTTGGTGACAGGGTTGAATGCGTTTACAAACCCATACTTACTCCAGGCTGCACCGTAGCGGTTCCGAATGTTTTTCAGGACTCGTAAAGTGGCCTGCGGCTGAAAGGGTAGTGATCCGCCAGCGGCGCTCGGTACGACGGTGCCGTCGATCGGCCCCGTAGCCGGCGGTCCGCCCCAGATCACGTAGCCCTGGTTCGAGTCCGAAGCAGTGATTCCCCACAAGTCATCGCTGTAGTCGGAATACTGTTTCCCCAGCTCCAAACAAAACCGCCGGTGCACATCGGTCGCAATCACCGAATTCTGGAAGTAGTCGGCGAACTTGTCGCGCCTTCCGCGAAAATCGAACCACGCCTGGGAATATTGATGCACGAATAGGGGGGCGAAAGAGCCGATGTACCGCAAGCCATCGTATTCAAAGGTGAGGCGTTTCCATGCTGTCCAGGTTTCATCCTTCAGGGGATGAGTCGACGAGCCCAGACCCAGCAGGTACATCATCATCAGTTCGCTGTAATAGTCCCAACGGGAGGGCAGAAACCCAACTTCCGGGGTCCAGCCGTGGGGCAGCAGCGAGGTGTCTTCCGAAAGCCAGGTCCAATCCACGCGCCCGAAGATCAAGTCCGCAAGTTGTCCGACCTCGGGATGGCGAAAGTGCTCGCGGCACGTAAGGATTCCGCACAGCAAAATGGCAGTGTCGACTGAGGAGACTTCGGAATCCCAAACTCTTTCTCCACTGTTAATGTCGGCAAAGTGGTAAAAGAACCCGCGGTGGTTCGGCAGCTTCTTCCACAGGAACCGGAGGGCGACAAACACGCGTTCCAGGGCATCACCGGTGGGGATCAGGCCGCGCTGTTCTCCGATGCAAAGAGCCGTCAAACCGAAACCGGTGGCGGCGATACTGGCTACTATCCCCTGATCATTCGTGCCGACGTGGCATCGGTCTTTCACCATCCCCGTCTTGGGGCTGGCCTGATCCCAGAAGTAACTGAGGTTGGCGATTTCCAGTTCGTTCAGAAACCAGTCGTCCTCCGGCGACAGAGGCGCCAGGCCGGATAGAGACGCTGGCCCTTGTGCCGATTGCTGGCTCATCGATTGCTGGCTCGAGGGAAGGGCCGACATGAGCCCTGTCAAAGACAGACATCCCCCCGCGCCCAGCATCTGGCGCATCACCTCGCGGCGGGAAAACAGATTGGACCGCACATCAGGCATTCGCGTGCTGCAATTAATCTTAAACGAAGTCGCCTCTCCTAGGGATTGAAATAAGGATTACACGCCAGGGACATCAGATTCCCTCGCTGCTGAGCTTCGTCGTAGAATATTCAAAAGATTGTGGACATAAACCGCACACCTAGAGTGAGTCTCTGGATCGGCTCGACCATCATCCTTACGATCGTTGGCGCTCTGCTCCTTCTTCCGTGGTACACCCACGGATCGATATCGCTGCGGGGAGCCGTCACTGTGGAAGACACAGACAGCAGAAAAGAACAGCCCATCGCCGATGTCGAGGTGACGGCTGATCTGGCCACAAACGCAGTGAAATCTGACTCCACCGGCCTGTTCACGCTGCCGCTGCGCGGATTCGTGCGGAGGGGCCACCCCCTCGTCCTTCACTTCCGCCAGCCGCACTACCTTCCTCTGGACGTGAGTGATTTTGTCGGGGACAAGCTCTACATCGTCCACATGTCACCCGTGCCGGCGGTCGCGCCTTCTGCCGCCCGACCCGCGGTGAAAGTCGCGAACGTCCGCGTCAGATACTCCGGCCGCGTGATGACTGAGTTCAATGTAGGCAGCGCAGTAAAGACATTTCAGGTTGAAAACAAGGGCAATGTGCCGTGCAAGGGCCAGCGTCCCTGCTCACCCGATGGCAAATGGCGCGCCACGCTGGGCTCCGCGTCCCTCGATGCTGGAACGGGGAACGAGTTCCGAAGCGCCAGAGCATCCTGCATCGCAGGACCATGCCCCTTCACCAAGATCGATTCCGACCGTGTTGCGCGAGGCCAACGCACTTTCACAGTCTCGGCCCGCGACTGGTCTGACACCGCGACTTTCTTACTGGAGGCGGAAGTGGTCCACCCTATGGTTAGCCAAATCGTTCACGAATCTTACCCGGTGATCTTTGGAGAAGGTCTAAACTTTACTCTGCCCTCGACCGCCGAAGGCATCAGCATTGAAGCGGAACTGGATGGGCAGGTGATTATCTTTCCACTCGGCCCCGAGCTGTTCTTAAGTTGGGCGAGTTGCAACGCCAGAGTAAATCCCGATCAAACCAAGGTGTACCGTTGCGACCTCAAGCCTGGATACAGTTTTCAGTAAGGCTGTCTCAAATTCCCGCTTCGCGTAGAACATCATCCTCGCTAAGGACAACCATGCTAAGAATCATTCTAACTTCCCTGTTTCTGATCATTTTGCCGGGTGGCGCGCTGGCGCAGACCCCCGAGAAGATCGTGATTGATGGCTCTGCTCCCGAGCACGCTTTCCCGCACTTTTGGGAGCAGATGTTCGGCTCCGGCCGCGCCATTTTAAGCCTGCGAGAAAATTACCGTCAGGACTTGCAGGCGGTGAGACAAATCACCGGCTTCCAGTATGTCCGCTTCCACGCCATCTTTCATGATGAAGTCGGCGTCTACGACGAAGATAAGCAAGGGCAGCCGGTCCTTAACTTTTCCTACGTCGATCAGATCTACGACGGTCTGTTGGCCAACGGAGTGAGGCCATTCGTCGAATTGAGTTTCATGCCCAATAAGCTGGCCGCCAAGCCGATCCTGCAAGCCTTCTGGTACAAGCCGGACGTAGCCCCACCTAAAGATTGGGAGAAATGGGACAACCTGATCGCCCAGTTCACGAAGCATCTGGTAGACCGCTATGGCATCGACGAAGTCAGCCAATGGTACTTCGAAGTTTGGAACGAACCGAACATCGATTTCTGGGGAGGCGACCCCAAGCAGGCGACCTACTGGGACCTGTATGACCACACTGCGCGATCTGTCAAGGCGGTGAGCCCTCGCTTGCGAATTGGCGGACCTGCGACGGCGCAGGCAGCCTGGGCAGACGCTTTCATTCAGCACTGCGCGGCCAACCACGTTCCAGTTGATTTCGTTTCCACCCACGTCTACGGCAACGACCAGGCAAAAGACGTATTTGGAACGGACGAAAACATTCCTCGCGACAAGATGGTGTGCCGCGCCGTGAAAAAAGTTCATGACCAGATTGCGGCCTCCTCCATGCCCAACCTGCCGCTGATCTGGAGCGAGTTCAATGCCAGCTATTTCAACGAACCTGCGGTCACAGACGCCTCCTACATGGGCCCCTGGCTGGCGGATACCCTCCGTCAATGCGACGGTCTGGTGGACATGATGAGCTATTGGACTTTCTCCGACGTGTTCGAGGAGCAGGGCGTAGTGAAAACGCCGTTCTATGGCGGCTTCGGTCTGATGGCTGAAGATGGAATTCCGAAGCCAGCCTTCAATGTTTTCAAAATCCTGCACCGGCTAGGGGAACGGCGAATCGATGTCAACTCAGATTCGGCGCTCCTCACAAGAAAGAAAGATGGCAGTCTCGTGCTCGCCGTGTGGAACTACGCGCCGCCGGAGCACGCTGGCTCTGCCAAGACGGTTACCCTGCACTTCCAGGGCGGACACTATAGACGCGCGTACGTCTCGACAGTCGATCCCGATCACGGAGACGTTCACTCCACTTACGAAAAGATGGGATCGCCGCCCTACCCTTCGCAGGCGCAGATTGAGCAGCTCAAGCGGGCAGCAGAAATTCCCCGAGCGGCGGAGCGCGACCTGAAAGGCGGAGAATTGACCCTGACGTTGCCTTCGTACGGGCTGGCTGTGGTTGAAGTCAGATAGATCCGTCTAGGACACGCGATCCTAACACGGCTACTTTTTGGAAGGGTCGGGATCGCTCCGAATCGTCAGCCAGGCTGTTACCGCGCTTGCCAGAGACAGCGCTGCGCAAGCCAACATGATAATTCGAAATCCGAATACAAATGCTTTGTTGATGGATTCTTTGATCTCGGCACTGGTACTGGAGTTTAGACCAAGGGGTACCTGCAAGCCCGCGAGTTTGATCTCGCCCGAATGAAGCTCCCGCAAAATGGCGGGCGACAATGAAAGATGAGCCAAGCTTCTGTTCAGTTCTGAACCAAAGGCTTTCACCATCACAATCCCGAATACCGCGATCGCAAGGACCCCGGCTACGCGCGCGACGGCATTGTTGATTCCAGAAGCCGAGCCGACATGGTCTGGATCAACCGAGTTCATAACGACAGTCGTAAGCGGAGCTACCGTTACGGACGTCCCAAACCCCAGGACAATGATCGCCGGGAAGAGTGTCTTCCAATAGCTTTCTCCCACGGACGGCAGCGCGAACAGAGCAAACCCAACGGAAACAATGAGTGGACCAGCGATCAGCGGAATTCTGGGCCCATACCGAGCGACAAGTCCGCCCGACCAGCGGGAGAGAAAGAACATCAGCAAGATGAAAGGAAGTAAAGCAGCACCGGCGGCCGTGGCGGAATAACCTTGGACCTGGATCAGGTTCAATGGGAACAAGAAAAAGAAAATTCCAGTCGCGGCATACAGGAAGAGCGTAAGCAAGTTTGCACCGGTAAAGCTGCGGGATTGGAACACCGACAGCGGGAGCATTGGTGACGTGACCTTAGCTTCGACAACCACCAATGCGATAAGACAGGCGACGCCCAGGATTAAACTCGCGCAGACCATCGGACTTCGCCAACCCAAATTGACCGACTCCATGAACCCGGCAACCAAACCACCTAATCCAAGGGTTGCAAGCAGCGCTCCCGACCAATCTATGCGGCCTGCGCCCGGGATGCGGCTGTCTGGAATGTGCCAGAACGAAATGGTTATTACCGCCACCGCGAGCGGGAGATTGATAAAGAATACCCAGCGCCAGGAAGCATGCTCAACCAGCCAACCGCCAAGAACCGGTCCTACGGCGGTAGTGATCGCGGTAAAGCCCGACCAGGTACCAATCGCGCGGCCACGACTCTTCTCGTCAAAAGCTGCGCTGATAATCGCCAGACTGCCGGGCACCAGGAGAGCTCCGCCAACACCCTGAATACTTCTCGCGATGATTAATTGGTGAATGTTCACAGCGGTGCCGCAAGCCGCCGAAGCCACGGCGAAGATTGCTGTCCCGGCTACGAATATCAGACGGCGCCCGAACAAGTCGCCAAGCGAACCTCCGACAAGAATCAGCGCGCCTAAAAATAGCCCATAAGACTCGATCACCCATTGCACATCGACAACGCTTGCATGAAAGTTGGCTTGGATCGCCGGCAGAGCGACGTTGACGACTGTGCTATCGATGAAAGCCATGCTAGAGCCGAGAATGGTCGCGGCGAGCACCCAGATTCTCGCCTCTGCCGGGCAAGGTACTTCGGCACTGGTTGATCGCATTACGGCTTCATCGAAAGGCGTCCTCATGTTGGCTATGGATGCCACTGGGTGTGCATTCGGTTCTGGAGATCGGCGGCAGTGGTACTCACAGCGAATTGACAAAAGCCTTACACTGAAGACGCTCGGTGAGAAGGGCGGACTATCCTGTGTTCGGCAACGTTGACAGATTCGAGATCTATCGGCGACGATCGACGTAAGCCAATGACTTCTCTGGAGGTACAACTTCCGCAGGCTGTTCCTGCAGGCATTGCAGCGCACGGGGAGCGCTTGTATGTGGCGAAGCCATCCTCCCGGAGACGGATCGTACTGGCCTTGGTTTTGGTTCTGAGTGCGCTGTACATGGCGCTGGAATTAAAGCGCGGCTGGGTTCCCTCAGATGAAGGCACTCTGGCGGAAAGCGCCGAGCACGTGCTGCGCGGAGAGCTTCCTCATCGTGACTATCACGACGGCTATACCGGACTATTAGGTTATCTGAACGCGGCGGCATTTCGCGTGTTCGGAACAAACCTGGCCAGCATGCGTTACATGTTGTTTCTGTTTTTTCTGGCCTGGGTTCCGGCTGTTTATTACTCGGCGCTGAGGTTTGTTTCTGCACCCGTTGCCGGTGCACTGACCCTGCTGGCCGTGGCATGGGGACCGCCAAATTACGCTGCTGCCCTGCCTTCCTGGTACAACCTGTTCTTCGCAGCCTTTGGGCTCGCGGCCCTGTTGCGTTACATCGAAACCCAAGCTGGCCGTTGGCTGCTGATTGCCGGGGCTTGTGGCGGCATCTCGATCCTGTTCAAGCTGCCGGGTTTGTTCTTCGTAGCAGGTGCCTTATTCTTTCTTGTGTATCGCGAACAACTTGCGTCCAGCGGCAAACCGGGCAATCGTCGCGAGATTCGGACGTACCGGGGCTTCGTCATAACCTCGATCCTTTTATACGAAGCTTTGCTGTTTCTACTCCTGCGAAAGCTGGCTAACCGTGCCACCTATTATTACTTCTGGGTCCCGGAGCTTGCGATTGGCGCGGTTTTAGTTTGGAACGAAATCTATGCTTCTCAAAATCGAAACCAAAGATTTCGCTTTCTTCTGCGTGAACTGCTGCTGTTCGCGGCCGGCGTTGCTATCCCCATCGCCATATTCCTGGTTCCCTACCTTCTCACTGGAAGCGTCGGTCTTCTCGTGCGAGACATTTTCGGCATATCGAGCCGTTTGATCGGGCTGGTGGGTATGAAGCCGCCTGTACGTTGGTTTCGTCAGGGAATCGAAGTTAACGCTGTGCTGATCGCAGTCGTGCTCTTAACCCGATCGAAAACCATCCCCAAGCTTTGGAAACAGGTCCTATTCGCGGTTTCCATGGTCATCCTGATCCCTTCCCTTCTTCTCTTGGCTCGCCGATCCCGCTATTACTATCAACACGTGTGGAGCACGATCTGGGTTTTTGCGCCGGTCGTGGTGGTTGTTGGCGTCGCGTTGCTCGCTCGCTGGTCTTGGCTGAACCGATTGGAATCCATTCCCCGGCAGCGACTATTCCTCACTCTTTCTGTGACGGCCGCGTGCAGCTTGATTCAATTTCCCTTCAGCAACACCATCTATTTCTGCTACATTGCGCCACTGGTGTTGCTTTCCATCACTGCCGTGGTCAGTTTGATGGATCCCCCACCACGGTTAGCCGCGGCTGGCATGATGTGCTTCTGCTTTGTGTATGTCTTGTTCGACTTGACGCCGGGGTTCGTTTATCACCTGGGCGCGGAGTATGCGCCTGACACCCAGACGGTTCGGCTTTCCATGCCTCGCGCAGGGGGCCTGCGTGTCACCGCTGCGAGCGCGCTCGAGTATGGGGAACTGACTAATCTTATCCGCGAGCATGCCCGCGGCGAGTACATCATGGCCAAACCCGATTCTCCTGAAGTCTATTTTCTTTCTGGCTTTCGCGATCCAACCGGAATCCTTTTTGACTTCTATGAAGACCAGTCCGGGCGAACCCAGCGTGCGTTGGCGGTCATTGACTCGCACAACATCAATCTCGTCGTGCTGAATCATCGTCCGCCGTTCGCGGGTCCAATCGCGGACGATCTCAAGACTGCGCTGGAGCGCGAGTTTCCCAATCGTGGCGATGCCGGGGACTTTGAAGTCAGGTGGAAACCATGAACGGGGCGACGGACTAACGCGCGCGGTTGAACGAGGATAAATCGAGCCGCTCAAATGACAACTACTCTAACTGATGTTACGCGATGGCCCGGCATTTCGGTCGTGGTGCCGGTTTATCAAAGCGAAGCCATCTTGCCAGAACTTGTGCAGCGGCTCTCGCAAACGCTTCCGCCTCTCGCCGGGGAGTACGAACTCATTCTGGTAAATGACTCCAGCCCCGACGAAAGTTGGGCCGTCATCGGCCAACTCCAGCGCCAGTTCGCATGGATACGCGCCATCAACCTCATGCGCAATTACGGCCAACACAATGCTCTGCTGTGCGGAATTCGGGCGGCCCAATACGGCGTCATCGTCACCATGGATGACGACCTGCAGCATCCTCCGGAAGAGATTCCGAAGCTGCTCGCGATTCTCGAGCAGGGATGTGACGTCGTTTACGGCACGCCCGAGCAGGAGCAACATGGTCTTGGACGCGACATCGCCTCCCTCGTAACCAAGTTGACACTCCAGGCGGTCATGGGGGCGGATATCGCGCGGCAAGTCTGTGCGTTTCGCGCCTTTCGAGCCGACGTGACCGCCGCGTTTGACCACTACGCAGGGTCCTTCGTGTCGATTGATGTACTGCTCACGTGGGGCACAAGCCGGTTTGCCGCAACGCGAGTGCGCCACGACCCGCGCAAACAGGGTGCCTCGGGCTACACGATTCGCAAGTTGGTCACGCACGCGGTGAACATGATGACCGGCTTCACGACGTTGCCGTTGCAGCTGGCCAGCCTCGTGGGCCTGGCGTTTACCCTGTTTGGTGTAGGAGTTCTTTTCTACGTCGTGGGCCGCTACTTTGTGCATGGGGGCAGTGTGCCAGGATTTCCATTCCTCGCCTCGATCGTCGCTCTGTTCTCAGGAGCGCAACTGTTTGCGCTCGGCATCATAGGGGAGTATTTGTCGCGGATCCACTTTCGCAGCATGCAGAAGCCTCCTTACGTTGCGCGTGCCGACATCATGAGCGAGGAGGTTGGTTCCCCAACAAAGAGTCGGTCGTTTAAGCAGTACGGATAGGAGTCTCTTGATAAAGCGCTGTATCCAAGGTGAACAATGAGGGCCACAGCTTTCCATTCGGGGATGCACTTGAAAGAGGAGTGTCTCATGCCGGGTGGGCTGGTATGTCCACTGTGTTCTTATGATGGCGAACGTTCGTCGGTTCTTCGGCTGCAATTCGACCCTGATGTGTTTTTGCTCGCATGTCCGAATTGCAGTGGTTCTTCCGCATCACGACTGCCTACCGAGGAAGCTCTTCGTGCCTACTACAGTCGGTACTACGAGGCCGGTATCTTTCAGGATTCGAGCAAAGTCACCTTCCACGATCCGCAGCGATTTGCCAGGCATCTTTTGCGGAGAGCTAGGCCACATCTACAGGGCCGGAACCTGAAGATCCTCGATTTCGGCGGCGGGGATGGGAACCTATCTTTGGCCATTGCGCAGCTCTTGTTGAGCGACCGCACAAGGCACATTGATATCATTCTGGTCGACTATAATGCCGGTCCAAGCCTTTGCACTGGGCGAGATATTTCCCTCATATGCCGCGAAAAGCTCGACACCGCCGATGCAAAGGACTGCGATCTCGTCCTTGCCAGCGGAATCCTCGAACATATCCCATATCCACAGTCGGACCTTGCCCGGTTGTTGTCTGCCATGCGGCCGGGTGGCTTGTTTTACGCGCGGACCCCCTTCGCCGCTCCGCTGTTCCGGATCCTGCAGCGCATAGGCTTGCCCACTGATTTCACATATCCCGCGCACGTGCATGACATGGGCGAGACGTATTGGTCAAACATTCTCAGCTTCCTCCCTTCCGAGTTTCAGCACTACTCCGTGGTTTGGGCCCAGCCATCCATCGTCGAAACCGAATTGCGAAAGAATGTTATGCGTACATTGGTTGCCCATGTCATGAAGTTGCCTTGGTGGATATTAGGAAGTCGCTATCCGTTTGTAGGTGGCTGGGAAGTGTTCATTAAAAGGCCACCCGAGTCGATCGCCTGAATTGTCTGTTAACGAACCTGTTGTAAGACCGCTTTCTCAAGAGGAGACCTGATTTTCGGGAGTCCGAATGCCGCAAAAACTAACTGTGCTGGTATTGGGCGTTGGCGGAAACGTCAGTCAGGGTATCTTGAAGGTCCTGGCTATCAGCAAGCTTTCGTGTCGCGTGATCGGTGCCTGCGTCAACTCGCTGTCATCCGGCCTCTACACGGTCGACAAGGCATATATCTCGCCTCCAGCGAGCGATCCGCAGTTCATTGACTGGCTAATCCGATTGTGCCGCGTGGAGCAGGTTCACGCCATCTTGTCCGGGGTCGAACCTGTATTGGCTGTTCTCGCTGATCAAGCCGAAAAGATTCGCGCTGGGACCGACGCTATCTGCATAGTAAGTTCTGCAAAATGCTTGGCGGTAGGGGATGACAAATTACGTACTTCACAGTGGCTGAAAGATAACGGGTTCGCTTTTGCGAAGACCGCGGACGCCGCAGACCCGGAGGGCATAGATGAGTTGGTGCGTGCCTGCGGCTATCCGCTCATCGCGAAGCCTCGGCATGGCAAGAGTGCCCAGGGGGTTTTCCAACTGCGCAGTGCCGAGGAACTGCAATCGGCAAGGGCGAGGAACGCTTACCTCATTCAAGAGTACCTGGGAGCTCCTCATCAGGAATACACCGTCGGCTGTTTCAGCGATAGTGACTCGAGAGTCAGGGGAGCTTTGGTTATGCGACGAGACCTTCTCGAGGGTACAACCCATCGGGCGGAAGTTGGATGCTTCCCGGAGATACGCAAAGAGGCGATTCGGATTGCGGAAGCCCTGAAGCCGATGGGGCCGTGCAACATTCAGATGCGCCTCCATCACGGTCGAGCCGTGTGTTTTGAGATCAATGTTCGCTTTTCCGGAACTACACCGATTCGAGCCAGGATGGGCTTCAATGACGTAGAAGCCGCCCTGCGTCACTACGCATTGGGCGAACCGGCGGCGGATCTCCCCGTGATCACAAAGGGCATCGCGCTCCGCTATTGGAATGAGGTTTATGTAAGTGAGGTCGCCAGGAACCGACTCGATGAGTTTGGGGAACTAGACCACCCGAAAACATACAAGCCGTTTATCGAAGACTACGGGATGGAGAAATGAGAATATTCCTTACCGGAGCCACCGGCCAGGTCGGGCGGGCGATTGCTGCCTCTCTCGCAAATCACGGCTACCAGGTGGCTGGCGCAAGCCGGCATTTCCGTCGCGTACCAGGCTTGTTCGAACACGTTGCAGTGTGCCTCGGGTCGGAAGATGCCTTCGACCAGATCGCGAAAGCCCTCCCGCCGTGTGAAGCAATCGTGCACGCAGCTGCCTCCTTGTCCCACGATAACTACGACCCCTCCATCTCACTCACGAATTGTCTGGGAACGCAGCAAATCATAAAGCTTGCGCATGTCTGGGGCACGCCTCAGTTGGTCTACATCTCCAGCGTACCGGTTATCGGTCGCCCCATCGAGCATCCGATTACTGAGAATCATCCGACCCAACCGCTGACCGCTTACCACGCTTCCAAACTCTACGGCGAAGATCTGATGCGTCTGGCCGAAGGTAAGGGCTGCCGCGCGGCGAGCCTCAGAATTACATCGCCTTCCGGGCCGGGAACGCCTGAGAATCGCATCTTTGCGGTGTTCGTTCGAAGAGCGTTGACCGGTGAACCCCTGCAAATTCTAGGGCGGGGGAGCCGCAGGCAGAACTACGTGGATGTCCGCGACGTTGCAGCCGCTGTGGAAGCTTGCCTGACAAAGCCCGCATCCGGCATTTACAACATAGCGGCCACCGACAGCATCAGTAATTACGAACTCGCGCAGACTTGCATCAGCGAACTGAGTTCCTCTGCCAGCGTTGAGTTTGTCGCAAAGCCCGATCCTGAGGAGGGAACCGTCTGGGATGTTTCCGTGTCCAAAGCTTGCCGAGACCTAGCTTACCGGCCCCAGTTTACGATTCGAGACTCTCTCCGCGCGGTTGCTGAAGACTGGTCGCGTCGGGATACCGAGTGATGTCTAAACCAATCGCGATCCCGTTCAATCGCCCCTGTCTCGCGGGCAACGAGTACAAGTACATCGCTGAGGCGATCGCGAACGGCCAGGCCTCCGGGGATGGCCCCTTTTCGCGACGCTGCCACGAGCTGCTGGAACGGGAGTTGCAGGCGCCGAAAGTTCTTCTTACAACTTCCTGCACGCACGCGCTGGAGATGGCGGCGATCCTGCTCGATTGCGGGCCGGGTGATGAAATAATCATTCCTTCGTTCACCTTTGTTTCCACGGCAAACGCTTTCGCGTTGCGCGGGGCCCGCATCGTGTTTGCCGACATCCGTCCTGACACTTTGAATCTGGACGAAAGCCGTCTGCAATCTCTCATCACGAAGCGGACAAAAGCTATCGTTCCTGTGCACTACGCCGGCGTTGCCTGTGAAATAGACGCGATCTGTAGCCTTGCACGCGAGCACGGCGTTCGAGTCGTTGAGGACAATGCCCATGCTTTGTTTGCTCGCTACAAAGGTAAGCTCACCGGCACCTTCGGCTGCTTAAGCACCCAGAGTTTTCACGAGACCAAGAACATTATTTGCGGCGAGGGCGGAGCCCTGGTGGTGAATGACCCGGAGATGGTCGACCGCGCCATGATCATCCGCGAAAAGGGGACCAACCGCAGCCAGTTCTTCCGCGGTCAAGTGGACAAATACACCTGGGTCGATATCGGTTCCAGTTATCTGCCGTCCGATCTGCTGGCCGCGTTCTTGCTGGCGCAGTTGGAGGGCCGGCAAGAAATCCAAACCAAGCGACGTCGAGTCTGGGATTACTATTGGCGGCACCTGCAGCGCCTGGCCCAAGAAAAGAAAGCCCGGCTGCCCGTGATTCCCGCAGAGTGCGAACAGGCTTATCACATGTTTTATTTGATCCTTCCCTCGCTGGAATGCCGCCAAGCCTTGATCGCGCATCTGAAGGAGCACGGGGTACTAAGCGTCTTTCATTACGTTCCCCTGCACTTGTCAGCGATGGGAATCAAATTTGGAGCGAGAGAGTGTCCCGTCACCGAGGACCTCAGTTCCCGTCTGCTCAGGCTGCCTTTCTATAATGACCTGACCGAGGATGATCAGGCGCAGGTTGTAGGCTCGATCAAGGACTTCTTCGATGTGCGGGATTGAAAAGTCGTCTGCCGCCAAAAAAGGTATTCAATGATTGAAACGTTTCGGCCGATCCTCAACTTGCCGTGGGCGTACCAGATGTGGGGTGGTATCGTAGGCTCGGATGAATATAGGAAGACCCTGGCAAGAGACCACATCCGCGCCAGGCAAAGCGACAGGATCCTTGACGTCGGTTGCGGACCCGGAAGCATGGTCCCTTATCTTGCAAGTTCAGAATACGTCGGCTTCGATGCGAATCCTGATTACATCCAGCAAGCACAACGCCGCTTTCCCGAAGCGCACTTCACTTGCGATCATGTGAGTGAGTACAATCTGCCTCAATCGGAATACTTCGATATCGTGATCGCGCTGGGCATTCTGCACCACCTCGACGATCCGGAAGCTGCGCAACTATTTCGAATGGCTCGTCGCACTCTAAAACCTGAGGGCAGGCTGATCACCTTGGATGGCGTCTGGGCGGCCGGTCAATCGAGATTTGCGAAATTCTTGCTAAGCAGAGACCGGGGACGCTTCGTCAGGCATGCAGACGAATACGTGGCGCTTGCGTCGACTTCTTTTTCGGCCGTCAACTCCACGGTCCGCCATGACATGCTCCGAATTCCATACAGCCATATCATTCTGGAATGCAGGCGCTAGTCGATGCCATCGTCGATTGAACCCACCTCCGGCGGCTACGATGCCTCACTCTTTGACGATTTGGCACGCGTGGAGGATCGCCATTTCTGGTTTCGCGCGCGGAACGTCTTAATTTACGAGCTCGCAAGAAAACTCTGTTTTGGGTTGAAGCCTGGATACCTCGTTCTCGAGGTTGGTTGCGGAACCGGAAATGTATTGAACGCTCTTCGCAAGGCGTGCGACGGCGGCCTTGTGGTTGGCATAGAGCGCTTCTTTGACGGTCTCCCGCACGCTCGGCGGCGGTATGCCGGGCCACTCGTGCAGGCGGACGCTGGCAGCCTTCCTTTTGGAAAACCATTCGAACTGGTGGGAATGTTCGACGTCCTTGAGCACATACCCGAGGAACGTGAAACGCTTCTCTCTCTGCGTGAAATGCTCGCACCCGGAGGAAGGCTGATCTTGACGGTCCCGGCACATCAGTTTTTGTGGAGTCACTTTGACGAAGCGGCCCATCATTGCCGTCGCTATTCAACTCCGCAGATTCGCAAGGTCTTGGCCGAAACAGGATTCGAGATAGAGTTTGCGAGTCACTTTATGGCGTGCATCTTCCCCCTGGTTTGGGCATTCCGAAAAATCGGAGGCCTTCGGAGATCCAGTAGTCCGGAAGAGGCAAGGAAGCTGACGATGCGGGAGTTTCGTCTTGTACCTGTAATCAACGCTCTACTGACATCTGTAATGACACTTGAAGCCCGCTGGGTAGCTCGCGGCCACCACTTGCCATTTGGCACTTCTCTGGTTGTCGTTGCGCGAAGCAATGGTTAGGCATGCGCGACACTGAATCCGTGCACACGACCGGAACGGAGTCCATCATCTCTTGAAGACTAAAACCACCTGTGGAAGGTGTAATAGGAGTATGCAGGTTCAAAACCAACACGGCACCACACTCTCTGCACGGCGACATTTGTCACCTGCGTGGAGATAAGCATCCGCCTTGCCTGCTTTTTTTTGCATAACTCCAGTCCATTCAACATAAGAGAACGGCCAACCCCGATTCCCTGCCCTTCAGGAGCTACCCCGAACAACAAGCCCTCCATTTCCTTTGGGCTATTCAGCCTGAGGGTTAGGAAACCGACAATTTTCTTATCGATCTCCGCAACCAATACTTCGGTGGCAATCTGTTTTGACGTGCACGATCGCACTGCCCAGGAAACGTAGCCTTCGTCGCATTTGCGCCGATCCAGCCTGGGATCGGCATGGTAGTGACCGCGATATCCCTTGAACGCCGCTGCAGCGACTGTCTCCACCTGGGCGGTGTCGCCACGCACAAATTTCCGAATGCGGGTTCTCGGAGCATCGTTAGGAATCGTGCGCTTGGCGAGGTCGAAGCTGTAATAGACGAGGGTGTCCATCAACAAGAAGCCTCGGCTTTCCATCTCTTGAACGGTGCGAAGCTCTTTGGTCGCGCAACGGGCGATCAGCAGCTTGATCTGTTCTGCGACACAGAAATCGATAATCTGCGAAAGATTCTTCCCTTCTACCTGCGCCCTTGCCACGTGAACCGCAAATCGCTCGCTGTCAATTTCCGAGAACGCAATTATTTCTTTACCAACCGCCATACTTCCGTTTCCTCTGATTCGGTCCCGACGAGTCGGCTGTGACGGCGAGTCTGAGCCTCGCCTCAAGACTTCTTCGCCTTCGCAGGAGGAACCAGAGCCACGGCGGCCTCGGTGGTGAGCAGGAGAAAAGTGAACGTCTCCTGCAGATACAAGCGGACGGCGGCATCGGTATGGCTGAGATAACCGATGGAGACATCCTGGCCGATGTGCAGATCGAAATCGCCACCACGAGTGGTCAACACGAAGGCGCCGGCGATGGCGGGGGCCCAGATGATTTCATCCTTCACGAGTCGCTTGACGTGCTCCAAGACCGGGTATCCGTGGTCGCTGGTTTCAGCGAGCGCGGTGTAGCAGTCGGCACCAAGCAGGACGGAATAGGGGCCGTTGACGCCGACGAGGCGCAGTTGGCTCAAGGCTTGGGCAATTGCATCCGGGTACTCGCGCACGTCAGCGGGCAGCGTCATGATCGGGTTGCTGGTTCCTTGACGGATGCCCCCAATGCCGGCGGCGGCGTAACCTTCGAATATCGCGCCATCCTCGGAAAAAGCGATCTGTCGCGCCGCGTCTTTCGCCGGTTGCCAGTCGGAGTCGTTCGCGCCGCGCTCGACGTCGTCGATCGCCTGGCGATCGAGGTCGAACGGAACACGCAACTCGACCACCGCCTTCACCTCGCGCTGCCTCGCGAGAATGCCTTTCTCCGGGGCCGTGATAGTGCGTAGGTGGCCGGTGCCGACGGCCGAGAGCCCAGTGCCGGCGGGCCCGTTTACGTCCACGACGCGCCGTCCGGCGAGGTACCGCTTGAACGTGCGCGATGTTTCTTCCTCGATCTGGGCCCAGGCCGAGTCCGAAATAGGGGCAAGTTCGCGATGGAGGTTATTCATGTCGTACGTCTCCTTTGAGAGAACCGATGCCGAGCGACCCCTCGCGCACCGATGGATTGGATGAAGATGGCATGGATGAAGAGGTTTCGGCTGGGGGCGCCGGCGTTGGAGATTCCACCGCAGGCGGGTCTTCATTAGTTTCGTCTTCGCCCACATTATCGAGAAATGTCGCCGACGGAACGAAGAACAAGCATCCCGTGACGGCGCGGCTGAAGTCGAGTATCCGGTCGTAGTTGCCGGGCGGCCTGCCGACGAACATGTTCTCGATCATTTGCTCGATGGTGCGCGGCGAACGGCTGTAGCCAATGAAGTACGTGCCAAATTCACCCTGCGAGGGCTGGCCGAAGGGCATATTGTCGCGCAGGATCTTGACCTCTTTTCCGTTCTCAACGATCGTCGTCAGAGCGTTGTGCGCGGACGTTGGTTTGACGGAATCATCCAGTTCGATGTCGGACAGCTTAGTGCGGCCGATGATGCGTTCCTGCGCCTCGGTGGAGATCGCATTCCAGGCCCCAACATCGTGAAGATATTTTTGCACGATAACGTAGCTGCCCCCGGCGAACGCAGCGTCCTCCTCGCCGATGAGCGCGGCTTCGATGACTGCTGCGCCTCTGGGGTTCTCCGTCCCATCGACGAAGCCGAGGAGATCGCGGTCGTCGAAGTAACGGAAGCCCTGCACTTCGTCCACTGGCGAAACGGCATTTCCTAAACGCGCCATGATTTGCGTCGCGAGTTCGAAACAAAGATCCATGCGCTTGGCACGGATGTGGAACAGCAAGTCGCCTGGCGTAGAAACCGCGTGACGGGTTTCGGCGCGGAACTCCCGGAACGGATGGAGTTCTGCCGGTCGCGGCTTCCCAAAGACGTGGTCCCATACGTTGGATCCAATCCCCATGACGCAGGAAAGGCTCCCTTCCAGGTCGCGAAACTCCACCGCGCGCACCAGTGCGGCAAGATCTCCGCAGAAGGCCCGCAAGGTGGCGCGATTTTCTGAGCCCGCGTTGAGAGTCGCGACCAGGAAAATCGCGGCGCGAGTAAGCAGCGCAGCTACTGGCTGGGCGACGACAGGGACACCACCTGCCGCTTCGGAGGCTTTCATCGGACCGGGATCCATCGGAGGTGTCATCCTGGCGGCGTGCGAAAGTTCGGACGACAAGTTTACCATCGCCGGCCGACGAACATGCAAACGTTCGACTTTCTCAACGAGTTCACGCCCGAGTCAGCGGGTGTTTACCTGGATCAGGCAGACCCGATAAGGCTGCAAGCCAGAACTAGCAGCACGATCGACGCTATGACGACATACATGTGGTCGTGCTCCTCCGCGAATCCAAAGATTGAGAAGGCCACCCGTGCAACCGGAGTCGCGATGAGCAGCAGCAGCCCTAGCTGGATAACGCCGCTGCCGTTCAACGTAACCGCATCACGGAGGATACCCCCAACGCTGCGAAGCTCTGAAGGTTCACCACGAAACACGCGGTAATCGGTGGGGGAGCGCCCATTACGCGCAAGATAAAGAATGCCACCAACCAGCACAACGACAGCAGAAACCACAACACCGAAGCGGAGAAGGTTGCCAATGACCACGTCCATGCGCCTGTCGGTCCAACTTCGCTCGCCGGCCATATCAAATCCTCCCTGAAAGCCCCTTGTAGAGCATCTCGATTCCCAGAAGCGCGATCACCAGGCTGAAGACGCGGCGCAACCATGTCGTGTCCGCTTTCACGAGAACCCGAGTGCCCAGCAACGATCCTGCAAGAACACCCAGCACTATAGGCATGGCGAGCCCAGGGTCAATATATCCACGAGCCAGATAAACCCCGGCGCTGGCGGCGGCTGTGACGCCAATCATGAAGTTGCTGGTAGTGGTTGACACTTTGAAAGGGATCTTCATCGCCTGGTCCATGGCGATAACCTTCATCGCCCCGGAGCCGATGCCCAGCAATCCCGACAAGGTTCCGGCGCCAAACATCAGAGTCCACCCCAGCGGCACACGATGGACGTTATAGTTTCGAACACCATCTACATCGGGAAAGCTCCCGTTCAAGCGCAATCTGGTGGCCAGCGGGTCGGGCGGAGTATTTCGCTCATTCTTCGGACGGGGCTTCCGAGACAGGTACGCTGAGCCCATCAGCACCAATCCAAAAACGATGGAGATCGCTGACGTGGAAACGTGGATGGCCAATGTTGCGCCGGCTAGCGCCCCCAGCGTGGTCGCAACCTCCAGAAACATTCCGATCCTGATATTGGAAAAGCCCTCTTTGACGTAGGTTGCCGCCGCTCCAGAGGAAGTGGCAATCACCGAAACTAACGACGCCCCGATTGCGTATCGGATGTCCACTCCGAGAAGCAAAGTGAGCATGGGAACAAGTACAACTCCACCTCCCAGCCCGGTGAGCGCTCCCAAAAAACCGGCCACGAATGAACCCGCGCAGACGAGCAGGCTAAACTCCAGGGTAGTCATGAACTTTTCTGCAGGCCTCAAGCAGGGCCAGCGATGTGTGCACTGTACAGACTACCCTAAGACAAGCGATTGATGCGGAGCCTGCTCTTTAGAAATCTGCGCCGACTGAACCACAACTTTGCCAGTCATTTTCGGGTGAATCGTGTCTAAGGTCGGACGTCACTGATGTGATGAACAGCGCGATTGGAAAATGGATCAGCACGACGTCTTGCGCGTGCTTTGCCAGAAGTGCCGTCTCAAAGAACCCTGGGACGTAGAAAACCGACGCACCCTGGCATCGTGTGTTATCTCAGAGTTGACTCCTCCGCGCACTAATCTCCGACTCGTTTGGAATCAAGGGATTCAACCAGCGCTCGGATGTCGCGGTTCTCGAGAACCAGGCTTCGCCGTTCTCCTCCTCCTCCTCGGACAACAACGTCGACCATGGCTCCGGCTAGATCGTCGGCCGGCACCACCTGGTTCGGGAACAGCACCCGAAACGCTGGGTAGACCGCGCGCAAAAGACGGTAGCTGAGATTGGGTTCCTTCCGCGGCTCCACCGGGTAGATGTACGCCGGACGGAAGATGTAAACGCGGGGAAACCCTTCTGCGAGTAATGCCTTCTCGGCCTCACCCTTGTAGCGCGCGTAGGGGATACGACTTTGTCCAGTTGGGTCTGCACCCTTCCCGCTCAAGAATGAGAATGCAGCGTCGGCGCTGCTTAGGCGGAGAACTCGCGCGAACTCGATCGTGTAGTCCACGGTTATGGTGCGCAGCTTCGCATCCGGTACAGCACCGGTGTAGGTGCCCAGGCAAAACACTGCTGCATCTTGACCTGAGAGCGTCTCCGCAAGCGCGGAGCAGTCCGCGAAGTCCTGGTGCAGAACCTCTTTCAGCTTGGGGTGCGAGATGCCGAGTTTCCTGCGCACGACAGCAGTCACACTCGCGACGGCAGGGTTCCCGAGCGCGTAGCGAAGGGTGTATCCACCGACCATTCCAGTGGCGCCGACGATAACAACTCGCGTCTGGCCCACTGCCGGAACGTTCAGCGATGGCCCTGAGGCGTTCATTGAAGACACCTGAAAGTCGTTGTCATGATAGTGTGCGCTCCTCGATCCAGTCGACGTAGAGCTGACGCTCCGCAAACAGCCAGGCGCCGTCTATCTTTGCAAACGTGTCGTAGTAACGCAGCGCGGCGATCATCAGTTGTCGCTTCCCACCTTCGACAGTCAGGTGATGCGCCAGGCAGTAGGCCTCACCGGTGCCTTGGTCGTTCGTTAGGCTGAGGATCGTACTTTGTCCGACGAAGTGCATAGTGGCGGCATATTTGTTCAGATCTGCGAACACAGGAGCAAGTGCCTCGCGCGAGTGCAGTTCCTGCGAGGGGTTGCGCTCCCTGGCGTTCATGTACACCACGAAGTGCGTATCTGGCGTAAACAGAGACATCTGGCCTTTCGCATCGCGACGATCGGCGCAGTGCGCGTAGGCCTCAACGAGCTCTCGGATCGCGAGGCGGTCGGCGGCTTCAGTGGGGGAGACGGCGACATGCTTGCTCATGTGGGGTATCCATGTTCGGTTCGGTACGTTCACCTACGCAAGGGTGAGCGCCGAAATTGCATTACGAAACCACTAGTTTCGTTTGTACCCTAGCGGTTGATACTTGTCAAACTAAAACGAAACAGCTATTTTCGTATCTCAACCATGGACGAACCCAGGAAAGCGTCACGGCGTGCCGGGAGGCCACGAAGCGAGCAGGCTCGGCGCAACATATTGGAGGCCGCTTACAAATTGTTGCAAGCCAAAGGATTTCAGGCAGTCGGTTCGCACGAGATCGCGAGCACTGCCGGCGTAAGCAGCGCCACCTTGTATCGGTGGTGGGGCTCGAAGGAAGAGATTCTGTTGCATGCGTGCTTTGAACATATGAAGCCGGTGCTCGCCGTTTCAGGCCGGGGCTCGGCCTTAACACGCTTGCGACGCTATGTGCTGTATGTGGGTGAGTTTCTTGCCTCTGATGATGGCGCAGTCATGGCACGTCTGGTCACCGGCATTCACGATGACACGAAACTTCAACGCATGTTTTTGGAGCGCTATGTGATGCCAAGGCGTCTGATGCAACGCCGCTTCATCCGGGAAGCCATTGCGTCACGCGAATTGAAGCGAGGAACAGATCCGGAGCTGCTGATCGACGCTCTGAATGGGCCGCTGTTCTTTCGCTGGCTTCAGGGGCACGCTCCTTTAGAGAGGAGCTTTGCCGAACGCATCTTTGATAGAGTGATTCTCGGCTTCCAGCGATAAATCTTAACCGGATTGGCCAATTACAGAAGTCGACCCGACCAAAGTCATTGCGAACACTCGCGACAAAAGCGGGTGAGTGCGGTTAGCGGCGTGTTGGGACGAAGGTGCATAACTCCTGGACGTCGACAACGCGTGAAATGAGTCGCGTGATCACACATCGTCCGCGTGCTCGCGGGTTCGGCGTTCGCGCGCACAGTTGGAGCAAGGCTGCATCGAATCGCGACGCCCCTGTGAGTATTGGACGGGACGTGGCGCTCAATTCGAGCGAACGCTCCAGCGCCCTTGGTCAGTTTATGGTCAGAGAATCGGGCTTTTGTGGACATTCGAGCAGTGCCCGATTTGTTGTAAGGATTGAAATGATGGTGGCCAGGGACGGAGTTGAACCGCCGACGCCAGCCTTTTCAGGGCTGCGCTCTACCACCTGAGCTACCTGGCCACGTGTCGAAACCCGCTTAGCCACCGCGGGCCGCGAGGATTGTTCCCTTCACCCTGATTATTGCTGGATTCAAACCGAATGAAACGGCTCGTTGCCGAACACGTGCGGAACGCTTCGATTATAGCAATGGCTGCGAGTTCGCTCAATGTCACCGACCCCGCAGGTTATATGACGGTCCCATTTATCGCCGTCATCAGGCATCGGTTGATCCCGAACCAGTACGGAATCTCGCGGTAATCGGCAGCCGCGAACACCGCCAAGTCGGCATCTTTACCGGTTTCGATGGAACCTTTCCGATCCGCGACTCGCAGCGCCCAGGCGCCATTAATCGTGGCCGCAGCGATAGCTTCCGCCGGCGACATCTTCATATGCGTGCAGGCCAGCGACATTGCCATCGGCATGCTCAGGGTCGGCGATGTGCCCGGGTTATAGTCCGTCGCCAGCGCCACCGGCACGCCCGCATCAATCAGACGGCGCGCCCGAGGATATTCGGTTTGCCCCAGAAAATAATTCGCCCCCGGAACCAGAGTGGCGATGGTGTTGTGCCTTGCCAACTGCGCGATGTCGTCTTCGTTCACATGGTCCATGTGATCGAAGGACGCTGGATTGAAGCGCAGGAACGGCTGCAAAGGTGTCTCCGAGAGCTGGCCCATGTGAGCTCGCACGCTAAGGCCATGCTGTTCGGCGGCTTCAAAAATCTGCTTCGTCTCTTCCACCGTAAACGCCCCTTTATCGCAGAAGACATCGACGAACCTTGCGAGCTTACGCTTGGCCGCCAGCGGAATCATCTCCTTACAGATAACCTCAACATACTTTTGTGAGCGACCTTGAAATTCCTTTGGGACGACATGCGCCCCCAGCAGAGTCGCGACCACCGTTCCCGGCCAGCGGGACGCAGCTTCGCGGATCGCTTCCAGCGATTTCACCTCTGACTCAACCGTCAGCCCGTAGCCCGACTTCGCTTCGACTGTCGTGGTGCCGTGCGCCGCCATGTCGCGCAGTGCGGCCAAAACTTTCTCCGTCAGAACCCGCTTCCCTGCCCCGCGCACGCCATCGACGCTCGACCGTATCCCGCCGCCAGCCGCAGCGATCTCTTCATAGGAACCGCCTTCAATGCGCTTCTCGAAATCCACCAGCCGGGGGCTGACGAAAACAGGATGCGTGTGCGAATCGACGAACCCGGGCAGAACCACTTTGCCCGCGCAGTCGATCTCGATAACTTTCTTGCGATTCTTCTTCAGCCAGGGGTCGCGCAGTGCGTCTTTGGTTTTGCCGACGGAAACGATCTTGCCGCCCAGGCACAGGACAGCACCGTTCTCGATGATGCCAAGTTCTTTGAGGTCCGGGCCGCGGCGCGGCCCGGGCTTTCGGGAAGAAGATCGAACGGGGACAAGCTGGCCGATGTTGGCCAAAAATAGTGCCGATTCCTTACGCACTCAGCCTCTGCACGTTCCGTGCCTCCGTACCTCCGTTGTGGCTGTTCATTTGTCGGCCATCGGCACCTTCACGCCGCTCTTCTTGGCAAACTCCTTAGCCTCTTCATATCCCGCATCCGCATGCCGAATAATACCCATGCCGGGATCAGTCGTCAGCACGCGCTCGATGCGCTTCGCCATCGCGTCCGTACCGTCGGCCACCGTGACCTGCCCGGCATGCAATGAGTAGCCAATGCCCACGCCGCCGCCGTTGTGAATCGATACCCACGACGCACCCGCGGCCGTGTTCAGCAAAGCATTCAGCAGCGGCCAGTCGGCGACCGCGTCCGAGCCGTCTTTCATGCTCTCAGTTTCGCGAAACGGAGACGCCACTGACCCGCAATCGAGATGATCGCGGCCAATCACGATCGGCGCCTTGATCTTCCCTTTCTTCACCAGATCATTCATCGCGAGGCCGAACTGCGCGCGCTCGCCATAGCCCAGCCAGCAGATGCGCGCCGGCAGTCCCTGAAACTTGATGCGCTTGCGGGCTAGATCAATCCAGCGCCGCAGGATCAGGTCCTCCGGGAACAATTCCAGCACAAGATCATCGGTGACGTGAATGTCTGACGCCTCTCCCGACAGCGCAACCCAGCGGAACGGTCCTCGTCCCTCGCAAAACAGCGGACGAATATAGGCGGGCACGAACCCGGGAAAATCGTACGCATTCTTCACGCCGCGCTGAAAGGCAAACGTACGGATGTTATTGCCGTAATCAAAAGTGACCGATCCCATTTTCTGCAGCTGCAGCATACCTTCCACATGCGCTGCGATCGCGTCGAGCGATTCCTCCTGATATGCCTTGGGATCGTTTTTTCGTAACTCGACTGCCTCGGCCAGCGTCATGCCGTTCGGCACATATCCGTTCAGCGGATCGTGCGCTGAAGTCTGATCAGTGAGAATGTCAGGCACCACGCCGCGCGCAGCCAACTCCGGAATAACGTCCGCACAATTCCCCACCAGCCCGACCGATACATTCTCTTTCTTGCGCACCGCATTCTTAAGGATGCGCAGCGCTTCATCGAGCGTGTTGACCATGAAGTCGCAGTATCCGGTCTTCAGCCGCTTCTTGATGCGCTCGGGGTCAACGTCGATCCCCAGAAACGCCGCACCCGTCATGGTCGCGGCCAGAGGCTGAGCTCCGCCCATGCCGCCCATGCCGCCGGAAACGATCAGCTTCCCTGCCAGATCACCGCCGAAATGTTTCTCGCCAGCCGCTGAGAACGTCTCGAACGTCCCCTGCACAATTCCCTGCGAGCCAATGTAGATCCACGAACCAGCCGTCATCTGGCCGTACATCATCAAACCGGCGCGCTCCAGTTCGTTGAACTTCTCCCAGTTCGACCAGTGACCCACTAGATTGGAATTCGCAATGAGCACACGCGGCGCATGATCGTGCGTCTTGAACACGCCGACCGGTTTGCCCGACTGCACCAGCAAAGTCTCGTCATTCTCGAGCTTTTTCAAAGTTGCGACGATGGCCTGGTAAGCCTCCCAACTGCGGGCCGCGCGCCCGGTTCCGCCGTAGACGACAAGATCCTGTGGACGCTCGGCAACCTCGCCATCGAGGTTGTTCATCAGCATGCGCATAGCCGCTTCCTGCTGCCAGCCTTTGCAGGTGATTTGATTGCCGCGGGGCGCGCGAATAGAGATGGGAGCCTGAATTTCAGTTTCGACGGCCATGCATAGATGTTACTTGCAGAGTGCGGAAGTATTCAACGGGCAGTATTAATGGGAAAGTATTCAAGGTTTGAGCGCAGCGCGGAATGAAAAGAGAATAGATCGACTTACTCCCATGTGTTGTACGCCGTGCCTTCAGTCGACATTGCGGTTGATGCCGAATGCACCTGGCAGATGCCGGGATCCTGCTGGTCGATAGAATCGAGCACCTCACACTGTGGGGTATCCCAGTTGGTTTCACCCGTCATCGGATCCTTGGGGACCTGGTGAATGTAGCCCGCAGACACCAGATCCTCCAGCGACTGCGGCGCCTTTTGCTTGTCGAGCGTGTACTGTTGGACCAGTTTGTTCAGTTCGGCCAAGTCGTTGCGCAGCACGGATTCGCGCGCTCGCATGATCGACTGGCTGTAAATTGGAATCGCAATCGACAGCAGGATGCCCATAATGATGATCACGATCATCATCTCGAGCAACGTAAACCCGAAGCTGCGCCTGCTTTTTAGCGTTCTTGCCATCTACCAGTCCTTATACTTCGTGCCGTCCAGAGCCTCACCCTGCGATTTGGTGTAAACGTCGAAAACGCTCTGTCCGCCCCAGGAGTCGGAATCCGGATCATCCTGCATCGAGCGCAAGCCCCAGTCGGTCGTGCCCGTCATGGGATCAAGGGGAATCCTGCGCAGAAATCGAACTTTCTTGCCGTTCACATCTTCGCCCTTCACCAGAGTTTCGAGATCAGGAGGATAGTTCTGGCTGTCCACCTTGGTCCGGAATCCGCCCCGGTCGGCCGCATCTTTGTAGCGGTCGATGGCGTCGCGCATCTCCCATAAATCGTTTCGCAGCTGTTTCTCCCTCTCGCGCTGCACCACCACCCGCGTCATTGGCACCACCATCGACGAGAGAACGAGCAGGATGGCGGTAGCGATGATCAACTCCAGAAGGGTAAAACCGCAGTCAGGTCTGGCTCCCCGCCCGCGATGGAATCTGTGTAGCTTCATCTCGAAATCCTGATCTCGAAACTCTGGACGATCGAGACCGCGCAACGATCCTATTGCACGGTCACCGACGCCTGCGCTCCATTCACCGTAATAGCCTGCTGTCCGGGGTCGCGCGCTCCACCCCGGGTAATAGTCAGGGGAGTCTGTCCGCTGGCCTTCGCCTGGAATGTCATCGTAACGACGGCGCCCTGCCCTGAAACTCCGCCCGCTCCCGGCGGCCGCGTGGCCGTGATCTGCAACGTTCCTGTCGTCTCATCCTCGCGGTGCACTAGAGCCACAGCTTGCCCATCCTGCGAGAGGAACCCGCCATTCGAAACGTTCACCAACTGCAGTTTGGCCGGATCGTAATTCATCTGCACCGGTACCGAATAAACGTTCTGCGCCCCGGAAATCAGCAGGTTCACGACAAACGTGTTCCCTTTCACCGCTGTGATCTGCTCCGGCTCAAACAGGAAGTTTGTCCCTCCCGCCGCCGCCGGGTTCGCCGCCTGATTGGGAGTTGCATTCACAGGTGGATTGGCCGGCGGTTGGCTTCCCGGCGCCTGCGGCTGCGCCGCCGGCGCAGCGGGCGCTGCTACATGGCTGACGTGCCGCAGTGCAATCGTGTTCGCGGTGCCAATCTCGATTTGGCGCTGGTTCAACTCACTGATCGTGTTTCCGCGAATGATATGCGGCGTGATGGCGAACACCGTCTCGTCCTGCTCTTTATCCTGCGTCACCTGACCAAAGAGGTATCGCAAGATCGGAATCTGCGCCAACCCCGGAATTCCGGCCAGGGATTTGGTCTGGGAATCGTCAAAGATCCCGCCAATCAAGCTCGGTTCCCCATCCTTCAGCCGGATTTCGTGCTCGATTTTCTTCTGGCCGATAATGGGCTGGCTGATGCCGCCGATGCTCGACTGCCCCACCACCGAGGAGATTTCCATGGTGATCTTCAGAGTCACTTCACGGTCGGCGTGCACGTGCGGAGTCACGTCGATGTTCACGCCTACATCCAGGTATTGAAACTGGGTGTTGACCAACGGATTGATGCCCACGCCGCCAATGCCGGGCTGGAACGATCCCGTGGCCACCGGCACACGTTCGCCGATCTTGAGCGTCGCCTTCTGATTATCCAGCGCGCGCACCTGCGGATTCTGCAGCATTTTCGTATCGCTATCGCCCATCACCGCCGACAGGTTGGCGGAACCAATCGCCACCTGAAAATCGGTCGCGTTCAGGGAACCTAGAGTATTCAATTCCAGCCCATTGGAGCCGGTGGTGCTGGTGGTCGTACCCGCGGTGGTCGTGGTCGTAGGAGTCGTAGTGTTGATGTTGCTCTGCAGGGTGATGGTGGCGCTGCTCGGCGGGAGGAATCCCAGAGTGCGCGATTTGTCTTTGCTGATCTGCAATACCGCGATGTCGACAATCACTTCCGGGCGCGCCCGGTCCAGGTCGTCCACCAGCTTTTCCGCCAGCGCAATCTGGTCGGGCGTGCCCCGCACCACCAGCGCATTCTGCGAGAGCAACTGCTGCACGCGCTGCACATCTAGCACGGCGCGAATCGCGTTCACCACATCTTGCAACTCAGTGGGCTGCGAAATATTGGAAAGATAAAAAGTCTTGAGGACGCTCTGCTCCAACTCCTTGCGCTTGGCGGGATTGTCCTGCGCCACGAAGATCGTGTTTCCAGTCACCGGACGCCAGAAGGTCTTTGATTCCAGCGCCGTGATCTCCAGCGCGTCTTCCAGCGTGACTCCATTCAGCTCGACCTTGATGCGGCGCGAGGTGTAGTCCGGATCGAAAAGGACGTTGATCCCAGCCAACTGCCCGATAGTTTGATAGATGACCTTGGAATCTTCGGTGAGCTTTACCGTGATCGGGACGTTTGAGATGGGGGCAAGTTCGATCGGACCCGCTGCATCCCTGATCTCCTTTTCCAGTTTGCTCGGCGGACCCGCGGCCTGCGGCGGAGGATGGCTGGCATCGTTAATCATCTGCAGCGTGCGCTGCAGTTCCTGCTGCGCGATAGCAAGCGAAGGATCGATCTGCGCGGCTTTTTGAAAATCGATCAGCGCCTCCTGCAGTTTGCCCTGATCGCGGAGTTCCTGACCCTGATGGACGATCGTCGCCGCGGCCTTAAAGCGCAACCGCTGGAAAGAGGACTTATAACGCAAATCCTTTGGTTTTAGATCGTAGGCCTGCTTGTAAAAATTGTAAGCCGCTTCGAAGTTCTCCCGCGCCTCGGCGTCCTGGCCCTTGTCATAGGCAGTCTTGGCCTTATCGGCGATGGCCGGCAGTATGGCGAGTATTACCAGCAGCACAGCGGCCGCAGGCTTCAGACGTCTCATTCGCATTCCTCGTCTATAAAATCTTCGCCGGTCAAGCGGACTTTACCCCACCCGCCGGCGAACCAGGGATTCGCTCTCATACTCGCGCGACCGCAAAAGAGCGCTTTCGCTGCGATTATAGCATCGCGTTTCCCAGCTCTCCGTGTGACTGCACCTGCGAGAGTTCTACTCTTTGGTCTTAGTCCAAAAGGGGATAGATCGTCTTCGGGTCCCGACGGCGCCGTGCCTTATAGTTGTTATCCTAATAGTTGTCATCCTGACGCGGGCGCTCTTTGCCCGCCGAAGGACCCAGGCGAGCCGCGCGAACCGTCGCGTTCTTTGCGACGCAATAATCGCGCGTCTGGCTCGCTTCCCTATCCTGCCGCAGACCGTTCCACACTGTTAAGATGAATCCGAACCCATGCCCCGCCAATCCACCCACCAAACCAAGCCCAGCCCGGACAAATCCCCCCACCGCGAACCGACAGCCTCCGGCCAGCGAGACGCCGCCGTTAATAGGATCGCTTCACATAACTACTTCTTGCTGGAAAAATTTGAGTGCGGGGTCGTCCTTACGGGAACCGAGGCCAAATCAGTCCGCGGCGGCCTTGCCAACCTCAAAGATTCCTACGGCTTGGTGAAAGACGGCGAACTCTGGCTGCTCAACGCCCACATCGGCCCCTACGAGCACGGCAACATCCACAACCATGCCCCGCTCCGCACCCGTAAACTGTTAATGCACAAAGAAGAAATCCGCAAGCTGATCGGCAAGACCCAACAAAAAGGCCTGACCTTAATTCCCACCCGCATGTATTTCAAAAATGGCAAAGTGAAGGTCGAATTAGCCCTGGCCAAAGGCAAACAGCTATGGGATAAGCGCGAAACCGAACGCCGGAGAACAGCGGACAAAGAAGCGCGCGAAGCAATACGAGGCCGGAAGAAGTAGCAGTAGCGCCGCCGTCCGGGCGGCTGGTAACCTGCGAGGACGAGAAAAAGGGACAGAACCGAACCACCCGCTTCGATTTCCTGATATTCGATTCCCCTGAAATAAGATTTCAGACCCTTGTCACATACGAGTGACTGCGATGTGGGTCGAGCCCCTTTCTTGTATCAAATCTCCTGCCTCGGGCGGCGCTCCGGGGTCGACCCTTTCTAGAGTCGAGCTCACAACATCGAACGTCTTGAGGTAAGGATTCCCATCGAAAAGTAGTCCCAGACTATTCAACACCTGCGGATAACCGGCTGAGTTATAAGCTTCCGCACTTCCTTTGTGATCCCAGAAGCTGATGGTTGCGACTTCTCTGCCGTCGGCGGCCGCCAGGACAATCAAATCCAGGAAACCTTCCTGCGTTCTTAGCCAGGGAAGGATTTCCCGCTCCATCAGATTGGTAAATTCCTTAAGTGAGTTCGGTTTCAAGCGCGCAGCAACCTTACGGACAAACATACGCCACCCTTCCTTTTGGTTCATCTTTGGTTCATCTTGGCCGCCGACTTCAACAGTCTTCAGCAAGTCGGCGTCCAGATATCATTGCGAATCGGAAGAACCGCTCCCCCAGCGGTTCTCCCGACTCGGGTTTACCCCCTCAAGTATGAAACCGCCGGTGCGCCCTAGCAGGACCGCGGCTCGATGCTAACTCCGCAGCGACCCGTCCGGCACCGGCCAGTGTTTCATAACAGCGGCAATTTGCTGGAAGTCTGAACAAAAGGCAACAAAACTGTTCCCGGATTTGAGCTAACCAGCTAACGCGCGGAAGAAAAAGCAGTTACCCGAATTTCTGACCTGCCATGCTAAAATCTCCCGCATTCTGCAGCGGGGCGTTCGTATGCAGCAAAGCAGACCAGCGGGCCGGATTGTTCGCTTTGGATCCTTCGAGGCTGATTTCCAGGAAGGCAAGCTCACTAAGTCCGGGACCAGAATTCGCCTCCAGGAACAACCGTTACAGATTCTCGCACTCTTGCTGGAGCGTCCCGGCCAGATCGTGACCAGAGAAGAAATCCGCCAAAAACTCTGGTCGCGCGATACATTCGTGGAGTTTGACGACGCCTTGAATACGGCGGTGCGGAAGCTCCGCGCGGCTTTGAACGACTCGGCGGACAATCCCAGGTTTCTGGAAACCGTTCCCCGCCGAGGCTATCGGTTTGTTGCTCCGGTGGCCTGGACGCCCGAACTGCAAGCCGCAGCTCCGATCGCAGCTCCCAGCAAGGATCGGGTCAGGTGGCGCCACTATCTTTGGCCCGCCGTGGGTCTAATCATGGCAGTTGCGGCGGTTGGAGAATACCGGCATCTTCACCGTCCCGCTTTCCAAATCACCGCCAGGGACACGATCGTTCTCGGTGATTTCTCGAATTCCACGGGCGACGCGGTGTTCGATGACACGCTTAAGACTGCGCTCAACGTTTCTCTTCGGCAATCGCCTTTCTTGAATGTGCTCTCCGACAGCGAGGTCGCTAAAGCCCTGCAACTGATGACCCGTCCAGCGAGCACGAAGCTGACGCCCGAGGTCGCACGCGAAGTTTGCCAGCGTGCGGGCAGCAAGGCTTATCTCGCCGGAGCGATTGGCACCCTCGGCAGCGAATACGTGCTGGGGTTGAAGGCGGTGAATTGCCAGAGTGGAGACACGCTGGCAGAAGATCAGAGGACGGCAGCTTCCAAAGAGAAGGTGCTCGACGCGCTAGGCGATTCTGCATCCCGCCTGCGCGCCGAACTCGGTGAATCGCTGGCTACCGTGCAGAAGTTTGATATTCCGCTGGAACAGGCCACTACGTCTTCGCTCGAAGCTTTGCGAGCGCTCAGCCTTGGCAGAAGGGCGTCCGACGACAAAGGCCCCGCCGCAGCCCTGCCTTACGATCAACGCGCCGTTGCGCTTGATCCTGATTTTGCCATGGCCTACAGGGCGTTGGGCATCGACTACGCCACTCTCAGCGAACTCGGGCGGGCCAGCGAGTATTTCACAAAGGCATTTCAGTTGCGCGAGCATGCCAGCGAGCGGGAAAGGCTCACCATCAGTGCCGACTATTATTCCTACGCGACCGGAGAACTCGATAAGGCGGCCCAGACGTTTCGCGAAGAGATGGAGATCTACCCGCGGGAAGATGCAGCCTATGTCAATTTAGGCCTGGTGTATGCCGCACAGGGGCAGTATGACAAAGCCACGGAGATCACCAGACAAGTCGCACGCCGCGCACCGGAAGCAGTGAGTGAATACGAAAATCTTGCCAACTACGCTCTTGCCTTGCAGCGCTACGACGAAACCCGGCAAGTCATCCATGAGGCGCAGGCGCGCAATGTGGATGATTTCATATTGCATAATGCCTCGTATGCTCTCGCGTTTGTCGGTGCAGACCCCGCGGCGATGGCTGAGCAGGAACGTTGGTTTGCCAGCAAGACGGAGTTTGAAAACGTTGGACTCGCGCTGCAATCCGACACCGAGGCGTATGCCGGCCATCTTCGCAAGGCCCGGGAAATGACCGAGCGCGCAGTTAACTCCGCGGTGCGAGCGGATAACAAAGAGAATGCCGCCGTCTATTTAGCGATTGCTGCGCAGCGAGAAGCTGCTTTCGGTAATGCCGCGCAAGCCCGGCATACTGTGGTAGGGACTTTGAAGCTTGCTCCCGCGAGTCAGGGAGCGAAGAGCGAAGCGGCCCTCGCGCTGGCCATGGCCGGCGATACAGCGCGGGCCGAATTCTTGGCGCAAGACTTAGCGAAACGCTTCCCACTTGATACTCAGGTGCAGGCGCTCTGGCTGCCGGCGATTAACGCGCAATTGGCTCTCGACAAAAAGAAACCAGCCGATGCCCTCAATATTCTGCAAGCTGCTTCCGCCGTCGAGTTGGGACAAATTCCGTTCGTCAACAATATCTCCTGCCTCTATCCGGTGTACGTACGCGGAGAGGCCTACCTGGCCGCCGGACAGTCCGAAGCTGCCGCCGCCGAGTTCGAGAAGATCCTCGCTCATAGCGGCATTGTCTGGAATTGCTGGACCGGAACTTTGGCGCATCTCGGAGTAGCTCGCGCCCACGCCTTACGGTCAAGAACTTTTCAAGGGCAGGGGCAGGGAGCAGATGCCGATAAGTCCCACGCTCGCGCTCTCGCCGCCTACAAAGATTTCCTCACCCTCTGGAATTCCGCCGACCCCGACATCCCAATCCTGAAAGAAGCCAAGGCGGAGTACGCCAAACTCCAGTAGCTGAAAAGCACTTTCCGCGATCGCTTACATGCTCACCGATAGCTGTGGTTAGCCAACACTTACTCATTGAGGATGGCCGACCGGGGTCAATGAGTGTAATCGCGATTTTGCAACAGCTACCGCCCCACTCTTGGGATACGGATACTTGAGGACTGTAGTGAAAAGTCCGACCCAGCTGCCTGCGAGGGCTCAGACTGGCTCTGATCCTCCGGTGACGCAGTTTTGGGCTCCGGGATGGTCGCAAAGATGCGGGTCCCTGCGCCATCGGAATCGATATGCATGGTCCCTTCGAATTGATGGAGGCGTTCCCGCATCCCGCTTATTCCGACGCCTGAGCGTCCCGATTGAATCTCGGCCAGACGTGCGGGGGACATGCCCTTGCCCTGGTCCTTGATTTCTAAGTTAATTTGATTCGATTCACAGGCAATCCGAATCGAAGCGGTCTTACTCTCGGAGTGCCGGTGAATGTTCGTCAAACATTCCTGCACCAGCCGAAAGATCACGAGTTCCATGTCACGCGGCAGTCTGCCGAACTCCTTAGGAATGTCAAGCTGAACTTCTAGTCCGCTGCGTTCCCGAAGCCCTTGTAGATACCAACTGATCGCGGAATATAGTCCGTTCTCGTCCAACAAGGGCGGATGCAACAGGTAAGAAGTCGTGCGTATCTCGCGGTGCAACTGTTGAACTGTTTTCTGGATTTCCTCAATCTTCGAGGCAACATCCGATGATTGGTAACCCGCCTCTTGCATGAATAGTTCAAAGTTTATGTCAAGTACAGTCAATGTCTGACCCACGCTGTCGTGCAATTCGCGCGCGATATGCCGGCGTTCTTCATCCTGGCTTCGCAGCAATCGCCAGGAAAGCTGGCGCACACGGTTGGACTGCTCCTCCAGTTCTCGCGTGCGAGCACGCACTTCTGCATCTAGTGTTTGAGCCAGTTTGCGGAAATTTTCCTCTGCCTCTTTGCGAGCAGTAACGTCGGTGGCTGCACCGAACCACTCCAGGATCTCGCCGTTTCCGTTGAGCAGCGGAACCGCTCGCGAGTAAGTCCAGCCGAGCGTTCCGTCTGCCCGGCGGACGCGATGTTCAAGCTGGAACGGGTTCCTTGTCCGCACCGCTTCGCGTATCGCATCCAACACAAGCGGCTGATCGTCAGGATGAATATATTCGTTCAGCCAATCGCTCCTCGGTCCGCCCGTATCCGCAACGAAGCCCCTTCCATCGAGCTGGCCCAACTCGCTCCAGTCGGGACTCATG
>Ga0209693_10000007_pt1 | contig 83050 bp, 68 predicted proteins | sample HubBroMetageWRM3_FD_188345 | JGI IMG/M metagenome (GOLD analysis project Ga0209693, IMG submission 188345) | Warmed soil microbial communities from the Hubbard Brook experimental Forest, New Hampshire - Hubbard Brook CCASE Soil Metagenome WRM 3... | ecosystem: Environmental > Terrestrial > Soil... | reverse complement strand
CGACTCGTAAGCATGCGCTTACTCGCCCGTCGCCTTCGCGCCGGCCATGGCTCGGCTCCCGACTCGTAAGCATGCGCTTACTCGCCCGTCGCCTTCGCGATGATCTCCTTCGACACGTTCGCCGGCACTTCGGCGTACGAGTCGAACACCATGGAGTAGTTCGCCCGGCCTTGAGTCTTGGAACGCAGGTCCCCGACGTAGCCGAACATCTCCGACAGCGGCACGTGCGCCCTGACTACTCGCGCACCGCTACGCTCCTCCATGGCCTGGATCTGGCCACGGCGGGAGTTCAGGTCGCCGATCACGTCGCCCATGTAATCCTCCGGCGTAGTGACCTCGACAGCCATGATCGGTTCCAGGATCACCGGCTGCGCTTGCGCGGCCGCCTTTTTCAGCACCTGTGAACCGGCGATCTTGAACGCCATTTCCGACGAGTCGACCTCGTGGAAGGACCCGTCAAGCAGGGTGACCTTCACGTTCACCAGCGGATAGCCGGCCAGCACGCCGTACTGCATGGCGTCCTGCGCACCGGCGTCCACCGAGGGGATGTATTCGCGCGGGATGCGCCCACCGGTGACCTTGTTCTCGAACTCGTAGGTCGCGCCGTCTTCGCCGCTGAACGGCTCGAGGCTGATCAGTACCTTCGCGAACTGGCCGGAACCACCGGTCTGCTTCTTGTGGGTGTACTCGACCTTTTCCACTTTCCGCTTGATGGTCTCCTTGTAGGCGACCTGCGGCTTGCCGACATTGGCCTCGACCTTGAACTCGCGGCGCATGCGGTCCACCAGAATGTCCAGGTGTAGCTCGCCCATGCCACCGATCACGGTCTGGCCGGTCTCGACGTCCTGGTGCACCTTGAAGGTCGGATCCTCCTCGGCGAGCTTCTGGATCGACAGGCTCAGCTTCTCCTGGTCGCTCTTGGTCTTCGGCTCGATGGCCACCTCGATCACCGGATCGGGGAAGCTCATCGACTCCAGCACGACCTGGTTGTTCGGGTCGCTCAAGGTGTCACCCGTGGTGGTGTCCTTCAGCCCGATCACCGCGTAGATGTGACCGGCACTGGCCGTCTCCACCGGGTTCTCTTTGTTGGAGTGCATCTGGAACAGCTTGCCCAGCCGCTCCTTCTTGCCCTTGGTCGCGTTGATGACCTGCGAGCCGGAATCGACTTTGCCGGAGTACACCCGGACGTAGGTCAGCTTGCCGAAAAACGGGTGCGTGGCGACCTTGAACGCCAGCGCTGAGAACGGCTCGTCGGTGGTCGCGTGCCGCACGATCTCGTCATCCTCTTTGCCGGGCGCGTGCCCGACCGCGGGCGGGACGTCCAGCGGCGACGGCAGGTAGTCGACGACGGCGTCGAGCATGGGCTGCACGCCCTTGTTCTTGAACGCGCTGCCGCACAGCACCGGGTACGCCTGAGAGGTGATCGTCAGATTGCGCAGAGCGCCCTTGATCTCTTCGACGGTGAGTTCCTCGCCACCGAAGTACTTCTCCAGCAGTGCCTCGTCCGTCTCGGCGACGGCCTCGAGCAGCTTGGTGCGATACTCCGCGGCCTTGTCGGCCAGATCGGCGGGGATCTCGATGGTGTCGTAGGTCTCGCCCAGCTTGGTCTCGCCACGCCACACCTTGGCGTTCATTTCGACCAGGTCGACGATGCCCTCGAACTCGCTCTCCGAGCCGATGGGCAACTGGATCGGGATCACGTTGGCGCCGAGGCGTTGTTCCATGGTCTTCACCGAGAAGTAGAAGTCGGCGCCGATCTTGTCCATCTTGTTGACGAAGCAGATCCGCGGGACGTCGTACTTGTCGGCCTGTCGCCAGACCTGTTCGGACTGTGGTTCGACACCCTCCTTGCCGTCGAAGACGGCAACGGCCCCGTCGAGCACCCGGAGGCTGCGCTCCACCTCGACGGTGAAGTCGACGTGCCCGGGGGTGTCGATCAGGTTGATTTGGTTGTCTTTCCAGAAGGTGGTGGTAGCGGCGGAGGTGATGGTGATACCCCGCTCCTGCTCCTGCTCCATCCAGTCCATGGTGGCGGCGCCATCGTGCACCTCACCGATCTTGTAGCTGATGCCGGTGTAGTAGAGGATGCGCTCGGTGGTCGTGGTCTTGCCGGCATCGATGTGCGCCATGATGCCGATATTGCGGACCTTGCTCAGGTCGGTAAGCACGTCCTTCTGTGCCACAGAAGTCTTCCCAACTCTTTCGGTTATTTAGCTAGCTGTTGTTCTCGCCCCGGCCACATTGCCGATGTCGCCACCGCGGCTCCGTGCGCGGCGTTCGGTCCTACCAGCGGTAATGGGCGAAGGCGCGGTTTGCCTCGGCCATCTTGTGGGTGTCCTCACGTCGCTTGACGGCGGCCCCGAGCCCATTGCTGGCATCCAGGATCTCGTTTGCCAGGCGCTCGATCATGGTCTTCTCCCGGCGCTGCCGCGAGAAGCTGACAAGCCAACGCAGCGCCAGCGTGGTGGACCGCTCGGGTCGCACCTCGACGGGCACCTGGTAGGTCGCACCACCGACGCGGCGGCTGCGCACCTCCAGGGCCGGCTTGACGTTGTCCAATGCCCGCTTGAGAGTGATCACCGGATCGGTGCCGGTCTTGTCCCGGGCTTGTTCGAGCGCAGCATATACAATGCGCTCGGCCAGGGATTTCTTCCCCTGCATCAAAACCTTGTTCACCAATTGGGTGACCAGCTGCGATCCGTAGACCGGGTCGTTGACCAACGGACGCTTCGGCGCGGGCCCTTTGCGCGGCATTAGCTCTTCTCCTTCTTGGCGCCGTAACGGCTGCGAGCCTGCTTGCGGTTCTTGACTCCCTGGGTGTCAAGCGAACCGCGGATGATCTTGTACCGCACACCGGGCAGGTCCTTGACTCGGCCACCACGCACCAGAACCATCGAGTGCTCCTGCAGATTGTGGCCTTCGCCGGGGATGTAGGCAGTGACCTCGACCTGACTCGTCAGCTTCACACGCGCAACCTTCCGAAGCGCCGAGTTCGGCTTCTTCGGAGTGGTGGTGTATACGCGGGTGCATACGCCACGACGCTGTGGGCTGCCCTTCAGAGCCGCGGTCTTGACCTTGGCGATCTTGTCCCGACGACCCTTGCGGACCAGCTGCTGAATGGTTGGCATGTACCGGCTTTCTGTGTTGCTGTTTACGTTCTGGCTAAGCGATGCAAGTCTCTGTACTGCAATTACACCCCGCCGCAAGACCCCGCGGCCGGGTGTGTCGCATGCGCGCAGCGCCGGATTTCTCCGTCGCGTCGGGGACATGCGAATTAGCCCGGCATCCGTTACCTCACGTCAGGCGCCGTAAGCCGCCAGGCACGAGCTACCACGATACCTGTCGACGGTCTGGCAGGTCAAAGCGGCTCAGAGCGACCTCAAAGTGAGTTGACACCGCCGTGTGCCGTGCGCTTCTCCAAGCCCGCCGCCAGCCGCAGCACCATGTCCGAGAACACCACGTCGGTGTCGATCTCGTCCATCACGCCGGTCATTTCCAACAACACAAATCCGTGCATTGCCGACCAGAACTCCAGCGCCGCGTAGAAGGCCTCGTCGCCGTCAAGGCCGTATGAAGACAACACCGCGATCACCGGTGCCGCCGCACCCCTGGTCGCAGCGGTGTACTCGGCGTCATCGCCGCCCAGCGGCATCCGGGTGAACGCCGAGTACCGGCCGGGGTGATGATGCGCATAGCTGCGGTAGGCGCCGGCCATGACCAGCACCGCGTCGTCACCGGCGCGACCCTCACCGACCCTGTTGAGCATGTTGATGATGTCGTCGATGACCCGAATCCGCACCGCTCGGCGCAGGTCTTCCAGGCTGTCGACGTGGTTGTACAGCGACGGTCCCTTGGTCCCGAGCTGTGTCGCCAGCGCGTTGATGGTCAGCGAATCCCAGCCCTCCCGGTCCAGAAAAGTCAGCGCGCCATCGACGATGCCGCCGCGGCTCAGCTTGGCCGGACGCGCCCCGGATTTCCCGGCACGCTGGCGCCCACCCGCTGACGGCGGTTCCGGCTGAGCTGTCATGGCAATCGCCCTTCGGTGAACTTCAGGGTGAACTTGAGGGTGAACTTGATGGTGAACTAATGACTCTAGTTGACAGGGACGCAAAACACGTGCGTCATACGCGGTGTCTCAGCGCCCAAGTAATTGCCGAATAAGTCTGCCGTCGAGCAGGTGGATGCACGTAGTCTGCTTCAAAGCTCAGTCGAGCAGATTCACCCGTCATGAGGGGGCCCCAGTGAATTGGACAACCGTCGCCGGGTCACTTGCAACATGTCTCACCACCATCGCGGCCGCGGCAGCCGCCCCACCACCGACCGCGGACGCCAAGAACGGCGACACTCACGTCGTAGGGGAGGGTATCGAGCGGACGCTGGACTGCAACGATGCGACCCTGATCGTCGACGGTACGAGAATCAGCGTCAACGCGAAGGGGAACTGCTGGGCAGTGACGATGATGGGCTCGTCCAACACCGTTGTCGCCGACGGGGTCACGCACGACATCACCGTCTACGGCTGGGACCAGACGGTGTTCTATCACAACGGTGCGCCGTTCATCTGGGACCGCGGCCGCGAACTGGGCATGACCAACCGGCTGCAGCAGGTGCCCGGCTGAAGCCGCGCGACGTCAACTCCACCGACCACCAACACCACGCCTGACCAAGCGAAATCGAGGACCCATGCGCGCCCAGATCACTGACCGCTCGCCCAGACTTGCCGCCCTCGCCGTGGCGCTGACCCTCATGCCGGTAGCTATCGGGCTGGCCTCCTGCAGTTCTACGGCGAACCCCCCGGCGGGTTCGTCAACCTCCAGCACCGCTGCGACAACGACAAGCGGCACGGCCGCGCCGACGACATCGACCAGCGGGTCCACAACGGCGTCAGTCGAAATCGGGAACACTCTGAACTACGGGTCGATCGCGACCACTGCCACGATTGACTGCGCAAACGGCAAATCGCTGAACGTGGCCGGCTCGAACAACACGCTGACCGTCACCGGCAGCTGCGAGACGGTGTCCGTCAGCGGCGCGAACAACAAGATCAACTTCGACAAGGTCAACGGCCGGATCACGGTGTTGGGACTCGACAATACGATTACCTACAAAGACGGTGACCCGAAAGTTGACAACATCGGCTCGGGAAACACCATCAACAAGGGCAGCTGACCGGCTAACCCGCCGGGGCGCCATGGCGGCCGGCGCCCGCGGCGAACCGTCCGGCACCGTCCCTGGCCTCAGCGGCGACGCGGTGCATACTGGCGAACTCGACATTGAGCGCATCGGATTCCGACAATCCCCACTGGTGCAGCGCCGACCGTCGATCTGATCGCATGCACTGCTGCGGCAGTGCGGCCAGTTGAGCGGCCAGTTCCTCGGCCGCCTTGCGGGCCTGGCCTTTGGGCACGACTCGATTGGCCAACCCGATCGCCAATGCTTCATCGGCCGCCACCGCGCGGCCGGTGAGAATCATGTCCATCGCGCGGCTTTGCCCGATCAGCCGAGGCAACCGCACGGTGCCGCCATCGATGAGCGGCACCCCCCACCGCCGGCAGAACACCCCGAACACAGCGTCTTCCTCAGCCACCCGCAGATCACACCAGATGGCCAACTCCAGACCACCGGCAACGGCGTAGCCGCTGACCGCGGCGATCACAGGTTTGGACAGCACCATTCGCGTCGGCCCCATCGGCCCGGGGCCCGTGCGGTGCACGGCATTGGCCTCGGGCGTGCCGAAAGCCTTCAAATCGGCTCCGGCGCAGAAGGTTCCGCCGTCACCCCACAGCACGGCCACTGACGCGGCGTCGTCGCGGTCGAATTCATCGAACGCCACATACAGCGCCGCCGCTGTCGGGCCGTTGACGGCGTTGCGCGCCGCGCGCCGGTCGATGATCACCGTGGTCACTGGGCCTTTGCGCTCTACACGCACCGGACCGCTCATGTCGCCTCCAGGAGTTGGGTTGTGTCGCGTCGCTCCGTCAGTTCAGTGGCGAAGTCGTGGTAGGCGGCGCGCAGCGGGGCCCCAGGCCAATCAGCGGGCAGCAGTTCGGCGGGCAGCATCGGGTCGGTGAGCAAGTGGCGCACCATCGCCGCGGCCACCACAAACCGACCTGGAACGTCGCAGGCCTCAGCCATCTCATTGAGAAGCCGGTGGCCGGTCGCTGCCCACGAGGGCAGGTCCCACAGCTGGCCGGCCAGCTCGGCAGAAGCGCTGTCGCGTGCTTTCAGTACCCGTACCCGGTCGCGGACATCGGGATCCAGATCCAGATCGAGGTTGTCGGGCCGCATCCACACCCCTTCGCGTAGTTCACCGAAGCGCATGTCGTGCATGGTGTTTCGCAGTGTCGCCCGGGTGCGGGCATCAGTGCCAACGCTGGTGACGATCAGCATGATCCAGTCTTTACCCGAGGCCCGTACCCGCGGGCGCATGGCTTCGTCCTGGCGCCGCTGGCGGGCCAGCAACCGATCCGATAGCCGGTAGCCGTCGGCGGATCGGATCAGATCGCCGGCGCCGACCATACGGGTCAGCGCGACCCGCAACGTCGTCTCCTTGATACCGAAGTCAGCTGTCAGCCTGATCAATTCGCTGGCGCTGGCCCACGCCGGATGGAGGCCGAGCAGCACGCTGAGCACTACTGATCGGGCCGTCATGTTCGGCATCGTTTACACCTGTTCTAGACCGGAGAAGCCCGGCGGCCGTAGTCGCCGAACGGCTCGTCACGATGCCGTACCGCCTCGCGGAAGCCGTGCTCAACCGAGTCCGCGACAAAGGCGTGCCCCTCGGGCGTGTGCCGGGCAACACCGTCGAACACGGTGCTGACCATCCTGCTGGTGGCTACACCCTGTTGCAGCAGAGCGGAATTGAGCGCGAGCTTGACCATGATCAGCTGATTGACCGGCACCGCCGCGATCCGCTGTACCAGTCGCTCGGTGCGCTCATCGAGGTCTTTCGGGTCCGGAGCCTCGACGGCAAGGCCCCATTCGGCGGCTTGCGCGCCGGTGATGCTGTCGCCAGTGAACAGCAGGCGCTTGGCACGTTGGTCGCCAAGCCGATGCGCCCACAAACCTGCCGCCGGAACGCCCCACACCCGCGTCGGCGGGTAGCCGATCTTGGCATCGGCGGCAGCGATCACCTGGTCGGCGTGTAGCGCGATGTCGGTACCGCCGGCCACGCAGTAACCGTGGATCTTGACCACTGTCGGCTTGTCGGCGTGCATCAGGCTGGAGAACCCGCGCACGAACCGGCTCATCATCTGGTAGTCGATCACCGGGTCCCACGGCTGATTGGGCAGGTGGTTGATCCCCTGAGTCTTACCGTCCAGCACCGTGCCCCGGTAGGCGCCTTTAAGGCCCGCGTCGCCGGCCGAGCCGGTGCGGTCGGCATAGGCAGACAGATCGAAGCCCGCGCAGAAGCCCTCGCCGCGACCGGACACCAGAATGACGTGCACATCAGGGTCAAGGTCGGCTCGCTCCACCAAGGCCGAGAGCTCCAGCGGAGTGTCCGCTACGATCGCGTTGCCCTTCTCCGGTCGGTTGAAGGTGATCCGCGCAACCCGGTCGGTGACCTCATAGGTCATCGTTTTCAGGTTGCCGAAGTCGACTGGCCTGATTGCGTGAGTCATCGTTTGTACTCAGCCCTTTGCTCAGCCTTTTACTAAGGCTCGCTCGAGAATGGGTGCGAGATCCAGCCCGGCCGGCATGGTGCCGAACGCCCCGCCCCACTGGCCACCGAGCCGGGTGGCGAGAAACGCCTCGGCGACGGCGGGATGGCCGTGGCGAACCAGCAGCGATCCCTGCAGCGCCAGACAGATGTCCTCAGCGACCTTGCGGGCGCGGTACTGGATGGTGTCAAGGTCGGCCAGCTGCGGACCCAGCTTCCCGACGTGGCTGTCCAGCCTGGGATCGTGACCCGCGCTCTCGCCCAGCTCGGCGAACAGCACCTCGACGCACTCGGGACGAGTTGCCATGGCGCGCAACGTATCGAGCGCACTGACATTACCCGAACCCTCCCAGATGCCCATCAACGGTGCCTCGCGGTACAACCGCGGCATCCCGGATTCCTCCACATAGCCGTTGCCGCCCAGGCATTCCAGCGCTTCGGCGGCATGCGGGGTGGCGCGCTTGCAAACCCAGTACTTGCTGGCCGCCAGGCCAATGCGGCGCAGCAGTGCCGCTGTTCGGTCTCCGCGCACCGCGCTGTCGGTGGCACCGGCCATCCGCATGGCGACCATCGTGGCGGCCTCTGCCTCTACCGCCAGGTCCGCCAGTACGTTGCGCATGAGCGGTTGGTCAATCAGGTAGGCGCCGAACGCCTTTCGGTGCTGGGCGTGGTGGATGGCACGGATCAGGCCGGTGCGCATGCTGGTCGCGCTGCCCAGGGCGCAGTCCAGCCTGGTGAGGTTGACCATCTCGATGATCGTTGGGACACCCCGGCCCTCCTCCCCCACCAACCACGCGGTGGCCCCGTCGTATTCGACCTCGCTCGAGGCGTTGGCGTGGTTGCCGAGCTTGTCCTTGAGCCGTTGCAGGAACATCCGGTTGCGGGTGCCGTCTGGGAGCAGCCGCGGCAGCAAGAAGCACGAAAGCCCGCCCGGCGCCTGCGCGAGCACTAAGAAGATGTCACACATCGGCGCCGACGTGAACCACTTGTGACCGGTCAGGCTGTAAGTGCCGTCGGCGTTCCGGGTCGCCTGGGTGGTGCCTGCGCGCACATCGGATCCGCCCTGCTTCTCGGTCATCGACATGCCCGCGGTGATACCGGCTTTGGTGGTGGCCAGCTTGAGTTCCGGGTCGTACTCGCGACTGGTCAGCAATGGCTCATAGACGGCTGCCAACTCAGGATTGAACCGCAGCGCCGGCACGACGGCGTATGTCATCGAGATCGGGCAGACGTGACCCGGCTCGACCGTCCATGCCGAGGTCTTGGCGGCCCGCACCACATGCGCGCCCGGCCGCTCGTCGGCCCACGGTGCGGCGTGCATGCCGTGGGCGATCGCCGTGCGCATCAGCTCGTGGTAGGCCGGGTCGTACTCCACCTCGTCAACCCGGTGCCCGTACCGGTCGTGGGTATGCAGGATGGGCCGGTTGCGGTCGGCAAGCTCACCCCACCGCCAGGCTTCGCGGCTGGCCGAGATCGCCCCAACCTCGTTCACCTCATCCAGGCCCCATTGGCCGCCCTCGCGGATCAGGGCCTCGACGAGTACCGGAGACGTCGCGGGGTTGTAGTCCTCCAGATCGGGGACCTGGTTGGTGACGACATGGGTATCTGACATGCCACCAATATTACAGTTTTCCGACAATCGCACAAGAGGTGTAACACCCATGTTGATGCGGGGCGACTCGACCCAGAACGGTGTCAACGGTAGGCCCGGCACCCGGTTGCGACGTCAGCCGCTGGTCTTTTCTCTGGTCTTTTCTCTAAGGAACGCGATGTCGTCTTTACGGCCCTCGTCGGCGGTTTCGCAGATAACCGGCGCGTCCGCGGCTTTGACTGCCGCTACCAGCAACTCGGTATCGATCTGTCCGCTGCCGAGGTTGGCGTGACGGTCGCGACCCGAGCCCGCTTCGTCCTTCGAATCGTTGCAGTGCACCAGGTCGATTCGGCCGGTAATGGCCTTGATGCGATCTACGGCATGGACCAGCGCCTCACCTGCCGCCCATGCGTGGCAGGTGTCCAGACAGAAGCCAATTCCGGCGTCGCCGATGACATCCCAGAGCCGGGCGATGGTATCGAAGTGGCGGGCCATCGCGTGATCGCCGCCCGCCGTGTTCTCCAGGTACACCGGAACCTGGGTCTCCAGTTGGTCGAGCGCTTTGCGCCAGCGCTGGAAACCCTCGCCGAGGTCGTTGTCGTCGGCGACGTGGCCTCCGTGCACGATCACCGCGGCAGCGCCGATGTCGGCCGCCGCATCACACGTCTGCTGCAGGATCTTGCGCGACGGAATCCGCACCCGATTGTTCGCCGACGCGACGTTGATCAGGTAGGGCGAGTGGACGTAAATGGGCAGGGCGGCGGCTTTGAGCACAGCGGCGTCCTCGCGTGGCTTAGGCGCCTTCCAGCTCTGCGGGTTGCCGAGGAAAATCTGCACCACGTCAGCGCCCTCGGCCTGCGCCGCGGCCAGTGGATCCTGTGGGCTGACATGCGAACCGATGAGCACGTGGTCGAGTTTACTGCGGCGAGCAGACGCAGAATCGCACTGCGGGAGCCCACAGCGTGCGACTCTGCGTCTGCTCGGCATAGAAAAAAGAGCCCCGGGCGTAGGCCCGGGGCTCTCTTCTGGGACTAGCGATAATCCGAGTAGCCGTAATCGTCCAGCGGAACTGCAGCACCGGTGGCTTGGCCGAAGTCCGGGCTGTAGTACTGATCCTCGTAGGACGGGATCGTGTACGCCGCGGCGCGGGCCTCCTCGGTGGGCTGCACCTGGATGTTGCGGTAGCGGTTGATCCCGGTACCGGCCGGGATCAGCTTGCCGATGATCACGTTCTCCTTCAGACCTTGCAGCTTGTCGCTGCGGCAGTTGATCGCCGCATCGGTCAGCACACGCGTGGTCTCCTGGAACGACGCCGCCGACAGCCACGAGTCGGTGGCCAGCGACGCCTTCGTGATACCCATCAGCACCGGACGGCCGGCTGCGGGTTCGCCGCCCTCGGCCACCACCCGGCGGTTCGCCGCCTCGAACTCGGCACGGTCGATCAGCGAGCCGGGCAAGAACTCCGTTGAGCCCGAATCGATGATGGTCACCCGGCGCAGCATCTGCCGGACGATCACCTCGATGTGCTTGTCGTGGATCGACACGCCCTGAGCGCGGTAGACCTCCTGGGTCTCCCGGACCAGGTGGATCTGCACCTGGCGGGGCCCTTGCACCCGCAGCACCTCGTGCGGGTCGGCGGAGCCTTCCATCAGCTGCTGGCCCACCTCGACGTGGTCACCGTCGGAGAGCACCCGCTCGGAACCGTCGTCGTGCTTGAACACCCGCAGCCGTTGCCGCTTGGAGAGCTTGTCGTAGACCACTTCCTCGCCCCCGTCGTCGGGAACGACGGTGATCTTGTAGAAGCGCTCGCCCTCTTCGAGACGAACCCGTCCGGTGACGTCGGCGATCGGCGCCTTGCCACGCGGCACCCGGGCCTCGAACAGCTCCTGCACACGTGGCAGACCGCCGGTGATGTCCTCACCGACGCCACCCTGGTGGAAGGTCCGCATGGTCAGCTGCGTGCCGGGCTCACCGATGGACTGGGCCGCAACGATACCTACTGCTTCGCCGATGTCGACCAGCTTGCCGGTGGCCATGGAGCGGCCGTAGCAGGTCGCGCAGACACCGGTGCCGGTGGTGCATGTGAGCACTGAGCGCACCTTGATCTGCGTGATGCCCGCAGCCAGTAGGGCGTCGATCGACGGGTCACCGAGGTCTTCACCACGCGCGACGACGACGTTGCCGGCCTCGTCGACCGCGTCGGCGCCCAGAGTCCGCGCGTACGCCGATGTCTCGATGTACGGGTCGCGGATCAGCGTGCCGTCAGGCTGGCGTTCGGCCAGCTCGACGATGATGCCACGCTCGGTCTGGCAGTCGTGCTCGCGGACGATGACGTCCTGCGACACGTCCACCAGACGACGGGTTAGGTACCCCGAGTCGGCGGTACGCAATGCGGTGTCCGCCAGACCCTTTCGAGCGCCGTGGGTGTTGATGAAGTACTCCAGCACGGTCAGGCCTTCGCGGAACGACGACTTGACCGGCCGCGGGATGAACTCACCCTTGGGGTTGGTCACCAGACCCTTCATGCCAGCCAGTGTTCGGGTCTGGGTGAAGTTACCCGTCGCACCCGAATCGACGATCGTGATGATCGGGTTGTCGCTGGGGTAGTGCTCCCGCAGCGCCTTACCAACCTCGTCGGTGGCTTCCTTCCAGATCTCCACGAGTGCCTCGTTGCGCTCGTCGTGGTTCAAAGCGCCACGCTGGAACTGCTTTTCGACCTTGTCGGCTCGATCTTCGTAGAAGTCGAGGATCTCCTTCTTCCGCGGCGGAACCAACACGTCAGCCATCGAGACAGTGACGCCGCTTCGGGTCGCCCAGTAGAAGCCGGTGTCCTTGAGCTTGTCGACGGTCTGTGCGACCACGATCATCGGGTAGCGCTCAGCCAGATCGTTGATGATCGCAGCCTGCACCTTCTTGTGCATCTGCTTGTTGACGAATGGATAGCCCAGCGGCAGCAGCTCGTTGAACAACACCCGGCCCAGCGTCGTATCGGCCATCCACGAATCGCCCGGCTGCCAACCGTTCTCGCCGAACCGCTCGCTCTCGATCTCGGCGGGTGGACGCAGCTGGGTCAGCCGCACCTTGATCTTGGCCCGTACCGAGAGCACACCGCGGTCAGCCGCCATGATCGCTTCGGCCGGCGAGGAGTACACGCCCGTCTCCGGACGATCCTCGGCAGCCGGCCGGTATTCGCCGGTGTCGTCGTCGACCTCGGTGGTCAGGAAGTACAGCCCGGTCACCATGTCCAATCGCGGCATGGCCAGTGGGCGGCCGGACGCGGGCGACAGGATGTTGTTGGACGACAGCATCAGAATGCGGGCCTCAGCCTGCGCCTCGGCACTCAGCGGCAGGTGCACCGCCATCTGGTCACCGTCGAAGTCGGCGTTGAACGCTTCACACACCAACGGGTGCAGCTGAATAGCCTTACCTTCCACCAGCATTGGCTCGAAAGCCTGAATGCCCAACCGGTGCAGGGTAGGTGCGCGGTTCAGCAGCACCGGGTGCTCGGCGATGACCTCTTCGAGCACATCCCACACCTGAGGACGCTGACGCTCCACCATTCGCTTGGCGCTCTTGATGTTTTGCGCGTGGTTGAGGTCGACGAGCCGCTTCATCACGAAAGGCTTGAACAGCTCGAGCGCCATCAGCTTGGGCAGACCGCACTGGTGCAGCTTGAGCTGCGGGCCGACCACGATGACCGAACGCCCCGAGTAGTCGACGCGCTTACCCAGCAGGTTCTGCCGGAACCGGCCCTGCTTGCCCTTGAGCAGATCCGACAGCGACTTGAGCGGACGGTTGCCCGGCCCGGTAACGGGCCGGCCCCGACGACCGTTGTCGAACAGCGCGTCCACGGACTCTTGCAGCATCCGCTTCTCGTTGTTGACGATGATCTCGGGAGCGCCCAGATCGATGAGCCTCTTGAGCCGGTTGTTGCGGTTGATCACCCGGCGGTAGAGGTCGTTGAGGTCGCTGGTGGCGAACCGGCCACCGTCGAGCTGCACCATCGGCCGCAGCTCCGGTGGGATAACCGGGACGGCATCCAGCACCATGCCCATCGGCGAGTTGCCCGACTGCTGGAAAGCAGCGACCACCTTCAGTCGCTTCAGCGCACGAAGCTTCTTCTGCCCCTTGCCGTTTCGGATGACGTCACGCAGTATCTCGGCCTCGGCGTCGATGTCGAAGTTCTCGATCAGCTTCTGAATCGACTCCGCACCCATGGCGCCGGTGAAGTACTCGCCGTAGCGGTCGACGATTTCGCGGTAGAGGTTCTCGTCGACAATCAGCTGCTTGGGAGCCAGCTTGGTGAAGGTGCTCCAGATGTCCTCCAGCCGGTCCAGCTCACGCTGGGCGCGGTCGCGGATCTGACGCATCTCCCGCTCGCCGCCGTCCCGAACTTTGCGCCGGGCGTCGGCTTTCGCGCCTTCGGCCTCCAGCTCGGCCAGGTCGGCCTCCAGCTTCTGCGCACGGGCCTCCAGTTCGGCGTCGCGCTGATCCTCAACACCTTTGCGCTCCACCACCATTTCGGCCTCGAGCGTCGAAAGCTCGTTGTGCCGCATCTCGTCGTCGACCGCGGTAATCACATACGCGGCGAAGTAGATGATCTTCTCGAGATCCTTGGGGGCCAGATCCAGCAGGTAGCCGAGCCGACTCGGCACCCCCTTGAAGTACCAGATGTGCGTGACCGGTGCGGCGAGCTCGATGTGCCCCATCCGCTCGCGACGGACCTTGGCACGAGTCACCTCGACGCCACATCGCTCACAGATGATGCCCTTGAAGCGCACGCGCTTGTACTTGCCGCAGTAGCACTCCCAGTCGCGAGTCGGTCCGAAGATCTTCTCGCAGAACAGGCCGTCCTTCTCGGGCTTCAGCGTGCGGTAGTTGATCGTCTCCGGCTTCTTGACCTCGCCGTAAGACCATTGCCTGATGTCCTCCGCAGTAGCCAGGCCAATGCGGAGTTCATCGAAGAAGTTGACGTCGAGCACGTAACTTCCTTTCCCCTTGCGGGTGTAGTAACACTGTGTTCAATGGCGACTCGCGCAAGCACTCGTCGCTAGGCCAAGTCCTCAACAGACGCGGATTCGTTGCGAGACAAGTTGATTCCCAGGTTCGCCGCAGCCCGCTCAAGGTCTTCGTCCTCGCCTTCGCGCAGCTCGATCGCCGCGCCGTCCGACGACAGCACCTCAACGTTGAGGCACAGCGACTGCAGCTCCTTGAGCAGCACCTTGAACGACTCGGGGATACCCGGCTCCGGGATGTTCTCGCCCTTGACGATCGCCTCGTAAACCTTGACCCGGCCGACGGTGTCGTCGGACTTGATGGTCAACAGCTCCTGCAGCGTGTATGCGGCGCCGTAGGCCTGCATGGCCCAGCACTCCATCTCCCCGAACCGCTGGCCACCGAACTGCGCCTTACCACCCAGCGGCTGCTGCGTGATCATCGAGTAGGGGCCGGTGGAGCGGGCGTGGATCTTGTCGTCCACCAGGTGATGCAGCTTCATGATGTACATGTAGCCGACGGTCACCGGATACGGGAACGGCTCGCCACTGCGGCCGTCGAACAGCACCGCCTTGCCGTCGCCATTCACCATCACGTCACCGTCCCGGTTGGGCAGCGTGCAGGAAAGCAGACCCTGCAGCTCGGCCTCCTGCGCACCGTCGAACACCGGCGTCGACACGATGGCGTCCGCCTCTGCATGCAGCAGGTCTTCCGGCAGGTTGGCCGCCCAGTCCGGCGTCCCGCCGGCCACGTCGACCTTCCAGCCGGACTTGGCCACCCAGCCAAGGTGGGTTTCCAGGATCTGGCCGATGTTCATCCGTCGCGGCACACCGTGGGTGTTCAAGATGATGTCCACGGGAGTGCCGTCCGGGAGGAACGGCATGTCCTCGGCCGCCAGGATCTTGCCGATGACGCCCTTGTTGCCGTGCCGGCCGGCCAGCTTGTCGCCGTCGGAGATCTTGCGCTTCTGGGCCACGTAGACGCGGACCAGTTCGTTGACACCGGCCGGCAGCTCGTCGTCGTCCTCGCGGGAGAACACCCGAATGCCGATCACCTTGCCGGATTCGCCGTGCGGCACCTTCAGCGAGGTGTCACGGACCTCGCGGGCCTTCTCACCGAAGATCGCACGCAGCAGCCGTTCTTCCGGCGTCAGCTCCGTCTCCCCCTTCGGGGTGACCTTGCCGACCAGGATGTCGCCGTCACGAACCTCGGCGCCGATGCGCACAATGCCGCGTTCGTCCAGGTCGGCGAGCACCTCGTCGGAGACGTTCGGGATGTCCCGGGTGATCTCCTCGGCGCCCAGCTTGGTGTCGCGGGCATCGATCTCATGCTCCTCGATGTGGATCGAGGTGAGCACGTCCTCTTCGACCAGGCGGTTGGAGAGGATGATGGCGTCTTCGTAGTTGTGGCCTTCCCACGGCATGATCGCCACCAGCAGGTTCTTGCCCAACGCCATCTCGCCGTTCTCGGTGCAAGGACCGTCGGCGATGACCTGGCCGGCCTCGACCCGGTCTCCGGCGTCCACGATCGGTGACTGGTTGGCACAGGTGCCGTGGTTAGAGCGGGCGAACTTGCGCATCCGGTAGGTGTGCCGGGTGCCGTCGTCGGCCATCACGGTGATGTAGTCGGCGGACACCTCCTCGATCACCCCGGCCTTGTCGGCAGCCACCACGTCGCCGGCGTCGATCGCCGCGCGCAGCTCCATACCGGTGCCCACCAGCGGCGCCTCGCTACGCACCAGCGGAACCGCCTGGCGCTGCATGTTGGCGCCCATCAGGGCACGGTTGGCGTCGTCGTGCTCGAGGAACGGGATCATCGCCGTGGCCACCGACACCATCTGGCGCGGCGAGACATCCATGTAGTCCACCTCGGACGAAGGCACGTACTCCACCTCGCCCGCTTTCCGGCGGACCAGAACGCGCGTCTCGATGAACCGACCCGTCTCGTCGATCGGCGAGTTGGCCTGCGCCACGACGTGACGGTCCTCCTCGTCGGCGGTCAGGTATTCGATCTCGTCGCTGACCACACCGTCGACCACCTTGCGGTACGGCGTCTCGATGAACCCGAACGGGTTGACTCGCGCGTACACCGAAAGCGAGCCGATCAGACCGATGTTCGGACCCTCCGGGGTCTCGATCGGGCACATCCGGCCGTAGTGCGACGGGTGCACATCACGGACCTCCAGCCCGGCGCGCTCACGCGACAGACCGCCCGGACCCAACGCCGACAGCCGGCGCTTGTGGGTGAGGCCCGACAACGGGTTGTTCTGGTCCATGAACTGGGACAGCTGGCTGGTGCCGAAGAACTCCTTGATGGCGGCGACCACCGGCCGGATGTTGATCAGCGTCTGCGGCGTGATGGCCTCGACGTCCTGAGTGGTCATCCGCTCCCGGACAACCCTCTCCATCCTGGACATCCCGACCCGGATCTGGTTCTGGATCAGCTCGCCGACGGTGCGCAGCCGGCGGTTGCCGAAGTGGTCGATGTCGTCGGTTTCCACCGGTACCTCGACGCCGCCGGGAACAGTCATCGCGGACTGGCCCTCGTGCAGGCGCACCAGGTATTCGATGGTGGCGACGACGTCTTCTTCGGTCAGCGTCGACGACGTGATCGGCTCACCGACGTGCAGCCCGAGCTTCTTGTTGACCTTGTAACGACCAACCCTGGCCAGGTCGTAGCGCTTCTCCTTGAAGAACAGGTTCTCCAACAGGGTCTGCGCAGACTCTTTGGTGGGCGGCTCGCCCGGACGCAGCTTGCGGTAGATGTCCAGCAGCGCCTCGTCGGTGCCGGCGGTGTTGTCCTTCTCCAGCGTCGACATCATGATCTCAGAGAAACCGAACCGCTCGGTAATCTGCTCGTTTGTCCAGCCCAACGCCTTGAGCAGCACGGTGACCGGCTGCCGACGCTTGCGGTCGATGCGCACACCGACGGTGTCGCGCTTGTCGACGTCGAACTCCAGCCAAGCACCGCGGCTCGGGATCACCTTGACGCTGTGCAGCATCTTCTCGGTGGACTTGTCGATGGTCTCGTCGAAGTACACACCGGGCGACCGCACCAGCTGGCTGACCACCACGCGCTCGGTCCCATTGATGATGAACGTGCCCTTCTCGGTCATCATCGGGAAGTCACCCATGAACACCGTCTGGCTCTTGATCTCACCGGTGTTGTTGTTGATGAACTCGGCCGTGACGAACAGCGGGGCCGCGTACGTCATGTCCTTGTCTTTGCACTCGTCGACCGGCGCCTTGACTTCGTCAAAACGGGGATCGGAGAAAGACAGCGACATCGAGCCCGAGAAGTCCTCGATCGGCGACAGCTCGTAGAGCACCTCTTCGAGGCCGCCTACCGGCTTGACGTCTCCGCGGCCGGCAGCGATCTCGCGCCAACGCGGCGAGCCGATCAACCATTCGAACGAGTCGGTTTGTACGTCAAGAAGCCCCGGAACCTCGAGCGGTTCGCGGAGTTTGGCGAAAGAAACTCGGTTCGGGGCTCCGGGCACGGAGTTGTTAGCGGAACTCTGCGGGTGTTTGTGACTTTCGGTAGAACTTGAACGATCCGTCTTGCTCTGGCGGAAATCTGCCAAGATGCATCCTTCCAGCACCTGCGACTCACGGGATCCGGCGGCCACCGGGCCTGTTAGCCGCGATAATTGTGTCGGCTAGGCTGGCGAACGATCTGCCCGAATCTCACGCACGCAACTAGATAGCTGAGCCTCTGGAGGGGCTCAGGCTAAGACCACGTTGTCAAGTGGCGGGTGAGGTGGGCAGGAAGCAGCCAGCGCAACGTCCAACAATAGCGCAGGACTGCGCATTCCTCAACTACCCATAACTACCTGCGGTCCAGGGAGATCGGCGCTGGCTGGCATCTCGACTTTCCCTGGACACATGCTGCCCAACAGATTGACCCGTCTACGCCCCTGTCGTCAAGAGGGCAGGGCGGCGAGTTACGCCAAGTTATCGCGAAAACCCCGGGTCACCGCTTCTTGCGCGCACAAAGTTATGGCCCCGGCAAACCGTGCTTATCGGGGAAGTGGGTCGACGTTTGGCGCGCTAGTCGCCGAACTCGTGCGCTTTCAACCTATGGGTGCCCTCGAGATCGTCGAGGATTGCCGCCTGGGCATCCTTTGGCAGTGTGTGCAGCATCTCACGCACCCGGGCCTGGCGCCGAGCGACCGCTTTGCGCTCCGGCATCCCCGGCGTCGCGAGGATCTGCGGTGGCACGCCCTCGATTTCCTCGGTACCGCCGGAGTGGTGACCCGCATCCACCATGGCCTGCTCTTCGGCCATGGTCGCCTCGTCCTTTTCTTCGGACATGCCGATCGGCCCGATCCGGCGGCCGTTGAGGAACTGCCGCACCACCGGCTCATCGCTGGTCAGCAGTACCTCACGGGGGCCGAACATCACCAGATGCTTGCGGAACAACATGCCTATGTTGTCCGGCACGGTGCGGGCGACGCTGATGTTGTGCGTCACGATCAGGATGGTCGCGTCGATCTGGGCGTTGATGTCGAGGATCAGCTGGCTCAGGTAGGCGGTACGGACCGGGTCCAGACCCGAGTCGGGCTCATCGCACAGAATGATCTGCGGGTCGAGAACCAGGGCCCGAGCCAGGCCGGCACGCTTGCGCATACCACCAGAGATCTCGCCGGGGAACTTCTTCTCGTCACCACCGAGGCCGACCAGGATCAGCTTCTCCATGACGATGTCACGGATCTCGCTTTCCTTTTTCTTGGTGTGCTCACGTAGCGGGAAAGCGGTGTTGTCGTAGAGGTTCATCGACCCGAACAGCGCGCCGTCCTGGAACAGCACGCCGAACAGCGTGCGGATCTCGTAAAGCTCCTTGGCCGAGCATTCGATGATGTCGGTGCCGTCGATGAGGATGGAGCCGCGTTCCGGCCGCAGCAGACCGATGAGGGACTTCAGGAACACCGATTTGCCGGTACCCGACGGGCCCAGCAGCACGCTGACCTCACCCGCTGGGATTTCCAACGTCACGTCTTCCCAGATCCTCGAGGCTCCGAATGACTTCGTTAGTCCGTTCACCTCGATAGCGACGCCCATAGGATTCCTTCCGTCAACACGCGTGCCCGCCACCTGCCGGTTTGTGTGGCATGAGTCACTGTAGCCCATGCCTGCGGGACCACGTCATGGTTGCACAGCACCGCATGGAAAAATTGGCCGACCTGAGACTCAGTACGGCAAGGACGGGTCAGCGGTTCACCGACCGACGGCGTCAGCCGCTCTCAGGCATTCGACGCCCAGTTGCCGTGGAAGCCCATCGGTACCCGCTGCGGCAAGTGCACGGTTGCTATCGACTCGAGCGTCTGGGCATCGAGCAACAGTAATTGGCCTTCGTCACGGCCGCGGTGATAGCCGTAGCCCATCAGGATGCCGTCATCTTCGGGGTTGTTTCCGGAGTCGGCCTGACCCTTTTCCACGGGGTTGGGCACGAACGACATCTCGCCGAGGAGCAGATCCGAATCGAGCCCGGCGGCCGCGCTGGACCCGGTCGCATAGTCGTGCTTGTACAGCGCAGACGACATTTCCGATCCGGCGAGAAACCCCCCGTTGATGCCGACGGTGTAGCCGAACCGGTGCCGGCCGCCCAACAGAGTCTCGTTGATTCGGGGAAACTCCTGCGAGCGGTCATCGCGGCATTCGGTGGTCACCGCACCGGTCGCCAGGTTGACGGTCCAGCGGTCCAGCGTGGGCAGGGTGTCCCCCGGGCCGCGCCGGTCACGGTCGAACATCCGGGAGTAGCGCACCACGTCGAGCACCAGCACCTCGTCCCCGTCACGGATTTCCGAGTACGCGTTGAGCGGGTGGTAGACGTAGCAGGGTTCGATCTCGAACCACCGCACGTCCTTGTTACCGCCCTCGCGAGGCATGACTCCGATGCGGGCCGGATAGTGCGGGTTCCAGGCATACGGCAGCCCAACTGAACGACCCTCGCCGCGGTTGGTCATCGCGACTATCGGGCTGGGGATTCGGACACGTCCGATCACGGACTGCACCACCAACCGCGCGGGCAGTCGCAGCCACCGCGGCATGGATGCGGGCAGCACCTGCCCCGGATCGAATGTCACCGGCAGGTCGTAGATCACCACGTATTTGTCAGTGAGCGAGAAGTCGTGCATCATCGGCGACCCCGACACCTCGATGTCGACGGTGCGGCGAGCGCGGCCGGCGGTGTCGATCACCGAGTACTGCACGGTTCGTCCGCGGGCGAACGAGTAGGACACCGCGTGCAGTTCACCGGTTCGGGGATCACGGTGCGGATGGGCGGTGTAGCCGCCGGACAGGGTGCCGTCAAAGTCGCAGGGACCGACGGTATCGAGTTCATCGGTGAGTTCGTAGTTGGCGAGCCCAGCTTCAACGAGGGCCAGGGTGCGACCGGCGTGGGTCAGCACGTTGGTGTTGGGCCCGACGGATTGCATGCCGGCGCGGGGGTTGTGCGAACGTGGCGCGGGCTCGCCCAAGGTTGCGCATACCGCTGGGCTGCGGATCCAGCGGTTGCGGTACCAGCAGGCCTGCCCGTCGCGCAGCGCTACCCCGTGCACCATGCCGTCGCCGGTGAACCAGTGATAGGTGGCCGGGTCGACCTCCGCGGCCGGGTTGGGCCCGTTGCGGAGGTAGCGCCCGTCCAGGTGCTCCGGGATCTTCCCGGTGACCCTCAGGTCGGTCGCGGTCACTTCGGCGCCCACCGGCGCCAGGAAGCCTTCGAGATACGGGTTCCGGGATTCGGCGGTTCGCAGGGAAGTCATGGCTGAACTCCTATAACATTGTTATTTCAGTGTTATGGACTGTACGCTCCGGATGGCAAGATGGCAATGACGGTTTGGGGAAATGAAATCCGAGACTCAACGCAGCGTTCGTGATGAGATGCTGCACGCAGCCGTGGACCTGCTCGACAAGCATGGGCCCGACGCGCTGCAGACCCGCAAGGTGGCCACTGCCGCCGGGACCTCAACGATGGCGCTCTACACCCATTTCGGCGGGATGCGGTCGCTCATCGCAGAGGTCGCCCGGGAGGGGTTGCGGCAGTTCGACGCCGCGCTGACGGTGCCGCAAACTGCCGACCCGGTGGCCGACTTGTTTACCTGCGGCGGCACCTACCGGCGCTATGCGATCGAGCACCCGCACATGTATCGGCTGATGTTCGGCAGCACCAGCGCATATGGCATCAATGCACCGGCGCGCAACCTCCTGACGCTGACGGTCGCGGAGATCGCGCAGCAGCACCCCAGCTTCGCGCATGTGGTGCGCGCGGTGCACCGGTCGATCCTGGCGGGCCGGATCACCGTGTGTTCGGCAGACGACGACGCGGCAGTCGTCGCCACCGCGTCGCAGTTCTGGACGTTGATACACGGGTTCGTGATGCTCGATCTGGCCGGGTATTACGGCGACGAAGGCGTCGCCGTCGCATCCGTGCTTGGCGCGATGACCACGAATCTGCTTGTTGCTCTGGGAGATTCACCCGAGCGGGTGAACCAGTCGCTGCGGGCGGCACTGGCCGCGCGCTGAACACACGAAACCCCCGGAACTCGCAGCAACAAGCGGTCCCGGGGGTTTGCGCGACGATGATTTACTTGACGACCTACTTGACGGTGACGGTGGCGCCGGCGCCCTCGAGCTTGGCCTTGGCCTCGTCGGCGGCCTCCTTGGCGACCTTCTCCAGCAGCGGCTTGGGTGCGCTGTCGACCAGGTCCTTGGCTTCCTTGAGGCCCAGGCCGGAGACGATCTCGCGGACAACCTTGATGACGCCGATCTTCTTTTCGCCGGCGGCCTCGAGGATGACGTCGAACTCGGTCTGCTCCTCGGCGGCCTCAGCGGCGGCGCCGGCCGGGGCTGCCCCAGCGGCGGCGATGGCGACCGGCGCGGCCGCGGTGACCTCGAAGGTCTCCTCGAACTTCTTGACGAAGTCCGAGAGCTCCAACAGAGTCATCTCCTTGAACACGTCAAGCAGGTCGTCGGTAGAAATCTTTGCCATGGTGTGGGTCCTTCCTGGTTTTGGGTTGGGTTACTCGGCTGCTGCCGGTGTCTCGGCAGGCGCTGCCGAAGCGGGCGCCTCTGCGGCCTTCTTTTCCTGTAGTGCGGCCGCCAGGCGCGCGAACTGCGAGGCGGGCGCGTTGAACAGGCCGGCCGCCTTGGCGAGGTTGCCCTTCATCGCGCCGGCCAGTTTGGCCAGCAACACCTCGCGGGACTCCAAGTCGGCGATGCGCTCGACTTCGGCAACGCTCAGCGCGTTGCCGTCCATGTAGCCGCCCTTGATGACCAGCGCCTTGTGCTCCTTGGCGAAGGTCTTGATGGCCTTGGCGGCGTCCACCGGCTCACCGGTGACGAACGCGATCGCCGTCGGGCCGGCGAACAGCTCATCGAGGCCCTCGACACCAGCTTCCGCGGCAGCCCGCTTGACCAGCGTGTTCTTGGCCACCGAGTAGGTGGCCGACCCCGCCAGCGACCGGCGCAATTCGGCCAAGTTCGCCACCGTCAAACCGCGGTATTCGGTGATCAAGGTCGCGGTCGCGGAGTTGAACTGCTCAGTGATGTCTGCAACGACGGTGGACTTGTCAGCCCTGGCCATGCATACCTCCTCGGTGGAAGTGCGGTGAAAAGTCGTTCGGTAAAAAAACTCGTTCGGTAAAAAAAACTTTGCGTGACTTGTCGTCTGCGATCACCAGAGAACGACGAACGCCCCGGCGCAGGATACGGCCGGGGCGTTGAAGTGGCGCCGGCGTACGCCGACGTTGATGCCTCGTCCTCCTGCGTGGGCCGCCGGGATGTTCCCGGACCTTCAACCGATTTCTCGGTGACCGACGGTCTTCGGTGGATCGGCCACCAGAATAGCGCGGCCTTGGCGATCAGCCAAAACGGCCAGGCTCAGGCAGCGGCGACGGCCAGCACGACAAAGCGCGCCCGCACGGGACCCGGCCAAGTGTCACCCGGCCCGCTCAATTCCCGCGAGCCTGGCCGCGCCGACCAACCCGGCCTCGCCGCCGAGTTCGGCAGGGACGACGCGCAACCCGGCAAGGAAGTCGAGCCGGGCGTATCCGGCCAACTCCGCGCGTAGCGGATCAAAGAGCAGACGACCGGATTTGGCGACTCCCCCGCCGATGACGACCAGATCCAGGTCGCAGACCGCGGCCACCGAGGCGATCATCGCCGCCAGCGCGGTGGCGCCCCTGCGAAATGCCCGTACCGCCAACCAGTCTCCTGCCGCGGCCGCATCCGCCAGCTCCTTGGCTCCGGCGCCAGGTGGGGCGGACCAACCGTTGGCCCGCGCCCAGCGAACCATCCACGGGCCGGCCGCGACAGTCTCCACGCAACCGCGGCCTCCGCAGGTGCACGGCTCGCCGTCTTGTTCGACCACCACGTGACCCACGTGACCGGCATTGCCGGTGCGGCCGGCGTAGGGGGCGCCGTCGAGCACCAGTCCGCCGCCGACGCCGGTGGATACCACCATGCCCAGCAGGAAGCGCGCGCTCTTTCCTGCTCCAAGCCAGTACTCGCCGAGCGCCATGCACACGCCGTCGCCACCCAGATGTACCGGCACACCGGGCACCGCTGCAGCGACCCTGTCGCGCAGCGGAAAGCCGCCCCAGGACGGGATATTGATCGGGCTGACGCTCCCGCTGTCCAGGTCGATCGGCCCGGCCGAGGCGATGCCGACCGCACGAACCCCGCCACCGGCCGCGCGCAGCGCGTCGGCGATCGTCGCGGCCACCGCGGCCCAGACCTTTTCGCCGGAAGTGTCGGCCGGGGTGCGGCGAAAGGTGGTGTGCACCAGCGCGCCACCCGGATCGGCCAGGCCGGCGGCGATCTTGGTGCCACCGATGTCCAGGCAGAGGGTGAGCATCAGTGCCGGTGGCTGTTGTCGGGTTGGCGCGGGTCGCCGGGATGCTCGTAGCCGGGGGCCAGCTCGACCAGGGCGGCCCGGCGCTCGTCCAGCCACACGCGGAAGGCACGTCGCCGGGCGGCGGCCCGCAGATGCTCGGCGATCGTGCACCGCACCTGCTCCAGCGGCGGCCCGACGAGTGAAGGGGCATGCCAGCCGTGCCGGCCGCGGCGCGGCGCGGCGAACCGCAACGGGTTACGGGTGTGGTAATCGGCCACGTCGTCGTCAGTGACCTGGACTGCGGCGGTGACATCGGCGAACAGTGCCCGCGCGTAGGGGTCCGCCAGCACTGCCGCGGCGACGCTGCCGATCTCGAGCCGGGCGGTCACGTCGGGCAGCAGCTCGGCCTCGGTCGGGGCGGCCGCTGAGGTCACAGCGGTCAGGCCGCGCGCGGCCGCCTCAGCGGCGACCACCCGCTTGGTCACGATCAGTTGCGTCAGCCAACGCCGCAGCTGGCGTCCCTCGCTGGTGCCGCCGGCCGGCAACGCGGCCGCCCGTGGACCCTTGCGCAGCCGCGCTTCGGCCGCGTCGAGCTCATCGACCGGAATCGGGGTGCCGGCGACGGTCGCGACCAGATGGACGCTCATGTCACGGTCACCTTCACCGCCGGCGAGTAGACCAACCGGCCGGCGCAGCCGACTCGGATCAGGGCCCACCACTGGCCGGGTTCCAGCCACGCCGGCGGGGTCACGTCGAAGCCGAGCCCGACCTTGTCGCGGGCCGGTAGCACGGCACCGACCGCGGCCGGCCCGATCCACTCCCAGGTGCCCCAGGGGCTGATCAGGTGTGCCTCCAGCGCCAAGTCTGCCCGGGCGTGAGTGCCGATCGTGACGGCCAGTTGGGCCGCATCCCCGGCGGCCAGCGTGATCTCGGCGGGCCCGTCGACGAGATAAATCAGATCCGTGTCGTCAGTGGCACCGACCTCGACGACGCACACGTCCTCGACCACCTGGCGCCAGGCGACCGGCAGTGCCCCGTCGGACGCGCCGGTGACGTGCAGCTGGGCCCGAACCGGATACAGCCCGGGTTTGGCACGGGCCGGAATTGCCAGCACAACCTCGGCTTCCTGGTGCTCACCGCTGCCCAGCGTGAACGGCAGCTCGGCCGGTGCAGCTGACCAACCGTGCGGGCAAACCACCGCCACCGCACCGTCCAGCGCCGAATCGCTGCAATCGCTGGCGGCGGTGAGGCGCAACACCACCTCACTGCCGGGCTCAGCGGTCAGCCGCTGCGGGTGCAGGTGCGCAATGGCCGGCAGCCCGCCGAGTGGTGCAGGGCCGCGGTTGTGCAACCAGTAGCGCGCGTAAAGCGGCTGGGCCGGTTCGGCTTCCGGCGCAAGTTGGGTGGCGTCGGCGAGCGCCCCGCGTATACCAGGAGCCATATCGAACCGGGCCAGCACAGTGGCTACCTGATAGCCGTGCAGGTCGAGCGTTCGTTTGCGCTGGTATGGCTTTTCCAGCAGGTCGGCGAGCGCAAGTGCGCGTACCTTGCCCAGCTCAGAGCCGATGGCGACGCGCGCGCCGGCACCGGTGGTTTCCACCAGACGCAGCGCTACCGCGGCGGGGTCGACCGGCCGGGTACTGCCGGCCGTCAGCGGGTTGCCGGCCGCCTTCAGCGCACCGAGGTACACCGAGTCGGCGGGCTCGACGTGCAGCATCGAGCCGACCCGGCCCAGCCGGCCCGCCCGTTGTTGCGGCCGAACGGCGATCAGCGGGTGCGAGAACTGCGCACTGCGAGCCGGGATCTCCGCATTCCGCCAGTCGCCATCGCCGCAGGCCAGTGCGTAGTCGAAAACCTGTGTCCAGTGTTGGAGTTGGAAGTTCGACCCGTCGGGCGCGGTGCGGCGTGGCTCGTCGATCCAGGTACCAGATGGCCAACCGGTGCAAGACCGCATCAGCGCGGTATGCAGGGTGCCCTCGGTGTCGACGGCGAAGCTCGGCACCCCGCGGTTGAGCAGCGCGACTGTGCGGTCTTCGAAGGGCTCCATTACCGGTGGCGCCTGCTGGGAGACGACGATCTCGGCGTCAGCGAGGTCGTCGGCCACCGACGCGATCGCGGTACGCAGGCTTGTCTGGTTCCGGCCGTCGATCACCAGCACCGGCAGTGCGCGCGGATGACGAAGGTCGGCGCCCGGCACCCAGCCCGCTGACAACGGTGTGAATTCTTTGGCCGCCGGCACCCACACCCTGGCCCGGCCCGTCTTGGCCAGCTGCCGGTCGAGTTCGGCGGTGTAGGCCGGGTTCGCCTCAGCCAGCACGGCTTTGGTGAACGCATTGCGGGTAGGCCCCCCCAGCGCGATCCGCATGTCCGGCAAGTTGGAGTCGACGTCCAGGTTGCCGTAGCGCGGCTTGTCGGCCCCGCTGCAGGTGGCGGTGACGCCGGCGCGCACCAGCGCGACCATCAGGTCGCGCGCCATCGGGCCGGACAACGTCTCCTGCGGCGACACCACCTCAGCCACCGACACAGCGCGCACGGCGTTCCCCAGACGCACCCGCACGGCCGAGGACAGCCCGAACCAGCTATAGGCCGGGTTGTCCAGCGTCCACGGGTGCTGCGCGGTATCCACCGATTGAGGTCCGTCATGCAGCAACGCGAAACCACGTCCGACGACCGCGTCACCCACCTCGCTGACCGGCATGGCTCCCGGCACCGGACACGGCCAGCGCAGTCGCACCAAGCGGTCTTCGCCGGAGAACTCGTCGATGGTGGTGCGGCAGTCCACCCGCCCGACGCCACGCCACAGGGTGAGGGTTTGGGTGTAGCGCAACAACGTGCCGATCCGACCATGCACGACCAGCCGCTGACCGAGCGGGCCGTGCAAGGCTTGCACCTGAGCGGGCGATTCCGAGGAGCAGACCACCGGCCCCTTGGGCAGCAGGTGCCACGGTCCCTCGCCCTGGGTCGGGTGCGCCGGGTATTCCTGGTAAACGGCGAGCTCATTGCCCACCCGGCCGTCGGCGATCAGCTGGCGATCGTCGTGAACCAGCGACCACACCGCCCCACCGCGCGCCGGATCGACCGCCAACCGGTAGTGCTCGTTGGCAATCTCCAAGCCGGCCGCCGGCTCCCAGCCCGCCAGGTCGGCGGCGGGGACCAGTCGGTAGGCCCGCCAACCCAGCGACGGAACGTCGCGCGCCAGCCAGGTGACCGTCCGCCCGTCGTGCTCGACGAGTGCGGGCAACTCGGCGCCATCGGGGTCAAGCACCCGCACGCCCGCATCCAGCGGCGGGTCGAGCCGGGCGGTGACGATGTCGGTGCGCTGGTGAGTCAACGAGTTCCATACCACGACGGAGTCCTGGGGGCCGTCTTGGCGCTTCAAGGCGCTCGACAGCAGCGCCAACGAGTTGTCGCGGGCCGCGCGCCCCAACTCCCACGCGTCGCGCCAGCCGGTCAACAGGTCCAGGTAGACCTGGTCGGACTCCGAGCCGGTAATCGCGTCGTGGTGCGCGCCATAGGCCAGCTGCACCCACGCTTTGGCCAGCGCTGCCTGCGGGTACTCGGCGCCAGTCAGCAGCCCGGCGAATACGGCGAAACGCTCGGCGTCCAAGACAGCATTCTCCGCGGCCCGGTTGGCTTGTTTGGTGTCGATGTACGACACGTCCTTACCGGTGTAAATCGGGTTCATGTCGCGGGTTTGCGGCGACGGTACGCCAACGCGCTCAGCCAGCTCGGCGCGTACCGCGGCGAAGAACTCCCGCGGTAGCCCGCACACGAATCGCGGCCAGGTGTAGCGCGAAGCCCAGTCGCGATGAATTGCGGTGACCCACTTGTTCGGCGGGGTGTAATCGGTGCCGACCGGCAGCAACACGTTGCGGGTCAGAGCAACCTTCTTGAGCTGGTCGAACAGCGCGTAGGTGGCGTCCTCGGCCTCGGTCAGCGAGGCCGACGAGTCCATCCACCAGCCCGCCGAATAATGCGCCGGCATGTAGTGAGTGAGCAGGCCGCGGCCGGACGGCGAAATCCACTCGAACTCGCTGCAGAACTGCATACGGTCGACACCGCCGCTTTCCGCGCCGCCCTGGGCGGGACCCCATTGGTGATGCGGTCCGCGGGCCCACGAACTCGACGTCAAGCCGGCGTCGGCGGCCATCCCCGGGAATTGCGGGTCGTGGCCGAACACGTCGAGCTGCCAGGCGGTGGCCGGGTCAGCCCCCAGCACGTCACGCTGAAAACCTATGCCGTGCACCAGATTTCGTATAGTCGTTTCCGGACTGGTCAGGTTGGTGTTGGGTTCGTTGTAGGTGCCGCCCATCACCTCGACGCGGCCCTCGGCCAGGAACCGGCGCAGGTCGGCGCGGTCCTCGGGGCGGGTGTCCCAGTACGGCTTGAGGTAATCGACTTCGGCCAGCACGAATTTGTACTCAGGTTCGCGGCGGGCCATTTCCAGATGCGCGTGGACCAGTTCGAAGCCGTTGGTCTGCCGTGCTCGGCCCGGCGGGTCCTCCCGCCACTCGCTGGTATAGGCGCCCTGCGTGTTCCACCACACCGGGTCGTAGTGGAAGTGACTGATCATGAACATCGTCCAGCCCGGCTCGGCCACGGTGAACTCGAACGGGACGCTGGCGCCGCGCGCGTGCGCCCGCGCGGCCCGCCGCTGACCGACCACCGGAAGGTCAACCCGGACCGGGACCTCGACGACCTCCTGGCCGACCTCGGCGACCGCTTCACCGGCCACGCCGTCGCCGTCGATGCGGACCGGCGTCGGCTCACCGGCGGGGACACCGGCCAGGGCGACGCGCGCCAGTTGCACTGGCACGTCCGGCGGCCCGACGAACAGTTCGGTCGACTCTGCCGAAATCAGCTGCATGCCGAAACCACCCGCATTCTCGCACCTTACGGCGGCACCAGCTTGCCTGAGCGTGAGGACTGATTCTGTCGTAGATTGCTGGCACGCTCAGTCTGACGAAAGGATTGAGAATGCCCGCCCTCGCCCCGCCCGTTGCCGACGAACGCAGCGCACTGCGCGAATACCTGGCCTACCACCAAAGCGCCTACTTCGCGGTCTCCTACGGCCTCACCGATCAGCAGGCCCGGTCCACACCTTCGGCCAGCGCGCTGTCGATCGGTGGACTGGTCAAGCACGCCACCGGAATGCAACGCAGCTGGATGGCCCGCGTCGCTGCCGCGCCGGACCTGCCGCCAAAGGATCCCCGGCCGTTCGAGAAGATCTCCAAGGAGTTCGGGGACCAGCATGTGATGCGGCCCGACGAGACGCTCGATGGCCTGCTGCAGGCACTCGAAGCCCAAAACGCGAAATCACTGCGGCTGGTCGAAACCGCGGACCTCGACACCGCGGTGCCCGTTCCGCAGGACATCCCATGGTTCCCCAAAAACCAGAAGGCCTGGTCGGTGCGCTGGGTGATCCTGCACGTGATCAACGAGCTGGCCCGGCACGCCGGGCACGCCGACATCATCCGCGAGACCATCGACGGCGCCACCATGTACGAGTTGATCGCCGGGCTGGAGGGCTGGGAGATTGCCGGGTGGGTTCAGCCTTTCAAGAAACGGTAGGGAAGAAACGGTAGAAAGCCGGTAGACAGGAACGTGTGCTGACCCGCAGCGGCATCGCGCGCCGCGAAACATCCGACCACGCCGTCGAGCTCTTCTACGAGGACCTCGGTGAGCCGGCCGGCCCGCCGGTGTTGCTCATCATGGGCCTGGGCGCCCAGCTGCCAATGTGGCCGGACGGCTTTTGCGCGCAACTCGTCGACGCCGGTTACCGCGTCATCCGGTTCGACCACCGCGACACCGGGCTGTCGGCCAAGATGCACGGGCTGCGCGCCCGAGGCCCGATCCACCGTCGGATCGGCCGCTATCTGCTGGGCAAGCCCAGTCCGGTGCCCTACACCCTGGTCGATATGACGCAGGATGTCGTCGCGCTGCTCGACCATCTCGGCATCGTCCGGGCTCACGTCATCGGCGCGTCGCTGGGCGGCATGATCGCCCAGATCCTGGCGGCCACCGATCCGGATCGGGTGGCCTCGCTGGGCATCATCATGTCGACCACCGGTAAGCCGCTGTCCGCGCCGCCCGCCTGGCGAGTCATCAGGCTCGCGTTCGACCCGCCGGCCAAGGACGCACCTGCCGAGGACAAGTTGGCCTTCGAGGTGCGCAATGTCGCGGTGTTCAACGGACCAAACTTTCTGCCGCCCGAAGGCGAGTTGCGTAAGCGCGTGCAGCAGCTCGCCGACCGCTGCACCTACCCGCCCGGCATGCTGCGCCAATTCGACGCCGTGCTGGGCACCGGCAGTCTGCTGGCTTACAGCAAAGCCATCACCGCGCCGACCGTGGTGTTGCACGGGTCGGCGGATCCGATGCTGCGGCCGCGCAACGGGCGCGCGGTCGCGGCGGCCATCCCTGGCGCTCGATTCGTCGTGCTCGACGGGATGGGGCACGATCTGCCCGAACCGGTGTGGCGGCCGATCATCGAGACCCTCACCGAGAACTTCGCGTCGTCGGGCTCCCCGGTGACGGCTGAGAGCGGGCTCACAGCAATTGGGACTTGACACCGCACGTTTGGCAGACTGCTGGAATGAGTCCTACCAAACACCGCGAGGGGGCCAAACTCGATCGGGTGCCGTTGCCGATCGAAGCGGCCCGGGCAGCCGTCACAGGTTGGCAGGTCACCTGCACCGCCGCTCGCGTGGTCAGCAAGCTGCCTGGCAAGGGTCCGTGGCAGCAAAAGGTGATCAAGGAGATCCCGCAGACATTCGCTGACCTGGGGCCGACGTATGTCAAGTTCGGACAGATCATCGCGTCCAGCCCTGGCGCGTTCGGCGAGTCGCTGTCCCGCGAATTCCGCAGCCTGCTCGACCGGGTGCCACCCGCCGACACCGACGAGGTGCACAAACTCGTCGTCGAAGAGCTCGGCGGCCAGCCGTCCGAACTGTTCGCGACCTTCGAGGAGCAGCCGTTCGCGTCGGCGTCCATCGCCCAGGTGCACTACGCGACCCTGCATAGTGGCGAGGACGTCGTCGTCAAGATCCAGCGCCCGGGCATCCGCCGCCGCGTCGCCGCCGACCTGCAGATACTGCGCCGCTTCGCCCAAGCCGTCGAACTGGCCAAGCTGGGCCGGCGCCTGTCCGCACAAGATGTCGTGGCCGACTTCTCCGACAACTTGGCCGAAGAGCTGGACTTCCGCCTCGAGGCGCAGTCGATGGATGCCTGGGTCTCCCACCTGCACGCGTCGCCGCTGGGCAAGAACATCCGGGTGCCGCAGGTGCACTGGCACTTCACCAGCGAGCGGGTGTTGACGATGGAGCGGGTGCAGGGCATCCGTATCGACGACGCCGCCGCGATCCGCAAGGCGGGGTTCGACGGCGTCGAGCTGGTGAAAGCGCTGTTGTTCTCCCTGTTCGAGGGCGGCCTGCGGCACGGGCTGTTCCACGGCGACCTGCATGCCGGCAACCTGTACGTCGACGACCAGGGCCGCATCGTGTTCTTCGACTTCGGGATCATGGGCCGCATCGATCCCCGCACCCGCTGGCTGCTGCGCGAGCTGGTGTATGCGCTGCTGGTCAAGAAGGACCACGCCGCGGCCGGCAAGATCGTTGTGCTGATGGGCGCCGTCGGCACCACGAAGCCCGAGGCCCAGGCCGCCAAAGACCTGGAAAGCTTCGCCACGCCGCTGACCATGCAATCGCTGGGCGATATGTCATATGCCGACATCGGCCGGCAGCTGTCGACACTGGCCGACGCCTACGACGTCAAACTGCCCCGGGAGCTTGTCCTGATCGGCAAGCAGTTCCTTTACGTCGAGCGGTACATGAAGTTGCTGGCGCCGAAGTGGCAGATGATGTCCGACCCTCAGCTGACGGGATACTTCGCGAACTTCATGGTTGACGTCAGCCGCGAACACCAAACAGACATTGAAGTTTAGAAAAGGCACAAGGGGGTCTAGTGGAGGTTCGGAGCGGCTTCGCAACATCAGGGGCCACGTCGGGCGATCTGAAGCTGTATTACGAGGACATGGGTGACTTCGACGACCCGCCCGTACTGCTGATCATGGGCCTGGGCGCCCAAATGGTGCTGTGGCGCACCGACTTCTGCGAAAAGCTCGTCCGTCAGGGCCTGCGTGTGATCCGCTATGACAACCGGGATATCGGCCTGTCCACCAAGACTGAACGTCACAGCTCGAGACAACCGCTGGTGACGCGGTTGGTCCGCTCCTGGCTCGGTCTGCCCAGCCAGGCCGCATACACCCTGGACGACATGGCCGACGACGCTGCGGCCCTGCTGGATCACCTGGACATCACTAGCGCCCATATCGTCGGGGCGTCGATGGGCGGCATGATCGCCCAGGTCTTTGCCGCAAGATTAGCTGAGCGGACCAGGAGCCTGGGCATCATTTTCTCCAGTAACAATCACGCGTTCCTGCTACCGCCGGCCCCGCGGGCCCTGCTGGCCCTCATCAAGGGCCCGCCACCGGATTCACCGCGTGACGTCATCCTCGACAACGCGGTCCGCGTCGCCAGGATCATCGGCAGTCCCCGCTACCCCATGCCCGAAGAACTGGTCCGCGCCGACGCCGCCGAGAGCTACGACCGCAATTACTACCCGTGGGGCGTCGCCCGGCAGTTCAGCGCGATCCTGGGCAGCGGCAGCCTGCTGCGCTACGACCGGGGGATTGTCGCACCCACCGTGGTCATTCACGGGCGGGCCGACAAGCTGATGCGGCCCTCCGGCGGTCGCTCGATCGCCCGCGCCATCCGAGGCGCCCGATTGGTACTTATCGAGGGCATGGGTCATGATTTGCCTAAGGAGTTGTGGGATCGAGTCATCGGTGAGCTAACGAGCAACTTCGCCGTGGCTGGTTGATCCCACAGCCAGCAAGTTTAGTCTGCTACTTATGGGTGACGCTGACATGTCACAGATTTATAGGGTTGCCACAGGAGGTTGTCCGTATGGCCACACTGAAGCCGTATTACGAAGAGTCGCAGTCGACATACGACATTTCCGACGAGTTCTTCGGCTTATTCCTGGACCCCAACATGGTGTACACCTGCGCGTACTTTGAGCGCGACGACATGACCCTCGAAGAGGCGCAGCTCGCCAAGTTGGACCTGGCGCTGGACAAGCTGAACCTCGAGCCGGGGATGACGTTGCTCGACGTCGGATGCGGCTGGGGCGGGGCGGTGGTCCGGGCGGTTGAGAAATATGACGTCAATGTCATCGGTGTCACGCTCAGCCGAAATCACTACGAGCTCAGCAAAGCCAAGCTGGCCAGCATCCCGACGGCGCGCCATGCCGAGGCGCGGTTGCAGGGCTGGGAAGAGTTCGGCGAGAAGGTCGACCGCATCGTCACCTTCGAGGCGTTCGACGCGTTCAAAAAGGAGCGTTGGCCGCTGTTCTTCGAGCGCGCCTACGACATCCTTCCCGATGACGGCCGGATGCTGCTGCACAGCATCTTCACGCATCCGCAGACGTACTGGAAGGAACACGGCATCTCGGTGACGATGAAGGATCTGCGGTTCTTTCACTTCCTCGGGAAGGAAATCTTCCCCGGCGGCGGGATGTGCGGCGAAGCCGATATTGTCGACAATTCACAGGCCAGCGGGTTCTCGGTCGAGCAGATTCAATACCTGCAGCCGCATTACGTGCGGACTCTGGACATGTGGGCGGCCAACCTGGAGGCCAATCGCGAACGGGCCATCGCCATCCAGTCCGAAGAGGTCTACGACCGTTACATGCGCTACCTGACCGGCTGCGCGGGCCTGTTCCGCAAAGGCTTCTCCGATGTGGCTCAATACACTCTGGTGAAGTAGGGGTGCACCTTCCGACCTGGGAGCTGTCTAGCGCAAGCACCGAGGACCGTTGAGGTCCAGGAAGGCACAAGTCATGGCCGAAAAGCTGACGCCGCATTTTGCCGATGTTCAGGCGCACTACGACTTATCCGACGGTTTCTTCCGCCTGTTCCTGGACCCGACCCAGACTTACAGCTGCGCATACTTCGAGCGCGAGGACATGACGCTTGAAGAGGCTCAGATCGCCAAGATCGACCTGGCGCTGGGCAAGCTGGGTCTGCAGCCCGGCATGACGTTGCTCGACGTCGGCTGCGGCTGGGGCGCGATTATGCGGCGAGCCATCGACAAATACGACGTCAACGTCGTCGGCCTGACGTTGTCCAAGAACCAGGCTGCCCACGTGCAGAAATCGCTCGACGAAATGGACAGCCCGCGCAGCAAGCGCGTGGTGCTCAACGGCTGGGAACAATTCGATGAGCCCGTTGACCGCATCGTGTCCATCGGCGCCTTCGAGCACTTCGGCCACGATCGCTACGACGACTTCTTCACCATGGCCCACAATGTCATGCCCGCTGACGGCGTGATGTTGCTGCACACGATCACCGGTTTGACGCCAGCGGAGATGACTGAACGCGGTATGCCGTTGACGTTCGAACTGGCCCGCTTCATCAAATTCATCATGACCGAGATTTTCCCGGGCGGTCGGTTGCCGACGATCGACATGGTGGAGGAGCGCGCGACGAAGGCCGGCTTCAAAATGACCCGCCGCCAATCGTTGCAACTGCACTACGCCAGGACTCTGGATCTGTGGGCGGAGGCGCTGGAGGCCCACAAGAGCGAGGCCATCGCGATCCAGTCCGACGAGGTCTACGAACGGTACATGAAGTACCTGACCGGCTGCGCCAAAAACTTCCGGATCGGCTATACCGACGTCAACCAATTCACCCTGGCCAAGTAGAATCTTGTGCCGTAGGCGGGCATCGGGTGTTCAGCCTGACGCAGGTAGCCGGTATTGCGGTATTGGGTATGGTGGCACGACACACAGATCGAGGATTTGTGTGGGCGATCAGGCAGTGGACATCATCCAGGAGAACAAGACGACAATGGCTGAGATACCAACCGGCCCCACGAAGATGCGGACACGCTTCGAAGACATCCAGGCACATTACGACGTTTCCGACGACTTCTTCGCCTTGTTTCAGGACCCGACCCGGACTTACAGCTGCGCCTACTTCGAGCCACCCGATCTCACGCTCGAGGAAGCTCAGATCGCCAAGATCGACCTGAACCTGGACAAGCTGGACCTCAAACCCGGCATGACATTGCTGGACGTCGGCTGTGGTTGGGGCGCCACCATGAAGCGCGCCATCGAGAAGTACGACGTGAACGTCGTCGGCCTCACCCTGTCCAAGAACCAGCACGCTTGCTCCGAGCAGGTGCTGGGCTCCTTAGACACCACCCGCTCACATGAGGTGCTGCTGTACGGCTGGGAGGATTTCAGCGACCCCGTCGACCGGATCGTGTCGATCGAGGCCTTCGAACACTTCGGGCACGAGAATTACGACGATTTCTTCAAGAACTGCTTCGACATCATGCCCGATGACGGCCGTATGACCGTTCAAAGCAGCGTCAGCTACCACCCCTACAACATGGCCGCCCGCGGCAAGAAACTGACCTTCGAGACGATGCGTTTCATCAAGTTCATCATCACCGAGATATTTCCCGGCGGTCGCCTGCCGTCCACCGAGATGATGGTCGAGCACGGCGAGAAGGCGGGCTTCATCGTCCCCGAACCACTTTCCCTGCAGCCGCACTACATCAGGACCCTGCGGATCTGGGGCGACACGCTGGAGTCCCACAAGGACAAGGCCATCGAGATCACCTCCGAAGAGGTCTACGACCGGTACATGAAGTATCTGCGCGGCTGCGAGCATTACTTCGCCGACGAGATGCTCGACTGCAGCCTGGTGACCTACCTCAAGCCGGGTGCCGGCGCCTAATTCCCGGCGCCTGAATTCGGAGTGGGTGTCGGATTGCCCGCGCGTTGTTCGTCGAATCGGTAGAGAGTGGAACACAGGGTTTCGCTTACTACCGGAGGTGACGACAAAATGCAGTATTTCGCCTTGTTGATCAGCAAGGAGCGCGACCGCACGCCCGAAGAGGGGGCAGCCGAGATGGCGGCCTACCAGAGCTTCCACGCCAAGGCCGCATCGGCGATTCGTGGTGGTGACGCGCTGCTGCCAGCTGCCACCGCCGTACGAATCACCGGCGGCCCGGACGCGCCGATGATCACCGACGGCCCGTTCGCCGAAGGTGCCGAAGTGGCCGGTGGTTACTACGTGTTCGAAGCCGAGAACCTGGACGAGGCCTTGGCGTTAGCCCGCGACATCCCGGCGGCCAAGTACGGTGCGGTCGAGGTGTGGCCCATGGCAGGCCCCGGGTTGGAACCCCAACCGCTTGCGGGCACCAACTGGATCGCGCTGCTGCTGGAGCCGCCCGAGCGGCCGGCCGCGCCCGGCACGCCAGAGTGGCAGGCAATAGTTGCGTTGCACCAGGAGTTCGGGGCCGCGGCGGGCCAGCACATCAAGTCCGGCGCCGGCCTGCATCCGCCATCGACGGCGACTACGGTGCGGGTGCGCGATGGCGAGGTCCTGATCACCGACGGGCCGTATGTGGAAGGCGCCGAAGTCGCCAACGGCTTCTACGTGCTTAGCGCCGCCGACCGCGACGAAGCCGTCAAGCTCGCGTCGATGATCCCCGCTTCTGCCGTGCAGGTGCGCCAACTGGCTGGTATCTCGGATCTTTAGCGTCGATCAAGCGTCACCATGACCAACCTGGACGGCGTCTTCCGCCGGGAATGGGGACCCGCCGTCGCCGCGATCGCGCGGTGGTCCGGCGACCTCACCGTCGCTGAGGACGCCGTCCAGGAGGCCTGCGCCCAGGCGCTTCGCAGCTGGCCTCGCGACGGCGTGCCCGGCAATCCTGGCGGCTGGCTGGTGACGGTCGCCCGCAACCGCGCCCGGGATCGGCTACGCCGCGAATCCATCCGTCCCGGAAAGGAATTGGGAGCGGTGCTGGACGACATTAGCGCGCGCACCGACCGTCCGGACGTGCCGCATCGAGTGCGCGACGACGAGCTGCGGATGATGTTCACCTGTGCACACCCGGCGCTGGACCGGCAGTCACAATTGGCGCTGACGCTGCGGTTGGTGTCCGGGTTGACCGTCGCCGAGATCGCCCGCGCACTACTGCAGACGGAGACGGCCGTCGCTCAGCGAATCACGCGCGCCAAGAACAAGATCCGGCATGCCAATATCCCGCTGCGGGTGCCGCCCGCCGAGTTGCTTCCCGAGCGCACAGCACATGTGCTCAGTTGCATCTACTCGGTGTTCACCGAAGGCTACTGGTCGACGGCGGGCCCCTCGGCGATTCGTGATGAGTTGTGCGACGAAGGGGTCCGGCTGGCCGGGGAGCTGTGCGCGCTGATGCCGCGCGAGCTGGAGGCGCATGCATTGGCAGCCCTTATGCTGCTGCATGATTCGCGGCGAGCCACCCGGGTGAACGGTGTCGGGGCGCTGGTGCCGCTCGAAGACCAGGACCGTCGCTGCTGGGACCGCGGCCGGATCGCGCGCGGCCTCGATCGGCTGCGGGCGGCCCACGGATCGACCGGCCCCTATCTGCCGCAGGCGGTGATCGCCGCGGTGCACGCGACGGCGCCGTCCTGGGAGCGAACCGACTGGACCGCCATCTGCACGGCCTACGACCGGCTACTACAGCTGACCGACTCACCGGTGGTGCGCGCCAACCGCGCGCTGGCGGTCGGTTTCCGCGACGGCCCCGACGCGGGCCTGGCCGCGCTGGAGAAAGTGGCGCACGATCCGCGACTGGCCCGCTCGAATCTCGTCGCGTCGGTGCGCGCCGACCTACTGCGGCGCGCGAGAAGGCCCGCCGAAGCCGTCACCTGGTACCAAGTTGCTTTGGAGTCCAACGGATCTGAGCCGGGCCGCGACTTTTTGCGACGGCGCATCACCGAATGCGGCGGGTAGCGCTCCCCCGCGAGCAGACGCAGAATCGCATCGTTGGAGCGATATTTGTGCGATTCTGCGTCTGCTCGCGGGGGACTGCTCGCGGGGGACTGCTCGCGGGGGACTGCTCGCGGGGGATGCGGTCTTACGCCTCGGCGAAGTTCCGGGTGACGGACGGGTCGACGGGAATGCCCGGGCCGGTCGTCGTCGACACGGTGATCTTCTTCAGGTAGCGGCCCTTCGACGACGACGGCTTGTGCCGCAGCACCTCGTCAAGCGCGGCGCCGTAATTCTCGACCAGCGACTTCTCGTCGAAGGACGCCTTGCCGATGACAAAGTGCAGGTTGGCCTGTTTGTCCACGCGGAAGTTGATCTTGCCGCCCTTGATGTCGTTGATCGCCTTGGCGACGTCGGGTGTGACGGTGCCGGTCTTGGGATTCGGCATCAGGCCGCGCGGACCCAGCACTCGAGCGATGCGACCGACCTTGGCCATCTGGTCAGGGGTCGCGATCGCGGCGTCGAAATCCAGCCAGCCGCCCTGAATCTTCTCGATCAGATCGTCACTGCCGACGACGTCAGCGCCGGCGGCCTGAGCCTGCTCGGCTTTCTCACCGACTGCAAACACCGCGACCCGGGCCGTCTTACCGGTGCCATGGGGCAGGTTGACGGTGCCGCGGACCATCTGGTCCGCCTTGCGCGGGTCGACGCCGAGCCGGATCGCCACCTCGACGGTCGCGTCCTGTTTGGTCGACGACGTTTCCTTGGCAAGCTTGGCAGCCTCCAGCGGGGTGTAGAGGTTGTCGCTGTCCACCTTCTCGGCGGCGGCGCGATATGCCTTGCTGTTCTTGCTCATTGATTTGTCCAATCATTGTTGGGTCGTGGTTGGATTTGTCGGACTCCTCCTCAGGCCGTTGGCGGCCTGCATCGTCGTCCGACGGCGGGCCGAAGCTGACCCTCCCACGTCTGATTTGTTTTGGTGCTACTCGACGGTGATGCCCATCGACCGGGCGGTGCCGGCGATGATCTTGGCAGCAGCGTCGATGTCGTTGGCGTTGAGATCGGTTTTCTTCGTCTCGGCGATCTCGCGGACCTGATCCCAGCTGACCTTGGCGACCTTGGTCTTGTGCGGCTCCGCCGACCCCTTGCCCACGCCTGCGGCCTTGAGCAACAGCTTCGCGGCCGGCGGAGTCTTGAGGGCGAAAGTGAAGCTGCGGTCCTCATAGACCGTGATCTCCACCGGGATAACAGTGCCGCGCTGGTTTTCCGTAGCAGCGTTGTACGCCTTACAGAACTCCATGATGTTGACGCCGTGCTGGCCAAGCGCGGGTCCAACCGGCGGTGCCGGGTTGGCCTGCCCCGCCACGATCTGCAGCTTGATCAGCCCGGTAACTTTCTTCTTCTTCGGGGCCATGGGGTGTCGATATTCCTTCCTGGTTCTAGATCTTTGAGACCTGGCTAAAGGTCAATTCCACTGGCGTTTCGCGGCCGAAAATCGAGACCAGCACCTTGAGCTTCTGCTGTTCGGCGTTGATCTCGTTGATCGTGGCCGGCAACGTAGCGAACGGACCGTCCATGACCGTGACCGATTCGCCCACCTCGTAGTCGACCTCGAGGACCGGACGCTCCAGCCCACCGACCTCGGCGGTGGCGGCGGTGCTGGCCGCGCCCTTGGCAACCTTTTTGGCCGACCCCGGCGGCAGCAGGAACTTCACCACGTCGTCGAGCATGAGCGCCGAGGGCTTGGACGTCGCGCCGACGAAACCGGTCACGCCGGGCGTGTTGCGCACCGCGCTCCACGACTCGTCGGTGAGATCCATGCGCACCAGGATGTAGCCGGGCAGCACCTTGCGGTTGACCTGCTTGCGCTGGCCGTTCTTGATCTCAGTGACCTCTTCGGTGGGGACTTCCACCTGGAAGATGTAGTCGCCGACGTCGAGGTTCTGCACGCGAGTCTCGAGGTTGGCCTTCACCTTGTTCTCGTAGCCCGCGTAGGAGTGGATGACGTACCAGTTGCCGGGCTTGCTGCGCAGCTCCGCCTTGAGCGCAGCAGCCGGGTCTATGTCTTCAGCCGGGTCTTCAGCCGACGCCGCTTGAGCGGTCACAGCCTCTGCTGAGACCTCGTCTGTGCTGACCTCCTGCACGTCGACCGCCTCACCCGCGGACGTGTCACCGTCGAAGGTCGTCACGGTTCTCAGTCCTCGTCACGCTTTTCAATCCTCCCTGTCACTCTCTCAGCCGAACACCAGCAGCACCAGCTTGGTCAGGCCAAAATCCGCGAGACCGACCAGTGCCACCATGAAGGCCAGGAACGCCAACACCACCGAGGTGTAGCTGAGCATTTGTTTGCGGTTCGGCCAGATGACCTTCCGCATCTCGGCAACGACCTGCTTGAGGTAGTTGTAGACGAATACGAAGGGGTTAGCCGAGCGGTCCCCCGATTTCTTCGACTTCTTGACCGTCTTGGATTTCTGGCCGATTCTGGCCTTCTCGGGTTTCTGGCCCTTCTTGGCTTTTTTAGTCGAGTCCGCTGAGTCCCCAGTGGCGACCTCAACCTCGTCCGACGCCTCAACGTCGACGTCTTCCGCTTTCTGCCTGGACCGCTTGCCGGTAGGGCGTTGCGGCCGCGTCGCAGGCTTTGTCACCACGGCCGTCCGGCCGCCGCTCCCGCGGCCGTCCTCGGTGTCGCCGCCGTCGCTGGCGGCGTCGTCGGCGATGTCGCCTTCGTCGCTCACCGCATGCTCCTTTGTTCGTCAGCTATCCTGCGAGCCGTCCCGCTGGATGGGCAATCTCCCAGTGTCCAGCATGTCACGCCTTCGCCTTCAGCAGGGGCGACAGGACTTGAACCTGCAACCTGCGGTTTTGGAGACCGCTGCTCTGCCAGTTGAGCTACGCCCCTTCGCGGTTGGCAGGCCGAACGCAGGCCAACCCAGTGTTCCGGGGCTTACATAACGCGCGCGCCCCCGCTCGTTCAACTCACGGAAAGCGCGCGCTAATGCCGGGAAAACCCCGAGGTCCGAGTGTACATCGGCGCAGGAGTCAGATACTAATTACCCGGTTCTGATGACCTGCCCGGATTCTTTGTCCCATCTGAGCTGGATGGAGTTGTCGCCCTGGTGTCCCATCACGGTGGTGTAGGCCTCCAGGACCAGCTCGCCATCCTGGTTGGTGCAGGTGTTCCTGGTGACGACGATGTCGGCGCCGAAACGCTCGTCCACAGATTGGACGTCCATACGGCCGAAGAGTTTGTCGCCGATGAACATCGGTTTGTGGTAGACGAACTTCTGGTCGACCTGGACGATCTGCATGGTCTCCATGCCCACGTCGACATTCCGGAAGAAATCGTCCTGGATGAGTTTCGCCAAGATCGACACGAAAGTTATCGGTGCAATGATGGTCTTGTAGCCCAGTTCGGCGGCCGCCGCCTCGTCGAAGCAGGCCGGATCGTCGCACTTGATCGCTCGCGCAAATCCGCGAACTTGCTCGCGGCCCACCTCGAAGTAGTCCGGGTACTGCCAGCTCATCCCGCGGATATCAACTTTGAGCGCCATAAACTACGCCCGCCTACGCCAGTTTCGCCGACGCGGTGGCCCGGCCGAAGATCTTCTTGCCGCCAGTGGTGGCGGTGAGTGCGATGGTCACCGATTTGTTCTCCGGATCCACCGACTTCACCCGGCCGGTGAAGACGAGTTCGGCGCCCTTGCCGTCGTTGGGCACCGGGACCACAGCGGTGAACCGCACGTTGTACTCGGTCACTGCGCCCGGGTCGCCGACCCACGACGTGACGTAGCCGCCGCCCAGCCCCATGGTCAACATGCCGTGTGCTATCACGGTGTCCAGCCCGACGACCTTGGCGATCTCGTCGTCCCAGTGGATCGGGTTCAAGTCGCCCGAGACCCCCGCATAGTTGACCAGATCCTGCCGGGTCAGAGGGTAGATCTTCTCGGGGAGCTGGTCGCCCACCTGCACCGAACTGAACTCACGCAGTGCCATCAGAAAATCCCTCTTCCCCGTCGTCACCAGCACGGCCCGCCAGGGTCGTGTAGGTCTCCTGCACGACTTCACCCGCTTCGTTGCTGACGATGTTCTTGGTCACGATTATTTCGGTGCCGTGAGCTTCACGAACCGAATCCACGAACACGTCGCAGTAGAGCTTGTCGCCCGCCACGATCGGCTTCGTGAATTTCAGCACTTGGTCGACCTGGACGATCTGCGCGTCCTGGACCGCGATGTTCGCGTGGTCGAAGAACGCCGACTGAGCCTTGTAGCCGAACACGCAGATGAACGTGAGTGGGGCAAGCAGGCCGTGATACCCGAGTTCGGCGGCTGCTGCCTCTTCGAAGAATGCTGCGTCTCTGTTCTGAACGGCCTCGGCGTACTCGCGGATCTTCTCCCGCTCCACCTCGTAGTAGTCGGGGTAGCGGTAGTGCATCCCGGTGATGTTTTCGGTCAACCCCACGGATCTAGAACCTACCTAGTCAGTCTGAGCAAACGATCGAGGATCGCTACCGTGTCTCGCGGTGCGACTGGTGTTTGCCGCAGTTCCGGCAGAACTTCTTCAGCTCCAAGCGGTCGGGGTCGTTCCGGCGGTTCTTCTTGGTGATGTAGTTACGGTGCTTGCACACCTCGCATGCCAAAGTGATCTTCGGCCGCACGTCGGTACTGGAAGCCATGTCCGTTCTCTCTTAGACGTCTCGTTGTTATGTTGTAGCGATGGCCGGACTCGAACCGGCGACCTAACGATTATGAGTCGTTCGCTCTAACCGACTGAGCTACATCGCCTCTGGCACGGGCCGCCAGCCTGCTCGGCGTCCGCCGAGCCCCCTAACGGAATCGAACCGTTGACCTTTTCCTTACCATGGAAACGCTCTACCGACTGAGCTAAGGGGGCCGTTCACCCGTAGCGACCAGTCGTGCCGCGGGCCTAGAAGAGGTTACAGCCTGGCGCACAACGTCTCCAAACCACGGCGTCTCGCAAACTACAGGCGACGCTGCCGTCGAAGGCTGATCCGCATCAGACGGCCGGGCAATCGGGTGACTGGGGTCACCGGGCTTGATTCGGGTCACCCACTATCCTGACCACTCGCTTCGACGTCGCTTTCGCCGAGCAAGGTCCGCACCGCGAGATACCCGGCCGCGCGCGCGTCCGCGAGGTGGTACCGACGGATGATTTCCTGGACCAGATCGTCGTCAATCTCGATCGACCCTCTTCCACATGCAGCAACAATACCCGCTACGTACTATCCGAACCGCGGATAATGGTGCCACTTTTCAAGCAGCCCGATGGTCCCCGATGGCCGGGCACGTAATACGAAGTAACTTCGATGGGTCTTTGCCCGGGTCTCTTAGTACGGGTCTCTTTGCATGGGACATAGTCTGGTGATGTGTCAGATGTGCCGAAGGACCGGCTGTACTTCCGTCAACTGCTCTCCGGTCGCGATTTCGCCGTGGGCGACGTGGTCGCGACGCAAATGCGCAATTTCGCCTACCTGATCGGAGATCGAGAGACCGGAGACTGCTTGGTGGTGGACCCGGCGTACGCCGCCGGTGACCTGGTCGACACACTCGAGACCGACGGCATGCACCTGTCCGGGGTGCTGGTTACCCATCATCACCCCGACCATGTGGGCGGCTCGATGATGGGTTTCAAGCTCAAGGGACTGGCCGAGCTGCTCGAGCGGGCAAGTGTGCCGGTGCACGTGAATACCCATGAAGCGCTTTGGGTTTCGCGGATCACCGGGATCAGCCTCGGCGACCTCACCGCCCACGAGCACCGCGACAAGGTAAGCATCGGCGATATCGAAATCGAACTGCTGCACACTCCGGGTCATACGCCCGGCAGCCAATGCTTTTTGCTCGACGGCCGCCTTGTCGCCGGTGACACGTTGTTCCTGGAGGGCTGCGGGCGCACCGACTTTCCGGGTGGCGACTCCGACGAGATGTATCGCAGCCTGCAGCAACTCGCTGCGCTTCCGGGCGACCCGACAGTGTTTCCGGGGCATTGGTATTCGGCTGATCCAAGTGCATCGCTATCGGAGGTCAAGCGTTCCAATTACGTGTATCGAGCCGCTGATCTTGATCAGTGGCGAATGTTGATGGGCGGCTGAGGGATTTACCATCGAGCCCGCAAATTCCAGCCGGAGGCCACTGTGATATAAGGAGAAGGGTGGATTCGATGGGGTGGATCCAGGGTGGCTGGCACGAGGTCACCGATGTTGGGTCCAGCACCTGGTTGGCGTGGGCGGCGTGGGCGGTTATCGCCCTCGGCGTCGTAGCACTGGTGTTTGCCAATCGGCAGATCAACCGCAACCGTCAGTTAGCCGCGGACCAGACCCGGCCCCACGTCGCCATGCTCATGGAACCGCACGCAGTCGACTGGCACGTGATCGAACTGGTTGTCCGGAATTTCGGCCAGACCGCGGCGTACGACATCCGGTTTTCATTTTCGAATCCGCCGACAGTGGCCGAATACGAAAATGCCGCCGGCGGCTATGCCAACGTCGTGAGTTTGCAGCTCCCCACCGAGTTGCCGGTACTGGCACCCGGCCAGGAATGGCGGATGGTGTGGGATTCGGCGCTTGACCGCGCCGAAATCGGGAACGGCGTCGAGTCTCGTTTCACCGGGGCCGTCATCTACTACGACCGCCCCGCGAAACCGCGCGGATGGCGGTTCTGGCGACGCGAGCGTACTGCGCTGGAGACCAAAGTGGTGCTGGACTGGGATGCCCTGCCGCCCGTTCAGCGCATCGAATTGATGACGACCCACGATCTGGCGAAGCGGGAAAAGCAGAAACTGGAACTGCTGCGCAGCCTGCTGACCTACTTCCACCATGCAAGTAAGGAAACGCGTCCCGACGTGTTCCGCCGTGAGATCGAACGAATCAACAGCGCTGTGGCCCAAACCCAGGACAGGTGGCGCACCCGGCAGCTCGAAACGCCCACCGATGTCAGACTGCGCTGGGGCAACGACGAAAACGAACTGGGCAAACATCACACCCAGCCCGGCGACGGAGCGCTATCTCCGGCCCCGCGGCACCACCCAGAGGCGATCTGATTCAATCGACTCCGCTGTCCGTATCGAAGGAGTCACTATGAGCGGCCCGGTTATCTACAGCAACAAGGATTCCATCGCGGTCATCAGGATGGACGACGGCAAAGTCAACGCGCTGGGCCCGACTATGCAGCAGGCCCTCAACGAAGCGATCGACCAGGCCGACCGCGACAACGTCGGGGCGCTGGTGATCACCGGGAACGAGCGGGTGTTCAGCGGCGGGTTCGACCTGAAGATCCTGACCTCGGGCGAGGCCCAGCCCGCGATCGAGATGCTCAGAGGTGGCTTTGAGCTGGCGTATCGACTCTTGTCGTACCCCAAGCCGGTAGTGATGGCCTGCACCGGCCATGCCATCGCGATGGGGGCGTTCCTGTTGTCGTCCGGCGATCACCGGGTGGCCGCCCATGCCTACAACATCCAGGCCAACGAAGTTGCGATCGGCATGACCATCCCCTATGCGGCCTTGGAAATCATGAAGCTGCGGCTGACCCGGTCGGCGTACCAGCAGGCCGCCGGGCTGGCCAAAACGTTCTTCGGTGAAACCGCCCTGGCCGCAGGGTTTGTCGACGAGATCGTGCCGCCCGAGATAGTGGTCAGCCGCGCAGAGGAAGCCGCGCAGGAATTCGCGGCTCTGCACCAGCACGCCCATCTCGCGACCAAGCTGCGCACCCGCGCCGACGCGCTGAAAGGCATCCGCGCCGGGATAGATGGGATAGAGGCCGAGTTCGGGCTGTAACAGGGGGCGAGCGGTTGCCGCGGCAACCGCTGCACCGTGTCCGCCTCCTCCACTCAGAACTGTGGCATGTCAGCGTCGGGCCGTCACTTCACCTTTTACGGCGTGCGCCCGTGCCGTCATCCGGCCCTGCGGAAGCGTTCGAGATACGCGGGCCAGTCCCAGGTCGACAGGAACGCCTGCGCCGCCTCATAACCCTTGTCGTACAGCGCTTCAAGGCGCTCCCTGGAGCTACCGAAGTCGAGGATGCCGACATCGGTCGAGGCCACCTGGATTGCACGGGCACGGACCCATGGCAGGTTCAGGTAGGTCTGATCATGACCGACGAGCATGGTCGTGATGAGGCTTTCCAGCAACGATGGCGGCCCGAGGAAACGCAGCGGCCGCAACGCCGGGATCACATTGCGAATGCCCCCGGTAAGGGTCGGTAGGACGGTGATCCCGATGGTGGGCCAGCGCGGCGGTTTGCCGTCGTACCGGTCGAAAGATTCGATCGGAAAGTTCGACAGCACGCCGCCGTCGACCAGGGTGGACGTCAGCCCTTGGGCGCTTGTCAAGGTGACCGGGCGGTAGAAGAACGGAATTGCCATCGAGGCGCGAACCGCGTCGGCCACCAGCTGCTCATCGGGGTCCAGCCCGTAGACCCGGCGGTAATCCCACGGCAGTCGGACCAGCTGGCTTGTCGTCAGGTCGGCCGCGGTGACCGCCAGCTTGTAGCGGCGCTCCTTGTATAGGTAGTCGTCCTCGATGGCCAGGTCGCCGAACGTGGTCACGCCCAGGTTCTTCAGCTCGCCGCGAATCCAGTCGTGAGCGAAGTCACCCCGGTAAAGGCCGGCGCCCCGCAGCGCGTCCCATGCGGGGCTGACAACGGGAAGGGGCCCGGCGTCACGCCATTTGCGCAGCGGCACCGACAGCGCGAGTTCCTTGACCTCTTCGCCCGTCAGCTGGTCACCCTTGGACGTGGCCGCCAAGATCGCGGCGACCACCGAACCGCCCGAGACGCCTGACGCCCTCTGGACGGAATATCCGGCGTCCATGAGGGCGACAATGGCGCCCACCAGGCCAATGAACTTGACGCCCCCGCCGGAGAGCACGATGTCGGCCGGTTTCTGTTCCTGAGTCATGGATCGATCGCGTGCCATGGCCACCTCCCTGTCGCGGCAGCTTAGAAGCCCCCGACAGCATGGCCAGCACCCGGGTCGGCCTTCGGCCGGACCTAGTCGTAGGGTTTCTCGGCGGTGACCAAGCGCGTGGAGAACCACGGGCCGCCGTACCACATGCGCCATCCGAGGTTGCGGCGCCGCACGTTTCGCCAGCCCAGTTCGCGCAGATGGGCGACATGCTGACGGGTTTCCCACAGGTCAGCGATGGCGAGCCGTCCGCCGGGCCGCAAGACGCGAATCGCTTGATCCAGCGCCTGGCGCCGACCGGCACGAGTCGGGATGTTATGGATGGCGAGGTTGCTGACGATCACGTCGACGCTCTCGTCGGCCAACGGCAGCTCGGTCATGTCGGCGGTGTGCACCTCGATGCGATCGGCGACGTTCTCCGCCTCCGCATTGGCCAGGGTGGCCTGCCGGGAGTTATCCGTCTGGTCGGCATGCCATAGATCGACGCCGATCGCGCGCCCCCGGGCCAACCTCTTGGCCGCGGCCAGCAACACCGCACCACGACCACATCCGAGATCCAGCAACGTTTCATCGCCGCGCAGTCGCAGGTCGTCGAGAACCTGATTCCACACGTGGAACTTGCCTGATCGCGTTGCGTAGGCGTAGGACGCCGCCGTCGCGAGCATCTCGGCCGCCGATGCCCCCGCCAGTGCCGCGGCCAACCGATTACCGCGTGTCAGGGCGACGCCCGCCGCCGCCAATAGGGCAGCAGATCCAACTCCGATACCCGCGATCTGCGTTCTCGCCGAGACGGTGTCAAAAGAACCGTCGTATCCGTAGTCGCCCTTGTGCTCGCGCATCGTCACCTCTGTCTCTGGCACCGTGCCGGCCTTCACCAGCGTCCGTGATGGACGACCTCGCCGAAGGGCCGCCGGTTCGGTTTGCGGATCGGGGTGAGCGGGCGATCGGCGGGATATCCGATCCCGAGCAGGAAGGCCACCTGATAGTCGTCCGGGACACCCAGGATGGCCCGCGCCTTCTCCTGATCCCCCACCGACGAATGACCGGTGCCGATCCCCAGGTCGGTGGCCGCGATCATCATCGCCATCGTCGCCTGGCCGACGTCGTACTGGTCTACCACCAATCTGCGCTCATCCGGCGGCACTGGCACAACGAACGCCATCGCCGCCGCAGCGGCGGCGATGTGCCCGGCACCCCGCCAGACCGTGGACAGCTCCTGCAACTGAGTCCGGTCGGTGACGATCACAAAGTCCCACGGCTGGCGGTTTTTCGCAGACGGAGCCCGCCATCCCGCCTCGGCGATACGGTTCAAATCGTCGTCCGAAACCGGCTCCGGTTTGTACTCCCGTACATTGCGCCGAGCGCTGATCGCATCCCAAGCTTCCATTTCTTGCCTCTCTTGTGCCGGCCAGCTGTTTCATCGACTCGAACCCGCTTCGGGGGCACCACTACTTCCGAGCCTAGTTGTCGGTGCCCGGCGTGCTGCTCACGCCGACCGCGTCCGTCAACGCATTGATCGCATCGGAAAGCTCCTCGACCATTCCCTTATGGCTGCCGCGGTCGCGGTACACCTTCAGCAGTTCCTGGTAGTACCACAAATGCTCTCGGGGATCCTTCACGTTGAATCGTTCCCACAGCTCGCCGCCGACGTCGCGGAAATCGCGCAGCAGTGCGCGGGCATTGTGCAACTTGTCGGCGAGCGACACCAGCAGGACCTCATCCGACGCATCGGGCAGGTGGCGAATGTAGTTTTCCTTGCGTTGGCGCCAAGGCGGCTTCGGTGTCTGGAATGTGTCGCTGCAGTCGCGAACGATCTCCTCCACCTCGGTACCGAACTTTTCGCGGATCTCGACCAATGTCGCCTCGCCGCCCTGGTCTTCAGCGGCATCGTGCAGCAACGCGGCGATGGCCTGCGTCTGGCTGCCGTCGGCATCAATTACTAATCCGGCCACCGAGAGCAGGTGCCCCAGGTAGGGGATGTCGCTGCCTTTGCGTGTCTGCTTGCCGTGCTTCTCCATCGCGTACTCCACGGCACGGACAAAGGCAGGCGTGAGGCGTGGCGACACTGCCTGATCGTTCATCGTCGCTCCTTCCCCTGATCGGACGCTCACCTTCACCCTCGCACGCAGGTGTGACACACCGCGTCGGCCGAACCGGCCACCGCTGTCGCCGGGGCGTTCTAGGGTGGCCGCGATGGCTCTTCATCTTCATCGTGCTGAACGCACCGACCTTTTGGCCGACGGACTCGGCGCGCTGTTGGCCGACCGGCCGCCTGACCCGTTCGACCAGGAGCTGGTGCTGGTCCCGGCACGCGGCGTGGAACGCTGGCTGAGCCAGCGGCTTTCGCACGTGCTGGGGTGTGCGCCGGACAGTGGCGACGGCGTGTGCGCGGGCGTGTCGTTCCGGAGTCCGGGCTCGCTGATCGCCGAGATCACCGGCACGGTCGACGACGACCCGTGGTCGCCCGAAGCCATGACGTGGCCGCTGCTGGGGGTGATCGACGGGGCTTTGGGTGAACCGTGGTGTCGCACGTTGGCAACGCATTTGGGGCACTTTGACAGCGGCGAGGAGGCCGAGCTCAGGCGTGGCCGGCGTTACGCGGTGGCACGCCGGCTGGCCGGGCTGTTCGCATCGTATGCCCGGCAGCGTCCGCAGCTGCTGGTCGATTGGCTGGACGGCAACGTGGGTGATCTCGACGACGACTTGGCCTGGCAGCCGCAGCTGTGGCGGGCGCTGGTTGCCGCCGTCCCCGCCGATTCCCCGCATAACCGTCACGAGAAGACCGTCGCGCGGCTGCGCGAGTCGCCTTCCGAGCTACCCGCCCGGCTGTCCCTGTTCGGGCATACCCGGCTGCCGGGTACCGACGTCGAGCTGCTGGACGCACTGGCCGTCCACCACGAGTTGCACCTGTGGCTGCCGCACCCCAGCGACGACCTGTGGCGGGCGCTCTCGGGCGTGCACGGCGCGGTGCCGCGGCGCGCGGACACCAGCCACCGCGCGGTCGATCATCCGTTGCTGGCGACGCTGGGCCGGGATCTTCGCGAGCTACAGCGAGGGCTACCCGAGAACCCCATCACCGACGAATACCTCAGCGGTGCAATAAAATCCGACACCCTGCTCGGCTGGCTGCAGTCCGACATCGCCGCCAACGTCGTGCGGCCCGATGGTCGCTCACTGGCAGCCGATGATCGGTCGGTGCAGGTGCACAGCTGCCACGGCCCGGCCCGGCAGGTCGATGTTTTGCGCGAGGTGCTGCTCGGCCTGCTCGCCGACGACCCGACGCTGGAGCCGCGCGACATCCTGGTGATGTGTCCGGACATCGAGACTTACGCTCCGCTGATCGTCGCGGACTTCGGCCTGGGCGACGTGGTACATGGCGCCCATCCCGCGCATCGGCTCCGGGTGCGGCTCGCCGACCGGGCACTGACCCAGACCAACCTGCTCCTTGGCGTGGCGTCGCAATTGTTGACGCTGGCCGGCGGCAGGGTCACCGCGAGTGAGGTGCTCAACCTCGCCCAGGCTGCGCCGGTGCGCGCGCGGTTCAGCTTCAGCGACGACGATCTGGAGGGCATCACCCGCTGGGTCCGGCAGTCGAACATCCGGTGGGGCTTAGATCAGGAACACCGCAGGCCCTTCGGGGTCGACTTCGTGCACAACACTTGGCGATTCGGCATCGACCGGGTGCTGGCCGGTGTCGCGATGTCGGATGACTCACACGCCTGGATCGACCACACGCTGCCCCTCGACGACGTCAGCAGCAACCGGGTCGAGCTGGCCGGCCAATTCGCCGAATACATCGACAGGCTGCAGCGTGCGATCGACTCACTCACTGCGGCGCGGCCGCTGCAGGAATGGTTGGCCGCGCTGTCCGACGGCATCACGTTGCTGACGCGCCTCGACGACAAGGACGCCTGGCAGACCAGCCAGATGCGGCGCGAGTTTGCCGAGGTACTCCGCACTGCCGGTCCGCGCGCCGACACCGTGATGCGCCTACCCGACGTCCGCGCGCTGCTGCAAAGCCACCTCGCCGGGCGGCCCACCCGAGCCAACTTCCGCACCGGCACATTGACGGTCTGCACGATGGTGCCGATGCGGTCGGTCCCGCATCGGGTGGTGTGTATGGTCGGCCTCGACGACGGCATTTTTCCGCGGCTCGGTGTCGTCGACGGTGACGACGTGCTGGCCCGCAATCCCATGACCGGCGAGCGCGATATCCGTTCTGAGGACCGACAACTGCTGCTCGACGCCATCGGTGCGGCCACCGGGCACCTGGTCATAACGTACACCGGGGCCAACGAATACTCGGGCCAGCGCAGACCGCCCGCCGTTCCGCTGGCCGAGCTGCTCGACACGTTGGATATGACCACAAGCGAGAAGGTCCGCGCCCGCGTCGTCGTCGAACATCCCTTGCAGCCCTTCGATGTTCGCAACGTGGAACGCGGAAGGCTGGTGCCCGGCGTGCCGTTCAGCTTCGATCCGACCGTGCTGCGCGCGGCTCGCACCGCCACCGGCGAACGCGCCGAGCGACCAGAGTTCGTCCGCGAACCACTGCCGCCCCCACCACCGGATGACGTCGTCCTCGCCGATTTAGTCGCCTTCTTCAAGGACCCGGTGAAGGGCTTCTTCCGAGCGCTCGAGTACACGTTGCCTTGGGATGTCGACGGTGTCGAGGACGCTATGCCGGTCGACATCAACGCACTCGAGGAATGGACCGTCGGCGATCAGATGCTGAACGACATCCTGGGTGGCATGACACCGGATGAAGCCAAGCAGGCGGAGTGGCGCCGGGGCAGGCTGCCGCCCGGTCGGCTCGGGTGGCGCAAGGCGACCGAAGTTCGCGATCAGGCCGCGCTGCTCGCAGCCGCTGCGCTGCGGCACCGCCAAGCCGACGCGGCAGCGTACGACGTCGACGTCGATCTCGGCTCTAGGCGGCTGACCGGCACGGTGCCGCAGGTGTTCGGCGACCGTCTGGTGTCTGTGACGTACTCCAAGCTCGACGGCAAGCACCTGCTTGAGTCGTGGATTCTGTTGTTGGCGTTGACCGCTCACGACCCGCGCCGTGACTGGTCCGCCGTCTGCGTTGGTCGGCCGAAGCGCGGCACGACCCCGCGGGAGGAGGGGCTGGGGCGACCGCAGGATCACGCCGTCCAGCTGCTGGCAGATCTGATGGCGATCTACGATACCGGGAGACGTGAGCCGATTCCGTTGCCCATCAAGACATCCTACGCGTGGGCTCTGGCCCGGCACTGCGGTGAGGACCCGGAGAAACAGGCGTCATACCGATGGAAGTCCGATCGATACCCCGGCGAGGACGAGGCGCCGGCTCACGTGCGGGCCTGGGGCAAAAACGCGCGACTGGCCGATCTGATGCAACCCCTGCGGTCGGGCGAGCAGCACGACGGCGAGGACAACCGTCTGGGTGCCTTCGCGGCGCGACTGTGGTTGCCGATGCTGCGCTCCGAGAGGGACCCGCACTGATGGACCGCTTCGATCTTTTGGGGCCTTTGCCGCCTGATCGCTCCACCACGGTGCTGGAAGCCAGCGCCGGAACCGGCAAGACGTTCGCGCTGGCGGGCCTGGTGACTCGCTACGTCGCCGACGGCCGGGCGACGCTCGACCAGATGTTGCTCATCACGTTCGGACGGGCGGCCAGCCAAGAACTGCGCGAACGTGTCCGTTGCCAACTCGCCGACGCACTAGTCGCTTTCGACTCCTCGAAGGTCGGCGACAACGAGTTGGTGGCACGCCTGATCGACGGCACGGCCGCCGAGCGCGACGAACGACAGCAGCGCCTGCGTGATGCGCTGGCAGGCTTCGACGCGGCCACGATCGCCACCACGCATCAGTTCTGCCAGCTGGTGCTGAAATCGCTGGGCGTGGCAGGCGACACCGACGCGGGCGTCACGCTGGTCGAAGACCTCAACGAGGTGGTCGCCGAGATCGTGGACGATCTCTACCTGGCCCACTTCGGGCGCGAGCGCGACGATCCCGTGCTGAATTACCGCGACGCGTTGCGAATCGCCCGCGAGGTGGTCAAGAACCCGTCGGCAGAGCTGCGTCCACGCGATCCGCAGCCGGGCTCACGGGCCGCGGTCTGCATCGACTTCGCGCAAGGCGTTCTCGCCGAGTTGGAAACACGCAAGCGGCGCCGGGGCATCCTCGGTTACGACGACCTGCTCAGTCGCCTGGCCGCCGCGCTGGCTGCCCACGACTCCCCCGCCCGGGTGCGGATGCATCAACGCTGGCCCATCGTCATGGTCGACGAATTTCAAGACACCGATCCGGTGCAGTGGCAGGTGATCGACCGCGCATTCAGCGGGCAATCCACACTGATTCTCATCGGCGACCCCAAACAGGCGATTTATGCGTTCCGCGGCGGCGACATCGTCACCTACCTTCGGGCGGCCGACACAGCAGGCGACAAGCGGACACTGGGCACGAACTGGCGCAGCGACGCCGCTCTCGTCGAGCGACTGCAAGCTGTGCTGCGAGGTGCCGAACTCGGCGATCCCGCGATCGTCGTTCACGACGTCGAAGCGCATCACCAGGGTCACCGGCTTGCCGGAGCGCCGCACAACGATCCATTTCGGCTGCGGGTAGTACGCCGCGCGACTCTGGGCCGCAGCGGGATACAGAATCTGCCGATCGGCGAGCTGCGGGAGCACATCGGCCGCGACCTCGCCGCTGACATCGGCGCACTGCTGGCCAGCGGTGCGACGTTCGACGGTAAACAGCTCGAGGCTCGTGACATCGCGGTGATCGTCGAAACACACAAGGACGCCCGGGTCTGCGACCGCGCGCTGGCCGACGCGGGGATCCCCGCGGTGTATACCGGCGACTCGGACGTGTTCAGCTCAGAGGCCGCCGACGACTGGCTGTCGCTGCTGGAAGCGTTCGACCAGCCGTACCGCCCCGGTGTGGTGCGAGCCGCCGCGGCCACGATGTTCTTCGGTGAGACGGCCGAAACCCTTGTCGAGGGAGGCGATGCGCTGACCGATCGCGTCGCCGAGACATTGCGGGAGTGGGCGGGCCACGCCCGGGAACGCGGGGTGGCCGCGATCTTCGAGGCCGCGCAGTTGAGCGGCATGAGTAACCGCGTGCTGTCCTGGCGGGACGGCGAGCGGCACATGACCGACTTGGCACACATGACGCAGCTGTTGCAGCAGACCGCGCACCGCGAGCACTGCACCTTGCCGGCGCTGCGCGACTGGCTGCGCGGACAACGCGAAGAACGGGGCGGTGCAACAGAACGCAACCGGCGGCTCGACAGCGATGCCGCCGCCGTGCAGATCATGACGGTGTGGGTGAGCAAGGGCCTCCAATACCCCATCGTGTACCTGCCGTTCGCGTTCAACCGCAACATCCAGGAGCGCGATCTGGTGCTGTTCCACGACGAGGGGGTGCGCTGTCTGCACATCGGCGGCAAGGACAGCCCCGACTTCAACACCGTCGAGAAACTGGGCAGCAAAGAGGCCGCCGGCGACGACACTCGGCTGACTTACGTTGCGCTGACACGGGCCCGGTCGCAAGTGGTGGCCTGGTGGTCACCGGCACACGATGAACCTAACGGCGGGCTGTCGCGGCTGCTGCGGGGACGCTCACCCGGCCAGGCGGTGGTCCCCGACCGCTGTACGCCTGCGAAGATCAACGACGATGATGCCTGGGCTCGCCTTCGGGAATGGGAGGTCGCAGGCGGACCAGTGCTGGAGGAATCGGTGATCTGCCCGGCCCCGCGCCTTGACGGCCACGCGCCGCCGTCCGAACTCGACACGCGCCATTTCCATCGCGCCATCGACACGGCGTGGCGACGCACCTCGTACTCCGGTCTGATCAGGGTCTCCGAAGACTCACAAAACTCAGCAACTACGGGTGTGAGCAGTGAACCGGAAGTCGCCGCGCTGGATGACGAAGTCGGCGAAATTCCCTTAACAGAGCCGGCATCCGGGTCCGACATGCCGTCGCCGATGGCCGAGCTGCCGGCAGGCGCGAAATTCGGCACACTGGTGCACGCGGTGCTGGAGACGACCGACCCGTTCGCGGCCGATCTCGTCGGCGAGCTCGAAGCGCAGATCCGCGTGCATTCCGCATGGTGGCCGGTCGATGTGCCCCCTGCTGAACTGGCCGCGGCGATGGTCCCGATGCACGACACCCCGCTGGGTCCACTGGCCGACGGTTTGACGCTGCGCCAGGTCGGACTGCGGGACCGACTGCGGGAGTTGGACTTCGAGTTTCCACTGGCCGGTGGCGATCTTCGGGCCGCCGCACCGGATATTCGACTGGCGGACGTCGGAGCGTTGTTGCGATCGCACCTTCCGGCGCAGGATCCGCTGACGCCGTATGCCGACCGGTTGATCCGTGACGCGCTTGGTCGAGAGCCATTGCGCGGGTACCTCTGTGGTTCGGTCGACGCCGTGCTGCGGATTCCAGACGGGCCGGGGCACCGCTATCTGGTCGTCGACTACAAGACCAACTGGCTGGGCGATCCGGGTCGGCCGTTGACCGCTGCCGACTACAACCGGCCGCGACTGGTCGAAGCGATGCTGCACTCGGATTATCCGCTGCAGGCATTGCTGTACAGCGTCGTGCTGCACCGGCTCTTGCGATGGCGGCAACCCGGCTACGATCCGGCCAGACATTTGGGTGGCGTGCTGTATCTGTTCGTGCGTGGGATGTGTGGGCCGGAGACTCCGGTGGTCGACGGCCATCCGGCCGGAGTGTTCAGCTGGGAACCACCGGCTGCGCTGGTGATCGCGTTGTCGAACGCTCTGGATTCGGGGAGCGCGGCCGCATGACGGTCGAGGTTCTCGACCCGGCGGGCTGGCGCCACGCTGCCAGTGCTGCCGGGCTGCTGCGGACATTCAACGAGGCCGGCGTCGTCGATTCAGCGGATGTGCACGTCGCCCAGCGCCTTTCGGCGATGGCCGGTGAGTCCGATTCGCAAGTCGTGCTGGCTGTCGCGTTGCTGGTGCGCGCGTTGCGGGGTGGATCGGTGTGCCTGGACCTGCGGTCGGTCGAAGCGCAGGTCGACGCTGCTGGGCTGCCCTGGCCGGCGGCGGATGAATGGTTGGCGGCGGTGCGGGCCAGCCCACTGCTCGGGTCGCCGCCGGTGTTGCGGGTCTATGACGACAATCTGCTGTATCTGGACCGGTATTGGCGCGAGGAGCAGCAGGTCGCCGACGATCTGTTGGCCCTGCTCACCGCGCGAGCACCGGCGGCGGCTCCCGACATCGGCCGGTTGTTTCCGCCGGGGTACCAGGAACAACGCGCCGCCGCGGAAGTCGCTCTGTCACTGGGCTTGACGGTGCTCACCGGCGGACCCGGGACCGGCAAGACGACAACGGTCGCACGGCTGTTGGCGCTGTTCGCCGAGCAGGCGGAGCTGGCCGGTAAGGGGCGGCCGCGCATCGCGCTGGCGGCACCGACCGGGAAGGCTGCGGTCAGGTTGCAGGAGGCGGTGCAACTAGAGATCGACAAGCTGGATGCTGCTGACCGTCAACGGCTCTCGGGGCTGCAGGCGACCACATTGCATCGGCTCTTGGGGAGCCGCCCAGACACCTCGTCGCGGTTTCGTCATCACCGCGGCAACCGGTTGCCGCACGATGTGATCGTCGTCGACGAGACATCGATGGTGTCGCTGACGATGATGGCCCGGCTGTTGGAGGCGGTGCGCCCGGAGGCGCGCCTACTGCTCGTCGGCGACCCCGACCAGTTGGCATCGGTGGAGGCAGGCGCGGTGTTGGCCGACCTGGTCGACGGACTCGGCGCGCGTGACGAGGCGCGGGTGGCGGCGCTGAAGACCTCACATCGATTCGGCGCATCGATCGGCGAGTTGGCGTCGGCGATCCGGGTCGGCGACGCCGACCAAGTCATCGAGGCGCTGCGAGCGGCAGACGATCACATTGAGTGGATCAACGCCGACGACCCGACCGAGCAGCTACGCAAGGTTGTTGTGCCCCGAGCCCTTCGACTACGACAGGCCGCCGTCCTGGGTGATGCGCCGGCCGCGCTGGCGACACTCGATGAGCACCGACTGCTGTGCGCGCACCGCCGCGGACCCTATGGGGTCCGGCATTGGAACCGCCAGGTCGAGCGGTGGCTGACCGAAGCGACAGGCGAGCCGATTTGGTCGGACTGGTACACCGGGCGCCCGGTGCTGGTGATGGCCAACGATTATGGCCTGGGACTCTACAACGGCGACACCGGGGTGACGGTGCTGCACGGCGCGGGTCAACAAGGCGGGCTGCGGGCCGTCATCGCGAGCGCAGGCGGACCGCTTGACTTCGCGACCAGCCGCCTCGGCGACATCGAGACCATGCATGCCATGACCATCCACAAAAGCCAGGGCAGCCAGGCTGACGAAGTGACTGTGCTTATGCCGCCGGAGGATTCGCGATTGCTTACCCGAGAGCTGTTCTATACCGCGGTGACCCGGGCCAAGGTCAAGGTCCGGGTGGTCGGCTCCGAGGCCGAAGTGCGCGCTGCGCTTGCCCATCGCGCGCTGCGGGCGAGTGGGCTACGACTGCGGCTGCAGGCCACGGCAGCTACCGGCTGAATGCTGTCGTAGACCACGGCGCGCTGTGCAGCGGCGTCGGATGCGGAAGAATCGCGGTCAGCATGGTCGACAACGACGGTTTTGCACCGACATCCCGACGACGCCACGTCGTGCGGCTCGGTGTGTTCGCCGGCTTCCTACTCGGGATGTTCTACCTGGTGGCCGTCGCGCGGGTGATCGACGTCGCGCAGGTGCGGGGCGTGATCTTGGCGACAGGCCCCGCGGCGCCGCTGACCTACATAATTGCGTCGGCTGTCCTCGGCGCGTTGTTCGTCCCGGGCGCGATCCTGGCCGCAGGCAGCGGGATTCTGTTCGGTCCTGTACTCGGCATCTTCGTGACGCTGGGTGCGACAGTGGGCACCGCGATCGTCGCGAGCCGACTCGGCCGTCGGGCCGGCCGAGACAGCGCTCGGGCAGTGCTGGGGACGAAACGCGCCGACCGCATCGACGCGCTGATCGAGCGACGCGGACTATGGGGGGTCGTCGGCCAGCGATTCATCCCCGGCATTTCGGATGCGCTCGCCTCCTATACGTTCGGGGCGCTCGGAGTTCCGTTGTGGCAGATGGCCGTCGGTTCGTTTATCGGTTCGGCGCCGCGGGCATTCGTGTACACCGCGCTAGGCGCCTCGATCGGGCATCTGTCGTCGCCGTTGGCATACTCGGCGATAGTGGTGTGGTGCGTGACCGCCATCATCGGCGCGTTCGCTGGGCGGCGTGGATACCGAAAATGGCGTGAACACGCTGGCCGTGGCGAGGACAGCGGTATCCCAGATTCGGATCGGGAAGCCGGCGCGTGCTGACGAAGAAGTAGACCGAGGATCGCCGGGATTCAGCGGGCCGGCGCCAGCATCGCCTTCCACCCGTCTTCTCCGGTGTTCCTAGAGTTCTCAACGGAATACACCACACCGTCGGGGCCTACGACCAAGCCGCTCCGCACATCGTAAATTGACGCGGGAACTCCGCTCGGGGTGTAGATGCAGGGGTTGGGTTGCTGCCCGTCGCATTGGACGGTGCCCGACCTGGGTCGCTGCAGCGGATCGCTGACCGGCGGCGGTGTGCCCGGCAGTCGATCGGCGGGCAGCGGGTTGCTGCCATTGTTGACCGACGGCGCCGGGATCACCTGCCCCGGCTTCACCGGCTGATCACAACGCGCGCTCGGCGCGGGGCAGGTGAGGATCTGATTCGGGTCTCCGTACCACGGGTTGGTACCCAGCGGCACATAGGGCTCGTTGCTGCGGCATTCCCGAGGGCTCGCCGCCCGCTTACCGGGCACGTCTACGCACGGGTAGTTGCGTGCTCCACGAACCACATTCGTCGCATCCATCGGGATCTTGCAGTAGGTGCCTTTGGGTAGCGGCGCAGTGCTGGTGTCGGCCGGTGCCCGCCACTCCGATGCGGGCAGGAAGCCGGTCAGGCACGGTGGTGGTTGGTTGAGGGACAACGCGCCGACGCCGAGTGCCGCCTGGCCAGGAAATTCCGAGGTAACTGACTGGGCGATCGCGCCTGACTGCGGCAAGAACACCAACGCCTGCTCGACCCCATTGTGGTAGCGCTTGAGCATGTCGAGCACGACCTCGAGATTGGCCAGGGTCTGCGGCAACGACTCCCGCACGTCGCTGAACGTGGCGTTGACCTGCTCTGCAGTCGGAGCCGCGTTGGCCAGAATGCTGCGCACGGCTTGATCCTGCTGCGCGGTCTGCGCGGCCAGAGTGTTGAGATTGGCGGCCCAGCGCCCAATGTCGTCACCGGAATTGACCTGGCTGTCGATGATGGGCGCCGAATGATCGATGATGTCGTCAATGTCGTCGATGCTGCCCCTGAAGTCGTGGGCGATCCCCTGAGTGGCGTCGACCAGGCGCCTAAGGGATAGTCCCAGCCCTCCCACAGCCTGTGAGGTCTCGTGCAGCAGTACCGCCACCTTGTCTTTGGGCAGCACTGCCAGTCCGCGGTTGGCCGCGTCCAGCGCCGGGCCGATCTGGCTGGGGACCGTGCTCTTGGTGATCGTCTGCTGATTCGTCAGGTACGGACCGCCGGTGCGGGTCGAGACCAAGTCAAGGTACTGCTCCCCGATCGCCGACACCGAGTGCACATTGGCCGACGTGTCGGTCGGGATCTGGTAGCCGTTGTCGATGCTCATCGTTGCCCGCGCACCACGCCCGGTTGGTTCGACGGCGGTGACGGTCCCTATGGTGATGCCGCGATAGGTGACGTTGGCGGTTCGATAAAGTCCCCCAGACTGCGGCAATACGACATAGAGCGTGTATCGACCGACGCCGACAAGGCTGGGTATTCGCAGGAAGTACCAGCCCAGGACCAGCACCGCGCCAACCGCCAACACGACCAACAACACCAACTGGGTTTTGATAAGGCGAGTCAGCATCTTTCACTCCCCCCTTTCGACCAGCGGTCCCCCGGGGGCGTCATTCGGGTTCGGCGTGTAGCGGACATCCGGGATCATGGTGGCGGGGTCCCGTCCCCACGCCTGCTCGAGCGCCCGCAACGCCCCCGAGAACCCTGTTCCGCTGAGCATCGTGTTGTCGATGGTGCTGAGCGTCAGGTCGAACGCGCCCGACACGTTGACATAGTCGCCGCGGATCACCTTCGATACGTCGTCGATGTTGAATGGCGCTGTGAGGCCCAATCTCAACGCGCCGACCACATACGGCGAGGACCGGCCGAGTTGGTTCAACGGTCGCTGCAACGACTGCAGGCTCTGGTGCAGGTTGGGCCGGGTATCCAACAGCGTCCGATTGGCGACGTCGCTCAACCGCCCCAGCGATTCGGTGGCGTCGGCGAACAGTTCGCGCGTGTCGGCGAAATGCTGGATCAGCGGCGGGATGTCGGTGAGCACCCGATCCAGCGTCTCCCTGCGGTTCGCGATGATGGTCAGGAGTTGGTTGGTTGAGTCGATCGCGCGGGTGAAGTCGCCGCGTCGGCGGTTCAGTTCGGCGGTGAATGTGTCCAGCCGCATGAGGAATTCGCGGATCTGATCGGCGTGGCCATCAAGGATATCGAGGATCTCGGTTTGAATCAGGTCGAGGTTCGCGATGCCGCCACCACTGAGGACTACCGCGACACTGGCCAACGTCCTTTCGACGGTGGGGTAGGCCGAGGAGTTCATCAGTCCGATGGTGTCGCCGTTCTTCAACGGCTGCGGTGACGGGTTTGGCGGCGCCGCCAGCTCGACGTGCTGCGTGCCCAGCAGGCTGGTCTGGCCGATCTTCGCGGTCGCGTTCGCGGGGAGCTTCACGGCCGCATCAATGTCCAGCGTCAGCGTCCCGATCCAGTTCTTCACCCTGATGTCACGCACTGTGCCGACCCATACGTCGGCGGCCCTTACCCGGCTGTTCGTATTGAGCGCCAGCGTGTCGGGCATCTGCACGTAGATCGTCATGTGATTGGCCCCCGTGCCACGGCCGACCGGTAGCGGCACGTTGGCGATGCCACGCCAGGTGCACGAAGTCAATACCGCCGCAGCCGCCAACAGCACCAGTCCGCGGCGGACGCCGCCGACGATCAGTCGCATCACCGCGCTCACTGGCCCGGCGCTGTCTGTGCGGGTGTGCTTCCAGCGGGCAGTGGCGGCGGTCCGGGCTGCGGGTACCACGGCGGCGGCAACGGATTGGTCTCGTCATAGGCGTTCGGCGGTCCGGGCAGGTTGGTTCCCGGCGGCGGGGGCGCGGCGTCCGGACCGCCCATGAGCTCGGCCAGCGATTCCGGGGTCAGCATGTTCGCGGTAAACGGCTGAACCTGCGTACCCTGCATTCCCGGCGCGACGACCCATCCCGGTTCAGAGTTGCGGTGCGAGAAGGGCGTATCTCTGGAGAAGATCCCCGGCACGGTGGTGTCCTTGTACCCGGGAGGCGGGTGCAGCCGCTCCTCGGAGTAGGCCACCTCCTTGGGCAAGGTGACTGCGGAAGTGAACAAGTTCGCGCTGAACGGCAGGTAATTGAACTTGATGGCGTCCAGAACGGGTGCCAGATACTGCGCGCACAGCTCGGCGGAGTCCTGATAGCCCAGCCGGCTGCCGGCCTGGATGGCACTGCAGATGAACTGAATTGGGTTTGCGAAGTTGGGGAACACGAGCAAGCCCACCAGCGAGCTGTGCAGCGGATAGTAGAGGTTGTTGAAATTGCCCGCAAAAGTGGGCAGCACGTGTAACGCGGTTTCCAGGCCGTCCCGCGGCTCGGGTTGCAGGATCGTGGTGGTCACATCGGCGAGGTTGTTGACATCACGCGCCGGTGCGGATCTGTTGTCGTTCACAAACTTTCGGACATCGGCAAGTACGTCGTCAAGCCGCTTGACCGTGTCGGCCACGTCATGGTCGGATTTGGTGAACCAGTCTGTGAACTGGGCCAGGTTGTCATTGAGTGCGACAAACTGTTGATCGTTCTTGTACAGCGCGCTGATGAACTGCGCCAGGCTTCGCGTGATTGTGACAAAGTCCCCTCGGCCTTCGTTCAGCGCGGTCAACGCTTCCGACAGACTGTTCAGGGTTTCGTTGACCTGTTTGCCCTTGCCGGCCAGATTGTCTGCAACGGATTCGACGACTTCGCCGAACGGTCCCTTCGGCTGCTCGGGTGTCGGTCCGAGCTGCCGGAGGATCCCGTTGATGGAATCGCGCAGGTGATCCCACTCGACGGGCACCTGGGTGCGCTCAATCGGGATCACCGCGCCGTCCTTCAGCACCGGCCCATCGGTGTAGGCCGGTGACAGCTGGATGGTGCGCGAGGCCACCAGGCTGGGGTTGAGGATCGACGCAGTGGCATTGGCGGGCACCTCGTACTTGCTGCTGTAGTGCAAGGTGACTCGCATCTTGTCGCCGGCCGGCTCGATCTTGTCGATCGAGCCGACCCGCACACCCATGATCTGAACTTTGTCGCCGGGGTACAGCGCAATCGCCTCAGCAAAATACGCGACCACAGACGTGGTGGTCAGTTTCCTGTAGAGCTGTACTCCGGCGAGCGCCCCGACGATGGCCAACACCACCACCAACGCTCCGACGAATATTGTCCTGCGAGACACATTCGGCAGGCGCAGGTTGCGGATGTCGAAGATGGTGCTCATTGACCGCTACCTCCCATCCCTCCGGGCGTGATGAAGGGGGCCGGCAACTGCGGCCCGGGCCCTGGTGGCGCCTGACCCGGCGGCGGGCCCGGCAGCAGGGGATTGGGGCCGGCGACCGGCCGCAGCGGTTCCGTGCGTGCACCAGGAGGCGCGTTTGCCGGCAGCGGCACCGGAGTGCCGGGAGCGGCCGGCGACGTCTCGCCCGGCCGGCCCGCGATCGGCACGCCGGGTGCCGGCGGTAGCCCATTGGGGTTTGGCGGCAACGGCTGGACGTCGAGCGGCGCGGGAAAACCTCCTGGGACAGGGCCGAACGGGCCTTGATTGGACCCTTGACCGGAAAGGGCGCAGGGCAACGGATTTTCGGGCCGCGGCAGGCCGTCAGCGGGTGGCGTGTACGAACACGGCGATCCTGGCGGGACGGCCGGTCCCGGATGTTCCGGCGTGCCCTCCCGCACCGTCGGCGACGGCGGCGGCGCGCCGTTGGGCAACCGGGTGCCGTTGGGGTCGGGGAACCGGTATGCCGGCAGCCCGGCACTGCGCCAAAACTCCTCGGGGTCGATACCCCGCTTCTTGAATGCCGCGTCGACCCACGGCTGAATGATCTGGTAGGGCAGCAGATTTGCCACGATCGTCTTGAAAAACGGCCCGGAGCCGACGGCCTCCGTCAGCGATGCGGTGTACCTGCTGAGCAGTACCAGCACATCGGCCAGATCCTTCTTGCGCTTGACCAGCTCGTCGCTGACGGTGCTCAACTGCTGCAGCACATGGTTGAGGTTGGGGTTTTCCTTGAGCAGGGCGGACACCTGGGCCGACACGTCCGACACGTTGCTCAGCAGAATGCTCAGCGCCTGGCTGCGTTGCTTGAACGCGGCCAGGAGAGTGTTGGCATTGACCAGTAGCCCGTTGATCTGTTCGCTGCGGTCGCCGAGCACGCGGGCGACCTTGTTGGCGTTCGCCAGCAGTTGCTTGATCTGTTCGCCACGCTGGCCGATGGTGTCGGAGAACGTCTTGACACCGGCGAGGGCGGCACTCAGATGCGGAGCAGTCTGATCGAAGGTCTGCGACAAAACGTTGAGCGAACGTTTGGTGGCGTCGATGTCCCAGCCCGCCGCCGCCCTGGTGGCATCGACGAACGCATCGTAGACTTGGTATGGCGTAGTGGTCTGCGATGACGGAAGAAACCCATTGGGCTGCAACGGCTCTGAGCCGCGCGGTTCGATCTCCATATTTTTGCGGCCGAGTATGGTATCGGTGCGAATCGCCGCACGGCTTTGCATCCCGATTGTCCTGCCGGCCAATGAGAATCCGATCATGACCCGGTCGCGACGGATCGCCAGCGAGCGCACCAGGCCGACTTCCACCCCGGCGATTTCCACCTTGTCGCCCGCACTGATGCCGCCTGTGTCGAGGAATTGCGCGTAGTAGGTGGGTGTCGCGAAAAGCATCGGCACGCTGGTAACGCTTTGCCCCACACCAACTACGAGCAGGGTGACCACCATTCCCATCAGCCCTACCCGGCCCCGGTTGAATTCCGTCAGGGTTCTCATTGCGGCGTGCACCTTCCGGTGGGCTGTCCGAAGAGCTTGACGGTGCGTACCGGACCGCCTGGCTGTAATCCGTTGACTTTCAGCGAGATATCGCACAAATAGAAGTCGAAGAAGTCGCCGTATGTGCCGCCGGCACGGCCGATGACCCGGTATGCGCCCGGCAGCTTGCGCAACACGTCGTCGAGAGTCGGCAGCTCGCTTATTATCGGCTGCTGGATGCCCTCGAGGTATCCGAAGGTGCTGTGTAGCAACGACCGGTCCTCACCCAGCAGATCGGCAAGGGTTCCCGCCGCGTTGCTGATGTGTGCCGCCGCCGCGGCCAACGGATCGGCCCTGTTCTTCAGTCCGGTGATCAGCACCTCCAACTTGTCGACGGTCTGGTCGAACTCCTGCTGGTGCTTGACTGTGGTGGCCAGCACCGTGTTCAAGTTGGTGATGATCTCGCCTATCGCCTGGTCCCGGTCGGCCAGCGTTGCGGTGAGTGAAGCGGTCTGGTCGAGGATGTCGTTGATGGTGGCGCCCTGCCCCTGGAACACAGTGATGATCGACTGGGCGATGCTGTTGACCTTGTCCGGGTCCAATGCCTTTAATAGCGGCCGGAAACCGCCGATCAGAGCGTCGAGATCCAAGGCCGGTTGGGTGTGCTCAAGCGGGATTGTGGCGCCTGGGGCCAGCCGTTGACCGCTACCGCCATGCTTGAGCTCGAGGTAACGATCGCCGATCAGGTTGAGGTACCGGATCGACGCGGTCGTCGCCTGATCCAGCGGCAGCGAGCTGTCCACGGTGAAGTCCACCAGCACCCGCCTGTCCCCGTCGATCAGCGTCACCTTGGAGACCTTGCCGACCTCAACCCCCGCAGCGCGGACAAACTGCCCGGCCCGTAGCCCGCTGACATGGATGAACAACGCGGAATATCCGGTGGTGCGGTTGAAGCGCATCTGGCCGAACACGATGATGATCGTCACGGTGAACACCAACAGCACCAACCACAAGATCCCGAGTTTGATTGCTGTGCCGGTGGTTTTCATGGGTTGATGGTGTTCTCCCCGTATTGGCGTCCCCAGACGTATTCGGTGAACATCGGCTGGCCGAGCTCGAAGTGGTTGTACGGCGCGAGGCTGGCACCGGTGTCCATCACCAGATACGGCGCCGGCCACAAATCCCGGGTGATGGTCTGCCAGCAGCCCGGCCGGCCACCGGGTCCACCGTGAGCGTTCACCCGCGGCAGATTGTCCGGATAGACATAGGGGTTGGGCGCCCCCATGATGGTTCCGGCGGCAGCCAGCGAATAGCCGTTGCCGCCAACCGCGTTCGCGACGTTGGGCGCAGCGTCGTGAAAGTTTCGGATCATGCAGAACAGTTCGGGGCTGTAGGTATCGAGCAGCGCAGCAGTGGGTACCAGGTCGGCGGCCCCACGCGCCAGATACGGGCCGCCCCGAGTGAAGATGTCTTCGCCGGTCTTGCCCGCGCCCACCGCCGCTAACAACGCGGCATCCAAATCGCTCTGTTGTTTGGTCAGTGTGCGCGCCGTGGTGACCGCGTTCTGCAGAAAGCCCCACAGATCCGGCGATGAACGGGCATAGATCTCACCGAGATCCGCCAACCGCCGCACATCGTAGTTGAGCTGCGGCATCCGCGGGTTCAACTGCGCCAGAATCTGATTGGCATTGACGATCGATTCTCCGAAGCTGCTGCCGAGCCCATCCAGCGCCTGCGCCACCGCGGACAACGTGGCGTTCAGCTCGATCGGGTCCACCTTCTCGGCGATCGAGGTGATCGTCTCGAACAATGTGTTGAACTCAGTGGTCACCGACCGCACATCAATCACGTCATGCGGTGTTATCCGTTGCTGCTGCGGGCTTTCCGGGGAGGTGAGTGACACATATTTGTTGCCGAACAGGGTGGCCGCCTCGATATTGGCGACCACGTTGGCCGGAATCAGCAGGATATACTTCGGATCCACATTCAGCACCAGCTTCGCCGCCGGCTTGCCATCAGCCTCGATCTCCGAGATGCTGGCCACCCGGCCGATCTCCACCCCGTTGAAAGTGACTCTCGATCCCGGTTCCATTACCAGCCCCGCCCGCGAAGCCACCATTGTCAGTTCGGTCTTGGGCGTGAAATCACCCCGAAACTGCAGGTACACCAATACGAGAACCAACGCGCCGACTAACAACAGCACCACACCCTCCACGTAGAGGAGTGCCCGTCGGTGCTTGCGCGTCAGCAGCGTCGTCATCGTAGTTACACCGTGAGATTGAAGTTGGGGTCGACCCCGTAGAGCGCCAACTCGGCCAGCAGGACAACAACCACCACCGAGACCAACGAGAAGCGCATCGATCGACCGACCGCCTGGCCGACGCCGACCGGGCCACCGCCGGCGGTGTAACCGTAGTAGCAATGGGTGATCATCACCACCACCGCGATGATGACGACCTCCAGCACCGACCAACCCACATCCTCGGGGCGTAGGAAGGTGCGGAAGTAGTGCTCGTAAGTGCCGTTCGACTGTCCATAGAACACCGTTGTGACGACCTGGCCAGATGTGAACGCCATGTCGAGAGCCAGGGCGTACAGCGGCACGATCACCACCAGCCCTCCCAGAATCCGAGTGGAGACCAGAAACGAGATCGACTTGATGCCCATGACTTCCAGCGCGTCGATCTCCTCGCTGATCCGCATGGCGCCCAACTCGGCGGTGGCGCCCGCGCCTACCGTGGCGGCCAGCGCGACACCGGCGACGATGGGCGCGGCGATGCGTGTATTGGCCAGTGCGGCAAAGAATCCCGTGAACGCCTCGACTCCGATGTTGCCCAGCGACGCGAAGCCCTGGATGGCGATCAGCGAGCTGCCGGACAGCGTCACAAAACCGATGATCGCGACCGTGCCGCCGATGACGGCCATCGCGCCGGTCCCCATGCCGATCTCGGCGGTGAGCCGCAGCGTCTCCCTGCGGTAGTGGCGCAACGCCCACCAGATCTGCGCGACGCTGATCCGGGTGAACCTGGCGAAAATCCCGATCTGCTCAAGTCTTCGGGCCGCGCCGCCGCCATAGCGGTTGAGGTTGGCGGCTGCCCGCGGGTAGCGGGCGCGCAGTACGGCTGAGGACCCGGTCATGCTAGCGCCCCGTCCCGAACCGCACGCCGATCGTGGTCAGCACCACGTTGACCGCGAACAGCGCGATCACGCACAACACCAGCGTCTCGTTGACGGCGGTGCCGACGCCCTTGGGGCCGCCCTTCGTCGTCAACCCGCGGTAACAGCCGACCAACCCGGCGATCAGGCCGAACGCGGCCGATTTGACCACTGAGATGACCACCTCGGGCAGGCCGGTAACCAGCGTGAGTGTGCCGACGTACGCGCCGGCCGAAACATGTTGGATGTAGACACCGAAGACGAAGCCGCCGACCAGGCCGATGGTGATCACCGCGCCGTTGAGCAGCGAGGCGACGATGGTCGAGGCGACGACGCGGGGCACCACCAGCCGGTGGATGGGGTCGATGCCGAGCACCTCCATCGCATCGATCTCCTCACGGATGGTGCGAGCGCCGAGGTCGGCGCAGATGGCTGTCGACCCGGCACCGGCGATCACCAGCACGGTGGTCAACGGACCCAGCTGTGTGACCGCGCCCAGCGCCGCGCCCGCGCCGGAGATGTCGGCGGCGCCGAACTCGGCCAGCAGGATGTTGAGCGTGAAGATGATGAGCACGGTCAACGGAATCGAGACGGCCAGGGTCGGCAGTAACGAAACACTCGTAATGAACCAGCCCTGCTCGATCGCCTCACGCCAGTGGAAGGGCCGTCGAAACAGCGCCTTGCCGGTCAATACGCACGTTCGGTAGAACCCGCCGACCGCGTCAATCCCGGGCTGGACCTGGCCGCGAAGATAGCTGGCCACGGTGTGGGTTGTCATAGGCGTGGTCCGGTCATCTCCGATTTCCTGCACTGTCGAGTGCGGCCATCAACGTTGCGTTCGCAAGTTCGAGTACGTCTTCGGCCGCTTTCTTCGCTCTGGCGGGATCACCTGAGCAGATCGCATCGGCCAGCTCCCTGTAGTCATCGGGACGCTTGACCTTGGCGGGCATCGCAGTGGCCAGGGCGGCTAACGCCGGCTCATATGCGGCGCGAAATGCGTTGTACATCAACCGATATACGATCGAACTAGCGCTGTCGACCACATGATCCCAGAACTTGAGCGCTTGGCGTTGCCACTCGAGCAGATCGTCCTCGGCCTCGAGCGCGCGCAGCGAATCCCCGAGCAATTCAGCCAACTCAGGTCCGCGCCGTTCGGCCGCCAGCTCCGCGATCTTCGGACCGTTTCGCAGCCGTGCCTCGAGGATGCTGCGGACAACGGAAGTGTCGAGCTCGCCATCGCGAAACAGCAACCGGGGCAGCAGGTCCAGGCCAGCATGACGTCGGAAGTCACGCACAGTCGTGACGCCGCCTTGGCGCACCTCGACCAGACCGGCCGCCGAAAGCCGCTTGAGCCCCTCGCGGACAGCGGGCCGGGATACCCCGAGGACGTCAGCCAACCGGCGCTCGCTGGGCAACGCCTCCCCGGGCTGCATCTCACCGCTGAGCACATCGGCAGCAACCTGCTCGAAGACCTCTTCGGGCACCGATCGACGAGTCACCGGCTGCAGCGCCATGCGCTCAGTGTGGCCGGCAATTGGTCAGACGTCAAGTGGCCAGACCACTTACCTGTGACAGATGCGCCAATCGGCCGGTTCCTCAACCGGCCGGTCGACTATTCCGTCAGCCGTGCGGCGCTAGGCCCCCGCCCGCTGCGCCGCCACGAACAGATTCCCCGGGACGTGGTCTTCGGCCTCTCGGGGAGCTGCGCGGCCATAGCCGGCCATGAGTTCGAGGGACGGGGTCACCGTCACGGCCCAGCCGTGTCGACTGAACCAGTCGCCGACGTCTTCGCGCTCCTCGAAGTACCACAGCTCGTCGATGCTGGGCACCTCACGCGCGGGGTTTGCTTTGGCCATCAACTCGCGGGCCCGATCCATCCGCGCACGTCGCTTCGCCCGGAACTCGGGATCGAGAAACTTCGGTCCCAGCGCCTCCACGGCGACCCGGCTGCCGGTGACGGTGAGCCCCTGAACACGCTCGAAAAGCAGCTCTTGAGCCGCGGCCGGCAAATACGGCATCAGCCCCTCAGCCGACCAGACGCTGGGCGCCGAGGAGTCAAAACCCGCCTGCTGTAACGCCGTCGGCCAGTCCTGACGCAGATCCACCGGAACCGCGATCCGGTTGCAGGCAGGCCGCGCCCCGTGCTCGGCCAACGTCGACGATTTGAACTCCAACACCCTGGGCTGGTCGAGCTCGTAGACCGTCGTCCCGTCCGGCCACGGCAGCCGCCAGGATCGCGAGTCCAGGCCGGCCGCCAGGATGACCACCTGGCTGATGCCCGCAGCAGTCGCGTCGAGGAAAAACGAGTCGAAAAACGCGGTCCGCGAAGCCATGTAGCCGACCATCGCCTGCCTCTGCAGCGGCAACTCCGGTTCGGAGTCGAGCAGCTCGGCGGGCAGCTGCGGAGCGGTGTACCAATTCCACACTCCGTCGCCGGCAGCGTCCAGGAACACCCGCGCGAACGGATCGCTGATCAGCGGGTTCTCGCTCTCGGTTTCCGCCGCGCGGGCCGACGCGACGCCCAGCGCCGTCGCCCCCACGCTCTCGGTGATCTCCCAGCTGTCGTTATCGGTTCTGGCCACGCTCACTCCCCTTCCCGCAGCGCTGCCACGAACAAGCTCTTCGGGGCGGCGTCTTCGATGTCCTGCGCAGGCCTGCGGTCGTAACCGGCCATCACCTCTTCTGCCGGCATCACCGTCACGTCCCAGCCGTGGCGACCTAACCACACACCGACGTCTTCGCGCTCCTCGAAGTACCACAGGTCTTGGATGTCGGGGATGTCACGCTCCGGCTCGAGCTTGGCCATCAAATCGCGCACCCGCTGCATGTCCTCACGCTGCTTGGCGTGAGCGGCCTCGTCGAGGAACTCGGGACCGGGCGCCTCCACGGCGATCCGGCTGCCGGGGGCACCGAGCATCTGGACACGCTCGAAAAGCAGCTGCTGGGCATCCGCAGGCAGAAACGGCAGCAGTCCCTCAGCCGACCAGGCACTCGGCGCCGAGGCGTCGAAACCGGCCTGCTCTAACGCGGCCGGCCAGTCGTGGCGCAGGTCGACCGGGACATTGACCAGGTTGCAGGTCGGCTCCGCGCCGTTTTCGCGCAATGCCGACGCTTTGAATTCCAGCACCCGGGGCTGGTCGAGTTCGTAGACCGTGACGCCATCCGGCCACGGCAACCGCCAGGACCGAGAGTCCAAACCTGCCGCCAGGATCACCACCTGCCGCACCCCGGCTCGGGTTGCATCGAGGAAGAACTTGTCAAAGAACGCCGTCCGCGCAGCCATGTAGTCGACCATGCCCCGCATCCGCGCTACCAGGTCGGGTTCGGCCTCGGTGATCTCGGCAGGTAGGTCGGGAGCGGCAAACCAGTTCCACATCCCGTGTCCGGCGGCGTCCAGGAACACCCGGGCAAACGGATCGCTGATCAGCGGGTTCTCGCTCTCGGTTTCGGCCGCGCGGGCCGCCGCGACGCCCAGGGCCGTAGCGCCCACACTCTCGGTGATCTCCCAGGTGTCGTTCTCGGTTCTTACCACTCTCGTGTCCTCCAATTTCGCTAGCACGCCTACGTATCGACCCTACGCGCGCTGCGTGTGAACAAGCTGACCGTCAGGTTCATGCATGCTGGCCCGAAAGTGTCCGGGTTAATCCGGTTAAGTTGTCGGCGGGCCGTTAACCGTGCGGCACTCATCTGAAGGATCGTTGGAACATGCGGGTTGACGGGCGCGAGATCGCTGTGTCCGGCAGCTTGCTGCAACCACTGACCCGACGGACCAACGACATCCTGCGGCTCATCCTGGCCACGACCTTTCTTGCCACGGTAATCACGGGTTCGCTGATCACCCGGCCCAGGTGGATCGCGCTGGAGAAATCCATCTCCGAAATCGTCGGGGTCCTGACCCCGACGCAAGCCGATGTGGTTTATCTGGCATACGGCTTCGCGATACTGGCGTTGCCGTTCATGATCTTGATCGGCCTGGTCGTTGCGCGGCAATGGAAACTTATGGGCGCATATGCCGCCGCCGCGCTCATCGCCGTCCTCTCGTTGTCGATCAGCAACAATCGCATTGCGGCACCCCGGTGGCACTTCGATGTCTCGGACCGGCTCAGCACGCTGCCGGCCCAGTTGCTCGACGACCCGCGGTGGATCGCGATGCTCGCTGCCGTACTGACCGTGTCGGGCCCTTGGCAGCCGGCGCGCCGGCGACGCTGGTGGTGGACGTTGCTGCTCGCCTTCGTGCCGATCCATCTGTTGATCAGCGCCATCGTGCCGGCTCGCTCATTGGTGGGGCTCGCGGTCGGATGGTTCGTCGGAGCCTTGGTTGTCCTGATCGTCGGCACCCCTGCACTCGAGGTGCCGCTGGACGGTGCCGTTCGTGCGATGGCTAAACGCGGATTCGTTGTGTCGCGGCTATTGGTCGTCCGGCCCGCCGGACCGGGAGCGATTGTTCTTTCGGCCGATTGCCGCGATCCGAATGATGCAGCGATCCAAGCGGCGATCGAGTTGTGGGGCCCACATCAACGCAGCGGCGGCGCACTGCGACAGCTCTGGCGCAAGCTGAGGCTGCGTGGCACCGAGACCGCCCCCTTGCAGCCGTCCATGCGACGCGCTGTCGAGCATCGCGCACTTATGGCCATTGCCATCGGTGACGCGGGTGCCGCCAACACCTCGACGATCGGCGTCGCCACCCTCGACCGGGGATGGACGATGTACGCGCACCATCCCATTCGGGGGATCCCGCTCGAAGAATGCGCACAGACCACACCGGTCGAACACGTGTGGGAATCGTTGCGGACGCTGCACGACTGCCAGATCTCGCACGGCGACCTACGCGGCAATGAGATCACGGTCGACGACGGCGCCGTGATTTTCGGCGGATTCGGCAGCGCCGAGTACGGCGCCACCGACGCCCAACTTCAATCCGACCTTGCCCAACTTCTGGTGACGACGTCGGCACTGTACGGCGCGGAGTCCGCGGTGGGTGCGGCGATCGAAGCGTTCGGTAAAGACACCATCCTGACCGCCTCGCGCAGACTCACCAGAGCGGCTGTGCCAAAACGGATCCGGGAATCGGTGGCAAACGCGGGCGTCGTCATGTCCGGCAGCCGCGCCGAGGTCAAACGCCAAACCGGCGCGGACCAGATCAAAACCCAAACCATCACCCGGTTCACCCGCAATCAGGTCATTCAACTGGTGCTACTCGGTGCGCTGGTCTATGTCGCATATCCGTTCATCAGTACCGTGCCGACGTTCTTCTCCGAGCTAGGGAACGCGAACTATTGGTGGGCGCTGCTGGGGTTGGGGATATCGGCGATGACGTATGTGGGCGCGGCGGCCGCTCTGTGGGCCTGTACCGACGGCCAGGTGAACTTCTGGAAGCTTTCAATTGCGCAGGTGGCCAATACCTTTGCCGCAACCACCACTCCGGCCGGAGTCGGCGGGCTCGCACTCAGCACCCGGATCCTGCAGAAGGGGGGCCTGACCGCGGTGCGAGCCACCGCTGCGGTGGCGATACAGCAATCAGTGCAGGTGATCATGCACATCTTGTTGCTGATCTTGTTCAGTACTGTTGCGGGCGCGTCGACGGACCTCACACATTTCGTCCCCAGTGCGGCGGTGCTTTATCTAATCGCAGGTGTCGCACTGGGTATCGTCGGCACCTTTCTGTTCGTGCCCAAGCTGCGCCACTGGCTGGGGACGGCGGTGCGCCCGAGGCTCAACGAGGTCACCAAAGACCTCATCGAGCTGGTCCGCGAACCAAAACGATTCTCGTTGATCGTACTCGGTTGTGCCGGAACAACTCTCGGCGCCGCGTTGGCACTCTGGACCAGCGTCGAAGCCTTCGGCGACGGCGCGACGTTCGTCACCTGCACCGTGGTGACGATGGTCGGGGGAACACTCGCCTCGGCCGCACCGACACCCGGCGGCGTCGGTGCCGTCGAAGCGGCGCTGATCGGTGGCCTCGCGGCCTTCGGGGTACCCGCGGCGGTGGCTGTGCCCTCGGTTCTGCTGTATCGGGTGCTCACCTGCTGGCTACCCGTCTTCGTCGGCTGGCCGGTGATGCGGTGGCTAACCAGGCAAGACATGGTCTAGAGCTTGGGCTGGGCATCGCCGCCGCAGTCCGTCCGGGGCGCGGGAGCAACGACGAACAAATTCGCCAGCCACCGGAGCGAAGGTCCTAGCGGCAACTCGAGGCGGGGCTTGGGTAGCATCGCAGACCGGGTGGGGTGAGGACGGTGGCCGGTGGATGAGGTGGTATTTGGGCGGTACCGGCTACTGTCGGTGATAGGCGAGGGCGCCATGGGCAAGGTCTATAAGGCCCACGACGCCATGATGGATCGCGATGTGGCGATCAAGGTGTTGCCGCCCGAACTGGCCACCGAACCCGGTTATGAGCAACGGTTCCGGCGCGAAGCCCACACCGCGGCCCGATTGACCGCGCCACACATCATCCCGATCTATGAGTCCGGCGAACTGGACGGCCGCCTGTATTTGGTGATGCCGATCATCGAGGGCATCGACATCGGTGGGCTGCTGCGGCGGGACGGTCCGATGAGCCCGCGGCGCGCCGTGCGCGTCATTGAGCAGCTGTCAGCTGCACTAGACGCCGCCCACGCCGTCGGGCTGGTCCACCGCGACGTGAAACCCTCCAACGCGCTGATCACCGGGCGCGACTTCGTGTACCTGATCGACTTCGGCATCGCCCACGATGCCGCGGCCACCAAGTTGACCAGCACCGGCATGATCGTGGGCACCCTGAGCTACATGGCTCCGGAACGCTTCACCGCCGGAATCGCTGATGCCCGCTCCGATGTCTATGCCTTGGCGTGTGTGTTACATGAATGTCTGACCGGCCGGCCCCCGTATCCGGGTGAAAGCATGGAGCAACAGATCGCCGGGCACCTCACGCTGGACCCGCCGAAGCCCAGTGCGCGTCGACCTGAGCTCCCCCTCGGATTTGATGAGGTCATCGCGACCGGCATGGCCAAAGACCCCGAGAAGCGCTTCCAAAGTGCTCACGAGCTGGCCATTGCCGCCCAGCACGCCCTCGCCACCGCGCCATCCCACAACCCCCGCACCGCATCCACACTCGACGCGACCCAACCCGCGCCCGGCCGGCCGCCTGCCCCCCAATCCCGACCCGCTGACCGGCCGGTCCCTCGACGGGTCCCGACAATGCACCCCCAACGCAGGACGGTCCTGATCGCCGCGATCTTCGTGATCGTCGTGCTGTGCGCCGCGGCCTTCGTCACATTCCGCCTACTACAACCGCATCCGCCAGCACCCCAAACCCAAACCGCCCCGTCCGCAACGCCTTCGACGACATCGTCGCAAACCGGCACGGCACCGGTCCCGGGCGCCAAGTACACCATCGCCAATTACATTACTGAGAACCACATTACGGAGACCCCCATTCATAAAGGCGATCCCGGCGTTCCGACGATCGGTCTCGCTATACCCCCGGGATGGCAGGTGGCCGACGACAGCGGGGCCTCATATGGCACCTTGGTCTTGGCTCAGCCCGCGAATCCCTCCGATCCACCTGACATCTCGGCGCTCGTCTCCAAGCTGACTGGCGACGTTGACCCGGCGAAGATCATCCAGTACGCCCCCGGCGAGCTGCAGAATCTCCCCGGATACGAGGGCTCCGGTGACGGAGGTGCGTCGACTCTCAGTGGCTTCCAGGCGTGGCAAATTAGTGGCTACTACTCGCGGGAGGGTAAGAAGCGCGCCGTCGCGCAGAAGACGGTGGTGATTCCCAGCCAGGGTGCAATCTTCGTGCTTCAGCTCAATGCCGATTCACTCGATAGCGACCAAGGGCCGTTGATGGACGCCACGAACGTCGTCGATGAGCGAACGACCATCACCCCTTGACGCAGACAGGGCGCCAGAACGGAATGCGGGTGCGGATGACTCCGGCCGAGTAGCCGGCCGCCGCTCATCTCCAGACCGCCGCCGCGACACCGCGTGAAGAAAACAGGCACCATGTGAGGGGGCGAGGCACAGGAGAGGGGGTCACGGGTGTCCAGTCAGTACGGCGTGCACGAGCGCGACGTTGGGGACACCCGGCAAGACAATTCGGATTTTCGGGGCTCCGGCGGGCTCAGCGCATCGATGAACGCGCTCTACGAGCGAGCGCGGATCTGGTGGATCGGCTCCGATCCCGGACTGCTACGGCTGCGGATGGCGACCCGGACGACGGCCGCGCTGGCCTGCTCCCTGGCGATCCTCTACTTCCTCACGAAGGCCACGGGACAACCTCTTACAGTCGCGTTGCTTGGCGTCGTCATCACCATGATCGCGGCGCAGTCTGTCAACGAGCCGAACCCACGCCAGCAGCGGATCACGATGGCGCTACTGCCCGCGCCCGCCGCACTCGCCATCACCGCCGGCGTGCTACTCGCACCGCACCGGGTGGCCAGCGACATCGTCTTCGTCGTGGACGTGTTCGCCGCGGTCTACGCCCGCCGCTTCGGCGCCCGCGGCAGAGCGCTGGGCCAGGTCGCATTCAACGCGTATTTCTCCACTTTGTATCTGCGGGCCAGCATTTCAGAGTTGCCCTGGTTGATCGGGGCGATCGTGGTCGGAACGGTGTGCACCTTCGTCATGAGTACCTACGTGCTGCCCGACCGACCCGAACGCGTACTGGGTGCCACGATTCGGTCGCTGCGGGCCCGGATGGCCATCGTGATCGACACGACTGCCGAATCCGTTCGTACCGGCCGCCTCGACGAACGGCGCCTCCGCCGCATCCGGGCCCGCACCATCCGGCTCAACGAGACCGCACTGATGGTGCAGGATCAGATCGAGGACAAAGCCGACCCCGCCTTGTTGTGGCCCGGGGTCACCAACGAACATCTGACCCCCTGGCTGTTGGACGCCGAACTCGCCATCGAGTGGGTCGGCACCGCAGGTCGCCGAGCAACGCTCGTCACCTCGGAAGATCCCACAGCTATAGCTACCGCCACTCGCGGTGAACTGGCCGCGGCGCTCGCACAGCTCGCGCGGGCAATCCGCGTACCGCAACCTGGCGGACTTGAACAAGCCGCCAACCAGGCCCAGCAGATCCTTGACCAGCAGCCGGGCCCCGTACCCGCCGACGACCCCAGTAAGGGCGCCGACCGCAGCCTCGCCCTGGCGATAATCAACGCCGCAAAAGCGACTGCCGAAGTCCGGGCAATAGTCGAGGGCGCCGCCACCGCCAGCACCGGCGTCCTGGAAAGCACCGACGTGGCACCGCCACAGGCATCCGACAGCGACGGCCAGCAGGCCGGCCAGCAGAGTAGCGGTCTGCTGCCGAGCACACGGCAAGCCATCCAGGTTTCCGTCGCCGCGTCGTTGGCTATCGTCATCGGCCAGCCGCTGTCGCCGTCTCGCTGGTATTGGGCCGTGATCGCGGCGTTCGTCATCTTCGCCGGCACCAACTCCTGGGGCGAAACTCTTACCAAAGGCTGGCAGCGGCTGATCGGCACCATGCTCGGCGTGCCTTGTGGAGTGCTGGTGGCCACGCTGTTCGCCGGCAATCACCTCGGCTCACTCGCGATGATCTTCGTCTGCCTGTTCTGCGCCTTCTATTTCAAGGGCGTCACCTACAGCCTGATGACTTTCTGGATCACCACGATGTTGGCGTTGCTGTACGGCCTGCTCGGTGAATTCTCCTACGGCGTGCTCATGCAGCGGATCGAAGAGACCGCCCTTGGCGCCGTCATCGGCATAGCCGTGGCCATCCTGGTGCTGCCGACCAATGCCCGAACCGCCATCGCCGACGACACCCGTGCCTTCTTGACTGCCCTGTCCAGCCTGATCGAGATCTCCGTCTCGACCATGTTCTGTGACGCCGAGACTGTGAGCCCGACCGAGCAAGCACGCCAACTCGACCACAGCCTGCAGCAGTTCCGGGTCACCGCCAAACCGCTGCTCGCGGGGGTCGGCGGCCTTGCCAGCCGCCGAAGTATTCGGCGCGGCTTGCGGCTATTCACGGCGTGCGATCGCTACGGGCGAAGCCTGGCACGCAGCAGCGAACAGTACGAAGACCCCGTCGGGTCGCAACCGCAGGCCGATGCTTTCATGTCGGCCGCAGCGCAGACTCGGCACAACATCGACGCGCTGGTCGCAATCATCGACGGCGACTGCGCGGTAACCGTCAACTCCGCGACCGACGACCTCGACGCCGCGGAGACCCTGGCCCGGCATCAAGACGGCCAGGGCGAACCGCAGCCCGATACCCGGCGATTCCTCAACGCCGTGCACGCGCTTCGCCAGATTGAACGGGCCGTCGTCACCGCGGCGACCAACGTCGGCGCACACGACAGCGTGAAACTGCCTGGTTCAACCGTGAGCTAAAAAGCGTGCCAAAGCTTTTCGGCTCCGCTCAGCATGATCCCAAACTGCCCTCTCTTGATCGCGTTCACGCTCAGGTATCGCGGTCAATTGCAGCGTGTCTGACCCACGCGGTACTGTGATGAACGGTTGACTCCCCAGCCTTCCGGAAACGTCGCGGCGGCGAACTGAACTCCCCGCTGAACAGGCCTTCTCACTCCGACGTATGCCTACAGATTCATGGATGTGTTTTCCGAACTGATGGAGTCGTGTGCCTGCGGGTTCGGTTTTTAATGCCGTACCGGTCGCTCTGACCTGCGCGCTGTTGTGCGGGTTTGCGGTCGACTCCGTGCAGTCGGTGCGTTTGAGATGCGCCGCACCGCGCTTAGCACGAATTGTCGGGGCTCCACCGGTAGTGGAGTGCACATTCTCGCGCCCGGAGTCCGAACAAGATGTGCCATCTGCGCTGCAGCCGGGGGGATTTCCGTGAGCAGATTTACCGAGACGATGTTCGCCAACGCCCAGTGGAGTTTCAAGGGCATGAACACCGGCGAGCCCGACGCACCCGTTCGACACACCTGGTTTGAGGTCCACCAGCGAGCCCGGCAGATTGCCGGTGGCCTGGCAGCCGCGGGCGTCGGCCATGGGGACGCCGTCGCTGTGCTCGCCGGCGCCCCTGTCGAAATCGCTCCGACAGCGCAGGGCATCTGGATGCGCGGCGCCAGCCTGACCATGCTTCATCACCCCAATCCACGCACCGACCTGCAGCGCTGGGCCGAGGAGACCACGACCGTCACCAAGATGATCGGCGCTAGTGCTGTCGTCGTCTCCGAGCCGTTCATTTCCGCGGCGCCGCTGTTTTCCCAATGGGGCATGCACGTGTTGACCATCGAGCAACTGCTCGAGGGCCGCTCGATCGAGCCGGTTCAGACTGGTGACGACGACTTGGCCTTCATGCAGTTGACGTCCGGATCCACCGGGTCTCCCAAGGCTGTTCGAATCACCCACGCAAACCTCGTCGCCAATGCCGAGGCGATGTTTGAAGGCGCGAACGTCGATATCGACTCCGACGTGATCGTGAGCTGGCTGCCGTGTTTCCACGACATGGGCATGACCGGCTACCTGACCGTGCCGATGTACTACTGCGCCGAACTCGTCAAGGTCACCCCGGTCGACTTCCTCCGCGATACGTTGTTGTGGGCCAAGCTGATTGACAAGTACAAGGGCACCATGACCGCCGCGCCCAACTTTGCTTACAGCTTGTTCGCCAAGCGGCTGCGCAGACAGGCCACGCCCGGCCAGTTCGATCTCTCTTCGCTGCGGTGGGCGTTGTCGGGCGCCGAGGCGGTCCAGCCCGCCGACGTGGAAGACCTCTGCGACGCCGGCGCGCCGTTCGGGTTGAAGCCGGAGGCAATTGTGCCCGCCTACGGCATGGCCGAAACGACCGTGGCGGTGTCGTTTACCGGATGCGGCGAGGGCATGGTGGTCGACGAGGTGGACGCCGATCTGCTGGCGGTGCTGCACCGGGCCGTGCCGGCGACCAAGGGGCACACCCGGAGGCTGGTGTGTCTCGGCCGGCCGCTGGAAGGCGTGGAGGTGCGCATCGTCGACGAAGACGGAAACCTGCTGTCCGTCCGCGGCGTCGGTGTCATCCAGGTGCGCGGCGAGCCGGTGACCCATGGCTACACCACAGAGGCCGGTTTCGTTGCGGCACAAGACGAGCAAGGGTGGTACGACACCGGCGACCTCGGCTATCTCACTGAGACCGGCAGCATCGTGGTGTGCGGCCGGGTCAAAGACGTCATCATCATGGCCGGCCGCAAGATCTACCCGACCGACATCGAACGTGCCGCCGTACGGGTGTCAGGGATCGGCCCGGGTTGCGCTGCGGCGGTGCGTTTGAACGCCGGTCTGCACCGTGAGACCTTCGCGGTGGCGGTCGAGTCGAAGGCCTGGCAGGACGCCGCCGAAGTGCGCCGCATCGAACGGCAGGTGGCCCACGAGGTACTTGCCGAGGTGGATATGCGGCCACGCAATGTCGTGGTCCTCGAGCCCGGGACTATTCCAAAAACCCCATCGGGAAAGTTGCGGCGCGCGCACGCACTGGCGCTGGTGAACTAGTCGGCTTATCGGGCCGAGCCGCGTAAAATTTTTGTGATCATGGCCGACTACGACGCCCAGTCCGACCGCAGCCCGCCTGTGCAACCGGAACTCTCGCCGGCACAGATCGAAGCCGACGAAGTCGATCTGCATGCGGGGTTGATCGGGGTGGCCGGGATCGTGGCTGACGCGCACCAGGTTAGCGAAATACTGCAGGATGTAGCCGAATTCGCGGTGCAAGCCATTCCGGGCGCGGACGGCGCCGGAGTGACGTTGATCAGATCTGGCGATCACAAACCGCACATCCAGGCATGGGCAGTGACGGCGGCGTTCGTCGGAGAGATCGATGTCGTCCAATACGAGGATCTCGGCGAGGGGCCCTGCATCACCTGTATGGACTCGCGGCGGCCCACTGTCAGTGGATCGCTGGGAAGTGACACTCGGTGGCCGCATTTCGGTGGCCGGGTGGCCCGGATGGGTGTGCATTCCGCGTTGGCCCTGCCGCTGGCGGTTGGCGAACGGGTGATCGGCGCGATCAATTCCTACGCGCGAAGCCGCGACGCCTTCGCCGAGCACGCCGTGCGACTGGGTTCGCAGTTCGCCGGCCCGGCGGCGGTGTCGGTCTATCACGCGCAGCTGCTGGCCAGCGCCTCTGAGCGCACCGATCGACTGCAGCGTGCGTTGAAAAGCCGAGCGATCATCGATCAGGCGATCGGCATCATTCGCAGCCGCAGCGGCCTGAGCGCGGAAGCCGCCTTCGATCGACTCACCCAGCTCAGTCAAAGCGAGAACGTCAAGCTGCACATCGTTGCCGAGCACCTGGTGGAGGAGGCGGTGCGGCGCGCGCGGGTGCGGCAACGCTGACCGTCACTCCGGTGGCGCCGCCAGTTCGGTCAGGGCCGCCAGCAGCGTCGGGCGGCCGTGCCGCTCGGTAACCAAACGCCGAGCCACCGCGGTCAGGTGTTCGCCGTTGTGGTGCGCGTAGGCCCTCATCAGCGCGAAGGCCTCCTCCACGGGGACGTCGAGACGCTCGCGGAGGAAGCCCTTGGCCTGCTCGACCGTGACGCGGCTTGCCAGGGCAGCGCGGAGTTGCGGCAACACCGTCGCTGGCGTGGGGGGAAGTTCCTGCAGGATCGCGACACAAGCGATGTGCGTCAGGGTCTGACCAACAAGCAGGTCGGCGTCGGTGAGCGAGCCGGGATGGTTCCCGAACAGGCCGAGCGCACCCAACACCAGGCCCGCGGCGCGCATCGGCACGGCGTGCACGGAGGCAAAGCCGGCGTCGTCTGCCGCCGACGCGAACCGCGGCCATCGGTCTTTTTCGGCCCGCACGTCGGCGATCGACACTGGTTCGCCGGTGACGTAGCACTCGACGCAGGGCCCTTCGGCGGCCTGTAGTTGGAAGAGTTCCAAATCGCGAGCTTGCTCGGAGGTTGCGGCCAGCAGGCGGAGTTGGTTGAGGGGGTCGGCGAGCAAGAACCCGGCGGCAGCGACGTCGAGCAGGTCGGTGCATCGTTTGGTGAGCTCGGTCAGTAGGTCGACGACGTCGAAGTCGTCCAACAGGCTGTCGACGAGTGAGACGATAGCGTCGAGTACACGGCTTTCGCGAGGAGTATCGGTCACCTCGACCTCCGTCCTGGGGGTTTCAATTCACACATCAGTCGGCGTTCAGTCTCAGCCGGCGGGCGAGGATGTCGCGGGCGACGTCGGTGGCGTTGCGACCAGTAGCGTAGGCGTGTGCCCTGAGTCGGACCAGGGCCGCGGCGGGGTCGATCTCGAGCTGTGCGACCAGCATGCCGGTGGCTTGGCTGACCTCGGCGCGGGACAGCGCGTTGAACTCGGCCCAGGCGTCGCTACCGGGGTCGTCGACGGCGGCCTTGAGGTCGGTGTCGAGGAGGTCGAGGAGGGGAATGGCGGCAAGTTCGGCGGCGACGACAGCGCCGGCGAGATGTTCGCCGTCGAGGCGGCCGGGTTTATGACGGAAGAGGTCGAGGGCGCCGACGTATTCGCCGGCGACGATCACGGGCATGGCGTAGACGCCGCGGATGTCGTGGGCGAGCAGTGCGGGACCGAAGGCGGGCCAGCGACCGTTGTCGCGATCGGCCAGATCGATGACGAGGACGGGAGCCCGTTGGGTCATGGAGTCGACGCATGGGCCCTCACCGAGGGTGAACTGAAGTTCGTCGTACATCCGGGCGCGCGCGCCGCTGGATCCGAGCGTTCCGGTGGCGGCGCCATCGAAGATCAGCGAAATGGCCGCTGCGTCCACGCCGAGGAGGACCACGCAGGCCGCGCACAGCCGGTCCGCGGCCTCTACCCCGCGGTAGCCGTCGACGGCGACAAGGAGTCGCTCCCGCGTCGCCATAGCTAGCCGGATGGAAGTTGGTCGGTGTGGCGAGGTGGCGTCATCACTACATCCTTCGCCGGCGACCTTGGTCGCCAGCGACCTTGGTCGCCAGTTGGACAGATTGACGAGCGCTGGGGTTGGACGGATCGCGCCCGCCAAACATCCACGGCTTCAGCTTGTCTCCCACGGTCATCAACGGCGGGGGGCGCCACCCAATCGCGTCTCAGTGCTTTTTGAAATGCAGCGCCGCCTCGGTTGTAGACGAGTGCTCAGCTTTGGTGCGCTTGTCTGCGCGCTTTTCCTTGAGGGACTTACCAGATTTCTTCTTCATCGTCTGGCGGGGAGACTTATCTGACATTGTTGCCCCTTCATTTGGGGGCCTGGTTGGTCCCAATCCATTGACCTTACGCCTCCGGTCCATTCGAGGGCTGGCGTCAATCGGCCGCATGGCTACTTTGCGTCGCCCCCTTTATTCGTGTGACGAGCTGCCGTTGGATCGACAGCCTCTGGCAGGTTGCGGTCAGCCTTCATCAACGGCAGCAAGCACTGGCCGGTCGACTACACGTGCACGTGCACGTGCACGTGCCCCGTGGCTCATTGGAGCTCATCGGAGCTCATTGAGCAAGTTCGGTTCGGGCCTGGTCGATTTGGTTGTACGCCTCGGCCGCCGCGGCGGCGCGGAACGTCGGTGTGGTCAGCGGCCTGAATACCGTTTGAGAGAAGACGAGCGCCCAATTGACGATACATATTCTTCTTTATGTATGGCGATTGCGCCGGGCACGTCGTACCTGCGCAATCTTTCGGTGACGCCTCAAAAGTGCTACATATAGCACTTGCCCGGCAATCTCGACGTTCGCCCTTGGTAACGGATATCGTTGACAGTCACGTGGAGTGGCCATACATTGTGTGAAAGTCGTCCGCGACCCAACACTCGCGGAACCGCACTGCATCAGGCGGGCAGGTGAGGCGATTGGCTCTGAACCTGACGAGCGGGCTTGCCTATTCCCACCTATTCCCAACCTCTGACCGGTTCCCAACTTCTGACCGGTTGGCCAGCACTGTAGTTCTAACCGTTGCGAGTGAGTGATCTTTAGTGGTCACGCGACTCGCACCCCATCTCGGGGTTGTTCGGCAGCCTTGCGGCTGCGTCCCTTCCGCGCTTCACG